>Ga0126373_10001082_pt1 | contig 19045 bp, 19 predicted proteins | sample PanSoiMetPlot_11_FD_92545 | JGI IMG/M metagenome (GOLD analysis project Ga0126373, IMG submission 92545) | Tropical forest soil microbial communities from Panama - MetaG Plot_11 | ecosystem: Environmental > Terrestrial > Soil > Tropical forest > Bulk soil | place: Panama | collected 2016-02-17 | reverse complement strand
GGGCAAGTACCCACTCGAGCGGGTGCTGGGCGCAGAGATCGGCGCCATGATGGCGGCCATCCATGCCGAGAATGGGGTCGACCTGGTAGCCGATGAGCATGTCGATGCCTTTGAAGGGACCGACCGGGTCGAGGCAGTTGTGGGCGCCAGCGGTCGCCGGGCCGAGTGCGACTTCGCCGTCGTCGGCGTCGGCATCGTGCCCAACACTGACGTCGCAGCTAAGTCGTCGATCGAGCAATCCAACGGGATTCTCACCGATGAGCTATGCCGCACGAGCGCACCGGATGTTTATGCCGCCGGTGACGTGGCGAACCAGGTCCATCCGCTGTTCGGCCGGGTTCGGGTCGAGCACTACAACAATGCCGAGAAGCATGGCGCGGCTGCTGGCCGCTCCATGCTCGGCTCGACGGCGCCGTATGACTACCTGCACACGTTCTGGTCGGACCAGTATGACCACAAGATCGAGTACGCGGGCCATGCGAACAAGTGGGACGCCATCGCATTCCGCGGGAACGTGGCCGACGCCAAGGTGATCGGCTTCTACCTCGAGGACGGATTCCTGCGCGCCGCCGTCGGCCTGGACCGCGGCGGCGACCCCGAACTCGACACAGACTCCGAGATGGCAGCGTGCGCGCGCCTGGTGGCAGCACGCGCCCGCCCGGATCGCAGCCTGCTCGCCGATGAGAAAGTCGATCTGTGGTCGCTCGTTGACCGAGGCTGAGCGCCTCCTAGCGCTCGTTGATCGCCTCAGGCGTTCGAGAACAGCGGGATATTGGCGCCGCTTGCTGCTGTCAGCGGGCTGGCTAGGAGCGCCACGATCAGCTCCGCAACGTCGGCGGGAGTTAGGCCGGGCCGCAGGTCAGGATTGGCCTGGCGCAGCATCTGGGTGTCGACAGCACCTGGGCTGATGCAGATGGCGCTGATGCCGTGTTGCTTGCCCTCGACAGCTATCGCTTCGGTTAGCCCAATGACTCCGTACTTCGAGATGTTGTAGGCGGCGAGACCGGCGAACTTTTCCGTCGCATACACGCCGGAAAGCGATGCGATGTTAATTATCCGTCCCTCGCCGGCCGCACGCATCGCCCGGAAGGCGGCCTGACAGCACAGGAACGCTCCAGTCAGGTTCACTTCAAGAGTCTCCGCCCACACCTGAGCGCTCGTCTCGGCGAACGGCGCGGAGGTTAGTACGCCGGCCGCGCACACTAGTGCTGTGATCTGCCCATGTGCTGCGGCCGCGGCGAACAGTCGCTCGACTGCAGCGCCCTCACGCACGTCGGTCGGAACGGGCGTCGCCTTGCCGCCTGCGTCATTGATGCGCGCGGCGACCCTGTCCAGAGCCACATCGTCACGAGCAGCGAGTACGACATGCGCCCCGGCTATCGCCATCGCCTCCGCCGTTGCGGCCCCGATCCCCCGGCTGGCGCCGGTAACGACCGCCACCCGTCCGGACAACCAGTGCTCGGGATTAGCCATTGACTGCACCGCCGTTCGCTACCTGCCGATAGAACTGCTCGTGCGCATCCAAGGTGCGCCCAAAGTCGAGGTTGCGCTCAGCGTGCTGTCGGCACGCCCTGCGAGATAGCGCCTGCACGTGGCGCACGGCCTCGGCTGCACCGCCCACATCATCTGGCCGCACAAGGAATCCCGTCACGCCGTCCACGATCACCTCACTGAGACCGCCGCGGTTGAACGCCACTACTGGCGTCCCGCACGCTTGGGCTTCGGCAGCCACCATGCCGAATGGTTCGTCCCACTTCGCTGGACACAGCACTACGCTCGCGTTGGCAAGCGCCGTCCACAACAACGTCCTGGGTACGCCTGGGTGCACTGTTACCCCCGCCAGTGCGCGGCGCGAGTCCACCTCTGCTTTGGTGTAATCGTCGTCGTAGCTATCGCCGTAGACATCGATTGGGATCCCCGCCGCGAGCGCTATGTCGATGGCCTCGGCGACTCCCTTTTCCGGGCTGAACCGGCCGGCGAAAACGGCGCCGACGCCGTGAGAGGCCGCCGGCGCAAAGGCAATCAAGCCGGTCGGCACATAAGGCGGCAGGACGGCATCGACGGGAGTGACCTGTCGCCACGCCGTCGCCTGGGACTGCGAAACCACCGCCACAGCTGGCCGGCTCGTGCCGCGCGCCGCCAAACTGAGTTCCGCGGCCATGCGCTTATCCGGAGGAAGGTGCAGAGTGTGGGCTACAGGCGAGGGCAACATGGTCGCGAGTTGGACCGCTGGCGGGTCGAATGCGTGATTGTGAATGACGTCGTAGCGGGTCTGCTGAACGCGGGCGTAGGCGGCCGAGAACGCTGCTTCGGCTGCTGTGAAGTTAGCCGTGGGCGCAGCGTCGGCCCGATACAAGGTGCTGGCTAGCGAGCGAGAATCGACGCCGGTATCAACGACGCGCACTCCGGGGATCTGCGATCCGGTCGCAGCGTAGACGTGGATCTCATGTCCGCGATCGGTTAGGCCTCGGGCTAGATCAGCCACGAAAGCCTGCGATCCGCCGCGCTGCGGCTCGCGGATCGGCGTTACCAGCGGCGCCATGATCGCGATCTTCACGGCGTTAGCAGTTTGAAGGCGAGGTCACGCGGCGGGTTGAGGCCGAGAACCTTGGCGGGTATCTTGCGCTGGCCCAGGCGCCGGACCTCTTCGGCCGCACTCGGATAGAAGATCTCGGCCAGCTCGACGGCTTCACGGTGGCTTGGAAAGTCCACCGTCATCTCACCGGGGAAGCTGACGTATTCATAACCGTGCGCGGCAAGCCAGTCGATGTTATTCGGCCAGATGATCGCGACGCAGCCACCCGGCCGGCAAACCCGTTCCATCTCCGCCAGGCCTTGCGAGCCGCCGTGCGCCGAAGCTGGCGTGAACGCCGAGCATGCCACGACCAAGTCAGCGCAATCGGTGCGCAGCGGCAGGCTCGCGAAGAATCCAGGCAGTGCCCGGGCGCGAGAGGCTCCCGTCGCTGCGAGCTTGCGGCCCAGGATGCTGCGCAACGGCATGGCAGGCTCAATCGCAATCAGCTCTCGTGTCCGGCCGACAAGCTCGAGGGTCAGGCGTCCAGTGCCCGCCCCGACCTCGACGATTCTCTCCGCGCCAGACGGCAGCCAGTCCAAAATGCCGCGATGGAGGTGCTCGGCGGTGGCCAGACGATCGTAGAGTTCCGGCTCGAGCCGGTACAGCAGCTCCCAGGCCAACGTGACGTCAGCCTGCGGGTCAGCATCGTCATGCAACGTGAACCGCAGCTTCTCCGCGCGAGTCAGCACACTGACATCTGCGGCTGAGTAGCGGGTCCGCAAGTCCGAGCCGGCCATGGCCCGACGGTCAGTGCGGGTCACCGACCTCTGCCCAGTTCTTGTCTGTCTCCCAAACGCGCACGGACCGCAGTAGCCCATTCGGGAGCTCGTACCGCAGCCGGTCCCAGAAGGCCACTGCAAGGTTCTCAGCTGTTGTGATATGCCCTTTAAGCCACGGAACGTCGGTGTTCAGGTTGCGGTGGTCCACATCCTGGATCACTTGGCGCGTCATGACGTCCGATAGTTCCTTCAGGTCAACCACGTAGCCAGTGGCCGGATCGACGGCCCCAGCGACCACGACTTCGAGCACGTAGTTGTGTCCGTGCAAGTTCGCGCACTTGCCGAACAGGCGCTGGTTCTCCTCGTCCGACAGTCCCGGATCCCACAACTGATGCGCGGCATTGAAGGATTCGCGGCGGCTGACCAGCACGTTTCCGGAGCCGGTCATGACTGCTGCGCGCCAATGCGAGCGGTTACCACATATCCATCATGGCCGATAGAAGCCACCGTCAAACAGGCGTAATGGTTGCCGCGGCTGTGCGCGGCACATCGGCCAGTCGTTACAGCGGCAGGATCTCGGCCTGCACGGTGGCACAGTCGACAACAAGCACATGCCTGTTTGGCAGCGGCGTCCATTCAGGCTGCGGCCAGCCGGAACTCGCCACGACCACCGCATTCCCGCTGACCCGGTAAGCGAGATCGAAATAGGCGGCGATCTCGGCCGGGTCGGTGTAGCCCGAAGCCCGCAATTTTGCTTCCGGAATCTTGGAATGGTGATACCAGCTCACCGCATACAGCTTGTCGGGCGATAGCAAGATTGCGTTAAGGCTGTTCGGCTCGAACCGGTTGTCAATGTCGGCGGCCGCGTCAGCGATCGCAGCGACCATGTCGCCACCGTGCTCTGCTAGCCGGGACATGACCAGCAGGAAGTAACGTTCACTGTCGGTAGTTCCTTCGAGCCTGGCTTCCCAATCCGGGGGCAGCATCTCGCCTAGCCGGTCTTGCGGATGTATCGCGCCATTGTGCGCCAGCACATACGGTCCATGCCGGAACGGGTGTGAGTTGCGTTCCTCAACGGACAAACCCGGTGTCGCCCACCGCAGGTGAACCAGGCCCATGTCACCAAGCGGCTGGCGGGCCAGCTTCTCGAACTCTGGCTGGTCGCCTGGTTCGGGTGACTTGCGAATTACTGGTTCGCTGTCCTCGTGCCAGGCCATTCCCCAGCCGTCGGCATGCAGCCGCGACAGAGCGGTGAAGTCCCTGAGACCCTCATCGCCTATCAGGTCTGCAAGCGCTGCCTCACCGCGGGCAGCGTAACCGAGCAATCGGCACATTTGTCAGCTTCCCCTTACAAGACACTCCGTGGACCCGAGGCTAGCGCACCGCGGCTGCCGCAGATCGACGATGCAGGTGACCACTGCCGGACTCATCACATGCGCTGGCCTGCCACATGCCACGTTACGGACTGAACGTTCAGTCAACTACACTCTCCCAATTGTCAAAGCGGGGGATTGACATGAAGTCGCCCAAGTTGGTAGCAATTCTTGCTCTGGCCGCAGGAACCACAGTGGCAACGCCTACCACGTGCAGGGCCAGTTGGAGCACCGCTGGCTCACCTGCGTTGGGGGGACGATGAGACGAGATCTCACTCTAGCCGTCACCGCCCTATTTGTGCTGACTTGCTCTTTCTTCATTGCCACGTCAGCCCACGCCAGCGCAACCAAGCCGTACGCACCAGGCTGGACGCATAACGGTGACGGCTCGTACGCAACCTGCAAGCCGCACGCGCTCATCTACAGCGCACCGTATCGCGTGTACAACAACGCGTGGCTTGAGACACGGCAGTGCGCTTCCAGCACCGGGCAGCACGACATCACGGTGACCAGCAACGCGGTGGCCGATCGATCACTTGTAGTGGCTTATCCGTCAATCCGGTACGGCGCGTTCTACACCGACCTCGATCCCACTTCCGGTCTGCCTGTGCCGATTCGCAGGGCGGCAGATGCGCCCTACGCCCATGTCTCATGCCTAGGCCGGCACATCCGCGGCGCATTGCAATGTGATGTTGACGCGTGGTTTCATCCGACAGCGTCAACTGCGGCTCACGGGACGTTTGAACTTGTCGTGGTGAACCGGCGGGGCGTCGGCGGTGGCCATGTGACACGCATTGACGGCACGCGCTACTACTGGCACACGTGGATGACCTGTCAGCACCTCGCATCCGGCAAGTGCGACCCGAATGTCAGGCCGTGGCGCATCTTCTACGCCGTGCGAGTTCACCGAAACTGGACCTCGACAGTCCCAGTTGGTGCTTTCGCTCATTTCGCCACTCGCCACCACCTTCTGCCGAGTACCGCCTGGCTGGGTGATATCGCTTACGGTGCCGAGCTCTGGAGCGGCGGCAGGGGCTTGAAGATTTCCATGACGATTCAGGTCAAGTTACATGGCCAATCTGAGGCACGCGCATGAGTTTCTTGTGCTGACCTGGCGGGTAGCCCGTCCGCGACCAAGGGCCTGAGCAGGCCTTATCGAATGCTGCGTGCGGCCGGAGGTGTGCCGGCAGTCAACCCACGTGGTGATAGTCGGAGCTTTCAGCAAAGACGGGGGATCAACGTGTACCACAAGTTGCGACTGGCTCATTGGCGCGTGTGGGCAATGGCGCCGATCAGCGTCGCGAGCGTTCTGCTATTTCTTCTACCGGGCTCGGCCAGTGCTGCTTCGGCGACCGTGTGCACCAGCACGCTCCCGCCCGGTACCTATCACTCCATCATCGTGCCGGCTGGGCAGACCTGCGACCTAGGCGTGGGACCGGTCCATGTGCGAGCCGGCGTCCGTGTCGGCGCGGGCGCAACGTTCTCGCTTGGCTTCGAACTTGGGCCTAACACCGGCACGATCAGCGGCGGCATCAGGGCGACCAACGCCTCGCAGGTGCTCGTGCACAACGCGCGAATCAATGGTGGCGTCAGCGTCCAAGGCGGCGCTGGTCCCACCGCGTGCACCGACCCGATCCCGCATGTCTGCTTCACCGACTTCGAAGACAACACCATCAATGGTGGCGCAACGATCAACGGATACAACGGTGTCTTCCTTGGATTCATCCGTAACCACGTGAACGGCGCGGTAGCAATCACGAACAACATGGTCTTCGACGAGATCGACATCGGCACCAACACAGTGCACGGCAGCCTCTCCTGTGCGGGCAACAACCCGCTTGAGAACACGGGGGGCTCGCCGGGGCCGACGCCTGACACAGTAACCGGGCGCAACACCTGCAACGAAGTCTCGTAACCCAGGAGCACCCTGGAATTCATGTCATCTGTGCCTGGGTGAGCCCTGTGCTCACCCAGGCACGGGGCTCACCCAGGTGGGGCTCGCCCAGGCACACGGGCCACGCATGAATTAGATGTGACTAATGCCGGAAAAGCGTTACGAATCTAGTGCGCTAGTGACAATTGCGAGCAACATAAGAGCGGCGTTCTAGATAAAAGGCCGGACGTTCTTTATGGCCATTGGTTCTTGCCGTCCGAAATGTATTGAGACGCCCTGCAATAGCGGCACCACACCAGGTAAGTGTCGTTGCTATCTGGGCCGACCAGCACCATCGGCTCGTCACAGACCTTGCATCTGGTCAGGCTGGCCAGATAGTCAGCCCTGTCTTTGTCGTTCACCTTTATGCGTCCTGGTTATTAGCGCCGAAGCAACAGAAATGGCCCATCAACTCCGCGCCAGACCTAGGATCATACGACGATTTGATGCTCACTTCCATTTTGGCCCGAGTCGGTTTTGCCAATAAAGTTGAGCCAGCCTCGCCTGGCGCCTCCTGGTACGCCGTCTTCGCAGCCACAGGTCGTCCAGGTGCATCAACCCAGCGATCATGAGCAATAGGAGCGTGCAGCCAAGGAGTGTGAGCGCGACAGCTGCCACATCAGCCCTCTTCCTCTTTTCGGCGGACCACAAGTGCTGGGTATCAGACTTCCACCCTGCTTGTACTCCACAACGAGAAAGAACCCGCCCGGCCAGGTCACTTCAGACCGACTGGCGGCAGCTTCTAGCCGTTACAGGAACTTGCCCATGCCGCCAGCCACGTCGATGGAGGCCCCGGCGATGTAGCTAGCCCGGCCGCTAGCGAGAAACGCAACCAGGCCGGCAACTTCATCCGGCTGGCCGAACCTGCCAAGCGGCACCTCCGCGGCGGCGAGCTGGCCGTAGAACTGCTCCGCGGGCATGTCCGGCGCCCGACGCCGGTGAATGTTCTGCCATTGCGGCGTCTCAACCAAGCCGATGTTCACGCTGTTCACGAGGATTCCCTCGCGGCCTAGCTCCATCGACAACGCCTTGGACAGGCTCAGGCAGGAGGCTCTGTTGACCGACGACGCGAGGAAAGCCGGGTCTGGGTAACGCGCATACACGGCGTTGATATTGATGACGCGTGGCGCATCGCTGCGACGCAAGTGCGGCAATGCGGCCCTGGTACAGCGCAGCTGGGAGAAGAGCTTGACCTCGATGTCGGCATGCCAGTCCTCGTCGGTCAGCGTTCCGAACTGGCCTGGCCTGGCTCCGCCGGCATTGTTGACCAGGATGTCCAACCCGGACATGGCGTGCACCGCGGCCTCGACGAAGGTGACAACCTGCTCCGGGTCGGTGACATCGCAGGGCAGGGCAAGGACTTGCCCGCCGTCGGCCACGGCGGCGCGCTTGGCAAGTTCAGCCGCCGTCGCGTCGAGTTCGTCGGCATGCCGGGAGCAGATGACGACCGAGGCTCCTTCGGCCAGAAGCTCGGCGGCAATCGCCTGGCCCAGGCCCTTGGAACCGCCAGTGACGATCGCCTTCCGTCCAGCTAGCCCAAGATCCATCTAGGCCCCGCTGCCCGCGTCTTCGCCGGGCTCCGTCTCGCTCGCCTCGGCATGCGCGGCGGCGAGCTTCAGCAGGCTCTGCCGTGGCGGGCAGAAAACGTCCACCTCCACGCAGTGCGTGTCGGTCGTCCATGCGCCGTGCGGCACCCACGCCGGGATGACGGCAACATCGCCCTTGCGCATGGTTCGTACGTCGCCATCCAGGTCGAATACCATCTCGCCATCGAGGATGATCACGATCTGCTCTTCTTCGTGGACATGTCGCGGTGCCTGCGCGCCGGGCTGGAAGGTAACGAAGTTGGTCATGGCCCGCTGTCCGAGCACTGGCCGGAAACCAAGTCCAGGCAAGAACTCAGTTGGAGTGATCGCGTCAATGTTGACGTACCGCCCGACACCGGCGGGCTCTCCGAGCGCCTCGGTCGTGAAGTGACTTGCAGCGTCGCCGAGAGCTTCAGCTTGCCCTGCGCCGCCGATGTCATCGGTCATGCGTCCTCCAGCCCAATTCGCAGCACTTCGCCGATTCGCCTGATGCCCTCGTCGATGAGGTCATCAGCAGCGCGACAGTAAGCCAGCCTTATCTGGGCGTGGCCATCGTCAGCTGGGTAGAACGGCCGCCCCGGCACATAGGCAACCTTGCGCGCCCGCGCCGCTGCAGACAGGGCTACCGTATCCACGCCCTGCGGCGCCGTTAGCCAGATGTAGAAACCACCATGGGGAGTGGTCCACGTCGTCCCCGCTGGCATGTGCCGTTCGAGTGCCTGCAGTGTCAGTGCCGCGCGTCGCGCGTACAGCGCACGGGAGGCAACAATCTGGCGCTCCATCGCTCCGCTGCGGCCGTACTCCTCGAGCATCCGCTGTCCCAGTGCGCCGGAACATTGATCGGAGTTCTGCTTGGCTACTATGAGGCGGCTGATGATCTCCGCTGGCCCAGCGGCCCAGCCGAGCCTGAATCCGGGACAGAAGATCTTGGAGAAGGTTCCGGCTTGCAGGACCACGTCTGGAGCCAGGGCCCACAGGCTAGGCGGCGGCGCTTGCGTGAAGCCCAGCTCCCGGTAGGCAACGTCCTCGAGGATCAGGAAGCCGTACCGGCGGGCTAGCTCGACTAGCTCTTGCCGTCGCTCGAGCGACATAGACAGTCCAGTCGGGTTCTGGAAGTCCGGGATCGTGTACAGAATCTTCGGGCGCAGGCCGCCTGCCAGCTGGTCGGCGAGCACATCCACGCGCATGCCGTCGGTATCCATCGGCACTCCGCGCACTTTGGCTTCATAGCCGCGGAACGCCATGATCGCCCCGAGATAGGTCGGTGCCTCGACAGCTACTTCGTCGTCCGGATCGAGGTAACTCTTGGCGAGCAACTCCATGCAGTCGATACCGCCGCTAGTAATCATCAGCTCACCAGTGCCAGGCGCATGTCCCTCGAGCGCTGCGAGCCGGCCAGAGACGTAGTCCCGGACGCTAACTATTCCCTCGGTTGCCGAATACTGAAGCGCCACCGCAGCGTCGGTGGTAATCAGACGGGTGGCAATCTCGCTGAGGGCTTCGGTGGCGAACGTGGAGGGGTCAGGGAAGCCGCCAGAAAAGGTAATGACGTCCGTGGCCCCGGCCAGAGCCAAGATGGCTGTGATCTCCCCGCCACCAAGGGTCTGCGTGCGCCGGGCTAGGTCAGCCTCCCAGTCATGCCGCTGGATAGTTGCCATTTGAATGGTTCACCCCTTGACAGCGGATCTTACGAATGTAAAAATCCACCCCATCTGGATTTACATTGGTAATGCAATGGCTCCATCATAGCTCACATCACTAGGTACCAAGATGGGCTACCTGGCAAATGGAATCTACCTCCGCTCCTCTCGCCAGGCTGACTGAGGTTGCTTCGCCCTCGGCGGCCAAGGTGGAGGTGGACGATCTCGATCTCGCACTACTGCGTGCGCTCGCCGACGACGCTCGCCAGTCCCAGCGCGCCCTGGCACGCGCGATCGAGATGTCAGCTCCGGCCGTCGCTGACAGGCTGGCAAGGCTCGAGCGCAGCGGCGTCATCCGCGGCTATCGAGTCGACATCGACTGGGCCGCCATCGGGTACCCGGTCGTGGTGTATCTGGCGGTCACGGCCGGAGCAGGCGTGGACCTTAGCGAGATCATCAAAGCGATCAGCGCGCTGCCCGAAGCCGAAGGCATGAGTGTCGTAACCGGCGGCCTGGACCTGCTCGTGCGCCTTCGCGTTCGCGATCACGCGCATTTGCGAGAGCTGCTAATGAGCCAGATCTTCCAGATCAACGGCGTGCAACGGACCGAGACCTTCTTGTCCCTCGCCGATGTAGAGCCTGCCAACTTCTCTGCCGCGCTGCTGGAGCAAATGAGCCAGCGACGCGGCGGACCCCCCGATCGGAGGTTAGCTAGGTGACCAGCAGTATTCCGACCGACGTCGACGGAGTAGGCCAGCCCGGATTCGTCGCCCGGCACGGCCTGTACACCGGCGAGCAGGCGGCGGCAGCCGAAGCCCTCGCACACAGGATCCGCGAGCTCGAACTGCGTACCGTCCGCCTGGTCGTCGTCGACCAGCACGGAGTGCCGCGCGCCAAAGCGCTCTCCCCGGACGTGGCGATCGCCGCCATGCGCAACGGCCTGGACTTCTCCGGCGCGATCTACAGCCTGGACAGCGGCAATCAGGTATTCGTGCCGGCGTTCGTGGCAGGTGGCGGTTTTGGCATCGACGAATTCACCGGGTTCCCCGACATCGTGCTGGTACCCGATCCCACCACGTTCCAGGTCTTGCCATGGGCTGATCGCACCGGCTGGATGCTCTGCGACACCTATTTTGGCAACGGCCAGCCAATGCCGCTTGATGGCCGCGGTCTCATGCGCAAGATGCTGGGTGAGCTGGCCGAAACTGGCTACGACTACCTCGCGGGCATCGAGGTCGAGTACTACATCGTCAAGGTGGACAGCGATCACCTGACGCCAGAAAACGCCGGGTTCACGCCCGCGCCGCCACCCGTGAGCGTCTGGGAGCGTGGCTACCAGTACCTGTCCGAGGTGCGGCTCGACAGCGTTGCCAGCACCCTGGAGGCCATTCGCGACGGCCTGGCTGCCGTTGGCCTGCATCCGCGCTCGATGGAGGACGAGTGGGGGCCTGGCCAGATGGAGTTCAGCTTCAGTCCCATTGGCGGGCTCGCGGCCGCCGACGCAGTCGTGCTCTTCCGCTCGGCGGTCAAGCAGATCTGCCAGCGGCGCGGCTTGCTCGCCACGTTCATGTGCCGGCCTGGGTTGCCAAACTTCTTCTCCTCGGGCTGGCATCTGCATGAGTCATTGCTGTCGCGCCACGACGGTCACAACGCGTTTGCCAGCACGGACGACTGGCTTTCTCCGGCCGGACGGCACTTCGTTGCGGGCTTGCTCGAGCATTCGATGCCCATGTGCTTGTTCGCGACGCCTACGGTCAACGGATATAAGCGGTTCCGGCCGTACTCGTTCGCGCCGGACCGGGTCTGCTGGGCGCTGGAGAACCGCGGTGCGCTCGTCCGGGTGCAAGGCTCCCCTGGCGATGCCAACAGCCACGTGGAGATGCGGATGGGCGAGCCAGCAGCCAACCCGTACCTCTACATGGCAGCCAACATCGCTGCCGGGCTCGACGGCATCCGCCGTCAGCTTGACCCGCCGCCGCCAGTCGAGGCCGACCCGTACTCCACTCAAAACCAGATGCTGCCGACCTCGCTGTCAGAGGCGATCGGTGCGCTGGAACAGGACGGCTTCTACCGCAAGGCGTTCGGTGACACGATCATCGACTACTTGCTGCAGATGAAGCGCAAAGAGTTCGGCAGATACGAAGCGGCGCTGGCCGACAATCCGCTGCCCGAAGGCCAGGAGGTCAGCGACTGGGAGATGAACGAGTACTTCGAGTTCTACTGACCGGTAGTTACACGGAGAACATCACTCACCGATAACCCAGCAGGCACACTTGTCCCAATCGAAACACTAGGAGCCACGATGACCTTGCAGCACATCGTGTTGTTCAGCTTCCCGCGCGAGCTGACCGACGATGAAGCAGCAACGATGCGCGACATGGTCGCCTCGTGGCCGACGGAGATCGGAACGATGAGCAAGTGCCGGTTCGGCACTGACATCACTGGAGCGCGGACCCGGGGCTACAGGTATCTGCTCTATACGGAATTCCCCGACATGGACACCATGAACGAGTACCGGGCGCACCCGGTACACATGCGGTTCCTGGAGTGGGTTACCGAGCGAGAGTGCACACCGCTTGCCTTCGACTATGTGCTGGACGAGCAAACCGTCCTCATGGCCGAGTGATCTGAGAGGACAGGAACTATGGCCAAGACCAGTCCGGACCTTATTCCCGGCGCCGCCGCGGGCGAGCTTGCACACGGATCGCTGCGCCTGTGGGACGCCATTGCGATCTCCGTTTCGGTGATCGCACCTGGCATGGCGCTGCTGCTGAACGTCAGCGGCGTTTCCCTGGTAGCCGGCGGCTCAACGCCGCTGGCCTTCCTGCTAGGGGGCGTCGCCTGCCTGGCGCTTGCTTTCGTGGTCATCGGCTTCACTCGCCGGATGGCTTCCGCCGGGTACGCCTACACCTACGCCAGCCGCAGCCTGGGCAAGGAAGCCGGGTTCATGGCCGGCTGGCTGTACTTCTTCGGCTTCATCTGCTTCGTGCCGATGACGATGTCCGGAGTCGGCTACCTCGCCGCTGACCTGCTGAAGGTCAGCCCCAAGCTATGGATCTTGTTCTTCTTCATCGGCATGCTGCTCTTCCTGTTCCTGTCCGTCATCAGGATCAAGGTCACTACAAGAGTCCAGCTGATCATCGGCATCGTCACGGTTGCCGTCATCGTGCTCATCGACCTGGTCACGACGGCTAAGGGCGGCAGTCACGGCCAGGCGCTGAGCGCTTTCAGCTTCAGCCACACCAACTCCGGCGGCTTCAACGGCGTCTTCTACGGCATCATCTTCGGTGTAACCTCCTACATCGGCTTCGAGACGTCTGCTGACTTCGGTGAGGAAACTGCGCACCCGCGCCGGTACATTCCGATCGCCGTGCTCGTCGCGACGCTGTTCGCGATCGTGCTGTACCTGTGGACCACGTACTCGATCACGATCGGCTACGGGGTGACCAACGGCGCGAAGATGGGAGCTGACCCGGTCGCACTTAAGACCACCGCGACCAACTTCGTGGGATCGTGGCTCGGCACGCTGGCGGAGATCGGCGGCATGCTGGCTGCCTTCGTCGTCTGCGTCGCCTGCGCGACGGCCGCAGCGCGGACGCTGTTCGCCATGGGCCGCGAAGGTGTTCTGCCGGCCGCATTCGGCCAGACCCACAAGACGTTCAAGACCCCGGTCAACGCGACGGTCGCGGTTACCGTTCTGGCAATCCTGATGGCACTGCTGATGGGCTACCCACTGTCGGACAAGACCTTCGGCCAGCCGTTCTCTAACTACTACTTCTGGGCTACTACCGGGACGTTGCTGGTCATCGTCGTCTACATCCTGCTGTGCCTGGGTGGCATCGTGTACTTCTGGAACACCAGAGACACGCGTCGCTGGAACCCGCTGCTGCATGTTGGCATTCCGGTTGTGGGCGCAGTCATCTTCGGTGCTGCGTTGTACGGTTCGATCCATCCCGCACCGCCGGGCATTCTCAAGTGGACGCCGTATGTCGCGCTTGTCTGGCTCGTCATCGGGATTGGGGTACTGCTCGTACTGCGCGCGACAAGGCCAGACCGAGTCGCGCAGATCGGCTCCATTCTTGGCGAGGAAGGTGGCACCGACGCCGCCATCCTCGACACCGCCTGAGACAACGAGCGCGCCGGGGCTGGCCGCCCTCGAGCCAGCCCCGGCCGCTAGACACAACGGAACATCACTCGTGCCGCAACTGCCTCTCGTTGATCACCACGTTCACGGGGTCGTCTCCGCCGACCTCGACCGGAACGAGATCGACGCCATGCTCTCCGAGGCCGCGTCTGCTTCGCCCGCGGGTACCACTGCTTTCGACACGCAGCTTGGCTTCGCCGTTCGGCGCTGGTGTGCACCGGTGCTCGGATTAGAACCGCATGCACTGGCAGAGGTTTACGTCCGCAGGCGCCACGAGCTCGGCGGCACCGAGGTCTGCAGACGGTTCCTCACTGCTGCTCAAGTTGATGCCTGGCTCGTCGATACCGGGTATGAGAGCAATGCGGTCACTCCGCCATTTGAGCTCGCCCAGCTCAGCGGTGCGCCAGCCGGAGAAGTTACGCGTTTGGAGCCGCTGGCGGAACGGCTGGCCCGAGCCGGCGGAACAGCCTCGGGATTCGGCGACGATCTTTCTACTGCGATTCACGAGGCCGCAGCAAAATCGGTGGGCTTCAAGTCGATTGCCGCCTACCGGGGCGGGCTCGCCTTCGACCCTGGTCCGCCATCTGCCGCCGAGGTCCAGGCTGCAGCGGACCGCTGGCTACGAGAGATCGGCAGGGGCGCACCGACCCGGCTCGAGGAGCGTGTGCTGATCAGGCACGGCATCTGGGCCGCGCTCGACACCGGCAAGCCGCTCCAGTTGCACACCGGCTATGGCGATGCTGACTCCAGGCTGCACCTGGCCGACCCGTCATTGCTGCACGACTTCCTCGCGGTCAGCGAGACAACCGGCACGCCGATCATGCTGTTGCACTGCTACCCCTACCACCGCCAGGCTGGGGCGCTGGCAAACTTGTTCCCGCACGTGTACATGGACGTTGGCGAAGCGCTGAATCACGTAGGTGCGCGGTCCACCGCCATCCTGGCCGAAGCCCTTGAGCTGACCCCGTTCCACAAGATGCTGTATTCCTCCGACGCCTTTGGCCTGCCTGAGCTGCACTACCTTGGCGCCGTCTGCTTCCGGCGCGACATCAGGAAAGTGACCAGTGCATTCGTCGCCGACGGCGCATGGTCAGCGGCCGACGCGGCCCGCGTCAGCGAGATGATCGGGTCGGCCAATGCGCGCCGCGTCTACCGGCTCGACGCAGGTGCCTGACCTTGCGGACCCCATGCTGTCCTCGGGCGACCGTGCGCCGAACACGCCGAGGCAAGCCGAGTAAGGAGCGCCCTGTACCAGCGCTGATCGGTTAGCCGACAGTTCCGGTTTCGATTGCCGACATCTCGCTCGCATTGCTGGTAGTGGCCACGTGGAGGCTCTTAGCGCCTGGCTGCCAGTATGCGATCTGGTTCGGTCCTGGCCCGGTGTTCGGCCCCGCCCGGATGATGAGCCGGTGGGTGGAGCCCTGCCAATCGAGGTAGACGAAGTCGGCCGGGCTAAGTGATGTCCCGGCAAGCTTGGTCATCTGACCTGTAGCGGTGTCGACCACTGCCACTTGCCTATTCGGTAGCTGTACGGCCAGCAGCTTCCCGTCCTCGCTGAAGGTCTCATTCGGGCTGTTCGCATGGCTGTTGAGGACCGGGATCGACAGAATCTTGCCGGTGGAGACCGTAAGGACTCCGAGCTGACAGGTACGGCAATCCTGCGCCCAAGCCACCTGGTCTGGTCCATTGTCGAGGACGTAGACACTAAGGTCGCGCACAGCCTGACGCGTAGTCGGATCCCACAGCAGAGTGGGCTGGTCATTGTAGGAGCCGATAAGCAGATAGCTCCCTATCGCGCTGTAAAGGGCGTACCCGACTGGCAGCTGTATCGGCGGACCGAGCGCCTGCCCGGCAGTTGTGAACAACTGGACGCTGGCTGCGGTCGCAGCGGGATTATCCCTGCTGTTCGGATATCTAACGAGCCACGCCTGCCCTGCCTGGGCAGCAGCCTTTGCCGCGACAGTGTTCGCCCTGCCTATCTGGGTAGCCCTCAGCGAGCCGGTGGCGATGAAGTAGTACTCCTCCTGCGCGCCGACGCATTCATATCTGACGCTGGGACATGACCCGTGGCCACGATTAGCGTAGGCCCACCACCCGCCGGGCAGGCGGCCGAACTGGTAGCCACCTTGTGAGGCGGGAAGGCCAGCGATTGATCGAGACCGGCCGGTCGCTGTTGAGTACCACGCCGCGCCCGTGGGGGCGGTAATCAGCAGCGGAATGTCAGTCCCGGCTGGCATTGGCAGGCCGTGCAATCTCGCTGGCAGCCCGGATTGATTGGTTAGCGGCTTCGAATTGGATCCCGTCAGGGCGCCATGCGCCGCGAACGTGGCCGGGGCCGCGATCGCGACTAGGAGCAGTGCCGCAACGCTGACGACCCGGATAGTGTGCGTCCGTTGCCGTCGCATGACCCCGCTCATCAGTGCCGTCGCAGAGGCTTCCTCCTCGTCAACCGCCGCATGCATCGCAGCGCGCAGCCTGTCCTCGATGTCAGTCATCGAATGCCACCTCCTCCGCCGCTTTGGCAGGCGCGCGATATGTGCCGCTGCGACTCGTGCTGGAGCCCAGCGGATCAGCGGCGTCGCGCAATCGGGCCAGGCCTCGCGCAGCGTGACTCTTGACCGTGCCCAGGCTGCAGCCCAGCATTTGGGCGGTCTCGGCCTCCGACAGGTCGTCGAAGTACCGCAAGACAAGAACCGCACGCTGGCGTGGCGGTAGACCTGCCAGAGCTCGGAGCAAGTAATCCCGGTCGGCGACCTCAGCCGTATTGTCGGCGACTGCCACCTGTTCCGATTCGGATGGATAGGACTGCTCCGGCCTTCTGGCTAGCCGACGCCAGCGGTCCGCTGATGCGTTGGCGAGGATGCCGCGCACGTAGCGTTCAGGCTCGCCTGTACCGCAGACTCGCGGCCAATGCCGGTAAGCCCGTTCCAGCGCTAGTTGAAGCAGGTCTTCGGCCTCGGCCCGATTCTGGCCGCAGAGCAGTAATGCTGTCCGAAGCAAGCTGCCGGAGCGAGCACGCACGAATTCCTCGAAGGACACCTGGACCTTCTGGATTCGCATACTCAATTAACGCCGACGCGAAGCCAAAGGTTGAGTGCGACTTTCACGCCCCGTGCCACCGTTAACCTCAGCGGCCGCGTTCCTCCACGGGCAGCCCAAGGGCCCTGATCAGCTCGCCAAGGCTGCCGACCCTGGCGCGAGGTGGCAACCCTGACACCATGGTCACGAGCCGGTCTTCGGCCTGCTGCCCGGCCAGCGTCTGGACGAGATCGGCCCGCGTGGCAGGGAAGGCGGTCCGGCCCAGGTAACGCGCAAGATCACTGCGCAGCTCGATCGACTGCCAGTCCTCCCCTGCCCCGGCGAACCTGCCTTCCGGGGCCCAGCTGGCCTCAGCGGCGCCGGTCTCCCACGACTGCGGATCGGGCCACAGCTCGCCCTGAGCTTCCAGTTCACTGCGATCTTGACGCTTGAGGTGGTCGTCTTCTGCTCGTCCGTGCGTGCCGCTGACCTGCTCGCTCATAGTTACCTCACTCATCGACTGCCCGGGGCGCCCGTCCCGGCCCGGCTGACAAGTAGTGTTTTGCCTTGCCCAGTCGCGGGTCTGACGAAACCTGCCAGGACCCGGCAAAAGCTGATCGTTTTCAGCCCAGGCCGTGCCGGTGCGCATAGCCGATGGCCGCGGCCCGGTCCCGCGAACCGGTCTTTGCGAAGATGCGGTTGATATGGGTCTTAACTGTGTGCCCGCTCAGGTAGAGGTCCGCGGCGATCTCTGGATTAGTACGCCCGCCCACGATGAGGCGCAGAATCTCGACTTCACGGTCGGTCAGGCCGTCTGGGTGCGCGGCAGCAGCCATTCCACCGGGCTCGGACTCCGCGGCAGACCGCGACGCGGCCGTTGCCGCGAGCAGCGTGCTGTGTACTCGCGGGTCGAAAACGGTCAGCCCGCTCGCAGCGGCATGTAGCGCGCGTGCGATATCGGCGCGGTCGGCGTCCTTCGTCAGGTAGCTGCGCGCTCCCGCGTGCAGGGCGTCCAGAACCGAGCTGTCATCGGCGTAGGTGGTCAGCACGACGACCGCGACATCGGGCTGCTCGGCCGTGATCCGACGGGTGGCGCCGATGCCGTCCAGTACCGGCATGTGCAGGTCGAGGAGGATCGCATCAGGCTTGTACTTGGCCACGAGATCGATTGCCTGCTGGCCGTCCGCGGCCGAGCCAACCACATCAATGTCGGGTAGCCCGCCAAGTAGAACGACTAGCCCCTCGCGCACACTGGCCTGATCGTCAGCGATGACGATACGCAACGGCGCCACGGAGTCAGCAGCGGTCATGGGACAAGATCTTCAGGCTGGGAACGGGGTACTTCCGCGCTAACGATCCACTGACTGTCGCGGCGTCCCGCCTCAAGAGTGCCATTCAGCAGTTTCAGTCGCTCGCGCATCCCGGTGAGTCCGTATCCGCCGTTGACCGTGTCCACGCCAGCGGGGATCGCTGCCACGCTGTCCGGCGCGAGGTCGTTGCAGACCGTAAGCCTGACATCGGCGTCCCCGTACTCAAGCCGGACGGCAATAGCCTGGCCAGCGGCGTGTTTCGCCGCGTTGACCAACGACTCCTGCGCAACGCGGAGCAAAGCGATCGAAGCCTCCGGGGGAAGGTGATGTGGCATTCCGCCAGTTCCAAAGCTGGCTGCGACATGGTATCTCTGCGCGTGGCTATCGCTGACTCGAGCGAGCTCCTGATCCAGCGGCAATGTCTCGGCCCGCAACGCATGCACGGCTCGGCGGGTCTCGACAAGTCCATCTGCGGCCATCCGCTGGGCCTTGGCAAGCATCTCGTCCGCCCGCTCTAGGTCCTTGCTGTCGCTCAGAACCGCGCGGACAGCCTGAATCTGGATCCCGAGCGCGCCAAGCGAGTGAGCGAGCACGTCATGAATCTCGCGGGCTATTCGCGCGCGCTCGTCCAGCAGATCCGCCCGTCGCTGCTCGGCTTCTAGTTGGTCCCGCTGAGCTAGCAGCAGCGCCGACTGCTCAGCCTGGATCCGGTAGGAAGCTCTGTTGCGCCCGATTATCAGCCCCGCG
>Ga0126373_10001081_pt1 | contig 19054 bp, 19 predicted proteins | sample PanSoiMetPlot_11_FD_92545 | JGI IMG/M metagenome (GOLD analysis project Ga0126373, IMG submission 92545) | Tropical forest soil microbial communities from Panama - MetaG Plot_11 | ecosystem: Environmental > Terrestrial > Soil > Tropical forest > Bulk soil | place: Panama | collected 2016-02-17 | reverse complement strand
GTCCGCGTCACGCTTGGACCGGACCAGGCCGATCGCCTCCGTTACCCGGTCGTCTGGGGTTACGCCGGCAGCGCGAAGGTAGTCGAGGCCGCGAAGCACGTCGTAATGCCAGAAGGTGGGGTAGGAGAACTGCGTCCACGCGGCGGGACCGCCGGTCGTGCGGTCGTGGTCGATCACCTGGCCGGTTGACAACCTCCGGAACATCCGCCGTTCGAGGAGGTACTCCTGACCGCGGTGCCGCGCTTTGGCCACTTCGGCGGCCCTTCCAGCCGACCGTCCTGCCGCCCGCTCATACGCGAGCAGGCCTTCCAGCACGTCGATGGTGGTGTGGAACGATCCCCGGACGGACCCGTTCTCCTGCTCGCAGTTCCACCCGCCGTCGGCCATCTGCTCGCCGAGGAGCCGATCGACGACAGGTGCGACATCGACGCCGAAATAGGCTCCGAGCGCAACTGTGCGGCCGTTGATGCAGGGCTCAACCTCCCCGTCGAAGAACGGCTCGCCGTCATGCTCCCACTGGACGTTCTCACTGACGAGGTCGACGGCGCGGCGTACCGCCGCGCTGCCCGGATCGACACCGAACGCCATGAGCAGCGCCAGGCTCCAGGTGGTCGAGGTCCAGGAAGGGAACAAGGTGCCCTGCCGCCGCGGTCCGAGCGAACGCCACCACTGTTCCGCGTCGTCCGACGAGAACTCCGGGGTGCCACCAGGCCACTGGCCGCTCGGCTGCTGGAGCGCGAGCAACCGTTCGCCCCAGCCCTCGGTTACGACACGGGCCCGCTCGGCCGTAATGAGGTCATCCGGCGCGTCGGTGAGGTCACGCATCACCTGCCAGCGGATCGCCGGGTCATTGTCCAGCAACCAGTCGATGACGGCCATGCGGCCGTTACCTCCTCAGGAAACCCGAAGGTTTCTACGACTATGCCAGGGTTTGGTCTCAGCAGCGTATTAGAGCGGCGCGAGCAACATGAGCACTTCGTCGCGATCATCGCCAGGACCAAAGCGCAGGGCACCTGGCCAGCGACCCACTTCTCGCCAGCCGAGCCGGCCATAGAACTCTTCGAGACCCATGCCTGCCCGGGCGGCGAGGTGAAGCTGCTCCAGTCCCATCTCTTCGCGGGCTACCCGCCTGGCCCAGCGCATCAGACCGGCCCCGACGCCGAGGCCGCGGAATCGGGGATGGGTCTGCACCGAGTTGACGGTTCCCCAGTGCATGACGACCGGGTGCGGTTCTCGGCGGAGGTTCAGCCAGCCCGCGAGGACGCCGTCAACCTTCGCGAAGAGCAGCCGTCTGAACCGCGGGTCCAGGTCTTCGATGACCCGGTCAGCTACGGGCTCGACCTCCCTGACACTCACAGGTGGGAAGGGGAAGCCCACTGCTCCGCCGCGATTGCTGACAGTCACCCAGCACTCGATCAGATCGCGGCGTAGCTCGTGACTGACTTCTTCGGGGTGTACTGCCTGCTGGTACGACGGAGCTAGATCATCGGGCATGGCATGAAGGTTATTCGGCACCGTCCCGGTTTGGCCGCTGCCTCTCCCGCCGGCTGGATGGGCTCCGCGGCCTGCTGGATGGGCTCAGCTACCTTCCTCGGCGAAGGTCTGATGGAATCCGGCCGGGCCGACTTGGTAGCCGACCGCCATGCACGGGCCGCCGGGAGCGCACGAGATGGCCGCCGGCACCGCAGCGACCGCCGGCACCGGGCTGGCCTCGAATGTCCAGGCGGATCCGTCCCACGCGAGCGCCAGCGGCTGTGCGGGTTTGGCGTAGCCCACCATGGTGCAGGCCGTCCCACTGGTGCAGGAAACCGCGTTCGGCCAGTAGTCGGTGTTGACATTGTTGACAATTAGCGTGGGCAGCGCCTGCGCGGTCCAGCTGGTGCCATCCCAGCTGGCGGCGAACGCACCGGCCGTGGACAAGCCAATCGCCTCGCAGGAGCCCGCCGCCGTGCAGGAGATCCCTGTCAGCCTTGCGACCCTGACCCCGGTCGGCCACGGTATCGCCTGCACGGTCCACGCCGTGCCGTCCCAGTGGGCGGCGTAACCGGATGTCGTACTGTGGCCGATCGCCTCGCAGTCGTTCGCGGCCACACAGGACACGCCGGTGTACACGGTGTCCGCGACGGGCTCCGGCAGGAACGGAAGCGCCGCCCAGGATGTGCCATTCCACGCTGCGTCGCTCATTCCGCCGACGGCGATGCACGACTCCGCGGAAGTACACGAGACCGCCTGATAATCGATTTCCGGCGTGGGCTGCGGCTGCCAGGAGCTGCCGTTCCAGATCGCCGCGGCGTCGCCGGAGGAGTAACCGACCGCCGCACAGAAGGATGTCGAGACGCATGAGACAGCGGCCGGGATGAAAGGCGATGCCGTTCGGACGATGGAGGACCAGGAAGTTCCGTTCCACAGAAGCGAGATCATGTACTCCCTGTTGCCGGTTGCGGATCCGACTGCCTGGCACCAGGTCGCCGACACGCAGGAGACACCGGTCAGGTTATTGGTGATGATCGTGGCCGGATCCACGGCAAGCTGCGGACTCCAGGCGACTCCATTCCAGCTTTCGAGTGTGACGGGGAAATGACTTCCGGGCGCTGCACCGGCCGCGACGCAGGACGCCGAGGATGTGCAGGCGACCCCGAACAAGCTGGTGGGAATATCTCCTCCCTGACTAGGCACGGGCTGGCTGGTCCAGGCGCTGCCGTTCCAGACTTCTGCCACCGGTCGGAACGTCTCGCCCCCGCTGACGGACACCTCGGTCGATCCCACCGCCTCGCAGAACGACGCGGACGTGCAGGAAACGCCGGTGAAGACCTTCCAGACTGTCGGGGCCAGCGAAACCGTCTGGAGTTTCCAGCCCGACCCAGTCCAGGCGGCGGCGAGCACCCGGGCTGTGTCGGTCGTTGCTGGCAATATATAGGTGCCGATCAGCTCGCAGAAATTCGCGGACGGGCACGAGACGCTATTGACATCCGGGCCGCTGCCGCCGGCCGGGATCGGAACCGGGATCGCCGTCCACGTACTTCCATTCCACTCCAGCGTCGTGGCGCTGAGAGCGTCACCGGCCATGCAGAACGAGGTCGACACGCAGGAGACGCTCTCCAGGCCCTGTGTCGCCGTGCCAGCGGGCGCGGGCGTGGTCTGGAGCCGCCAGGCCCCGGCGCTCCACTGGACCGCGAAACCGAGAACGCGGCCTGCTGTCACGTAAATGCCGGTGGCCTCGCACCAGCCAGCTACCGGGCAGGACACAGCCTTGAGTTCGACGTGCGTTCCATTCAGCGCTGGGACGGACACGGGCGACCACGTCGAGCCGTTCCAGATCTCGGCGATGGCAGTGGTGAGGTTGGGGTTCTGTGAGTCCGACGTTCCTACCGCCGCGCAGAAGGTCGCGGTGGCGCACGAGACGCCGCTCAAGTTCGGCGCCGCCGCGCCCGGCGGTGGCGGGACCAGCTGCTGGGTCCACGCGGTGCCGTTCCAGTGCTCCGCAAGCGGCGCATCCCCTCCTTGAAGGTTCAGGGAGTCCCCGACCGCCTCGCACCACGTCGCCGAGAGGCACGCGACGCCGGTGGCCTCGCCGGAGGGCTTGGTCGCGTCTTTCGTCGGCGTCACATGCCACGTAACTCCGCTGGCTGCGGCGCCCGGCACGGCGGCCAAGGGCACCAGGGCCGCAGGAACGGCGGCTAGGAGCACTACGCGGATGGCCGACCGGAACCTTCGTGGGAGGCGAATGCGCATCGAACCACTCCTGCTCGGCAGGCAACCATGGCTGTGTGGCGGTGGCTGAATAGCACGCGCTCCAAGCCCAACCGCCGTCCAAGTCCAATTCGTGACAATAGCAGGAAAGGCGTCGAAACTGACTCCGGCCGGTTGTCTCGGATCAGTAACGGCAGTTCGGCCAACGGACTCGCCTACACTTGCTGCTAGCAGACGGGAGCAGCTATGAGCGCTGGAACCCAGGCGGCGAACGGCCAGGCAGGTCAGAGTACGTGCTGGTGCTGCGGCGAAGCCAAACCCGCCGAAGCGCTGGTGCACCTCGGCCATCATCCCGAAGTCGGCATCTGCGTCAACTGCGTGCATTTCTTGCGGCGCCGAGCGCGGGACTATCAGGCGACGGTGGCGCGCCAGCGGCTCCGCAGCGCCGCTGAATCTGTCCGCGGTCAGGTGATTCAGCGGGGCTTGCACGAGAAGCCAGTGATCGGGCCGGCACTCAAGTGGCTCAACCAGCACCTGCCCTGGTAATCGGAAGACGGGACAGGCAGATGCAGTTGACGGTTCTGGCCGTGCCGGACTGCCCGAGTGCGCCCGTTCTCGAGGACCGACTTGCGACCGTGCTGCACAACCAGCCTGGTGTCACGGTGTCGCGCCAGGTGATCGGTGATGAGCGCGAGGCGGCGAGGTGGGGGATGCACGGCTCGCCCACGCTGCTTATCGACGGCATCGATCCGTTTGCCGCACCAGGACAGCCGCCGAGCTTGTCGTGCCGGCTATATCGCGATCACGACGGCCATGCGTCAGGTGCGCCGTCGGAGAGCGAACTGCGGCTGGTGATTGAGCGGGCCCTAACGGCGGCCACCGAGACACGGAATCCGGCATGGCTGGACTCGCTGGGACGCGCTGGCCGGGGCCGCGTCGCGCCCGCCGAGCGCGGGCTGCGGGCTGTGCACCAAGCGGTATTGCGTGCGTTCGTCGAAACGGGGATCGCCCCTGGCATCACCAGCCTGGTCAGTGCCGCGGCGCCGGGTAGCGCTTCCGAGCTTCTCGCCGAACTGGCTGCTGGCGACTTCTTGTGCCTGGATCACGCAGGGGAGATCACTGCGGCGTACCCGTTCTCCACGCTGCCGACCCGGCACCGGGTCCGAATAGCTGACAACGCGACGGTGTCCGCCATGTGCGCAATCGATGCGCTGGGGATATCGGCCATGGTTGGCCATCCTGTCGTGATCGAATCGGCCGATCCGTCCACTGGCGCGCCGGTCACTGTGAACGTCGACGGCGCCAGCAGCACCTGGGACCCGCCCACGGCGGTGGTGTTCGTCGGCCGGACTGACAGCGAGTGCGCTAGGCCCTCGGCGTCGGTGTGCTGTGGGTACATGAACTTCTTCGCAAGCCGCGCGGCCGCGGACGCTTGGGCAGCCTCGCATCCGCAGATCACCGGCGGCGTGCTGAGTCAAGAGCGCGCGCTGGAAGTAGGCATCGGCATCTTCGGCCATCTGCTCGACTAACCGGAATGTGTCTGCGCCCCCGAGCTGCCCGACGGTCATAGCGCAACCGGCCGGAGGCCGACGTGTGCAGCGAACCCTGACCTGTAGCCCCGCGCCATAGCGGTATTCGCAATTGAGCGCTGCAGGTCAGCGGCTTATCCTCAAGCTGAGGACTGCGAGGTGCCAGTGAAAGCGCAGGGATGGTATCGCGACCCGTACCGCATTCATGAAGACCGCTATTTCTCCGACGGCCAGCCAACGAAACTAGTGCGCGATGGCGGCGCAGAAGACTACGACCCGCCGCCCCTTGGGCAGCCAGTCGCGGAGCTTGTCGAGGCATCTTCGACACAGCCGAACGACGGTAACGACCTGCGTCGGGCTGACGACAGCGCGGCAGGGCCCGTCACGTCGGATAAGAAAGTGTTCTGGGCCATCCTCGACAGCATTGCCCAAGGACCGGTGAACTGATTCGGCCGCCCTGACTCTCCCCGCTACGCGGGCTTGTGACGCACTACCGGACGAAGATGCAGAACGTGTGTCCGGCCGGGTCCGCCAGCGCGTACAGGGGCTCCTCGGATTGGGTCCGATCCAGCCGCAACTCCGCGCCGAGAGCGAGGGCGCGATCACGCTGCCGATCCAGCGACGCGCGATCCGGAACTGTCAGGTCCAGATGAAGCTGCTGCGGGACGTCGTGCTCCGGCCAGGTTGACCGAGGCAGCTCGTCGACTTGCTGGAACGCAAGTTTGCGCACTCCCGCCGCGTCGGTGAGCACCAGCCAGTCGGCGTTGTCCGCGGTAGCGTCGGCCGGCGGTTCGTCCCCTGACCGGTAGACCAGGCCAAGTAGCTGCCGGTAGAACTCAGCCAGGGACCGGGCGTCGGTCGTGTCCAGGACCGTGTGCAACAGCTCCGGATACTCTCCGCCGCTGCCGTTCTTCATCCTCGTCCGCCTCCGGTCGGAAGAAGCCGTTCGCGGTCCAGGGTCTGGCGAAGCAGCGCCGTCCGTCAAGGACGGATCACAGTTACGGGCTCGCGCTGTCTCCAGGCGTCGGCGCCTGGGTCGTCAGACCGGGCGGGAGGATGCTCACGCTCTGGAACCCGGTCGGCACCTCCGGCGCAAGGACCGCGCGGTTCCGGGGCGTGGCTCGCAGCCAGGTGAACGTCGACTCGATGCGCGGTGCGTACGGACCTCCGCCGGTCACGGAGGTGACCGGCAGGAAGGTCGCCGCGTCAACCCACATGTCAATGGCGCGATAGCCTCCGCCGACCGGCCTGAGTTCTGGCAGCTTGCCCACACCGCGCAGATGCAGCAGCCGCTGACCATTCACGGTTTCAGCTCCTGCCAGCCGGAACTTTCCGACATCAAGCTGGTGCCGGATGGCGGCCGCAGACGGAATGCTGCCGCCGAGGTCGCCCCAGGTCGCAGACACCCCGAGAAGCGAGAACAGAATCCAGCCCGGCGGCTGGCCCAGGGCGTAGACATCAACTTGCTCGCTCGAGTAGGTCTTCGTTTCGTATTTGACGATGGCCACCTGGGAGCCGCTTGCGTAGTAGCGCACGGGGGAACCACCAGGCGGGTTGGTGTCGATGCGGAGGTTCCCGGCCGCCGGGTCCACCCACGCGGTGTACGACCAGCCGTTACTCAGCCGCGAGTGAACTTCGAGAATCTCAGCGCCCGCCGCGCCGAGGGCCGATCGCACTCGGTTGACCACATAAGCGAGCGTTTGCACGGACGGGCGGGAACTCGCGGCCCGACCGCTGGATATAGCTGCTGCGACCGCGACCGCGACCGCGAGCACGGCCGCGGCAAGCGAAATCGTCGCCGCACCCACGGCGGCTCGCCGGCGCAGGTTCTGTTGGCGGTGTCTCGCCAGCGCGCCGTCCAGTAGTGCGGGGTGCCAGGTAACCTTGCTGGCCCGCCTATCCAGTTCGGCAGCGAGTAGTTCCTCTACATCGAAGGTCACGCCTTGCCTCCGTTCGTGCTCAACGGCCGGCCGATGGTGCGCTCGGCCACGGTGCGCTCGGCCCCGATGCGCTGCCGGTCCCGACGAAGCTCGCTCCGGGCTCCCAGCTCGCGACGACGACGCGCAGCCGCTGGAGTCCGCGCGCAGCTGCACTCTTGACCGCCCCAGCCGAGCAGCCGAGGGCGGTGGCGATTTCCGCCTCGGTCAGCTCCTCGAAATAGCGCAAGACGAGCACTGCCCGCTGCCGTGCAGGCAGCAATGCCAGTGCCTGCGCGAGAGCCTGCCGGAGGTCAACCTGTTCGGCCAGATCGCGGCCGCTGTCGGCGACGTCGGCCATGAGATCGACTTCCGGATGGCGCATTCGCCACCGCCAGCGGTCGACTGCGAGGTGATACAGCGTCCGCCGCAGGTAAGCCTCAGGATCGCCGTCAACCCTGTGCCAGCGCCGGAGCGCGCGCTCAAGCGCCAGCTGTAGCAAGTCTTCGCCGGCTTCCCTGCCGCCAGCGAGCAGAACTGCCGTCCGGAGCAGGGCTGTACCGCGGTCAGCGAGGAAGCCCTCAAGCCCGGCAAACTGATGTGCGTCGCTCACCAGCGGAGCTCCCTCCGGCATCGGCCTCACGTACTACTACGACAGAAAGACAGCCGAGGTTGCAGCCAGTTCCGCTTCGCTCAGCGCGGTTGGTCGATGCCTCGGTGCGCTATGGCTTGTGCCAGAGGAGGAAATAGCGCCAGAAGACCAGGCGTCTGACGCTGGCGCCGGGAAGCAGGTCAATCGCTAGCGCCCGGACATCGCGTGTGGTGAGCGGCGACCTCAGCACAACCGGCATAACGGCGTGGCTTGGCTCAATCGCATACGGGTCTCCGCGGCCTGTTGCTCGGCGGGCCGCGAAGGCGACCCCGAAGAGCCGATGGCCAACGGCTGCGGCCAGCTCCGCGGGCCACTCCCACAGCAGGTCTGGGCGCGGCAGCGCCACCGCTGCCAGAACTCCGCCAGGGCGGAGCGCTCCGGCGAGCCGAGGCAAGACCTTCTCCAGCGGCATGTGATGGAGGGCGGTCATCGAGACGATGGCGTCATACTCCGACTCCGGCAGGGGCACGTCGAGCGCATCAGCCAGGATGCAGGTGACGTTTGCCGGCACAGCGCGCTTCGCCAGCTCGATCATGGCGGCGGAGCGGTCAAGGGCATCCACGTGGTCCACCCGAGTCGCCAGCTCCGCAGCCAGCCCACCGGCTCCGCAGCCAACATCGAGCACGCGCCCGCAAGGACGCGGCAGGTGCCGCAACAGAAGCCGGTGGTAATACGCGTTGTGATCCCAGGCCAGCGCCCTCATCTCACAGATTCTGCCCACAGCACACTGGGAACGGGGCCGCCCGGCGCTTTCCTCGCCCGACCTGCGCGGCTGCCCGGCTCTGTGACGACGCCCACTGTGACCAGTCTCGTTGGTTCGGTCAAGGCTGTTGATAGCGAATTTCATTGGTTCTAGGGTCTTGGAGTGCCTCCGGATAATCATTCCGATCTGTCCAGTGAGGCTGCGTCGGCCGACCCGCATCGAGGCCGAGGCCCGGTTGTCCTGCTCTCGCTGGCGGCGGCCGCCTGCCTCGTGGTTGCGGTTGCAGCTGGGGCAGCTGCCAGGACAGATCTCACCCGTAAGCCGAGCCCGGCCCAGCGTGCGGCCGCCGCTGCGCAAGCCGTGGCTGACCGGTGGCGTGACTGGTCGGCCGGACATATCTTTCCCGCGACGTTGAGCTACTCGACGAGCTTGTTGACCACCGAGACTGCCAGCCGCGTCGGTGTCGCCCCGTGGGCCACCTGCAGCGACGCCGTCGAGCCGGATTTCGTCGGCCTTGCCGCGACTGACCACTGCCGCGCAGGGTTGCGCGCGACTTACCTGGACCAGATGGAAGGCGTGCTCTACACGGTCGGAGTGCTGGCGTTTCCTAACAGCCGTGCCGCCGCCGCGTTCGCGGCCCGGCTGCCTGGCGGGCATACCGATCGGATCTCACTGCGTCCGCTCGCACTCCCAGACACTGCCAGCTCTCAGTTCGGGCCACTGGCCGGGCAGGCCGCCACCGCCAGCCACGACGGGCCGTTCGTCGTCCTGACCGTGGCCGGCTATGCCGACGGGCAGCCCGTAGGAGCCGGCCAGGAGTCCCGGCCGTCGGTCTTCGCGCCGGCTGCCCAACTAGCCGGTGAGGTCATCGGCCCGCTTTCTCGTCCGGTGACCGTCAACTGCGCGAGCCGGGCCTGGTCATGTTGAGTCGTGCAGTTGTCCGCTCAGGTGCGCCTGCGCGTGGCGCGGCGGCCGTCGGCGCGCTGGCCGCGCTGTGGCTCGCGACGACCGGCGGCGTTGCATCGGCTCAGACCATAGGGCAGCAAGTTCGGGCGGACGATCTAGCTGCACTGCGCCAGATCGACGCGCCAAAAGCCTGGTCGGAGAGCAAAGGCAGCGGCGTCACGGTCGCGGTTCTGGACACGGGTGTCGAGCGCTCCGCGGCCGATCTGGCCGGTCACGTGACTCTCGGGCCGGATTACACGCTCGGGGCCGACCCGCGGGGCTACGCGCCGCCGCATCTGCATGGGACTTACATCGGCTCGATCATCGCGGGACACGGCAGTGGACCCGGCGATGCGGAGGGCATGATCGGGGTGGCGCCGCTTGCGAAGATCCTCTCGGTGCGGGTGATCCTCGACGACCAGGAGCCAGGGTTCGTTGTTTACAACGAGAACGCTAACTACGACGACGCGATAGCGAACGGCATCAAGTATGCGGTCGGCCACGGCGCCGAAGTGATCAACATGTCGCTCGGTGGGCCCGATGGCAGCCGGAGCCTTCGCGTTGCTGTGGCTTATGCGATCGCGCACAACGTGGTAGTGGTCGCCGCGGCAGGCAATAACGGCAAGGTCGGCCGCGCCTTCACCCAGTATTCCTACCCGGCATCTTTCACCGGCGTGATTTCTGTCGCCGCCGTGGGAGCACGCGGGAAGCGGGCGTCTTTCTCTGACCAGAATTCCTCGGTCGTAGTGTCCGCTCCCGGCGTGAGCGTTGTCGGTGCCGGGCCCGGTGGCTCCTACGTTGTCGGTAGCGGGACGAGTCCGGCTTCGGCCTTCGTGGCAGGCGTCGCCGCGCTGATCAGATCTCGGTACCCGCACCTATCACCAGTGCAGGTGATGCAGGCGATTGTCGTCTCCACGCGCCGGCGCCCAGCGCGCGGTTACAGCCCCGCGGTGGGTTTCGGCGAAGTCGACGCGGCCGCGGCGCTGACCGCGGCGGGACAGCTGGCGGCCGCCTCAGCCCAGCACTCGGGGCTGGCCGCGTCGGCACACTTTGGCGGTGGCCCTGCCGGTCCGATTGCCGTCATCCACCGCGACCGCGGGCTCATCATCGCCTTGGCCGCGGTCGCGGTGGCGGCGTTCGTCGCGTTCGCTGTGCTCGTTGTGCTCCTCATCGCGGCCCTCCGACGTCGGCGAGCCCAGCCGCCGCGGTCGGCCTCGCCGCCGCCCATGGCGCCGCCCACGGATCCGCCCCCGCCCTGGCCGCCCGCCCCCGTCCGGCCAGTCGGCTGGTGAGCCAACCCGCCCGCTCCCCACGACCGCCGCAGAGGAACCGAGATGACTGATCCGACGGAGCCCTGGCCGCCCCGCCCGCCCGTGCCGAGCACACCGCCGACGCTGTACGCCCCGCAGGTACCTAGCGTCCAGCCGCTCCCGGCCGAGCGAGTCATGGCTGCCCCGGCGCCAGCGCTTCCTAAGCGGCGCCGCGGCGGACTGACGTTGCTGGTGGCGCTCATCGTCCTTGGCCTGGCCGGAGTGCTCGGGGGCGGCGCCGCGCTCGGTAGGGAACTCACCCGCAAGCCGACGAGGGCCGAGCAGGCCGCGGCGCTCGCGGCGGAGATTGCCTCGCGGTGGCAGCGGCTGCCCGCCGGCCAGATCTTCCCGGCTGCGGTCAGTTATACGAATGCGGATGGTGCCGTGATGACAGCGACGCGTGTCGCCATCGTCCCCCCAGCGTCCTGCAAGTCCGCGCTGGAGCCGAGCGCATTCCAGCAGGTCCGTCCCTTCGGCTGCGCTGCAATGCTGCGCGCTACCTACATCGACGCAGCCGGCACCCAGGCTGTCACTGTCGGCATCGCGGCGTTTCCGTCTGGGCTGGCCGCGCAGCGCGCCCAGGGCCAGCTCGAGGCCTCTAGCACCGGGGGTGGCATGCACGCGGTGCCAATCCCCGGCACAATCGCCGACACATTCGACGACGCGCAGCGCGGCGCAGGCGACGCTCAGTTCGCCGGCCCCTACGTACTGCTCTATACGGCCGGTTACACCGACGGTATGCCCGGCAGTGCGGCTTCAGCCAGCAACCAGCTCGGTGCTCTAGGCACTGGAGTCCTCGGCGCTCTGGAGCCGACTCTCACGAGACACACCAGCGCGTGCACGATGAAGGACATCAAATGTTGAGCCGGACCCGCGTAGCCGCCCTGACCGCGCTCAGCCTCAGCATCGCTGCCGCGGCCGGAATGGCCGCGCCGGCCGCGTCGGCATCGCCGGCGTTGGCTGCCAGAGCCGGGGCGCACTTCCCGGCCGGGGCGGGAAGGCTACTTGGCCGCGAGATGGCGCAGGCCTGGCAGATTACGAGGGGACAGGGCGTCACGATCGCGGTGCTTGGCACCGCTGTGGATCCGGTCACAGGACTGGCTGGCAAGCTGATCAAGGGCCCTGATTACGCGCCGCTGGCGGGCGCCTCGGCCACCGATGGCACGATCATGGCATCGCTGATCGCGGGTAGCGGACCGACCGGCACGAACCCGTTCGGCACGATCGGCCGCGCACCAGGAGCGAAGATCCTCGCTGAGCAGATCGCCGACTTCGACTCTCACGGCGGCAACAGGTACCTGGCCAACGGCACGTGGCAGCGCATCATGGCGCGCGCGATCCGTTATGCGGTCGACCATGGCGCGCAGGTGATCGTCAACTTCCCTGGTGGCGGAGCCTCCACGCCTGCACTCGATTCGGCCGTGGAATACGCCCTGTCCAAGAACGTCGTCGTGATGGGTGGCGCCGCTGCGACTTCGCGCCGGAAGCCCACCCCCCTTGTGTATCCGGACAGCCTGCCGGGGGTTATCAACGTCACCGGCGTGACGCTCAGCGGCCTGCCCAAGCCGCAAGGTCCCGATATCGAGCCCGCCAACAGCTCAGTCCTCGTCGCTGTACCCGACAACTCACTCGTTGCCACCGGGCCTGGCGACAACCCGTACACGGCCTGGGGATTCTACTCCGACATCGCCTGGGCGGCCGGCACAGTGGCGTTGATCAAGGCGGTGTACCCGCACATCACCCCGGCAGAGGTAGCGCGCGCGCTCGCCGAGTCGGCCAGCTACCACCCTGCGGGCGGCTACAACATCGCGGTCGGGTTCGGGCTGATCAACCCGCTGGGCGCGCTGCACGACGCGGCCGCTCTGGTCCGGCTGGGCACGAGCGCTACGGCAGGGGCTGGCGCTGCGAGCGCAACGTCGCATTTCGGCAGTCCGCAGCCTGCCGCCATCGATGCCGTGCAGCACGCACCGGTGAAGCTCGCCGGATTCGGCGGCGGCGTAGTGGTTGGGCTGGCGCTGCTAGTGCTGGCATTGATCCTGGCCCGTCGGCGCCGCCGGCGGCCCGTCGCTAAGCCTGCCACTGCGGGGCCCGCGGGCGCGTTCCCGGCGGGCACGTACCCGACCGGCGCATCTCCGACCGGCACTTTCCCGCCCCCGTAAGATCACGAGCGTGAGCGCGCTCTCGGCCGTGCGGGCGGTCGGTTCTGGATCCGGACCGCTGGTGCGGTGATTGCGGCCGCGGTCCTCGGCGTCGGCTGCTTGGCCTTCTGGTATCGCGCGGTCTACAACGTGTGGCCAGGCCAGGGTGCGTCGACGCGAGTGCATTGGTGCGGGCGTGATTACGAGTCCTTTGGCGGGCCATCGCAAACGCTGCGGCAAATCACCGCGCGGGAAACGTTCCCGATCGTAGCGGTCGGCCAGTACCCGCCGCTTGCGTGGACGCGCCATGAGTTGTTCGCCGCTGCAACCAAGGCGATGTTGCGGCAGGGCGGCGCGAATTCACAAGTCTGCGCCGTGGTGGTCTACCTGCGAACTGGCGGCGATCAGTATCAGCCGTACAGCCTCGAGGGCGGCCCGTGACGGAGCGTCGCAGGATGCCGGGAGCCTGCGCTAGTGCTCGCCTGAAGTCAGCGCCCGCATGGCTGCGATGTCAAATCCTCCTTCGCGCGGCGCTGGTATTCAGGCCGCAATTGCGCACGAAGTCGTCGCGCCGATGAAGGCCCAGCTGGCGCCCGTCGCACCGTCCCGCGTCCCTACGCCAAGGCTCTCAGCCTGGGCCTGTCGCCGAAAGCCTCAGTGCAGTCCCGACCACGTCGCCGGATAGTTTGCGGGCAGCAGTCCGTAGGCCGACTGGCCCGCATTCGGGGCGGCCGGCACGCCGAGGGCCTGAAGCAGGTCGTCGAAGTTGACCCCGACCTCGGTTGGGAAAGGCCCGCCGCCGCTGATTCCGCCGGCTGCCCCCTCTTGTGACTCGGCCGAGGAGCTGTCGGCCATCGCCCAGCCCGTCTCGATGCCCGCACCGCCGTTGACCATGTTCGCGATCACGGTCGTCGGCGTCACCTTCGTTCCGACGCTGACCGTCGGCTGCACGTCCTCGGCGACGTAAACAACGAGTCCGGCGGCTGGGCCGTCAGTTAGCTGGTAGGTAATCCAGCCGCCCCCGGGCCACCCGCCTGCGGTGTCGGTCGCGCTGGTGATGACGCCATCGCCGATGGGGTAGACCGGCCCCGACCCGGCAAAGTCGGCCCCCATGTCGATCCGCTGCGGTTGCAGGCCGGAGACCGCGCGAAGCGGATTGAGATAAACCGGCGGGACTGGTTTCGGGGTTCGGCGGTGTTTGCGCTGCCTCGCGGCCGTGCGCGCCTTTGCCGCATTCTGGTCTGCGCGGTCGGCTGCAGCCTGGAAGTCGTTGAGCGACCTCGACATTTCGAGGCCGTTGGCGAGTGCGTTCGTCGTCCCTCCGCCGACGCTGTTTGCCACCGTCTGCTCGGGGGTGAGGGGCCTTGGCTTGGTTGGCAGCACAATCGCCGCCCCGGCCGCCGCTGCTCCCGCAAACGTAACCGCCGCCGCCACCGTCATTGCAACCGCAGGCTTGGGTACCAGGTTGGGCCTGGACTGAGGCTTGCGGTGCCTGGCCGCGTGCTTGCCCACGGAGCGCGGCGGCTTGGCGTGGCGGGGAATGGCGTACGTCACGTCGTGCCTTCAGATGGAGCGCTGCACTCGCGCTCGGCCGTCACCGCTGATGCTGGCGGGTCGCGCCATTCGGCGCCGGGTTGCCAGCGGCATGCGGACGCCGTGCAGGGTCATGGCGGCGGGGTCGCGGTACGTGACCGTCGCGCACGCTCGGTGCTGTTGGATCACCACCCTGCCGTGGATTCGCACGCTGCGTAGCCAGAACAGGAAAAGACAAACGGATCTCTTTAGGATTCCGTGGCTTAAAACACGCGGCACCGACGGCAAGACGGTCACCAATAGTAATTGCTTCGCTGCCGCCGGTATCGGCGTTGCCTCGATCAGGCAGGGTCGCGTTCGAATCCGATCTGGGTCTCAGCGTCGATGAAGCCGACCGAGCGGTACACGCGGATCGCTACATAGTCCGGATCGGCGGCCATCACGAGCGTGCTGGCCATGCCGTTGAGGCCGTGTTGTGCGGCGCGCCAGACCAGCGTTCCCGCGATGCCCTTGCGGCGCCAGTCGGGGTGCGTCTCCACATTCTGGTACCGGGCGATACCCGACCCGTCCGTGACGAGACCCAGGTGGGCCACGAGCTTCCCGTCGACGAAGGCGCCGAACCACGATCCGTGGCCTGCCTCGGTGAGCGCTCGCTCCGAGGCGAGCCTGGCGTTCAGGAACCCTGGCTCTGCCGCTGGCTCGCCTTCGGTGAGAACGGTGCGGACCTCCTTTGCCTGCTGCCAGTCGTCATCACCTGTGAGCTCGCGGTAGGTGGCGCCGCGGTACGGCCGCGGCGGCTTGTGCACGTCCTGAGCGGTGAGGACGGCAGAGCGCTCCATCCGCAGCCCAGCTGCGACAAGCCCGCCAACATCGATGCCGCTGATCTCCGTGGCATCGATGCCCAGAGCGACGTGCTTGGCTCCGGGGAACTCGGCGGCGAACCGCTCCAGCCACGCGTCCGCCTGGCCTGGCTCGGGTGGGTCCGCCAGCAAGAGGAAATTGCCCCACCAGTAGGTCGGATTGTGCGGGCTGCGGACGGCGAGATAGCCGCCCCGGTCGTCGACGCGACTGCCTTCGAGGAGGCGGATCATCAGGTCCGTGCGGTACCCGAGTGATCGAATGCGCACGTTCAGAGCGTAGCCGCGTCGGGCCTTGTAGCCTCGGCAGCATAAGCCGACTCCGCCTCAACGTCGCAAGGAGCAACTGACATGGGCCTGTTCCAGCGTGCTCACGACATCGTCTCCGCCAAGGCCAACAAGGCACTCGACGCAGCCGAGAACCCTAACGAAATGCTCGACTACTCCTACGAGCAGATGCTCGACCACATCACCAAGGTCCGGCGCGCCCTGGTTGACATCGCGGCCTCGAAGAAGCAGCTCGAGCTTCAGCAACAGCAGCTCCAGCACTCAATCGACCATCTGAACGACCAGGCCAAGGCAGCGCTCGCCGCGGGCCGCGAGGACCTGGCGCGCGAAGCGCTGTCCCGTAAAGCGGCGGCTCAGCAAGAGGTCGACGGCCTCGGCCCGCAGCAGGCGCAGCTCGCGGACGAAGAGCAGAAGATGGAGCAGACGCTCAGCGCTCTGCAGGATCGGGTCAACAAGTTCCGGTCCCAGAAAGAAGTGATGAAGGCCCAGTACACCGCGGCATCGGCAGAGAGCTCCGTCAACGAGGAAGCGGCCGGAATCTCCCGGAGCTTCGGCGACTCGGGCGCGGCGCTCCAACGTGCGCAAGACAAGATCGCAAACATGCAGGCCAGGGCGGCAGCGACCGACGAGCTGCTGCAGTCCGGCGTGCTGGAGGATGTCGGCGGCGACACCGACGATATTCAGCGCGAGCTGGACCAAGCCGGCGCAAACGCAGACGTCGACAAGGAGCTTGCCGCGCTCAAGGCCGAGATCGCCAGCGCGCCTGCCACCCCAGAGCTGCCCGCGGGCAGCTAGCCCGCCGACTTCAAAGGGCGTGATGTTGGATCTGCTGCCCTTAGTAGGGCGCCAGATCCAACATCACGCCCTTAGAGTTGCCGGCGCTGATCCCGGCCTCATGCCGCGCCGGTTCAGCATGTAGCCGTTAGTGCACTCCCCGGCCGCCAACCACTCGCCCTCGACTGCGGCGGCCCGCGCAGTCTTACGGCCGGGCGCACGAGCTCGGTACTCCTCTTTGCGCCTCGCGCCGCCGGCCATCCCGCGTGTCTCGGCCTTGCCCAGCCAAGGGCCAGCGCCAGTTGTCAGCATCTGTGACGAAATACACACTTAGCCGACCAAAGGCAGCTGACCTGGGCTTTTGTCCCAGCGAAGTCGCCTTCAAGATCGTTTACGGTCAGGGCGCCGCCAAGGTAGCGGCACACTATTTGCGCCGCTTAGGCGGTCTTACTACAACCTGACTGGTTCGAGGCTGATTGTGAATTTGAGGCGTCTTCTGATTCTTGTTGGCGGCCTGTCGGCGGCATCCGCCGTGGCGATGTCAACACCGGCCCTTGCTGCTGTCACCAGCAGCGTGGGTTTCAGCACTGACAGTGGCAGCACGTCGTCTAATTACGGCCAGTACCGATTGGTGCTGCAAAATTCCTGGTTCTTCAATATCCTGCAGCAGACCAAGGCGGCGGGCAGCATTCCCATTGTCTACAAAGACCTGACCTCGGTTCGCGTTGACGATGGCGCGGTGAATGGCAACATGTCATATCCGGGCGCAAAGGTCTTCAACGTTGTCAACAATCGTATAGTGCTCAACGGCGTCAAGGACTCCTACAACACCGCGACAGGCGTTGGCTTCGCCTGGGCATGGCAGAACCACCCGGCGTGGTTCCTGACCTACTCAGGCAAGACTGCCACGCACAACACGCCGTACTCCGATCTGGTCAGGGAAAACGGTTTCTCGACGCAGTTCATGATGGACTGGGGCAACCCGGCTTACCAGCAGAAGTGGGCGGCAGACGTCATCGCTAACGCGAAGGCTCGCGGCTACCACTACGTCTTTGCCGACAACGCCCTCGATTACGCCAAGACTTACCTGAGCGCGGCGCTGCCGAGGTACGCCACTAACGCCGCAGTGCAGAGCGCCACAGTGTCGGCCATGAAGTACATCACCAAGACGCTGAACGCAGCGGGCATAAAGATCATCTACAACGTCGGCTATACGTCGATGTTTGATCACAGCAACAGCGACAGCCTGTATGCACGCTGGCTGCCATACACCAACGGCATTTGCAATGAGTTCGGCACCACCTACCAGGGCTATCCGGGCGACGTGGCCTTCCAGAAGTCTGAAACACTGCGTCTGGGCAAGGTCAGCATGTTCGGGAACAGCAACGGGGTCGAGCCGACGTTCGAGATTGTTGGATCGCCGTCATTATGCGTGACCAAGATGACTGATTGCCGCTCGCTCAGCCTGCGGGGCCGATTCCAGGCCACCTAACGACGGCCTGCGATGGCCATGTATGACCTGGCAGCTCGGTCGCCGGTGGGCGCGGAGCGGGATGGCTTCGGCCAGCCCGGCGAAGCCTGCCCTGGCGATCCACCCCGAATGCTGCCGTCTACGAGGTACGCTCTTCCGGCGTACTCGGATCACGCACTTCGTGGAGCATCAAGCGCTGATGAGAGAGCTGGCAATGCGTCTGAAGTCCAAACCTGCCCTATGGGTGGGCGTAGTCATCGGCACGGTGCTGGTTGGATTGACAGCTTTCCTGGTCGCCGGAACCGGCCAGGCGGGCGGCACGGCCAACTCCGCAAGCTCCAGCCACTCGACTCGGACGCCTGCGCCAACTCACTCCGCCTCGGCCACGGCGTCGCCACATGCGACGTCGTCGGCATCGAAATCGCCATCGAAATCGCGAACGATACTGTCGGCATTCCATGGCGTGCTTACCTGGAACGACGAGTTCAACTCCACTGCGGGACTCAACGGGTGGCATTTTCTGACTGGCAACGTCGGTGGTCAAGCCCCGTTGGACGAGCTGCAGTATTACGACCAGAGCAACGCGAGTGTCAGCAACGGAAACCTGGTCCTGACGGCTACCCAAGGTGGTGGCGGTCACCAGTGCAAGTACGGACCCTGCCGGTACACCTCGGTCCGGATGATCAGCTCCTTCAGCCAAGCTTACGGGCTCTTCGAGGCGCGCATAAAGCTAGCGGGTGGACAGGGGATCTGGCCGGCCTTCTGGATGCAGGGTGACAACTACGACCAGGTCGGGCTTCCTGCGGCCGGGGAAATCGATATCGCCGAAGTCAACGGCAGGCCGCCGGTTAACGTACTCAGCGGTTTCGGCCATGCGCCGGGGGTCGTTACTAAATACTATGATTCATTGCCGCAACCGCTTGATGCCGGCTACCACATCTACGGCGTCGAATGGACGCGTACAGGCATAACCTGGTTTGTGGACGGCAAGGCCTATGGCTATCTGGCCGCGTATCGTGGGTGGCCTTTTAATCACCCCTTCAACATCATTCTCAGTCTCGCAGTGGGCGGCACATGGCCGGGCCCTCCCGATGCGACCACGCATTTCCCCGTCAGCATGTATGTCAACTGGATACACGTATACCGCCGGGCGTAAAAGCTACGAAGCCCGCGGACCAACAGCCAGCAGCGGCTGATGACGACCTGCGATGGCCATGTATGACCGGTATCGGTACGCTGGCGACTGTG
>Ga0126373_10001080_pt1 | contig 19056 bp, 17 predicted proteins | sample PanSoiMetPlot_11_FD_92545 | JGI IMG/M metagenome (GOLD analysis project Ga0126373, IMG submission 92545) | Tropical forest soil microbial communities from Panama - MetaG Plot_11 | ecosystem: Environmental > Terrestrial > Soil > Tropical forest > Bulk soil | place: Panama | collected 2016-02-17 | reverse complement strand
TTACTGGACGCGGCGCTTCGGCCGCAGTCCCGCAGTCTTGGGCGAGACTCTCTTCATCAAAGGAGCGCCATTCAGTATTGTGGGAATCGCCGCACCGAAGTTCGTCGGACTCGATCAGGGCAGCTCGACCGACGCATGGGTTCCATTTCAGATCAGCGAAGACGTTAAGCCCTGGGGCGCTTCGCGAAGTGCAACCGCAAAGGGTCATGAAGCCAACCTTTACGGTGCAAAGTGGTGGTTCCTGCTCACGATTGGCAGGTTGCAGCCCGGCATCACCAGGGAACAGGCGGCAGCCTATCTAAATCCCATCTTCAAGCAAGCAGCTTATGAAGGACTCTCTGCCGACGATACCGACGGTCGGACCACACCTCTGAAATTGTCCCTCAGCGATACACGTGGCATGGAAGGAATGCGCAAAACTTACGAGCAACCCCTAAGGATTCTGATGGGCATGGTGGTTCTAGTACTCGTAATCGCCAGCGGAAATGTGGCGATGCTGCTGGTGGCGCGGAATGCAGCGCGACAGCGTGAGTTCTCCCTGCGGATGGCACTCGGCGGCGGACATGCGCGTATTTTCCTGCAGCTATTTGCAGAGAGCTTTGTGCTTGTTGCCGCTGGCGCAGTCTTAGGATGGCTATTTGCCATCTGGGCAACTGGAGCTCTCGCGAGGTGGTCGCTGCTCGACCGTAGCCTCGCTCCAAATACCACGGTGCTGTGGTTCACTTTGGGAATCTCTGTAATCGTAGCGCTTATCTTTGGTCTGGTGCCATTCCGCAGTGCTCTGCAAGTGCCAATCGGCCTAGCATTGAAGACCTCGAGCGCGACGTCATATCAGGATCGCAAGGCTCATCGCAGCGGACAAATTGTTGTGGCGCTGCAAATGTCGATGTGTCTTGTACTGCTCGTCGGAGCCGGCCTGCTGGTGAGAACGCTGCGCAACCTCGAGACGTTGAACCTCGGCCTTCGACCATCAGGGCTGTTGGTCTTTGGGCTAACGCCGCAACAACAGGTACACGACGATCCAGAGACGATTCGCTTCTATCAGGCTCTTATTACACGGATAAGGGCTTTGCCCGGCGTGGAATCCGCAACAGTGATGCGCCAGCGACTTGGCGCCGGATGGAGCAGCAACACGAGCGCTTATATTGACGGTCAAAAAGCGACTGCAAACGGCGGGGGAATGCGCTGGAACGCCGTTGGCTCCGACTTCTTTCACGTAATGGGCATTCCCATACTTCTGGGACGCGACATCACCGAGGCCGACAGTTCCACAGCCTCGTACGTGGTTGTAGTCAACCAGACCTTCGCGAAACGATACCTGCCCGATTCCATTGCGGTCGGCCACATGCTCTCGTTCGGAACTGATCACGATTCGAAACGCTACACGATCGTAGGCGTTGCCGCCGACAGTAAATACACCTCTGTGCGCGAAGAGGCGCGTCCCATGGCGTATTTCCCATATACACAAGTGCCCGGAAGTATTTCGATGCAGCTAGAACTGCTAACTTCGGGAGATGCAGTCGCTCTGCTGCCGACACTTCGTTCTGCGGTGAACGAATTCGCGCCTAACCTCGCGCTCCTCGAACCAAAGACACAGCAGGAGCAATTTTCAGAGTCATTATCACAGGACCGCTTGTTCGCTCGTTTGGCGATCTTCTTCGGGTTGCTTGCAGTCGTACTGGTGGCGACGGGACTCTACGCTACGCTGGCTTACAAGGTGGTGCGACGCACAGCGGAGATCGGGGTCCGCATGGCAGTCGGAGCACAACAACATCAGGTGCTGTGGATGATCATTCGCGAGAGCCTCATGCTGTGTCTTTTCGGAACCATTTTGGGTCTGCCTGCTGCAATCGCTGGAGCCCGGCTCCTTAAGGCCATGTTGTTTGGGCTGCACCCCGGAGACCCGCCGACGATCATCGCGGCGTTGGCCGGGATCGCGGGAATTGCCCTGGCTGCCAGTTTCATTCCCGCACGTCGTGCGTCACTGCTGAATCCGATTGTGGCGCTGCGGTGCGAGTAATGGAGCTAACTACGAATCGATATTGACTCGGTACAAAGCAGTAAGGAGTTACAAGTGAAGAGATCATTTCTAACGGCAGTCGCTCTATGCTTCTTAGTCAGCCGGCCAGCATCATTGTTCGCGCAGGCGCCCGAAGGAATATGGCAGGGCTATGATGGAGAGTGGAAGCACGTCTCTCGCCAGCTGATCGACTTGGCCGAGGCTACCCCAGCAGACAAGTTCGCGTGGCGACCTGCGGCCGGAGTGCGGTCTACGAGCGAAGTCTACATGCACATTGTTCTTGCGAACTTCTATCTTCTGAGTGTGACAGGTCCCAAAATGCCTCTTGAATTGAAGCAGGAGTCCGAGAAGGCCATAACCTCAAAAGCCGAGGTAATCAACTGGCTGAAGCGATCCCTGGACGCGGTGAAACAAGCTCACTTGGCGCAAACTCCTCAGGACCTTCAACGCAAAGTCCACGTAGCCGGCCGGGATGCCACCGTGGATGGGATGTATCTTCGAATCATCATTCACGCGAACGAGCACATGGGGCAGTTAATCGCTTACGCGCGCATGACAGGAGTCGTCCCACCCTGGTCCAAGAGTTAAAGAGGGCGGGAATTGCGCTCTAAATCCGCCTTAACTGGAGCTAACAGCCAATGGCTCTAGTGCGCCGGAGCCCGGCCGATGCGGATACCGATGCTGAAGGAGAAACTATCGAGCTTCTGCCGAGCGCTGCGGTCGTAAGTGAAACCCATATCCATATAACGCCCTAAGTCGGCGTTCAGTCCCGTAGTAAAGCCGTTATCCTCGGTGAAGCCTTTTCCGATGGCTGCGGCAACCTGCTCGTAGATCGGCGCAGACGTGCCCCTGCCACTCGAGGACACAGAGCCTGGTCCGCGATTGAACTCCTGGCTGTAGAGTTTCTGCAATCCCATCGGTAGATTCTCGTACCCAGCAAGCTCAAGGCTGAGCCGCTTGCCCAGCGGAAGCCCCAACCCTGCCTTGTAGTGAGATAGCAAGCCCAACGTGGTGTAAGGACGCTTCACCATATTGACGAGGGTACTGCTGTTCGCAATTCCCAAATCGAGAAGTGGAGAAAAGTGACCGAGATCAATCTCCATGTGATTATTGAAATCGGCGGTCACGCGGCCCGTGCTCAATCCAATTGATGTATCGCCGGTCGGCGCTGTACCCGTCACCGTGGCAACGTATTTGATCACCGGCGTCGGAGTCGCGAACCTTAACCCAAAGCGCGTGTCACCCATCGCGCGAAATCCGGAGATCGGCGTGAATTGTGCAGTCGTCCCACCACTCGGTGTTGTGCTTGTAGTGAAGAGCGGCTGGTTATACGCCAGGTAAACAGGGGCTCCGATCGAAATTCCGAAGACTCTGTTGAAGTTGTAGCTGACCGTGGAATCCACAACGCTTGTCCAGTTCGCGGAAGAGTCGTAACTCTGCGACAGAATGGTGTACGAACTGAATCCTCTGTCGGGCATATGTAGCGTCAAAGACGAGGGAGTGGTCTGGGCCACGCACGCCAAAGCCGCAAACATCAGCAACGCGAATGCGAAAACGCAATTTCGCTTCAACATAGTTAAGGAGTCCTCTTTTGGGATCACGCTTGGGGGAGATGGTACTCAGGGCATTATGGCTGGGTGATCCGCGGCCAATAAGCGCAAAGCTCGCTTGGCCTATTACGAAAGGGAAGTTGAGACAGCACACTAGCGGGGGAACTGCAAGACCCAGAGATTCGCTAGGTGTTGAAATGGAATCACGATTCACCTTTGTAACTTGCCCCGGCTTTGGCTTCGGGTGAATCTACGTCCATGGATCTACCTGTCGCACTGCCGGGAATGGAGGGCCAAAAGCTTGCACTGCGCACCGCCGGCGTATTTAGCGGTGCAAAGTTGGTGCTTAATGACCAGGAAGTGACCAAGCAGGACGGCGTCTTTTACCTGCGATCAAATGTTGGTTCGATGACGGCGGTTAAGTTCAAGGCCCGTTTTCTCGATCCGATTCCCAATCTCATTGTCGGCGGACAGACAATCCAACTCGCTCCACCTCTGGCGTGGTACCAGTACGCCTGGATGAGTATTCCGATCATTCTCGTCTTCCTCGGAGGAGCGATCGGCGGCTTGTGCGGTGGGCTGGCGGCCGGAATCAGCAGTCGAATTTTTCGCAGCGATCGCAGCGAGGGCCTGAAGTATGCCCTAACCGGATTGATTTCCCTCGGAGCCTTCCTCACTTATTTTGTGGTTGCTGGTTCGATCACAGCAGCGATTCACAAGTAACGTTTCCACGGATTACTACGCTTCGATTCGTCCGTTCTCTTTTTTCGGGCAAAATGTTCGGGCCGCGCTGTCCCATCGCAACAAGCCATTCACCTTTCCTTCATGTTGTAGAAATCAAGCAGGCTTAGCGTCTTCTTGCAAAAGCATTCTTGCCAAGGAGACAAAGATGGCTTCGAGAAAACTGCTTCTAATATCTCTGACTTCATTACTCGCGATTCCGTTAACAGCGTTCGCGGGTGGCGATCGTGATGACGATCATTCCTTCGGGCACCTTAACCGCCGCGATGGAATTCGGCGCGTTCTACTGCTCAGCATCGACGGCATGCATGCCCTGGATTACTTGAACTGCGTGAACGGCGGTTACTGTCCCAATCTGGGAGCGCTCGGGCAAACCGGTGTTAACTATACGCGTACTTCTACGTCAAAGCCGTCGGACTCATTTCCCGGATTGATGGCGATAGTCACAGGCGGCACACCACGGCTGGTGGGAGCGTTCTATGACGTTGCCTTCGATCGCGTGCTGGCCCCGCCATTTCACGATACAAGTAACGGTGTCTTCTCCGGACCGTGCAATCCTAACGTAGCGAATGGCACGACCACGGAATACGAAGAAGGTGTCGAGTTCGATCAGACTCTGCTGAACGGCGGCGCGCCTGGAGCTAGCCTGACCGATGGCGGTGTGCAATCCATTGACCGAAGCCGCTTGCCCCGCGATCCGTTTACGCCCGACGCTACCAACGGCGGTTGCGCACCGGTTTATCCGTGGAACTTTATCCGCGCAAATACAATCTACGGCGTCATTCATGCCGCGGGCGGTTACACCGCGTGGTCCGACAAGCATGGTGTCTATGCGGCGGTTTCGGGCCCGACCGGCACAGCGATTCCCGGCAATGTTGACGATTACTATTCTCCCGAAGTGAATTCCAACGTCATCGCGTTGCCGGGACTCACCACCGCTGACGGGCTGGCCTGTTCCGTTGCGGGAAATCCCCCAACTCCTCCCGACAATAACGGAGGCGCCTGGACCGACAGCTTTCAGAATATTCGCTGCTACGATCAGCTAAAGGTGAACGCTATCCTCAACGAGATCGACGGCAAAACTCATCTCGGGATAAGCAAGGCACCGGTTCCCAACATCTTCGGCATGAACTTCCAGGCCGTGAGCGTTGGGCAGAAGCTGATTGAAAAAGGAGTGAAGGGGGGCTACACCGACGCGGCCGGAACTCCGAGTGCGAGTCTCAAAACGGCTATCGTCTTTGTCGACGACGCGATCGGCCAGATGGTCGCAGAACTCAAAAAGCAGGGGCTGCTCGAGCACACGCTACTCGTCGTGACAGCCAAACACGGTCAGTCACCGATCGATCCGAATCGCTTCGAAGAAGTTGGTAAGGGAATAACTACGACTCCCGCCGATGTTCTGGCTGGTGCGGGTTTCATGCCTCCTCCCCCGATTGGCGGCGCTCCAGAAAATCCCAACACCCCTGACAAGATGACGCCGACCGGTCCGCTGAGTGCAATTGGGCCAACGCAGGACGATATCTCGCTGCTCTGGCTTGCGACTGGAGCCGACACCACCGCGGCCGTGAACCTCCTCGAGCAGAACGGAACCGCTATCGGCCTCGGCCAAATCTTCTACGGACCATCGCTCGAACCGATGTTCAATGCTCCCGGCTTGCCTCCGAACGGGGACCCGCGCACGCCAGACATCATCGTGCAGCCAAATCCCGGAGTGATCTACACGGGAAGCCACAAGAAACAGGAGGAGCATGGTGGTTTCGCACAGGACGATACAAATGTGATGATGTTGATTTCAAATCCCAGCTTCAAAGCAAGTACCGTAACCACTTTTGTGGAAACCACTCAAGTAGCTCCCACGATCCTTAAAGCTCTGGGACTCGATCCCAGCAACCTCGACGCCGTCCGCAAGGAAGGCACATCAGCACTGCCGGGCTTGAACTTCAAATCCGATCACGACTAAACCAATGCAGATAGGGGGCGGGGAAATCTCCCCGCCTCTTTAAAGTCCTTGATTGGAAATGCTCCGATACGAACCAACTCCTTGGCAGGTCTAAGGAATTGGCGCAGGCGCGTCTGACCTTCAATCTTGCTGCTGTGCTCCCATTTCGGCGAAGACAATGACATGTCCGGCCGGATCTTTGACGCCAATCTCCTGGGCTCCGTAAAAGGTTGTGCGCAATGGCAGCACGACGTTTGTATTCTTCGTTGCCGCAATGAATGGCTCTAGTTTCGCGACTTCCAAGTAGAGGAATGTGCGTCCTCCTTCGATTTGATCCGCAATCGTGGGAGCATCCTTCCTGGCGCTGCCGAAGCTCTGGTACATCAGCTCGAGATTGTCCTTCTGCAGGATTACGAATCCGAGGCGATTCTCATCTGGTACTTCCACTGTTTTCTGAAATCCAAAATGATCGGTCCAGAACTGAACACAGGGTTCCAGCTCATGCGCGTACAGCACGGGCGTGATTTTCTTTATGTTCATATTGCTCCAATCTCGTCACTCGATTGGCTCCAAAAGCTCGTCCCTAACAAAACACTGTCGTCCCTCACTCCGCTGCGAAGCGTTTTAAGGTTGTCGAAGCTTCACCGCGGAGTGGGGACCTGCTTTCGATGCGGGTAGAGGGAAAGATCCCCCGCGCATACACCGCGCGAGGGATGACAGTGGGAGAGGGTCTCGTAACTGGATAATTTCTCTAGCAAATTCTACTAGTCTAAATTAGACTATTGCACAATACAGGAGCCGTCATGGCCATGTCAACGAGAATTTCGTCCCGGAAAGAATCGCAGAAGCTGCAGGATCTGATCTCCGTCGGGCCTGCCATGCTGCGCGATTTCGAGCTGCTGGGAATCCGAAACGTCGCTCAGCTCGCAAAGTCTGATCCTCGCACGATGTACAGACGCCTATGCGAGATCACGAACGAGAAGCAGGACATCTGCTGCCTCGATGTCTTCAACGCGGCGGTTGCGCAAGCGCGCAGTCCACGATTGCCGGTCGAGAAGTGTGTATGGTGGTACTGGAGCCGGAAGCGGAAGGCGAGGCGTGCCAAAGCGTAAACGCAAGCTGGACCTCACAACTGCAGACCTGGTCGTGCTGAGCCTGCTATCGGAGCGCCCGATGCATGGCTACGAGGTGAATCTCGAATTGGAACGCCGCGAGATTCGCGACTGGGCGGGCATCTCCCGGCCACAGGTGTATTACAGCCTCGACAAGCTGCAGAGGCTCGGATTTCTGCGCGCAAAGGCAAGCAAGGAGCCCGCCGCCGGCCCGGAGCGGAACGTGCTGGCCGCGACCGCAGACGGACGCACCGCCCTCGCCGATGCTCTCGAGCGCGAAAACTGGACCACCCAGCGCGAGCACCCTCCGTTTCTCACCTGGATCGCGCTTTCATGGCTGGCACGCCCAGGAGTCTTTGAAAAACAGATTCAGCGCCGAAGAAGTTTTCTTGAATTAGAGCTAGCGCGCGAAAGAGAAGTCCTGAGCTCGGTGCTAGACGAGGTCGGGCATCCCTGTCATGAGGCGGTCTGGATGCTGAAGTTAACGCTCGAGCAGTTCAAAACGGAACTCGCATGGCTCGACAAACTGGGGCAGGAGCTTCCGCACCGAGCGCCAGCACGGAATTGCTGAGACCGCCGCAGAGAGCGCCGGAGTGGCGTCATTCTCGTAGCCCATTGGCGTCAGCCATGGGTGCGAATAAAGAGTGGTGTGAGCCCTTATCGCGGTATTTTGGGCTCTTCTGTCTATCGTCGGGAGGAGAAGAACAGCGCACCGCTGCAGATTGCGTTAAGGATAAAGAGACAACAAGCGCTGATCAGTAAGCCTTTGGCAGTTTCGGGATAATGGCGTTTCCGTAGTATGAAGAACGCTGGAAGCACGGACAGCAATTGCCAAAATCCTGGTTGACATAACGCTATAAACACCGACAAGCCGTTCCGGAAGCTCGGCAGTACAGTACAGATTCCTGCCAGCAGTAGCCCAGTTACTACCAGCAGCGCTAGCCACAAGAGGAATCCATTGCCAACGCTGTTCCCGCGTTGTGCGTCTGATTTGCGATCGCGAAGCAGTTCTTCTTCACCCATGCTGCGCACCTACGGCCGCTCGAAGCGGATTCAATCTTGTTTGTTCCAATTGGTCGCGATAGAACAGGTTAAAGGTGTCGAACGGGATCAGACGTTTCCCGTCCGGATGGGCGATGTGCACGCAAGTCTTCTTTACTGAGCGGACATCGAATGAGTACGCGTCGATGAACTGCATGATGATCACGCGGAACACGTTCTCATAGCTTAACGTTGGCGCACTCACGCGGGGCAGGCAGCAGAGCAGATCATGGAGTGTGCCCGCTCCACTCGAGGGAGAATGACTGGTTGAGAACAACTTGAAGATATGGTTCTTCAACATGTCTTCCTGTTCATAGACGATCGTGTTCCTTCCTCCTTGGATAAGCACTTCCGGCGGAATCCAGCGGGTAAGCGGTAAGACAGTTCCCTCCAGCTTCAGCGCGTAAGCCATCGCCAGGCTGTCGGGATGACAAGGCACTGGAATAATGTCCTCAGGCGTGAAGACATTTGTTTGCTCGTAAATCTTGCGGCGTACCTCCGTCAGTGTGAGGCGGTCGGTTGCAGGATTGAAGTTGTCGAATCTTCCAGCGACCTGAGTCGGTTGAAACGTAACCCCACGAACACACGGTTGCTGGAGAGCGAATTCGATGATCGATCCGATCTCTTCATCATTTACGCCACGCTGAAGTGTGACCACGAGTGTAGTCGAGATGCCGTGTCGGTTCAGCCGTTCCAATGCCCGCTTACGTACCGCCCGCAGATCCACGCCGCGCAAAGTTTTCAAAGCATCCGCTGACTGAGAGTCGAACTGGACGTAGAGTTCGAAATCGGGCATATAGCCAGCGAGCTGCGCAACGAAATCTTCTTCAGCGGCAATACGCAACCCGTTGGTGTTCACCATGAGGTGACGAATCGGCCGCTTCTTCGCTTTGTCCAGGATCTCGAAGAATTGCGGATGTAACGTGGGCTCGCCGCCGGAAACCTGCACGATGTCTGGATGGCCTTCATTTCGGACGATGGCGTCGAGCATCGCCTCAATCTGCTCCATGGAGCGATAGCTCACGCGATCCGGCCCACTCGACGCATAACAGGTTGGACAACGCAGATTGCAATGATCTGTGATTTCAACCAGAGTCAGGCAAGAATGCTGCTCGTGGTCGGAACAGAGTCCGCAGTCATACGGGCATCCCCAACGAATCGGAGTGTTATAGACATCTGCCTGCTCAGGTGGCTTGAGAAATACCTCACGACATTTTCGGTAGTACCCAATATCGTCAGCGATGAGAACATTTTCTGCTCCGTGTTCGGGGCAACGCTTTAGCATCAGGACCTTGTCGTCTCGAAAGACGATCTTGCCTTCAACCTTGCGAAAGCACTTCGAACAGATTGAAATGACAGTGTCATAGAAGAGGTATGGTCGGGCCCGGCTGCTCATGCAAGCCTCCGAACCAGAGGGGCGCGTTGTCGCTGTAGTATCGAGACCACCGTCGGCAAGCACCAGGCCATTCCAGCCAGTGCAGCCCACTGGAGGACGTCGAGCGCGAGAATGCGTGGAGCATCTTTCAAAAATTCCAATCCGCAACGCAGCCCGAAGTAACTGAAGACGTAGAGACGGAACCGGTCGCCGTTTACAAAGCTAGGATGCTCTCGCCCCTCGACGATCAAATAGTAGGCAGCAAGAAAGCCAATCTCGTACAACTGCAAGGGATGACGAGGCACGCCATCACCGAAATTGATTCCCCAAGGCAGGTTTGTAGCACGCCCAAATGTTTCATCCGCATTGCCGGCAAGGAAGCAGCCGATGCGTCCGACGATGGTACCGAACAGTAGCGGAGTAACCAGCAGGTCGCCCGTGCGGACCTCAATCCCCACACCACGTTTTGCGAGTTCAACTGCAATCCAGCCTCCCAGAATGGCGCCGATGATTGTTTTTCCGCCATCTAGGAGCAATAGATGTTTCCATGAAAACTGATTTGGGTTTTCCAACACGGCCAAGACACGGCAGCCAATCGCCGCCCCAATGGCTGCCGCGCAAATGACTGTACTCCGCTTCTCCCGGACAACCACGTCGCCTTTTGAGCGCCTCAGCCGCAAGTAAATAAGGCATGCGACAACGTATGCGAGTATCTCGAAACCCACATGGACAGGAACGCGAGAAGAGACTGAGACGAAGCGAGGAAGCACTCAGAGGGAGCTTAGCGGAGCCATTCGCTGCAAGCAACACCCGAGAACGTGGTTTTATATTTAGCGATCTTGCTATCACGCCCAAGTCAGTGCTGCGCGCCCGATCGGGCGCCAACTGTATCACGCGCAACATTCTTGTAAACCACTCCATCCTTCATCACAAATACAACATGTCGCACGGCTGAGATGTCTTTCAGCGGATCGCCCTCGAGAGCGATGATGTCTGCCTGGAGGCCGGGGGCGATTGCGCCGATCTGGTCGGACATGCCTACTGCTTCGGCTCCCAGTGAGTTGGCGGAGACCATGGCTGCCATGGGGTCCACCCCGCACTCGTGAACTCGCTCGACGAACTCCTCGGCGTTGCGTCCGTGCATGCCGGCTACCGCGTCCGTGCCGAAGACGACTTTCAATCCGGGAGTCTTCGCAGCGCGTTGCATCACGTCGTGAGTCATCGGGATGATCTGCTCCATGGGGGCAAAGCCTTCGAGCGTCTTGGGGAAGTAGGGGGTGCCGACATACTTCTCCTTATTCTCCAGATAGTTCTTGAGCAGCAGCCCGGCCTGGGGATCGAAGTATGTTCCTTTTTGAGCCATCAGCTTCAGATCGTCGTCGGTGGCGCCGAGGCCGTGCTCGACCTGGGTGCATCCAGCGAGCATGGAGGCAGGGACAGCCTCACGATAGGCATGTACCAACGTACGCAGGCCCTGCTTGCTGGCTTCGTCGCATGCAGCATTCAATTGCTCCTGCGAGAGCGTCATGCCAGCCTGACGCATGCCGCCCGAGGCGAATATCTTGATCAGGTCCGCGCCAGCTTCCTTCTGTTTGCGCACGAAGGCGCGGATTTCATCCGGTGTCCCGGTCTTCTCCCCCTGGCCCGTGAGCGGCTCTAGCGATGTGATAATGTGCGGACCCGGAAGCTGACCGCGTGCGATTGCCTCGCGCAAAGGTGCATCGACAGCTGAGCCCACGCTTTGCACCGTGGTAAAACCGGCCATCAGCGTAGCCCAGGCATTCGAGGCAGTTTGATACGCAGCCGCCTGTGTGGTTCCTCCTCCGCCGACGTTTTTCCCGTCCGGGCCAAAGCTCCAGCTAATGTGCACATGCGCGTCGATCCATCCGGGCAGAACGGTGAGCCCGCGCAGATCGTAGTCCACTGGCGCGGCCTTAGGATCGAGCGCAACGATCTTCGCGCCTTCGACGACGATGCGCGTGTCGTTCAGGACGTGTCCTTTGCCGTCGAAGAGCGTACTCGCGCCGATCACGGTGCGTTTCGGTTTCATTGGAGGCGACGACATTTGTTGGCAGAGAGCGCAACTGATAATGATGCAGACGGCCAATGTACCCGAAGCGGATTGTTTCATAGTCAGTCTCAATGAGCGTTCCACGTAAGTTGAGCCACGAATGAGCATAGCCCGGCGATGAAACCCCGGGGTAAGTGATTTTCGGTTTCATTTCACCCGATCACCCAATCAGCCGATTTCTTCTAAATTTCTAGTTCCCATCTTGAAATCCACATCCGAATTCAGCTACTCTGTCCGGCAATTTGGCTCGCGTGTTGTCTCATGGCCTTCCCCCGTCTGCCGGGGCGCTCGTCGCGTCTCTTGTTTCGCTTCTTTTTATGCGGCTTCTTTTAACGAGCTGGCTTGCTACCGTAAGAAGCAATCACTGTGTTGTTTCTGTGGAGGTTCATTGATGCAGTTCCGTTCCTTTTTGGCACAAACGTTGGCGGCTATGGTCTTGATGGCCGTTGTGCTCTTTAGTCCTTCTAACCTCACCGCGCAGGATCGCGCGAGTGTTAACGAATTGGAAACAAAACCGAAACACGAACCGCCCTTAATGGGAATCCATTGGGCACGCGAGTTCGCCCATGCTGCTCGCTCTCACCGAAACCCCGACATGACCTGGCACAGCGGCTCGATCATGACCTCGTCGGCCGTGACCGCGATCTTCTGGGGCACAAGCTGGACGTCTTCCGATCCGAAGGTCGACGGGTTGCAGTCGTTCTACCTTGGCTTCAACGGATCGAACTACGCCAAGACATCCGATGAATACACAGGCACCAACGGCCAGGTTGGTCCAAACAATGGCTATGGCGGCTTCGTGATTGACACCACTCCCGCCACGGGAGGGAATCAGGTGTCGCCGATCCTTGCTGAGGTTTGCCGGGCAGTGCCGAATCCGGTTTCGAACGGATATTATCCGGTCTACACGGATGTAAAGCGAGGCAGTGCCGGATACTGTGCCTGGCATAGCTACGGAAGCTGCGGTGGCGTCCCAGTACAGATTGCGTTCTTCTTTAACCTCGACGGCGATCCCGGCTGCGATCCGCAGGACACGACGACCGGGCATCCGCAGGGGCTCGCTGCGCTGGCCAACGTGAGCGCGCATGAACTCTCCGAGGCACGAACTGATCCGCGCAATGGAGGCTGGTATGACTCTCAGGGAGCGGAAAATGGTGACAAATGCGCGTGGACCTTCAATGTACCGTCCGTGACCTTCAGCGACGGAATTAGTTGGAGGGTTCAAGGTGAGTGGTCAAACGCAGCCTATGACGCCGGAACGGGCTATCCGAATAGCTCGGGGCAACGTGGATGCTTGGATGGCCATTGATCTGGAGATGAAGTAAAGAATAAAGGAGAACCGGGGCCGCCGGTTCTCCTTTGTTTATTCTCGTTCTCCCAAACCGCGGCGCCTTCTATGCCCCCGCCTTGTAGAGCCCGTCGCTCTCGGCGTTGTACAGACGATTTAAACGCGCACGATAGTTCTCGAATGAAATCTGCGCTGACAATTCCAGCAATTGCTCCCCAGAGAATTGACTGCTAAGCCTGGCGTAGAGCTCATCGGAGACGTTGGCTGGCGTGCTGGTCAGCGCGTCTGCAAGTTCGATTACCATGCGCTCAGTTTCGGTGAAGCCGCTGAGATCTTCGCCGAGCACCGCGGCCAGCTTGGCGTCGCTGAGTCCTGCTTTTCTGCCGACGGCAGAGTTGATGTCCACTCAAAACGGACAGCCAATCCGCGACGCCGCTCGCACTTTACCCAATTGCGTGTAGCGCAATGAGACGCGTCTCTTGCTCCCCAGTCCTGCCTCCATGCCTATGCTGCCCCAAACGATTCCGGGCACGCGCATCTGAACCTTTGCCGGAGTCAAATCTCGTCCAAACATTTTCCGCATTGTGCTGTAGAACCAACGCAAATGCCATGGAGCCTGATTCTTTTCAATACCTGTGATTCGTGGCATCAATAATTCCCCGTGAGAGAGATCCGATCAAACAAAGAACGTGAATGGTCGTGTCAGATATTGGATGGTTTACAAGAAGCAAGGGAGCAAGACTGTTTGGGCATCTGACAGTCGCGCCCTCTCGTGCGGCTTTGCTCTGTCCTAGTTCTCAGTCCCTGGTTTTCTTCTTCGTGAGTTCCTCAACAGCAACAAACAAAGACAGCAACTCCGCTGCGAATTAATCGTTCACGTGAGTTGCTATCGATGCTGTCGCTGTGGACTGCGTCTCGTTGACCAGCGCGTTCGCCGCGTTGGCTGCGAGTACCCATCGGCTCGCGACGTCGATGACGTATTCGTCTTCGAACCAAAGGAAGCCGAAGTCGTCGATGCACTCCGGGAAGTCCGGCTTAACAATGATGTAACCGGGAATTACGCCGCCTGGAATGAAGGTGCTGTCCGCGCGGTTGTTTCCGTAGGCCTTCAACTTCGAAACTGTTCCTACCGAAGAGACATAGGATGTGCTCGACACCGGATGCGTGCCCAGAATGTAGTTGGCGGCGCGCAGCGTGTAGTCGGCGCGAACGATCTCGGGGAATGCTTTGTGCAGGAAGTACATGCGCGCACCAAGATCGACCACATCGAGAGCGCCTCCCCAAGTACGGAGGCTGGGCGGTACTCCGAACGGAGTGACTGCCAATTGCTTATCCAATTCTGCGACATAGGAGCGTACTGCGGCTTCGACTTGCTGCTTGAAATCCGCGTCCATGTAGGGCAACGCGAGCACGGTCATCCAACCGCCAAACCCGAAGCGCTTTTCCACATTGGGAAACATTTCCAGGACGTGCTTCTTGTAGACCTCGCCGCCGTTGGTAGCGATGAGTAATTGCACCGTCGCTTTCCACTCCTCGTTGCGAACGATTCCTTCGGCAAAATTCTGGGGTATTTGCCGGCCCGGCGGTGCCTTGATCGGGGTGGGATTCGCTCGTTCCTTGGTCCACAGCTTCACGGCCGTCTCCAGACACCGTTCGGCCAGCGCGTCATCCCAGCCTTTCAGCGCCTGCGAGGCGGCGGCTAGCGCAGCGGCAGATCCGTACTGCAGGCGTGGCTCTTTGGTGGTGAAGGCCCAGCGATCGTCCGGCGCGCCGGAGAAGTTTCCGTCCATCTGGTGCCGACCGAGTCTCGGGTTGTAGATACGTCCATCAGTCTTCGACGCTGCATCGCCGAGGTGCGTGTACTCGCGCAGGTTGGGCTCCATGATTTCTGGAACCGGATGCCAGATGGAATTGATTTGTCCCAGCACCTGCAACACTCCGTGCTTCACCTGCTGTACCGCATCGGGAATTCCATCGGGACGGTGCATCTCGACCGTGCGGGCGTTCTCGTCCACGGTGAGCTCGTCCCATTTCAGATCAAACTCTTTGTAGGCAAGCGCCAGGTCCTGGATCACAGCGTATTGGGTTTCCGCGCGAATATCGTAGTCGCCGGCATCATACCAACCGCCCACGTTCAATCCCGGTATGTGTTGGCCCGCCTGGAAAGGAGAATCGGTGTTCGGACCCAGCCATGCGCCGTCGAAATGATTTGTGTTCGGCGGAGCCTGGCGCGCGTCGTCGAGGTGCGAAACGCCGTGCCACAGCCGGTAGCCTTCGCGCACCGAAACGTGGTCCATTTCAACGGCGAGATATCCGTCGAGGCTCGATTGCCAGGTGCGGCTGTACACGTCTTTGGCGATAGGAAACACACCGGTACGCTGGCCCGCGTATTCGATCGCGTACAGACCGGGATCCTTCACCGAGGAAAAGTCGAACTTCGCGTAGGTGTAGCGCAGCCACTGCGTAGGTGCGGAGATTGGCGCTTCGAAGACAGGCTTGTAGGAGCCGTCCTCGGCGAGGCGGAGTAGCTTTGCCGTTTTGGGTGCGTCGAATTTGGGATCCAGTTCGATGACGGCGACCTTCGGGAAGTTTGGAGCGTAGCCAACCTGGCTGTGCGCGACCATCGGAGGCCGCGTCCAATTTGGGATCACGTCCGGATGGATGTGCCAGACCACGGCGCCTGCGGTCTTGCCGGAAGGAATCAGCGTGCGCAGTACGAACCAGCCGTTCTGCGCACGATTGCGCCCGTCGAAGAGAGCGAGGGGACCGGTTTCGGAACTGATGCTGATGCGATGCGGAGGGTCCTCAGTCGCGAATGTGATGCTGTTTCCCGTGACCAGCGGAAGTGGCTGCGTGTATCCCTTGGCCTCGTCCCATTCCTGCTGGTAAGGCAGTTTCTTCGGATCGTCAGGTGACGGAGGCACTCTGTGCATCTCTTCCTGAGGACTGCGTGGGAGAATGCCGAAGGCATTGCCGTCGCTGGCATAGGTCTTGTCCATGTAGATCGACGGCAGAAATTCCAGATTGAAACCCGCGCGGCCAGCCAGCTGGGCAGGGAGCGGCTTGTCGAGATTCACGCTCACGCGTACGCCGCCAGGCTCCGCGGCCACTTCCAAATGGTAGTCCATCTGATAGGTGGGGAACGAGAGATCGGCGATGAGACGGTTATGTTCCTTGTCCGCGTGGTGTCCCTTGAGCTGCGCCACCAGATCCCACTGCTCGGGAGTAGGCATCAGGCGCACGTCGCCGTTGGTGGCAATGCGCTCTCCATGGAGGATCATCTCCATAGCGGTGTTCTTCTGGTCGACGAAAATAGGATGAAACGTGCTGTCGTAGAGCATCACGTTGAAGCCCTGTGTGCTCAGGTAGCCGGTGTCGGTGACCTGCATCCTGAAATCAGCGCTGAGTAAGGGCAAAGAGTAGATGAGGACAACCAGAAGGGCGGCGCGCGGTCGAGTGAAGACGAAGTGAGTGGACATGAAGGCCCTGTCGGCCATTCAGAGTATCGAAATTAACTCTAAATACCAATCTAAAACGTTTTAGAGATACGGAAGAATTGCTTGGCGGAAGCCTCGGGATTTCTCCGGGCGAGGACTCTGCTCAGATTCCTGCTTTCATCGCTGTACAGATTGAGGTGATGGCCAGTGACCAGGCTTCCCGGGTCGGAGGATCGAAATTGCCTTCGAGGGCCTGTGCGATCGCCCATAGCAAGGCGGAAGTAAGGGTTTCATATTGGTCGGTCCGCACGCCATAATCCGCATGTTTGCGCCCGAGCTCGGCCAGACGAGGCTGCACGGACTGGAAGTCGTCGAGCGAATCGACGACTTCGGTCAGCATATCGATAAGCTTTCGTCCTTGCAGGGTAATGTCGTTATGAAACAGGCGACGAGTTGAGGGATCCATTTCGAACAGTTTGCCGTAGAAGAGCAACACGAGCGGACGCGCATCTTCGCGAAGCAATTCGAAGCTGTCGCGCACGAGACGGCGCTGAGCCGGAGTCATTATGGGCATATCGGCCGTCATCGAGCCTCGCGATCAATCATTTGTTCTCCAGATAGGTGAGGGCCTGTTCGGTTTCTCGCATCTCGTATTGCTGCAGCGCACCCAAGTGTGTATGGGATTCCGCCTGACGCCACGCCTCCGCGCTCTTGCGCAACCAGGAGATCGCTTGCTCACGATCGTCGGGCTGGCGCAAAGGGCTGCGAAGCAGTTCGGCGTAGATCACCGCCATGGCTGACAATCCGCGCGCGGGGGCTAACTGCGATGTCTCAGTCGAGACTCTTGAGCTAAGTTCAAGCGCATGTCGTGCAAAACCCAGGGCCTCGTCCCTGTTGCCCTGGGCGATTGCGTTCAGGCCGAGTTTTCGGCTGGATCCAATGAAGACAGTAAGGAAAGAATCCTGTCCTGATTTCAGATTGGATTCTGCGATAGAGACTGAGTCTGCATAGGCCTTTTTTGCTTCTGCGAAGTTCCCATCCCGGTTCAAGCGATCTCCCAGCTCCTGGCTTGCGACTGCGCGATAGAGTTGTGTGGAGAGAGGCGCGCTCTGTGGATAGGACGCGATAACCTCTCTTACCTCTGTGGTGCTATCACGGAGGCTGCGAAGGGCATCCGGCTTTGGGCTTGAGCTGTTGCCACCGTTGCCCGTTGTCAACTGAATCAATTGAGTTTTGCCTGTTCCGCGCAAAAAGGCAGTCAGAAAACCGGCCAGCACCATCAAGAGAGCCGTTGTTGTCGCCATGGATTTGACGCGATTGCGTCGCAAGAACTTCGCTGCTCGGTAAGCGAACGTTTGCGGCCGGGCGAGAATCGGTTGTTGTAATAGATGATGCCGCAGATCGTCAGCGAACAAGGCGGCTGATTCGTAACGGCGATGGGGTTCGGTTTCCAAAGCGCGCATCAGAATGGTGTCCAAATCTCCCGAGAGACGGCGTTTTAATGCCCGGTCGTCTACAGCCATGCTGGCGCGCGGATCTGTGGAATGCGCGACCGGACGCCCATGCGCGTGGCTGTCGAGCTTCGCGAAAGACTTGTCTGTGAGCAATTCGTAAAGGACCACGCCAAGTGAGTAAACATCCGATAGAAGATTTACTCCCTCACCGCGAACTTGCTCCGGGCTGGCATAACTCGGAGTCATCAGGACGCCGCTTGCTGTGTCATTGGGATTGAGATCAGAAACCGACTCCGCAAGTAATTTGCAGATCCCGAAATCGAGAAGCTTCGGCACGCCTTCCGGATCTACGAGAATGTTCCCAGGCTTGATGTCACGATGAATGACAAAGTTACGATGCGCATAATCGACCGCCGAACAGATGCTGAGGAAAAGAATCAGGCGCGCGTCGGTTTCCAGTTTTAGCTCTCGAGCATGATCGGTAAGTCGCGGGCCATCGATGTACTCCATCACGATGTAGGGCAATCCCTGGCTTGTGGTCCCACTGTCGATGAGCTGAGCGATATTCGGGTGTTTCATGCGCGCAAGCGTCTGTCGCTCCCGACGAAATCGGGACAGAATGAACTCGCTATCCATTCCGGGACAGACTAGTTTGATGGCAACTTTGGCCTTGCCATCGATGTCGTCGCGCTCCCCGAGGAAGACTACCCCCATGCCACCACGCCCAAGTTCGCGAATCACGCGATACGGTCCAATTGAAGTGGGATGAGCTAAGGTGGCTTGATAAAACGCAACGACCGAGTTCCTGATCTGCTCTTGAACAAAGCCCCCGGACAATGCCTTATGGCTGGCCAAAAGGGACAACACTTCTTTGCGCAGTTCGTCGTCGCCAGCGCTCCCCCGCTCAACACATACGGTTCGTTCGCCGGGAGGCAGGGCAACTGCACGCTCGAAGAGTTCTCCTACGGACTTCCAGCATTCGGGATTCACGATTCACCGCGAGAGAGCTCGCGGTGCAACCACGCCTC
>Ga0126373_10001079_pt1 | contig 19062 bp, 17 predicted proteins | sample PanSoiMetPlot_11_FD_92545 | JGI IMG/M metagenome (GOLD analysis project Ga0126373, IMG submission 92545) | Tropical forest soil microbial communities from Panama - MetaG Plot_11 | ecosystem: Environmental > Terrestrial > Soil > Tropical forest > Bulk soil | place: Panama | collected 2016-02-17 | reverse complement strand
TCCGGCCGCCAGACGACTGTGCTGATGAAGCTTGTGGTCGACGGGCTGTCCGATCGCGTCGTCGGTTGTCATGTGGTCGGCGAAGGCGCGGCCGAAATCGCCCAAATTGCCGCGATCGCCGTAAAGATGGGTGCGAAAAAAGCCGACTTTGACGCCACCATCGCGCTGCATCCAACCGCCGCCGAAGAGCTGGTCACGATGCGCAAGCGCTTCGCAAGCTTTGCCCGCGTGGCGGCGGAATAGTTAACAAACAGGCGGTAAGACAGGCTGTCGCCGCCATGCATGCCCGTGTATAAGGACGCCGGCCACGGGCATTGGGCCTTGAGCCGGCAAATCGAGAAGGCAACAGGTTCTCGGCCGGACGGTTTTTTCGGCCGATTAGCGGCCGCTACAGCGCAGATGCCGAGAGGGTAGTTATGTCGATGCGGTTGAATGCGGCGCGGTGGAGCCCGGATTCGTGGCGGGCGAAGCCGGCCGTGCAGATGCCGGATTATCCCGACGCTAAAGCGCTCGCCGATGTCGAAGCGCAGCTGGCGACGTTTCCGCCGCTGGTCTTTGCCGGGGAAGCGCGCAGCCTCAAGAAAGCGCTGGCACAGGTCGCGGCCGGTGACGCTTTCCTGTTGCAAGGCGGCGATTGCGCGGAAAGCTTCGCCGAACATGGCGCCAACAATATCCGCGATTTTTTCCGTCTATTCCTGCAAATGGCGGTGGTGCTGACTTACGCGGCTGCTTCGCCGGTGGTGAAGGTCGGCCGCATCGCCGGCCAATTCGCTAAGCCGCGGACTTCGCCGACCGAAAAGCGCGGCAAGGTCGAGCTTCCGGTCTATCGCGGCGATATTATCAACGGCACCGACTTCACCGCGGAAGCGCGCATGCCGGATCCGCGGCGGCAGTTGGAAGCCTATCGGCAATCCGCGGCGACGCTGAACCTGTTGCGCGCTTTCGCCACCGGCGGTTACGCCAACCTGGCGAACGCGCATCAATGGATGCTGTCGTTCGTCAAGGACAACCCGCAATCCAAGCGTTATCAGGAGCTCGCCAATCACATCACCGAGGCGCTCGGATTTATGCGCGCCTGCGGCGTCGATCCGAGCCTGCACACCGAATTGCGCACGACGGATTTCTTCACCAGTCACGAGGCGCTGCTCTTGGGCTACGAGCAAGCCTTCACCCGCGTCGATTCAACGACCGGCGATTGGTATTGCACATCGGGTCACATGGTGTGGATCGGCGACCGCACCCGCCAGCCCGACCACGCCCATGTCGAATATTGCCGCGGCATCAAAAATCCGCTTGGGCTCAAGACCGGTCCGGGTCAAAAGCCGGACGAACTGTTGCGGCTTATCGACATCCTCGATCCCGACAACGAGCCCGGACGCCTTACGCTGATCTGTCGCGTTGGTGCCGACAAGGCCGCCGAGCTCTTGCCGCCGCTTGTTCGCGCCGTGAAGCGCGAGGGCCGCAATGTGGTTTGGTCGTGCGATCCGATGCACGGCAATACCATCACCTCGGTCAGCGGCTATAAAACGCGGCCGTTCGATCAGATCCTCAAGGAAGTGCGGACCTTTTTTCAAGTTCATGCCGCCGAAGGCACAATCGCCGGCGGTGTGCATCTGGAAATGACCGGCCAGAACGTCACCGAATGCACCGGCGGCGCGCGTGCGATCAGCGAAGAGGATCTCAACGACCGCTATCACACCGTCTGCGATCCGCGCCTCAATGCGGAGCAGTCGCTCGATCTCTCGTTCCTACTCGCCGATTTGTTGAAATCGGATCGGCAGGCCAAGGCCAAGCCGTTCCCGGCCGTGGCCGCGCTTTGAAGGAAAGCGCCCTTCCGCTCGTTTACGTCGCAGCTCCCCGGTTGCCGGACCGGATGATCCGGCGTTAAAGCTTGGCCATGAATGAGCGTCCTGCCGATCGTCTCGCTATTGCCGTGGCGCAGCTTAATCCCACGGTCGGCGACATTTCCGGCAATCTGGAATGTGCGCGTAAGGCACGCCAGCAGGCCGCGCGCGATGGCGCCGATCTCATCGCGTTCTCGGAATTGTTCATCGCCGGCTATCCGCCGGAAGACCTCGTGCTCAAGCCGGTTTTTCAGGCCGCTTGCCGCTCGGCGGTCGAGGCTCTCGCCCGCGAGACCGCCGACGATGGGCCGGGCGTGCTGATCGGCACGCCCTGGGTCGAGGACGGCAAACTTTATAACGCCTATGTGCTCCTTGCCGGCGGGGGCGTCGCGGCGTTGCGCTTCAAGGTCAATCTGCCGAACTACGGCGTGTTTGACGAGAAGCGGGTGTTCGCCTCGGGTCCGCTGCCGGGCCCGATCAGCTATCGCGGCGTGCGGCTCGGCGTACCGGTCTGCGAGGACACGTGGACCGATTGGGGCGACTACGAGAATGTCGTCGAATGTCTTACCGAGACCGGTGCCGAGCTTCTCATCGTGCCGAATGGCTCGCCGTATTGGCGCGACAAGGCCGAGGTCCGACTCAATGTCAGCGTCCAGTCGGTTGCCGAGACCGGACTGCCGCTGATCTATGTCAATCAAATCGGCGGCCAGGACGAATTGGTGTTCGACGGCGCGTCCTTTGCGCTCAATGCCGACCGTTCGATCGCGTTTCAATTGCCGGCATTTCGGGAAACAGTGCTCACCACGCACTGGTTGCGCGGTGGCGGGGTTTGGCGTTGCGCGCAGGGGCCGGTGGCGCGACCGGACGATCTCGACGAGGCCGACTACGCCGCCTGCATGTTGGGCTTGCGCGATTATGTGGATAAGAACCGCTTCAAGGGCGTCGTCATCGGACTTTCCGGCGGCATCGATTCGGCGCTGTGTGCGACCATGGCAACCGATGCGCTAGGCCGTGAACGGGTCCGCTGCCTGATGCTGCCGTTCCGCTACACCTCGCAGGAATCGCTCGACGATGCCGCGGCGATCGCGCGCGCGCTTGGCGTCCGTTACGATGTCGTGCCGATCGAAAGCGCCGTGCGCGGATTGGAAGCCTCGCTCACCGCGGTGTTTGCCGGCTCGCCGCGCGACGTCACCGAGGAAAATCTTCAAGCCCGCGCCCGCGGCACGATTTTGATGGCAGTTTCCAACAAGTTCAGCCTGATGGTGGTGACCACCGGCAACAAGTCGGAAATGTCGGTCGGCTATGCCACGCTGTATGGCGACATGAACGGCGGATTCAATCCGATCAAGGATCTGTACAAAACCGAGGTGTATCGCTTGGCGCAGCTACGCAACCGCTGGAAGCCAGCCGATGCGCGCGGGCCCGCGGGCGAAGTCATTCCAAAAAATGTGCTTACGCGCGCGCCGAGTGCGGAGCTGCGGGAAAACCAGACCGATCAGGACACCTTGCCGCCTTACGACGTGCTTGATCGGATCCTCGAACGGCTAGTCGAGCGCGAGGAGCCCACCGCGAGCATCGTCGCCGCCGGCTTCGACCGGGAAACCGTGATGAAGATCGAGCGCATGCTTTACCTCGCCGAATACAAGCGCCGGCAGGCTGCGCCCGGCGTGAAAGTGACGCTGAAAAATTTCGGCCGCGATCGGCGCTATCCGATCGTCAATCGGTTTCACGACCCGGGCACGCCAATGTCCGACGCTGCTGCCGCGGCGACCAAGGGGGCCATGGCCAAAGCCGGCGCTTCGGATTTCTAGCCGGAGCGCCCGCTCGTCCTCGCGCCTTGGCTGCAGGATCTTTACTGGGATTGCGGCGCCGCCTGCGAAGATGATTGCGACGACAGAAAGGGCGGACCGACGGTACGCACCGTACGTTTGCCGTTATCGGTGCCGACGGTGCTCGTCGTTGCCGTCGCGGTAGGGGTCGTAGTCACTGCCGTGGCAGAATTGGCGCCGGGCTGCGTGGTTGCCGCCGCCGGCTTGCCGGGCAGTTTGGGTTGCGACAGCGCTTTGGCGTTCTGATCGGTCACGACGATGTCGCCGCTTTCCAGCGTGCTCGAATCGTCGGCATTCTTGAGCGCGTCGGCCCAGCTCTGGCCTGGCCGCCGGCATGAACAGCCGGCGATAATCTCTTTGCGATAGCGGAATGCGTTTGGCAGCGCAGTATAAGCCTGGCCAGTGATGGAAATCGCTTGTTCCATGTCCTCGCCGGGATTGCGGAACGAATACAATTCCGCCTCCGCGGCCGGACACAAGCGCTGACAGGCGCGCGCATCGTCGGCGAAGCGGCCCGGCACGGTGGAATAGGAGATCGGAAAATAATAACCGTCGCAGGCGCGCACGCAGACGGTGTGATAGGTGCCGGACGGTGCGCCGTCGCCGCCGGGATTGATGATTGTGCCGCCGCCAAACAGCGCGTCGAAGAAGCCTTGCGGTCCACCCCACGAATTCGCTGCGGCGGTGTACTGCGCACCGCAATTGTTTTGCGCCAATTGTCCAATCAGCGCGCGGCGCTGTCCCTCCTGACCGGTATTGCCATTCTTGAGCTGTTCGAGGTCGCTGATCATGCGATCGAGATTGCCGCGCATCTGCTGGATCTGCGAGGTAATCGGTCCGCATTGCGGGGAGAGCGCGGAGAAAAATGCGAAGAATCCCTGGCTGGCGCAGCCGGATTTGCGGGCTTGCACAACGGTGCGATCGAGATCGGCTTGCTGTTTGGCAATGGCGTCCTCGGTGCGCTTGATCTGTTCGGCGCGCACCGGGTCGATGGAGCCTTGAGTGAGAGCGGTGAGCTGGCTTTCAAGCCGCACGCAAACAGGATTTGAGTTGGGCGCCGGATTGGCACCGCCTGGATTCGAAATCGGCTGGCGCGCCGGCGCCGCGAGCCCGGGTGGTGCGGAAATGCCCTGTGCGTTTGCGGCGGCCGGCAAACAAACGGCCCCGGCGGCAAACAGGATCGTAGATAGGACTGTTTGTCGCCGGACCTTTAGGCCGGCTTTAAAGAAGCCGCTCACTCGGTGAATCATTCTCGCCCAACCCCGTTCGGCGGCATGGATCAAGCGCCGTAATGGTGACTAAAGTGTGAATGTCGTCTCATATCATTCGGCGTCGGGCTGGTTCTCCGGACGCGCTCGATCAAAGGCCGAGAGCGCCAGACAGGCGCGATCGACGCCGACTATTTTGGGAAATCGTTCGAGCGGTACTTTGAAGCGTCTCGCATTGTTGACCTGCGGCACAAGGCAAACATCGGCCAGCGTGACCTCGCTGCCGCAGGCATAGGGACCCGGCGTGATCAGCGCTTCCAGCGCTTCAAAGCCGCTGACTATCCAATGATGGTACCAGGCGTCGATCGCGCTTTGCTCCTGACCCATGGTGTTTTTCAGATAACGCAGCGGACTCGTATTGTTCAGCGGGTGAATATCGCAGGCGATCAGCTCCGCGAGCGCGCGCACGCGGGCGCGCGCGAGTGCGTCCTTTGGCAAAAGTGGGGGCTGCGGATGCGTTTCGTCGAGGTATTCGATGATGGCAAGCGACTGGATCAGCACGTCGCCGTGCGGGGTGACCAGGACCGGCACGCGCATCTGCGGATTGACCGCGCGAAACTCAGGTAGCTTGTTATGGCCGCCATCCTTGACCAGATGAACCGACATTGTGTCGTAGCTAATACCCTTCAGATTGAGCGCAATGCGCACGCGGTAGGCCGCAGAGGAGCGGAAAAAGGAATAAAGTTTCACATGTCCCTCACATTGCCCTTGGCGCCGGTCTGCTCGATCGCTTCGGCGACGAGTTGTGCCGATCGATCGGTGATCTGCTGCAAAGCCCGCTGGAATGCGTCGCGGTCGCCGGGCGTCAAGATATCGGTCAGGCGGCGGGCGAAATCGAGCGCGTGCGGCGCCAACTCTTCGTAAATAGCTCGCCCCGCGGCTGTCAGCGACAGAAACGACTCCCGCATATCGGCACGGTTGATGCGCCGGGCGAGAAGCTTGCGTTTCTCCAGAAGCGCAACCGCGCGCGATACCTTGGTCTTATGCATATGGGTGTGCGCGCCGATCGCTTTGCCGGTCATGACCCCGAACTGGCCGAGCGTGACCAGCACTCGCCATTCCGGGATGCCGATCCGGTAACGGCGGGCGTATACCCGCGACAGCGCTTCCGATACCAGAGTGGCGACGACATTGAGCTGGTACGGCAAGAATTGCTCAAGCTTCAGCGGCGCTCCCGCCATCGCCGCACTCGGCTTGGTTCGGATTTCGCTGCGCATCGCGTTCTGACCGCTCATTGGACGAAGATGAACGAAGTTGCGGAACCGCGCAACGCCGTCTGCCGCGCGTTGCACTTGACGCGGCTGCGCCCAAAAAGCGAAGCCGCCGCGAGTTACTATCGCGCTGCGCTATTCAAGGTTGTCGAGAGAAAGGCTTGGCGTTTAACGAGGCTGGTACTTGGTCGAGCAAAAGTTCCGCTGCCGCTGTGGCCGCCTCAGCGTGAACACTCGATGACGACAAATTCGGCGCAACGGTTGGCGCTGCATGAACGGTCGTCTGATCTGCTGGCCGTAATCGCGCCCGCAATATCGTCCGACTCAACCTTTCGGAACGAAAGCGCCTGCGCATATTCATGTGAATGACAATAGGCGTTCGCAACCATCCTGCCGCAGGCGGCATTCGACGCCAGGCAACGGTCGACGCCGTAAGCGTCGGCGTCATTGGCAATAACAAAGATGTGCCGATCGGCTTGTTTCTCGGCTTGCTTTTCGGCGTGAGCGGCAGTGGCGCCGCTGGTAAGAAGCAGGGCCAACAGAGCGGCCACCGCGGCGCCCGAACGCATGGTACCCCCCAAACGCAACCCAATCGACCGACGGCGTCGCAACTGATGCCGATCCCCGCGCAACCATGCCGGCACGAGGGTTAAGCCTTCCTTAAGCGGCGCGATCCAAACAGTTTGGCGGCACGGTGCGAGGAGGGGACCTTGACGCGATGTGCCGCCTCGACCATTGTGGATGGCATGAACGGTCGGCACATCTGCGGCATTTGCCGGGAGATTATTCGCTAGCGTCAAACGCTGGCTGCGGCCGTCTTTTTCTCTTCCTCGAGACTTTAGACACGCCCGGCCAGCAGGCCGGGGACGTGCCTACTAATGCATGCCTACTGTATTGGGCGCCACGACTGACGCGAGTGCGCACAGGTTGATTGCTTATGGAGCTGAAGCTCTACGATACGCTGACCCGCGAGAAGCGCATCTTCACGCCGCTCGATCCATCGAACGTGCGGATGTATGTCTGCGGCCCGACGGTCTATGACTTCGCCCACATTGGCAACGCGCGGCCGGTGATTGTCTTCGACGTGCTGTTTCGGCTGTTACGGCATCTCTACGGCGCCGAGCATGTCACCTATGTCCGCAACATCACCGACGTCGACGACAAGATCAACGCGCGCGCCGCGGAGGAATATCCGGCGCTGCCTTTGAACGAGGCGATTCGGAAGGTTACGGAAACAACCGAAGCGCAATTCCGCCAAGATGTCGACGCGCTTGGCTGTCTGCCGCCGACGTTCCAGCCGCGCGCGACCGAGCACATCGCCGAGATGCGCACGCTGATCGAGCGGCTGATCAAATCCGGTAACGCCTATGTCGAGCAGGAGCACGTCCTGTTCAGTGTTGCTTCGATGCCGGATTACGGCAAATTGGCGCGGCGCTCACTTGATGAGATGATCGCCGGCGCGCGCGTCGAGGTGGCGCCGTATAAGCGCGCGCCGATGGATTTCGTGTTGTGGAAGCCGTCAAAGCCAGGCGAACCCGCCTGGCCGTCGCCGGCCGGCATCAAGGCGCCGGGTCGGCCGGGCTGGCATATCGAATGCTCGGCGATGTCCGACAAATTGCTGTGGAGCAATGCGCTTTCTAAACTTTCAGAAAGCGGTCTCGCGCATCCGCATCAATTCGACATCCACGGCGGCGGAATCGATCTTGTTTTTCCGCATCATGAAAACGAGATCGCGCAATCCCGCTCCGCCTTTCATACGCCGGCGATGGCCAACTTTTGGGTGCACAACGGCTTTCTCCAGGTCGAAGGTGAGAAGATGGCGAAGTCGCTTGGCAACTTCGTCACGATCCACGATTTGCTGAAGGATTGGCCCGGCGAAGCGATCCGACTGACGATGCTGCTGACGCATTATCGCCAACCGCTCAATTGGACCGCGAATGCATTGCGCGAGAGCCAGCGGACGCTCGATCATTGGTATGAACTGACCGCCGATGCAGCGCCGGGGATCTTGTGCGCAGATGTCCTCGGTGCTCTTGCGGATGACTTGAACACACCGAAGGCTACTGCATCGTTGCATGAGCTGCGCACCGAGGCAGCCAAGGGTAATACGGGAGCCTGTAGTTCTCTCAAAGCGAGCGCCCAATTGATCGGGCTGCTGCAACAGACAGCCGGCCAGTGGGTCAGCTTCCGGCCGGCGTCGATCGTAATCGATGAAAGCAAGGTGACGGCGCTGATCGTGGCGCGCAACGCTGCACGCCAAGCAAAGAACTTTCAGGAGTCCGATCGCCTTCGCGACGAGCTCGCCAAAATGGGCGTCGTCGTGAAGGACACCAAAGATGGAACGACCTGGGAGATCGCGCGATGAGCGCCCGTCCGCTGCCGCAACTCGCGATGCGGCCGATGCTGCCGACCGACGTGCCGCTGCTTGCCGAGATCTTTCGCACCGCGATCGAGGAATTGACCGCCGACGATTACAGCGAGGCGCAGCAGGAGGCCTGGGCTTCGGCCGCCGACGACGAGGAAGCGTTCGGCGCCAAACTCGCGCATGAGCTCACTCTGGTCGCGACCTATGGCGGCGCGGCGATCGGCTTTGCCGCGCTTGCCGACAATCGGCGCATCGATATGCTCTATGTGCATCCGGCGGCGGCCGGACAGGGAGCCGGCGCAATGCTGTGCGACGCGCTGGAAAAGCTCGCCGCCGCGCGCGGCAGTAAGGAAATCACCGTCGACGCCAGCGATGCGGCGCGCGGCTTTTTCGAGAAACGGGGATTCTCGGCGCAAAGCCGCAACACTGTATCGCTCGGCGATGAATGGCTCGCCAATACGACCATGACCAAAACCCTCGCCGGCCGCGGGAGACCATCATGAAACGCCCGGACACGCCATTTCCGCGACACTGGCTGTATTATTTGATCTTGAAATATGCGGTGATCGCCGCGGCGATCGTCGTATCGCTTTACACGATCTATCGGCTCTATCGCGGTTAGTGTGATGGCGCGTGAACGGCTTTACTTGTTCGACACGACGTTGCGCGACGGCGCGCAGACCAACGGCGTCGACTTTACGCTCGCCGACAAGCTTGCCATTGCCGGCATGCTCGACGAGCTCGGCGTCGATTACATCGAGGCCGGCTACCCCGGCGCCAATCCGATCGACACGAGCTTTTTTTCCGAGCGGCGGCCGATGCGCGCGCGTGTCACCGCTTTTGGCATGACGCGGCGGCCGGGCCGCTCGGCGTCCAACGATCCGGGGCTGGTGGCGCTCCTTGATGCGCAGGCAGACGCGATCTGCTTCGTCGCCAAAAGCTGGGATTATCATGTGCGGATCGCGTTGGAGACGACCGGGGACGAAAACCTCGCCTCCATTCGCGACAGCGTGCGCGCCGCCAAAGCAAAAGGGCGCGAAGTCCTGATCGACTGCGAGCATTTTTTCGACGGCTACAAAGCCAATCCCAGCTATGCGCTCGCCTGCGCCAAGGCAGCCTACGACGAAGGGGCGCGCTGGGTCGTGCTCTGCGACACCAATGGCGGCACCCTGCCGCACGAAGTCGAGGACATCGTCGGCGAACTCTGCAAAGCCATACCCGGAGATCACGTCGGTATTCACGCTCACAATGACACTGAACAAGCCGTCGCCAACAGTTTTGCCGCCATTCGCGCCGGCGCGCGGCAGATCCAAGGTACCCTCAACGGGCTCGGCGAGCGCTGCGGCAATGCCAATCTCGTCTCCATCATCCCGACGCTGAAGCTCAAGCCGGAATACGCCGACAAGTTCGAGATCAACGTCAGCGACGATGCGCTCGGCCGCATCGTGCGCATCTCGCATGGGCTCGACGAACTCCTCAACCGGGCGCCCGATCGTCATGCGCCGTATGTCGGCGAGAGCGCGTTCGCGACGAAGGCCGGCATTCATGCTTCCGCCATCGTCAAGGAGCCGAAGACCTATGAGCACATCGCGCCCGAGCGCGTCGGCAACAAGCGCAAGCTGCTTGTGTCCGATCAGGCCGGCCGCTCGAACGTGCTGGCCGAGCTCGTGCGCATCGGGTTGTCATTGGACAAAGACGACGCGCGCGTGATGCGACTCCTTGATGAGGTGAAAGAGCGCGAAGCCGTCGGCTATGCCTATGAGGCCGCCGATGCGTCGTTCGAGCTTCTGGCGCGGCGTATGCTGGGCCAGGTGCCGCATTATTTCGATGTCGAAAAATTCGACGTCAATGTCGAGCAGCGCAACAATGCCAAAGGCCAACGCGTGACCGTGAGCCAGGCGGTGGTGAAGATCAAAGTCGGCGACGAAGAGCTGATTTCGGTAGCCGAGGGCATCGGGCCAGTGAACGCGCTCGATCTGGCGCTGCGCAAGGACCTCGGCAAATATCAAAGCTTCATCACCGGACTCACATTGACCGATTATCGCGTCCGCATCCTCAACGGCGGCACCCAAGCCGTTACGCGAGTTCTGATCGAGAGCACCGACGAGACCGGCGAGCATTGGCGAACCGTGGGCGTGTCGGCAAATATTATCGACGCTTCGTTCCAGGCGCTGATGGATTCCATCGTATACAAGCTCATGAAATCCGGAGCGCCGACGTGATCTGAATTTATTGGCGCGCGCTACCGAATATTGGAGGGCTCGCATGATCGATCATGTTTCCGTCGCGGTGCGCGATCTGGCCAAGGCCGAGCCGTTCTACGCTGCATTGCTGGCGCCGCTTGGTATGCGGAAATTGCGCGAATGGCCCGATGCCGCGGTCGGTTTCGGTAAAAAATATCCGGAATTCTGGATCAATCGACGCGCAGCAATGACGCGCGTCGCGCAGGACAGCGGCGTACATATTTGTCTGCGCGCCACCGACACGCGGGCGGTCGAGGACTTTCATGCCGCGGCGCTCAAGGCCGGCGGCACATCCGACGGCGCGCCAGGGCCGCGCACGGAATATCACAGCAGCTATTACGCCGCCTTCGTTCGCGACCCGGACGGCAACCGCATTGAAGCGGTAACGTTCCTGCGCGAGGCAGAGTCGAAGTAATTCCGCGCTCGCCGGGAACTTAGTTTTCTGGATTCCCGGTTTCGCGGGAATGAGCGAAATTGCATCAGTCGATCAGATAATCTGTGACACAGTCGATCACAGGCGCTCGGCCGGAATCGCCATTGGCTTTTCCGCTTCGGCGCGGCCGCGTGCCGCGTGCCGCAAAACCGGCAAAATGTCTTCGACGCGCTCGGTCACAAGAAAATTGACTGAGAGCGAATCCGGCACGAAGCCGCGCTCGCGCATATGGGCGACAAGCGTCAGCAATGGATCCCAATACCCGTTGATATTGGCGATCAGGATCGGCTTGCTATGGCGGCCGAGCTGAGCCCAGGTCAATTGCTCGACCAGTTCTTCGAGCGTGCCGATCCCGCCGGGCAGGGCGACAAAGGCATCGGCGCGATCAAACATTGTGCGTTTACGCTCATGCATATCGCGGGTGACGATCAGCTCCTGGCCGAGCCGGCGTGGCTGCTCGCGCCGGGTGAGAAATTCCGGAATAATTCCGGTGGCCTTGCCGCCGTGCGCCAGCACAGCATCGGCGAGTATGCCCATCAGACCGACCGAACCGCCGCCATAGATAAGACGCACGCCGTTTTCGGCGAGAATTTTGCCGAATTGACCGGCCGCATCGCCGAAAATCGGCACGGTCCCTGCGTTCGATCCGCAATAGACGCAGACCGCATTGATTTTGTTCATGGATTAATTCTCTTTGAGGAATACATGTGGCGTTGATTCTCGCTGCCTGCAAGCGCTTTTTGCCCGCGAGTGGCGCGCGCGAGTGCCGGCCGGTGAGAACGGAGTGCTTTATTAAAAACGGCGATGCGTGGGCTGTGTTCCCCTGACTACTCGCGCTGGAAGGTCGGCTCTGCGGCGCCGGCCGCGAGATCGGCAATGAGCGTCTCGCCGGCGATCGCGATTTGGCCTTCGCCGGCCAGCACGCGCGCCCCTTCGGGAAGGTAAACGTCGACGCGAGAGCCGAAGCGGATCATGCCGATGCGCTGGCCGGCGCCAAGACCGTCGCCTTCGCGCGCGAAGCAAACGATCCGGCGGGCGATCAATCCGGCGATCTGAACGACGGCAATGCGCTGGCCAGTGCCGGTGCCGATGACGAACGTGTTTCGCTCGTTGTCTTCGCTTGCTTTGTCGAGATCGGCGCTGATGAATTTGCCGGCGCGATAGACGATGCGCTCGATGTGCCCGCCGACCGGGCTGCGATTGATGTGACAATCAAACACGCTCATGAAGATCGAGATGCGCGGCAGAGGCCGTTCGCCAAGGTCAAGCTCGCGCGGCGGCACCACGCTCACGACCTGACAGACGCGGCCATCCGCTGGCGCGACCACGATCCCCTCCCGGATCGGGGTTACGCGTGCGGGATCGCGAAAAAAATAGATGCACCACAATGTCGCGATCACGCCGAGCCAGCCAAGCGGCGGCCATATCCAGAATAAAACAAGACTGGCCAAGGCAAAGGCGCCGATGAAGGGGTAACCTTCGCGGTGAATTGGGGTCAGTTGCTGACGAATTGAGGCGGTGACGGACATTGGGCTTGTATGTCTAGGGAGTTTCTCTTTGCCGGCTTCGAACGGGCGATGCTGATAGCAATGATGGGCTCATTCGGCCGCGTCCGCAGCCGAAAGGAGGTCTGGCCGCGGCTCGGGTTCCTCGGGCAATTGCGGCGGATTGCGATTGGGTGCCGCGCCGTCGTCGCCGACTTCGGCCAGAATATCGCGAGCCAGCTGCGCTTCGCGTTGCCGATTCCACATGCTGGCATAAAGTCCGCTGCGCGCGATCAGCTCGCGATGCGTGCCGCGTTCGATGATCGCGCCGCTATCAAGCACCAAAATCTCATCGGCATTGACGATCGTTGACAGGCGATGGGCAATAACCAGTGTTGTGCGGTTCTCGGCGACGCGGTCGAGCTCGTCCTGAATATCTTTTTCGGTATGGCTGTCGAGCGCCGAAGTCGCTTCGTCGAGCAATAAAATGGGGGGGCCTTTGAGGATCGTGCGCGCAATGGCGACGCGCTGCTTCTCGCCGCCGGAAAGCTTCAAGCCGCGTTCGCCGACTTCAGTCTCATAGCCTTTCGGCGTGCGGCCGATGAAGCCGTCGATTTGGGCTTGGCGCGCCGCTTCTTCGACTTCGGCGTCGCTCGCATCCCAGCGACCGTAACGAATATTGTAGCGGATCGTATCGTTAAACAGCACCGTATCCTGCGGCACCATGCCGATCGCTGCGCGCAACGACGTCTGCATGACTTCGCGAATGTCCTGATCGTCGATGAGGATGCGGCCGCCGGTGACGTCGTAGAACCGGAACAAGAGCCGTGAAATCGTCGATTTACCGGCGCCCGAGGGTCCAACGATGGCGACGGTGTGGCCGGCGGCGACGTCAAAGCTCAAATTGGCAAGGATTGGCCGCGCTGGCTCATAGGCAAAGGAAACGTTCTCGAACCGGATCGTGCCAGCGCGCACCTGCAACGGCGGCGCTCCGGGATTGTCGGTGATTTCGGGTTTGCGCGCCAAAAGCGAAAACATGATCTCGATGTCGAGGATGGCCTGCTTGATCTCGCGGTACACCATGCCCATGAAGTTCAAGGGCGTGTAGAGCTGGATCATCATCGCATTGATCATCACGAAGTCGCCGACGGTATTGGTGCCGCGTTCGATACCGTAGGCGCACAACGCCATGGCGCCAGTCAGACCAATGGTGAAAATGACCGCCTGTCCAGCATTGAGCACCGCAAGGGACACATAAGCCTTGACGCTCGCATCCTCGTAGCGCGCCATCGCGCGGTCGTAGCGCCTGGCCTCGCGCGCTTCGGCGGAAAAATATTTCACGGTTTCATAATTCAATAGCGAGTCGATGGCTTTTGCATTGGCGTCGCTGTCGCTCTCGTTCATTCGGCGGCGAATATTGATGCGCCATTCCGTCGCGTACCAGGTGAACAGCATGTAGCAAATAACGGTTGCGGCGATGACGGCGACGTAGCGCCAGTCGAAATGCAGGAGCAGTACCGCGACGATCAATACGAGCTCGACGATCGTTGGTGCCAGCTGCAGCAAGACCATGCGGACGATCGTCTCGATGGCGTTGCGACCGCGTTCCAGAACGCGGGTCAATCCGCCGGTTTTGCGCTCGAGATGAAACCGCAACGACAACAGATGCACATGCTCGAATGTAAGCATCGCTAGCCGGCGTACTGCGTTCATCGCCACTTTGGCGAAAATGCCGTCGCGCCACTGCGTGAGAAGGCCCATCAGAACCCGCGTCGCCCCATAGGCGAGCGTCAACACGATCGGCGCCGCGAGCGTCCACGCCAGCCAATTGTCCGGCGCTACCGGTGCTGTGCCGCGCCCAGCGAGCGCGTCAGTCGCCCATTTGAAGGTGAACGGTACAGCGACGGTGGCAAGCTTAGCCACAAAAAGCAGAACGGTGGCGAAGATCACGCGCGCCTTGAGATCACGGCGATCCGCGGGCCAAATGTAAGGCCAAAGGTTGACAATAGTTGCCACCAAATTGCCGCCACCCGCCATTCTTTGAAATTCTGATGTTGGTTGTTGAAGATCACTCATCGCAAGCCCACGAAACTATCCGCATGTTTTTTGTCATGTAGAGATTTTCACTTAACTACTTTCACATCGTGAACTTGTCCGCGGCAAATTAGGCCAATAACTCTGCGCACCTGCTAACCTCGCGGAGTCCGCACGTGTCTTCTGAGCCGCAACAAGTATCGGCCGCGCTCGCGAGTGGCGTCAATCCGGGCGGCGCCGGCGCCGCGGAAGGGATGGCGGGGGCGCTTGACGCCGGCTGGTTGGAACTGTGGTACCAGCCAAAAATCGGCAGCCGAACACTCGATCTGCAGGGTGCGGAAGCGCTTATTCGCATGTGCCATCCGCAACTGGGAATCGTCCAGCCAGCTCGTTTCATACCCCGAATGGGGGCGCGGCCGGCGCTATCGCAATTTGTCATCGCCCGGGCGCTTGCCGACTGGCGCTACTTTTTAGCCGAGCAGAGCCCTCTGGATCTGTCGATCAATTTGCCAATCTCATTTTTCGACGATCCAAAGTCCTTTGACTATCTCTGTCGTCAACTGCCGGATGATCCTGCTTTCGAAGGGCTTATTCTCGAGGTCGACGGCAGCGAGATCACGCGCGACCTTTCGGCGGCACGCGACTTCGCAAGACAGCGATTACGCAAGATCGCCATTTCGGTTGATCGCCTCGGCGGCGAATGGACCACGCTGCTGCAATTGCGGGATTTTCCTTTCGTCGAAATCAAGGTCGAGCCTGAACTGGTGGTTGGTTGCGCGCATGACCGCGCGAAGCGAAAGCTCTGCCGCCATGCCATCGATGCCGCCAATCAACTCGGCGCCCGCACGGTGGCGGTCGGTGTCGAGAGCTACGCCGATCTCTGCACGGCGCGCGAACTTGGTTTCGACCTGATCCAGGGCTTCCTGTTCGCAAAGCCCATGGGGGTGCAGGCATTCATGCGCGCTATCGGGCCCGGTCCGGCAACCGTGGTGTAGTCACTCGGTCGCAACCGGCGGAGAGCGCCCTCCCGCGCGGCATTGGCCTCTGCGGCGGATCCATTAAGCCCGAAGATCCGAGCGCGAAGGCCCAATGGCAGGCACCAGCGCAAGCCGCTATATTGGCGCCATGGCAATAGCATCGCCCAGTTCAGGTGACCCACGCCGCCGGCGCTTCCGCCGTATTCCGGTGCGCACGCTCGCGCCGAACATGGTCACGCTCCTTGCAATGTGCGCCGGATTGACTGCGATCCGGATGGCCTTCGAGGACCGGTACGTGCTCGCGCTCGCCGCGATTGTCTTTGCCGCGATTCTCGACGGGATCGACGGCCGTCTGGCACGGTTCCTGAAGGGAACGTCGCGCTTTGGCGCTGAGCTCGACAGCCTTTCCGATTTCGTCAATTTCGGCGTCGCGCCGGCGCTGGTCCTGTACTTTTGGGGTCTACACGAGCTCAAGTCGGTCGGGTGGATCGCGGCCATGGTGTTCGCGATTTGCGGCGGCCTGAGGCTGGCCCGTTTCAACGTCATGGCGGAGGAGCCCGATCGTCCCGCCTGGGCCAGCAATTTTTTCGTCGGCATGCCGGCTCCGATGGGCGCCATTACTGTGCTGCTGCCGATATACGTTACGTTCCTCGGGGTGCCGCGCTCGAGCGTCTTGATCTGGTCGACGCTGTTTTACACCTTGATCATTGCGCTCCTGATGATCTCACGGTTGCCGGTTTATTCCGGCAAGAGGGTTGGCACGCGCGTCCCGCCCGAATTGGTGGGGCCGGTGATTGTCATCGTCGTGTTGTCCATTGGGCTTTTGATCGCCTATCCGTGGATTTTGCTCACGCTTGGCACGCTTGCCTATCTAGCCAGCCTGCCGTTCGGTTTGTTGTCCTATCGGCGCTATCAACAGCGCTCGCGCGAACCGATGGGCGAGGGGATGCGCGAGGGAGTGCGGGAGACGATGCTGCCGTCACCGCCAGTCGGAGGCAACACGATCCGGCCGAACGAGCAAACCGATCGGCCGTCGCCGCTTCACTAGCAAAACTCCAGAATTGTCGGCGGTCGTCGCGAGGACATTGATTGATGCGGATTGCGCGACGCACGTTCTTGGCTTCGTCGATCGGAACCGCCATCGCTCCCGCGATTGTGCGCGTTGCGTGCGCGGATACGCCGCCAATAACGCTCAAGCTGCACCACGCGTTTTCGGCGGTATCCGGCGTCCACGATAAATTCCTTCTGCCCTGGGCGCGGAAAATCGAGACCGAATCCGGCGGCCGGTTGCACGTCGATATATTCCCCTCGATGCAGCTTGGCGGGGCGCCCGCGACGCTGTTCGATCAGGCGCGCGACGGTTCGGCTGACATTGTCTGGACTTCTCCGACCCTCACGCCCGGTCGGTTTGCCAAAATCGAGACCTTCGAACTGCCATTTCTGCCGTCGCGGCGCGCGCTGGTCAGTTCGAGAGCCTTGACCGATTTCGCCGCCGCCAATCTGCAAGACGAATTCCGGGACTTTTGTACGATCTGTTTTTCTTGCTCGGATAGTGCCGCAATCCATGCGACACGACCCGTGCGCACCACGGAGGATATGAAAGACTTCAAGTTACATGTGCAGACGCGCTTGGCGGCCGAGGCAATGCGCGTGCTCGGCGCGCGTCCAGTCATGATGCCAAGTGCGCAGCTCCCGGCCGCGATTACCGAACACGTCGTCGACGGCTGCCTCGATCCATGGCATCTCGTGCCGCCGCTGCGATTGAATGATCTGCTTCGCACCCACACCGAATTTTCCGATCATTCGCCGAGTGCGAGGACCTACGTGCTGGCAATGAATAAAACGAGTTACGATCGGCTGCCGCGCGAACTGAAGAGCGTGATTGACAGCAATTCCGGTCAAGTTGCTGCGGCGATGGCAGGCGCGATGTGGGATCAGCAAGCTGCGGCCGCCGCCAACATGGTTGTCGAGCGCGGCGATTTGATCGTAACGCTGTTGCCGGAAGCGGAGGCGCGGTGGCGCAAGGCGACCGAACCCGTCATCGACGCCTGGCGCAAGGAAATGAAGGAGCAAAAGATCGACGGAGGAAAGCTGATCGCGGCGGCCAATGCGCTGTTGGCAAAATACGCCAATGAGCCGGAGCCTCAGGCATCGCGGCCTGCGCCGCCGACCCAGGAGCAGGCTGTGGCCGAGCCGCCGCAGCCGCAAGGGAGCGCGGTGCCCAAGCCTGCGAGCCCACCTGCATCGGCCGGCCCGTCAACAGGGCAGCCGATTCGATCCGCTGTGAAGCCGGCGCCCCCTCAGCCCCAGCCACCGACCGGGCCGGCGGCGGCGTCGCCTGCGCCAGTCTCATCGGCTCCGCCATCGGCCGCGGCGCGGCCAGCCGCGGCACCATCCACAGCCACCGCACCGGCTGCCGCCAACGCTCCGGCCGCGCCCGCGGCGTCGGTCGCAAAACCGCTGGCTGCGCCGGCGCCACCGGTAAGCGCGCCCGTCGCGGCGACGACCCCGCCCGCTTCGCTGCCGCCTGCATCCGCGGAGAGCGTCGCCGTCGCGCCTCCGCCGCTGGCAGCATCACCAATGCCGAAGCCGGTTCCTAAGACCCTCGATATTCCGCTTTAGCGGCTGGTCCTGCTCGGTGCCGGCCTCCCCAATTGGGCGGCCGACAGGCAGATCAGTTACAGCTTCAGCGGATGGCCGGGCATTAGGTCATAAGGATGCGCCCAACCGGGCAGTGCCTTCATGCGATCACACCAGGCGCCGATGTTTTTGAACTGCGCGGCGATATCGAAGCCAAACTCCTCTGCCGGATAATAGAGATAGCCGGCGAGCGAGATGTCGGCGATGGTCGGTTCATTGCCCAGCATGAACGGCGCCTTCGCAAGCCGCTGATCGATGATCCCGAGATTGCCGTCGATGCGGCCCTTCAGAAAGGCCAAGACGGCCGAATCGCCGGCCGGGCGCGCGAAATTTTTCAGGAACCGGTACGGTCCCAGGAATCCGTTGACTTTCTGATTGTCGAAAATGATCCAGCGTAGCGCCTCGAGCCGAGCATCTTCGTTGTCCGGTTTGAAACGGCCGGTATGTTCAGCGAGGTAAGTGAGAATAACCCCCGATTGGCTCAATTTTCTCGTGCCGTGTGCGAGCACCGGCACTTCGCCCATTTCATTGACCTCGGTGCGATATTTCGGTGTGCGCGTTTCGCCGCCCTTGAAAAAATCGACATAGACGGGCTGCCAATCGGCGCCGATCAGATTGAGCATAAGCGCGGCACGGTACGCGTTCCCGGATTGAGCGAAGCAGTAGAGCTGATATTCCGGCATGAATTCTCCTTACGTTTAAAAGATGCGAAAACCTTTGTTTTGCAGCGGTGC
>Ga0126373_10001077_pt1 | contig 19089 bp, 11 predicted proteins | sample PanSoiMetPlot_11_FD_92545 | JGI IMG/M metagenome (GOLD analysis project Ga0126373, IMG submission 92545) | Tropical forest soil microbial communities from Panama - MetaG Plot_11 | ecosystem: Environmental > Terrestrial > Soil > Tropical forest > Bulk soil | place: Panama | collected 2016-02-17 | reverse complement strand
TACCTGAGGGCTCCTGGGATCCTTGCACGTGCTACTAAGGGCGGAGCGGCGGCGATATTGTGGATGGGCGCAAGGGAGCGGCTGATGCTCTATCGCGACACGAATGCGCTCAATGGGGAAATCGACAGAATTCCTCAGGCCGACGTGGCCAGAGAAGACGCCATGCGCCTGGCGCGAACGATCGCCGCATATCCGGGGAAGGTTCAGGTGCACCTGGCCATGCCCAACAAGATTAGCGGTCCCGTGCAGCAGGAGAATGTCATCGGCGAAATTCGCGGGTACGAAAAGCCGGACGAATCGGTCATCCTCGGTGCGCACCTCGATTCTTGGGAGCTGGGAACAGGCGCTCTGGACGACGGTTGCAACGCGGCGCTGGTCATCGAGGCGGCGCGCGCGATCAAGGCTACGGGACTGTTGCCGCGGCGCACCATACGCTTCGTGCTGTTCAGCGGCGAGGAGCAAGGCACGATCGGCTCCCGCGAATACGCAAGGGCTCATCGTGCGGAACTCGATAAAGTGCGCGCGATGATCACTTTCGATGAAGGCGTGGGTCGGGTCACCGGGTATTCGCTCGGCGGACGGCGTGACACGGAAGCGGGGGTGCGCGAAGTCCTAAAGCCGCTCGAATCCTGGGGAGCGAACCATCACACCTACGACGCATCTTTCGGCAGCGACAATTTCGACTTTCTCCTGGAAGGCGTGCCGACGCTAATGGCCAACCAGGAAGAAGCTAACTACCTGCCGAATTATCACGCCGCTTCGGACACGCTCGACAAGGTGGACATGCGCGAATTAAAGCTGCACACCGTGCTCGCGGCGCTCACGGCGTGGGGCGTCGCCGACCGGACCGAACCGCTCGGCAAGCGGTTGACGCGCTCGGAAATTGAAGCACAGATGAAAGCAACCGGCCTCGATCAGCAAATGAAAATGCTCGGCTACTGGGATGCCTGGCAATCCGGCGCCCGCGGCCGCAAACCTTAAATTCTGTTAGCGGAGTTCGCGGATGATTTCGCGGGCCGCGTTGGCGCCGCTTGCGCCCGTCAGCCCATTGCCGGGATGCGTGCCGGAACCGCAGAGGAAGAGTCCGCGAATCGGCGTTTTGTATCGAGCCCAATCCAGCACCGGCCGCATGGTGAAAAGCTGGTCGAGCGCCAGCTCGCCATGAAAAATGTGGCCGCCCGTGAATCCATAGCAAGTTTCTAAATCCTCCGGCGTGATGACTTGCATCCCTTCTACGAGGCTCGAAAGGTTCGGCGCGTAAGCACCAAGCGTGTTGATTACTCGAAGGCCGAGCTCTCGCCGGTGCGAGTCCCAATTCCCCTCCTTTAGCTTGTAGGGAGCGAACTGCACGTAGGCAGAGAGCACGTGCTTGCCGTCGGGCCCGAGCGCCGGGTCCAGAATCGTGGGAATCGTAACGTCCAGATAGGGAGCGCACGACAACTCGCCATACTTGGAATCGTCAAAGGCGCGCTCCAGGTAATCGATATCCGGTCCAATATGAATTCGTCCGGAGAGCACTCGCAACGCGCGCTCATTCGCCTCCAGGGCGGAAAAAGCAGGCAGGCCGCCCAGCGCGAGATTGACTTTCGCGACATGGCCCTTCGCGCGGAAATTCTTGATGCGATTAGCGAACACGGGATCGAGTTGCGACGGATCGATGAGCTGAAAGAAGGTGCGTTTCGGATCCACGCCCGAAACAACCGCTTCCGCGGCAACTTCTTCGCCATCCTTGAGGGCGACGCCCACGACCGCGCCACCTTGGACCCGAATCCGCTCGACTGCCGCATCTGTTCGGATTTCCGCGCCTGCTTCCTTGGCGGATTCCGCAAGCGCGCGAGCGAGCGAGCCGAGCCCGCCACGGGGAAAGGCCGCTGAACCAATCGGATGAGGATCGGCAGCCGCACGAAGAAGCAAAACCGCTGTCGATCCCGCGGACCATGGGCCCAACGCATTTCCAAAAATGCCGCGCGCCGCAATCGCCGCCCGCAACAATTCCGTCTCAAAAAACTCGGCGACGAAGTCCGCAACTGCCATTGGCGACCAACGGAAAAGATTGAAGATGCCTTCTTTGCCGAGTTGGCGGACTCCGCGCCCGGTCTTGAAAAGATTCCAGAAGTCTTCGAGGCTCGGCTTGTCGATTGCGGGGGGAGTCATCGAAACAATTTGCGCGAGAACGTTGTTAATAGACTCGAGCGACTCCGCGAACTGTGCGTATTTTACAGCGTCCTTTTCCGAAAAGCTGGCGATGCTTTCCGCGGTTTTCGCGGTGTCGTTATGGAAAAACAGCGCTCTGCCTTCCGGTGTGGGGGCGAACATGCGCGGGTCGGGAGAGAGAATCTCGCAGCTAAACCGCCGCAGTTGCATATCGCGGACGATATCCGCCCGCAGCGGCCCCACCGTATGCGCGAGAGCGGAAGCGCGAAAACCCGGATAAAACTCCTCGGTGATGGCTCCGCCGCCAACCATTTCCCGCCGTTCGAGAACCAGCGGCTTGAATCCACCTTTGGCCAAATAAAATGCGGCGACCAATGCATTGTGGCCGCCGCCGACAAGCACGACGCGCTGTCCGAGCGGCATCTCAGTTCGCCGCCTTCGAACGAGATGCGCCAGATTTCCAGTTTTTCAGGATGACCTGGCTCGCGAGACGCCCGTTCGCACCCATGATTCCGCCGCCCGGATGCGTGGCTGAACCGCACATATAGAGGTTGTCGATTGGCGTGCGGTAATACGCCCAGCCCGCGACCGGGCGCAGGAAGAAAAGCTGTTCGAGAGAGAGCTCGCCCTGAAAAATATTCCCCTGCGTGAGCCCAAACTCGCGTTCCAAATCAAGCGGTGTCAGCACCTGCTTCCCGATGATGATGTCTTTGATGTTCGGTGCGTACGCAGAAATCGTTTCTATTACATTGTTGCCGAAAGCTTCGCGTTGCTCGTCCCACGTACCCGAGGCAAGTTTATACGGTGCGTACTGAACGAAACAAGAAAGGACGTGCTTACCGGGAGGCGCTACGCTGGGATCGGTCAGGCTTGGAATGACCATGTCAATGTACGGGCGGCGCGAATAGTGCCCGTACTTGGCGTCATCATAGGCGCGCTCCATGTAATCCATGCCGGGAGAGATAGAAATGGCTCCGCGAAGATGTGCGCCGGGCCCGGGCAGACATTTGAAATTCGGAAGCGCGTCGAGCGCGAGATTCACTTTGCCGGAAGAGCCCCGGAATTTGTAGTGGCGCACGCTTTCCCGAAAATCGGACGGCAGCTCGCTAGGCTCGAGAAACTTTTCAAACGTGAGATGGGGATCGACGCTGGATGACACCACGTCGGCCGAAATTTCTTCGCCGGACTGCAGCACTACGCCGCAGGCACGCCCGTTTTTCGTCAGGACTTTCGCAACCGGCGCTTTCGTGCGGATTTCCGCCCCGAGTTCTCTCGCCGCGGAACCTATGGCGTTAGAAATCGCGCCTGTTCCACCTCGGCTGAAACCCCAGGAGCGAAACGCGCCGTCAATTTCCCCCATGTAATGATGCAGGAGGACATACGCGGTCCCCGGCGAGCGAATGCCCAAAAAAGTGCCAATAATTCCCGACGCCGACATCGTTGCCTTCAGCACGTCGGTTTCGAACCACTGGTCGAGAAAATCCGCGGAACTCATCGTCATGAGCTGGACCAAGGTGTAGCGCTCGTCAGAAGAAAGCTCGCGGAAGCGCTGCAGCAAAAAATGAAGCTGCTTCAGGTCGCGCGGATTGAGCGTTGTCGGGTCCGGCGGGATCATCGAGAGGATGGGCTTCACGAACCGGCACATCGGGACCATCATCTTCGAAAATTCTTCGTACGCTTCGGCGTCCAGGCGCGAATGCCTCCGAATTTCGCGAATCGTTTTGGCGTGATCATTTGCGCGCCAGAGGTAGTCTCCACTCGGCATGGGAGTGAACGTGCCGTCGAGCGGAAGGATTTCCAGTCCATGCCGGGGCAGATCCAGCTCACGGATAATTTCCGGCCGCAGCAACGAGACCACGTAAGAGCATTCCGAGAAAAAGAAGCCGGGAAAAATCTCCTCGGTCACCGCTGCCCCGCCCAGCACATGCCGGCGCTCCAGAACGACCACTTTCTTACCAGCTTTGGCGAGATAAGCCGCGTTGACTAGCCCGTTATGGCCGCCACCGATGACGATGGCGTCGTAGTGCTGCCCCATGCAGTCTGGCTCCGGTATGACCCAATAAGAAAAGTGCGGGAAGCAAAGACCCACTATTCTACTGGCGCCCGCAATTGCAAACAAGGCTAGCCAGATCGGCCGCAATACTTTTTCCCAAAATGTTCACTGCGCTTTCCATTTGCGTGCGAGCACGAGAGTTCCCCGCGCCTTGCGACCACGCTGTGCCGACACCTATAATTCCGTGTTCGGAACCGTCTATCTAAGGCGCCGTTAAGCCGCGGAGGAATCGTGCCAGTCGGAACTGCTTTTCATGAGCGCACCCTGGCGCTGTGCGAGAGCCTGAGCTATCGCGAATGGTCGGGCTACTACACCGTCAGCGTTTACGAGATGCACCACGAGCACGAGTACAACGCCATTCGCAATTCCGTTGCGCTCATTGATATTTCTCCGCTCTTCAAATACCGCGTCACGGGCCGCGATGCCACGAAGTTCGTCAACCGGGTCATTTGCCGCGACATCAACAAAGTCGCAGTCGATCAGGTCATCTACTGCTGCTGGTGCGATCCCGAAGGCAAAGTCATCGACGACGGAACCATCACGCGCCTCGGTGAAAACGAATACCGCTGGACGGCCGCCGATCCCAGCCTGCGCTGGTTTCAGCAAAACGCGCTGGCTCTCGACGTGGCCATTGAGGACATCTCGGAACAAACCGCCGCGCTGGCTATCCAAGGCCCCATGTCGGGAAGCGTCCTACGGCAAGTGACCGACGCCCCTATCGACAATCTGAAATATTTTCGCGTGACGCGCGGAAAAATCGCGGGCGTTCCCGTGGATATTTCCCGCACCGGCTACACCGGCGATTTGGGCTTTGAAATCTGGATGCCCTGGGTCGATGCCATCAAAGTTTGGGACGCGCTCATGGCCAAAGGCCAAGCCTTCGACATTCATCCTGCGGGCATGGTCGCACTGGATGTCGCGCGCATCGAGGCGGGCCTGATTCTGATTGAAGTTGACTACATCTCGAGCAAGAAAGCTCTGATTGAATCTCAACGATACTCCCCCTCCGAAATTGGCCTCGGCAAGCTCGTGGATCTGAAGAAAGAGAATTTCGTCGGGCGCGAAGCCCTGGGGCAAGAAGCAAGAAAAGGCGCAGAGCGAGCCCTGGTTGGACTTGAAATCAATTGGAACGAAGTTGAAGCGCTGTTCGACAAGCTGAAGATGGCGCCACAGGTTCCCAGCATGGCCTCGCGAGCTGCAGTGCCCGTCTACCGCGGCGGTCGCCAGGTCGGCAAGGCCACTTCAACCACCTGGTCGCCCACGCTGAAGAAAATGATCGCTCTCGCTTCCGTCAACCGAGAGAGTTCAAGGCCAGGAACCTCGCTCAGCATGGAAATGACTGTCGAAGCCGTACGTCACACCGTTTCGGCAAGGGTTGTTCCTCTCCCCTTCTTTAATCCCCTCCGCAAAACCGCCGTGCCGGTCTTATAGCTTGTATGCCAAACGGCAGCCACAGCTATTGCGCCAGACGATTATATTTCTTCAGCACTTCGCGCAGCTTGTCGTGCGGGAGTGCGATGACCTGGTGATTCTCGATTCCGGTCATCGTTTCGGCGGCCACCATGGCGTTAATGACGGCTTCTTCGGTTGCTTGAACGGTGGCCTCAAAGAGTGGATTCATTTGATCATTTGGCAACATCGTGAGTTGGGCAAGGCGATCAGGCTTCGCGGCGCCGGAGTTTGCCGTCGAAAACGCAATGAAAATATCGCCAGAGCCGTTGCCGGAGATGCTTCCGTTTCGCCCCAATCCAAGCGAAACGCGGTGCGCCAGCCGCTTCAGTTGATGCGCAACTAGCGGAGCATCCGTGGCCACAACCACAATGATCGAGCCGCGATCCTCTTGCGCAAACGAAGTATTTGCGTACGCTGCATCCTCGGGAATCTCCAGCCCCACGGGAACTCCCGCAATTCGCAAATTCCGCCGCCAGCCGTAATTGCACTGCACCAGCACACCAACGCTGTAGCCGCCGAGCTTGGTATCCACTTTTCTCGAAGCTGTGCCGATGCCGCCTTTAAACCCGTTGCAAACCATTCCCGTACCGCCGCCGACGCTGCCTTCTTCAACCGGCCCGCCGTGCGCGGAATCAATTGCGTAAAACGCGTGTTCGGCCTTCACATGAAAACCGTTAATGTCGTTCAGCCATCCGTCCCAGGTTTCCGCCACCACCGGCAGCGACCACCAGTATCCAGTCGGATCGGGCTGCCCATGCTGCACGCGCCACTGAATCACCGCGTCGCGGACGACCCCCACGCTGTGCGTGTTTGTAATCATCACCGGGCCTTCGAGAAATCCGGACTCTTCCACCCAGGTGGTGCCGGTCATTTCACCGTTGCCGTTAAGCGACCACCATCCAGCAAAGACCGGGCTGTTCATCGAATCTTTCCCACGCGGCATCACTGCCGTGACTCCCGTACGCACCGGCCCTTTCCCGATTTGCAGTTTGCCTTCACCGGAAATCAGCGTCTTGTGACCAACGGTGACGCCCGCCACATCGGTAATCGCATTCAGCGGGCCGGGCGTCCCATCAAAAGGAACGCCAAGATCGCGCGCCCGCGGCTTTGGATGCGATTCTTGCTGAGCGAACGCACCTGCCACAAAAATCAAACACAGAACGACGATTTCACAAGAAGTACGGAAACGAATCATCAGTTTTCTTTCTCCCAAGAGATCTTGGCTTTACGCAACAACTCGATGTTTTTCGCGAGCGCCCGCTCAATCAGTTCTGCCTGTTCGGAGGCCAGTTTCCAATCTCCCTTTTCCACGGCTTCCGTCAATCCGGGAAATTCCAGATGCGCGTACGTGTAGCGCGACGCATAAATGAGATGCTGGAACCACGGCCGCCCGGGAATCCCCTCGGGATAGAGCCAATTTGATTCCACCTGCAGGAGCTGTTTGTTAAGCCCCTCTTCCTTTTCCGCAGAATTCCCTCCGAAAGCCAGGCCGTGCTGCACGGCCCCTCGCAGTTCATCTCCTGCCTTCTGAAAATCCCCTATGCGTTCATGAAGCTTTTTCAGTTTCAGCTTGCGTGGATCCACCTTGTTTCTTAGTTCCAGCTCGGTCAGAAAATGGTCCAGCGCGATGGCGTTAAATCCAAAGTCATACGGCAGCACGTCCGCGTTGGCCAACCGCAGTGCCACCAGCCCCCAGACACGCGTCAGCGCCGCGTGATATTCGAACGAAGGATCGCCAATAGTCTCCATCCAGTCGTGATCGTCATACATCGAATGATAGACGCCATAATCGCCGCTGAAGCCCAGGTTGATCACCGGCCGTCCCAGATGATTCAGAAACACCGTATGGTCCGAGCCGCTTCCAATGCGCGTTTCCACCAGCGCGCTGTCCAGAGGCGGAGCGCTGGCCTTGTCATCCCGCTTGCTTGTTGCTCGCCATGCTTCGTAAAGTGATTTTCCCGAGGGTGCGCGCACGTCTTTCGAAGCTTCTACGAGCATGGGCGCCAGCGAAGCCACCGCCGCGGGCGAAAAACTGAGCCCTTCCGGCCCTGCTGTCGTGGCCGCACCCGCTACCGACTCATCCACGTTCAGATAAGCAACGAGCTTTTTCTTCAGGTCGTCCGCGAACTGTTCGCCCCATTCCGTCGATCCCGTCAGCGCATACTCTTCTCCATCCCAACTGCAAACGACAAGTGTCCGTCGCGGACGAATCCCATGCTCCTTCATTTCACCAATCGCGCGCGTCAACTCCATCATCGAAGCCGTACCGCTCGAAGGATCCACGCCGCCAAAAACCCACGCATCGCGGTGATTCCCCAGCAGGACCCATTCATCCGGCCGTTCGCTTCCACGAATCCGCGCTTCCACCACGGTGTATGGCTGGAGACTGGTGTCCATGTCCACTTTTACGTGCGCGGTCACGGCACCCGTCAATCGATATTTGATGGGCAGCGCGCCTTGCCAATCCTTGGGAGCTTCGGGGCCGCTCATGTTTTCAAGCAAAGGCTTTGCGTCGTGCCACGACAGCGGCAGCGCCGGGATTTTCGGTAGCGAACGCGCTTCTTCCGGCGGAATGTGTTTTGCGCCCGGAACGGAGGCCCATCCTGGGGTCGTGGGATCGCCCGGTATGATGTAGTCGTAAGTAATCGCGCCGCGCTGAATGTGACTCTCCGGTCCCCACGGCCCGTCCGGAAAAACTTTGCCCCGCGCGTAGCCGTCCTCCGCGGGATCCGAATAAATCAATAGCGCCGCCGCGCCTTCGCGCTCCGCAGTCAGCGCTTTGAACCCGCGGTAGCTGTAGGGATTCGAATAACGCACCAGAACAACCTTGCCCCTGACACTGATGCCACGTGTTCTCAGCAAATCGTAGTCTTCCGGATTCCCGCTGTGCGCGTAGACGACTTCCGCAGTGACCTCGCCCGAGGCGGAATACCCAAAGTACGCGCCCGAAACCGCAGGGTTTTTGGCGTCCGGATCACCATCCACTGGATCTTCGCGCAACGAAGCCGTGTATGGCACCGGCGCAGTCATCTCTAGCGCTACGCTGCGCGGCCGCGAATGCAGCACTTCGTAGCGCCGCAACGTTACATCTTCCCAGCCTTGCTTGCGCCATTCGTCCGCCATAAAATCCGCAAGCTGATTGTTTCGCTCGGACGCTGCCGGATGCGGTTCCGCCGTGAACGTCCGATGCCACTCCCGCGCCCTTTCCGGCGAAGGAATGGCCTGAAATTCCGTTTCCAGCCTATGCTCCGCACCCGCGTGTGCTGCGGTAAAGCCCAGAATTGGCGTCGAAGCTGAAGGAGAAGAGGCTTCCTGGTGTTGCGCAACAAGTACCGCGGAAGGAATGAGGATCACAAAAAAGCTACCAGACAAAGCCAAAGAAATTTTTCGCATTCCTAGTTAGCTCTCTCCAATCTCGCGAAAGTGCGAGGGAATCAAGACGGGAACACTTTCGCAACGGCCGAGGCTAGGCCGTTTCCCACCAGCGCGCACTCTTCCTCAGAAATGGTGAAAGGCGGCGCAAGCAGGATGTGGTCACCACGGTGGCCATCCACACAGCCCTGCGTCGGATAGGTCAACACGCCTTCCGCCATTGCCGCCTGACGAATTTTCTCCGCAACGTTTTCGGACTTCGGAAAAGGCTCGCGCGCCGCTTTGTTTTTCACAAATTCAACGCCGAACAGCAACCCCATTCCTCGAATATCGCCAACGTGCGGATGCTCTGCCACTCGCGAAAGCGCCTCGCGCAAATTCTTTCCCGCCGCGTTTACTCGTTCGAAAAGCCCGTGCGCTTCGAGATAATCCAAAACTGCGTTCCCTGCCGTCGTGCATACCGGATGCGCTTGATACGTAAAGCCGTGCATGAATGCGCCCGACCCGCCTCCGATGGCCTCCACCACGCGAGCCGAAGCCAGAACCGCGCCCAGGGGCGCATATCCGCTGGCCACTCCCTTCCCAATCAAAATAATGTCCGGCTCGACCCCCCAATGTTGCATGGCAAAGGGTTTTCCGGTGCGGCCCATCCCGGTCATGACTTCGTCCGCAATCAGCAGAATGCCATGACTGCGGCAAGTCGCCGCGATATGCGTCACGTAGCCGTCTGGCGGGGCCGGTGCTCCGAGTGTCGCACCGACCACCGGCTCGAAAATAAATGCCGCGGCCGTTTCCGTCTGGTGCTCACGCACAAAAGTTTCCAGATCTTCCGCGCACGCCAGCTCGCATTCTGGAAAAGTCTTATTAAACGGGCAGTGATAGCAGAAGCACGGAGCAATATGCCCCCACTCGGGAATCAGCGGAGCGTAGGGGGCGCGCCGCGCCACGTTGCCGCTCACACTCATCGCTCCGAGAGTGCTTCCGTGATAGCTCTGCCGCCGCGACACCACGCGATAACGTTCCGGTTGACCCGTTTCCAGGTGATACTGGCGCACCAATTTGATGGCGGTTTCCGTCGCTTCAGAGCCGCCCGATGTAAAGTAGACCCGGCCGCCGTTGCGAAAACCCGGAGGAGCCAGCGCAAGAAGGCGCGCCGCCAGTCTTTCGGCAGGCTCGGTATGGAATTGCGAAGTGTGCGCGAACGCGATTTGCGCCGACTGTTCCGCCATGGCCTTCCCGATTTCCGCGACGCCGTGGCCAATGCTCACCACCGCGGCCTGTCCCGCTGCGTCCAGATAGCGACGTCCGCTGTCATCCACAATCCAGCAGCCTTCCCCACGCACGGCAATGGGAAAGGTCTTCTTGAGATTTCGGGAAAAAAGTCCGCTCGTCGGCATGTGAAGTCCGCCGCAAGATTGTAGCAGACCTATAAGCATCAACAGCCTCTTGTGCTAGGCTGACGCCGTTCCTATAACTCACTACAGAGCCTGCAAAAAAAAAGACAGATGCAATCGCCCCAAACCAACTCCAGCACAAGCCTCGTCCGCACCATCGGCCGCTGGAGCCTCGTCGCACTCATGGTCAACACGATGGTCGGCGCGAGCATCTTTGGTTTGCCAGCTCTCCTCGCTGCCCGCCTTGGCAAATGGAGTCCGCTTGGCTTCCTAATAGCCTTCGTCGTGATCGCCGTGATCGCCGCCTGCTTGGCGGAGGTGGCTTCGCAATTCCGGGACACCGGCGGTCCGTATTTGTATACGAAAGCCGCATTCGGCCGCTTTCTCGCAATTCAAAACGGCTGGCTGACCTGGCTCTCTCGCATCACCGCCGCATCCGCTGTGGCCAATCTTTTCATTATCTACTCAAGCGAATTCCTTCCTGGAATCTCCAAACCGCCTGCACGCGCAGCCGCTCTCGTGCTTCTCATCGGATTCCTTGCCGCCGTGAACTGTCGCGGCGTCGCTGGCGGAAATCGGCTAAGCAACATCTTTACGGTAACGAAAGTGAGCCTGCTCGTGTTCTTCGTTGTTGCGGGTCTTGCCGTGCTGGCGTTTCGGCCGGGGATTCGCGTAACTCCCGCTCCCGTCGACGCAACTCCGACTGCCTGGTTCGAAGCGATTCTCCTCATGATGTATTCCTACGCCGGATTCGACGCCGCCCTCATCGCTTCCGGCGAAACGCGTGACGCGCGCAAAGACATCCCCGTAGCGCTGTTTGCCGCGATCGCTGCAACCACGGTTCTCTACATCTCCGTTCAATACCTGGTCATCCATACCATTCCGAACCCCGGGGCATCCTTAGCCCCGGTTGTAGATTCTGCACGGCACTTCATGCCGGGCTGGGCTGCGCGAATAGTCGCCGCGGGCACGCTCATCTCCGCGTATGGCTATCTCAGCGCCAATATGCTGCACACGCCCCGCGTCACGTTTGCCATGGGCGAGCGCGGCGACTTCCCCGCGTTCTTTGCCAGGATTCATCCGCGCTTTCGTACGCCGACCGTCTCCATCCTGATTTTCGCGGCGCTCCTGTTGATCTTTTCGATCGCGCGCGACTTTCCTTGGAACGCAATGCTGTCCATCGTCTCGCGCTTGTTCGTCTACGGCTCGGTCGCCGCGGCCTTGCCCGTGCTTCGCAAAAAGCATCCGTCCGCCGATGCCTTTCGCCTCCCGGGCGGATTCTTTATTTGCGTGCTGGCCCTGTTAATTACTCTTGTCCTCGTCACTCGTATGCACCGCGGCGAATTCCTCGTCATCGCCGCGACGGCCGCGCTCGCGTTCGCCAATTGGCTCTGGGCGCGGAGCAGCACTCTTGGAATCACTCGGGAAACGTGACATCATCCGAAGCTCTGCAAGACATTCTGCTTTGCACACTTGCAACTTCAGGGGAGAGAGCATGAAACGCATTTTTCTGCAATACGGTTTGGTTTGCGCGGTAGTTCTCGTGTTTGGATTTGAAATCGCCGCACAAGAAACGGCGAAGCATCCCATCACCTTCGACGACATGATCAAAATGCGTCGTGTCGCCGAACCGCAAATCTCTCCTGACGGCAAGTGGGTGGCTTACACCCTCGCCACGCCCGATATGGACGCCAACCGCAACGCCAGCAACATCTGGATGGTTTCTACCGCCGGCGGTTCTCCGCAGCAACTCACCCAAAGCGGGCACGATTCCTCGCCCGTATGGTCCCCCAACGGAAAAACCATTGCGTTTCTCTCTTCCCGCAGCGGCGACTCCCAGGTTTACTTGCTTTCGCTCGAGGGTGGCGAAGCGCAAAAGCTCACAAAATTGTCCACCGGCGCTGACATTGTGAAATGGTCGCCCGACGGAAAGACCATCGCCTTCACTTCTTCGGTCTATCCGGACTGCAAAGACGACGACTGCAACAGCAAGCGCGACGCCGAGAAGGAAAAGAACAAGGTGAAAGCCCACGTCGCCGAGCATCTTCTCTATCGCCACTGGACCCACTGGAACGAAGGCAAGCGCGCGCACCTGTTCGTCGTTAGCGCCGATAGCAGCGCCGCTCCGCGCGACCTCACTCCCGGCGGCGATTACGATGTTCCTCCCGATGAGCGCGGTGGGCCTAGCGACATTAATTTCTCGCCCGACAGCAAAGAGCTTTGCTTCACCGCCGTCACTGACAAGATGGAAGCCATCAGTACCAACGGCGATCTGTTCACCGTCCCGGTCGCGGGTGGCGAAATCAAGCGCATCACCGCGCAACCTGGCTTCGACGGCGAGCCGGTCTATTCGCCGGACGGCAGATACATTGCCTACCACGCGCAGCTCACACCTGAGTATGAGTCCGATCGCTGGCGCGTAATGCTCTACGATCGGCAAAGCGCCAAAAATGAAAATCTCTCCGAAGGCTTCAACCGCAGCGCCGACGAACTGGCCTGGTCCGCCGACAGCAAGACGATTTATTTCACCGCCGAGAACGAAACGCTGAAGCCCGTTTACGCCATGGCCGCCCGCCCCGGATCGGAGCCCAAGAAAATCCTCGCCGACACCTACAACGCCGCGGTTTCTTTCAGTCACGACGGGAAAACAATGGCCTTCGAGCGCACCACTTCAACCATGCCCGCGGAACTCCTTGCGGCTTCCAGCGACGGCTCGGGCGTGCGCCAACTCACGCATCACAATGACTCCATCCTCGCCGCGCTCGAAATGAATCCTCCCGAAACGTTTTGGTTTGACGGCGCTGAAGGCACCAAAGTCCAGGCCATGCTGATTCGCCCCCCGAAATTCGATGCTGCGAAAAAATATCCTATGCTGGTCCTGCTTCATGGCGGCCCTCAAACCATGTGGTCCGACGCTTGGGGCTATCGCTGGAACGCGGAGGTCTTCTCCGCGCCCGGCTACGTCACTCTGATGATCAACCGCCGCGGCTCGACCGGCTATGGCCAGAAATTCACCGATGAAATCACCAACGATTGGGGAGGAAAAGCTTACGTTGACGTGATGGATGGTGTGGATTTCGCGCTAAAAAAGTATGCCTTCATTGACGGCACAAAAATGGCAGCTGCCGGAGGCTCTTACGGCGGGTACATGGCCGACTGGATCGCCACGCACAACGGGCGCTTCAAAGCGATCATCAGCCACGCCGGCGTCTACGACAAGGTCGCAATGTACGCGACCGAAGAACTCTGGTTCGAAGAACACGACCTGCAAGGCATGCCATGGTCCAATCCGGAAAGCTACCGCAAATGGGGTCCCGTCACCTACGCTGGCGAACTTGGGAAATTCAAGACGCCAACGCTCGTCATCTGCGGCGAGCGCGATTACCGCGTGCCTTATACGCAATCGCTCGAATTCTTCAGCGCGCTCCAGCGCCAAGGAGTGCCATCGAAGCTCGTTGTCTTTCCCGATGAAGGCCACTGGGTGCTCAAGCCACAAAATTCACAGTTCTGGTACAAGACGTTCCTCGACTGGCTCGCGCTTTACTTGAAATAACTCACATTTTCACACCGCGAACAATTTCTCAATGGCTTGCCGCGCAAAACGAAAAAGGTGGTAAAGCAAAAACACGCAAAGGGCCAAAAGCATAACGACCACAATTGTTGTGGCAACTGGATGCACATTGGCCATCCACGACAGCCAAACTGCCAGCACATCCTCACCCAAACTTAATGTCCAATTGCTGAATGGTTCCGGGCTGGTATTGACGGCAGCCCGTGCGCTCGCCTTCGTGCTGTGCGAGGTCAACGCCACGCCACCGGCCAGTAAAGCCGCAGCCCAGCGCCACTGTTCTCCTGCCCCTCCCGCCGCCCCGTAAGCCAGCAGCGCCGCGGCGGGCGGCCGAATGAAGGTGTGAATGAAGTCCCAAATCGTATCAAAGTAAGGGAATTTATCCGCGAAAAATTCAATCAGATAAAGCCCGGCCGCAATGCCCATCACCCACGGATGCTGAAGCACCTGAAGCGACGCGGGCAGATGCACAATCCCAAAGCGCTGTAGCAGTCCGAGCGTGGCCACCGTTGCGTAAAGATTCAGTCCGGAAGAAAATCCGGCGCCTAGCGCCAAGCTTAATGACCGGATGGGATTCACTGACGACCATCATAGCAGCGTCTCATCGGCAGGACCCGTTACTCGCGCAACTCGGCCTCCGAACTTCCATTTGACCAACCCGCCGCAGACAAGCGATGCTGTTCGTCCAAAGGCGGCTATCCATGCACGGTCTGGGTCACTTCTATCTTTCCTGGGGGATTCTGGTGCAGGCCTTCGCGCTGATCCATTTCCTGCGCCGCCGCCCGGAAGGCTATTGGTTCTTCGTCATCCTGTTCTTCGGATGGCTTGGCGCCGCCGTTTACGTCGTTGCCGAAGTCATTCCCGACTTGGGGCTTCTCCGCGGCACGATGCAGCGTTTCGGCCGACGCTCGCGCATCCAAACGGTTGAAAACGACATCCTCGACAATCCGTCGCCCGCCAATTACGAAGAGCTTGGCGAGCTCTACAAAGATCAAGGCGAGTTTGCCAAAGCCCGCGAAGCTTTCACTAGCGCGATTTCCGCGCGCAGCGATTCTATCTACACGTTCTATTCGCGCGCACTCTGTTCGCTGGCGCTCAGCGACCTCGCGGCCGCAATCCCCGATCTCGAGCGCGTGGTCACCGGCGACCGCAAATTCGACTACTACCGCGCTGCAGGGTTGCTCGCCGACGCTTACTCTCGCATCGGGCAGTTGGACCGCGCTGAATCTCTGTTCGGCGAAGTCACGCAAATCTCTACCACGCCTGAAACGCTCTACAACTACGCCAGCTTTCTGAAGGCCGCCAACCGCCGCGAAGAAGCGCGCGAATGGGCGAAGAAACTTCTCGCAAAAAAGCGCACGCTCCCCCGCTACATGCAGCGCCGCGAGCGCTCTTGGTTCCGCAAAGGCGAGGCTCTACTCAAAGAGCTCGCCACCGCCTGAAAACTCGCGAGCCTGCACCCGCGAACAGTCTGGAACTCCGGGGCAACTCTACCAACGTACGAAGACAGAAAATTCTTGCGGTACCCGTGTACTATTCCCAGCCGCAGATGCCGAGCCGACCATTTTTCCAAGCGTGGCAGTTGTCCCCAAGATCGGGATTGGGAGGGTATGGTTATGGCATCGCGCCTTACTGTTTTTCTGGAAGGGGCGTTTGGAACGCATTCTCGCGGCAACCGACGCTTCGTATGGGCAGTCTGTGCTCTGCTTGGCCTCACATTGGCCAGCGAACTCGGCAAAGCTCAGAGCAACACCAGTCAACCGCCTGTCATTAGTACTTCCACTCAATGGACTTTGAACCCACCAGTACTTGCATCCTCCAGCGTCAGCGGCGTTCCCTCAAACGGCTTCAGCATTCAGGGCGGTTTTTCTCCTGACGGCACGCACCTGTTGTTCTGGTCCCGGTCTACCAACCTGGCTCAAGGAGCCACCAGCGTCCTATCACAGCTCTACCTCAAGGATTTGACGACAGGCACAGTCTCTGTCGTATCCACGGATGCCAACGGCATCGAAGGAAACAACGACAGCACCAGCCCGAACAACTCCGGCCAAATTCTAATGTTCTCACCGAACGGCTTGAAAGTCGTTTTCGAGTCTGTGGCAACTAACCTCATTGCAACCGGCACCAACGGACATCAGCATATTTTCATAAAGGATTTGACAACGAATGCAGTTTCAATTGTGTCGGTGGACGCGAACGGAACGCAGGGAAATGGCAACAGCGTGGATTTCACGTTTTCGCCGGATGGCACTAAAGTCGCCTTCGACTCTGCGTCCACCAACCTGACTGCCAGTGGTACAACGAGCAATCAAGTCTTCATCAAGGATCTGACGACGGCCGCGGTCACTCTAGTGTCCACAGATTCGAACGGGGTTCCGGGCAACGGTGTAAGCTCCTTTCCTGTGTTCTCACCCGACGGGAATCAGGTGGCATTCGTCTCTACTTCCACCAACCTCGCGGCCGGCGCAACGAATACCCATTCCCAAATCTACGTCAAGAATCTGCAGTCTGGCGCCACTGCCTTGGCTTCATCCGACGCCACTGGCAACGAAGCGAACAACGACAGCCTTTATCCGATGTTTTCTCCCGACGGCTCGATACTCGCGTTCAATTCCATTTCAACCAATCTTGTGCCCAACGTGCCCAGCTTCAACTCTGAGGTTTACGTCAAGGACCTTGCATCGGGCAGAATCACGCTAGTTTCAGCAGATCCAAACGGCGTTCCGGCCAACGGCAATAGCTCCCAACTCGGCGCATTCTCGCCGGACAGCACGAAAATCGCATTTCAGTCGGCGTCCATCAACCTTTTGCCCGGCGCAAACGGCGCGAACCAGGTCTTCGTCAAGGATTTGCTGACAGGCGCAATAGTTCTGGCCTCGGCCAGCGCCACCGGAGTTATTGGTAATGGCAACAGCAGCGTGCCCACCTTCTCGCCGGACCATCTCTCTTTGGCGTTTCAATCCGGCGCGGGCAACTTCGGTGTCACCAACTTCACTTCTCAGATTTTTGTCCGTCCGATCTTCACCGCTTCCGGCGCCGTGGCGGACAATTCCTTCGCAACCAGCTTGTCCACAGCGGGCCAGTTGGCTTTTTCTGATCCCGATGTCAACGACACGCACAACGCCTCAGTGACAGCCCAGGCCGGCGACCTCGGCACGGTCACGGCCAGCGTTTCGACTGACAGCACTGGAACAGGCACCGGTGGCGTGATTCGTTGGAACTATCAGGTCAACGAGTCGCAACTTCACACGCTGACCGCGCCCGCGACGGACAATTTCACACTTACGTTGACCGATAGCGAAGGCTGCATCGCCACAACGGCCATCGTTGTAACCGCCCTGCCGCAAGATTTTGCGGTCACGAACGCAACCAATGGCACGCCCACTTCCACCTCGACTGCAACCTCCTCGTGTCCGGCACTGACCGTAACATCCTCACCATCCAACACCACTGTTACATCGGGACAGAGCGCATCGTTTAGTGCATCCGCAACAGGGTCTCCCGCCCCCACCGTGCAGTGGCAGGTCAGCTCCGACGGCGGAACGACGTTCAGCGATCTGCCCGGAGCCACTTCCACGACGCTGACGTTCACCGCGAGCATGTCGCAGAACAGCAACCTCTATCGCGCCGTGTTCACCAATTCGTCTGGCTCTGTCACGTCAAGCGCGGCCACGTTGACCGTAAATACTGCCGGAGCAACAACGGCTATCGCCTCTTCCAAAAACCCCTCGGTGTTCGGACAAGCGGTCACCTTCGCCGCAACCGTCAGCGCAACCACGGGAACACCCACGGGCACGGTCACTTTCGTCGATGGCGCTTCGACCATCGGCACTGCGACTCTTGACTCAACTGGTGTGGGCTCGTTCACGACTTCGGCGCTCGCCGTGGGCGCTCACGCCGTCACCGCATCCTATTCCGGTGACAGCAATTTCAACCTAAACAGCTCGTCGCCCCTCACGCAAATCGTGAATCTCGATGTGCCGACAGTCGCAATAGCCGCCTCGCCGAATCCGAGCTTCTTCGGCCAATCGGTTATAGCTACGGCCACAGTGAGTGCCACCGCCCCGGGATCAGGAACGCCCACGGGCACGGTGACCTTCCTTGACGGACTCACGAATCTCGGCTCCGCAAATCTTGTCAATGGCCAAGCGACTTTCACTATTTCCACGCTCACGCCAGGTTTGCATTCGCTCCTGGCAACCTACGGAGGCGACGGCAGTTTCAGTCAAAACTCATCTACCACTGGCCTCACCGTGAACAAAGCCTCGACGACAACCTCGCTGAGTTCGTCAGCAAACCCCTCGAACTTCAATCAAGCGGTGACCTTCACCGCTATGGTTAACGCCGTGGCTCCCGGCACGAGCATGCCCACCGGCGCCATCACCTTCAGCGACGGCGCATCGAGTCTAGGCACGGCTACGCTGGACCCAACTGGCAGCGCCTCGCTCACAACTTCCGCGCTTGCCGCGGGCGCGCACGCCATCACCGCGTCTTACCCGGGAGACAGCAATTTCAACGCGAGCAGTTTCTCGCTGTCGCAAGTCGTGAACAAAACGTCAGCAGGAGTGACGCTGAACTCCTCTGCGAATCCCAGCGTCTTCGGCCAGAGCGTGACCTTCGCCATCACGGTAGCGGCGGCGTCCGGCTCAGGCACCCCAACAGGCACCGTCTTGCTGCAGGCTGACAGTGGCGCTACGAGCACACTCAATCTGGTCAACGGCCAGGCCACCTTCACAACTTCTTCGCTGGCCGCAGGCTCTCATTTCATCACTGCCGCTTACAACGGCGACGCCAACTTTGCCGCGGCGTCAGCATCGCTCTCGCAAACCGTAACCAAAGACGCGAGCTCGATGACGCTCAGTTCTGCCCCGAACCCATCCGTGTTTGGTCAGTCGGTGGTGGTTACGGCTACGGTGAGTGCTGCTGCACCCGGAGCAGGAACGCCCACAGGCGCAGTCTCCTTCAGCGACGGCTCAACGAATCTCGGCTCGGCGAATCTGTCCAATGGCCAGGCGTCTTTCGCTTTATCTGCGCTCGCCATTGGCTCGCATTCCATCACTGCCAGCTACGCCGGCGACGGGAACTTCAATTCGAGT
>Ga0126373_10001075_pt1 | contig 19098 bp, 17 predicted proteins | sample PanSoiMetPlot_11_FD_92545 | JGI IMG/M metagenome (GOLD analysis project Ga0126373, IMG submission 92545) | Tropical forest soil microbial communities from Panama - MetaG Plot_11 | ecosystem: Environmental > Terrestrial > Soil > Tropical forest > Bulk soil | place: Panama | collected 2016-02-17 | reverse complement strand
GCCTGGGCGCCGATGAGGGAGGTCTGCTCCGCGGGCTTGGTCAGCACTGCGTTGCCGGCGGCCAGGGCCGCGGCCACCTGGCCGGTGAAGATGGCCAGGGGGAAGTTCCAGGGGGAGATGCACACGAACACACCGCGGCCCTGGAGCCAGAGTTCGTTGGATTCCCCGGTGGGGCCCGGCATGCGCTTGGGCTTGCCGAAGTCCTCCTCGGCGCGCTCGGCGTAATAACGCAAGTAATCCACCGCTTCGCGCACTTCCGAGACGGCGTCGGGGATGGACTTGCCCGCCTCGCGCACACAGAGGGCCATCAGTTCCGCCGTGTGGTCTTCAAACAGTTCCGCGGCCTTGCGCAGGATGCGGGCGCGCTCCATGGCGGGGGTCATGTCCCAGCCGGGCTGGGCGGCGACCGCCACGTCCACCGCCTCACGGATGACCTTGTCGTCTGCCTCGCGGATGAGGCCCACCGCCTCGCGGTTGTCGATGGGATTCAAGGAGGGCTTCTCCTTGCCCGTCATCACCTTGCCGCCCACGATGGGCGCGGCGATCCACTCGCGCTTGAAGGCCTGCTCCATCTCGGCGGCGAGGGCGGCGAGCGTCTGCTGGTCCGCCAGGTTGATGCCGCGGGAGTTGGGACGCCAGGGGCTGTAGATGTCCTTCGGCAGCGGGATGCGGGGGTGGGGCTTGCTGGGGAGGCTCTCCACTTCCGCCACCGGGTCGGCGACGATGGCCGTCACCGGCACTTTCTCGTCGATGATGCGGTTCACGAAGGAGGTATTGGCGCCGTTCTCCAGGAGCCGGCGCACGAGATACGGCAAGAGGTCCTCGTGGCTGCCCACCGGGGCATAGACGCGGCAGTTGAGCTTGAGCTTCTCGGCACCCACCACTTCGCCGTAGAGCTCCTCGCCCATGCCGTGCAGGCGCTGGAACTCGAAATCCACGTCGTCGCCCGCCATCTCCAGCACGCAGGAAAGCGTCTGGGCGTTGTGGGTGGCGAACATGGGATAAAGCGCGTCGCGGTTCGCGAAGATCTTGCGGGCGCAGGCCAGATAAGAGACGTCCGTGTTCACCTTGCGGGTGAACACCGGGTAGCCCTCGAGGCCCCGCTCCTGGGCGCGCTTCACCTCGCTGTCCCAATAGGCCCCCTTCACGAGGCGCACCGGGATGCGGCGCTTGCCGCCCTTGGCCAGGGCCACCAGCCAGTCGATGACGCGCGGCGCGCGCTTCTGGTAAGCCTGCACCGCGAGCCCGAAACCTTCCCAGCCTTCGAGCTTGGCCGAGCGATAGACCGCTTCGATGACGTCCAGGGAAAGATCGAGGCGCTCGGTCTCCTCGGCGTCGATGGTCAAGCCCATGCCGTAGCGCTTGGCGCGCTCCGCCAAGGCGACGACCTTGGGCACCAGCTCCCGCATCACCCGCTCGCGCTGGGCGAGCTCGTAGCGCGGATGCAGGGCCGAAAGCTTGACGGAAATGCCGGGGGCGGCGAACACGCTCTCACCCTTCTGCACCGTGGCGCCGATGGCGTCGATGGCGTCGGCGTAGGACTTGAGGTAGCGCTCCGCGTCCTTCGCCGTGAGCGCGGCTTCGCCCAACATGTCGTAGGAATGGCGGAACTTGCGGTTACCGGCCTCGGCAGCACGCTTCAGGGCCTCCTGGATGCTGCGGCCCATGACGAACTGGTGGCCCATGATGCGCATGGCCTGGCGAAAAGCGGCACGGATCACGGGCTCACCCAGGCGCGCGATCATCGCCATCACGTAGCTGCCAAGGTTCTTCTCCACCGTCTGGTCCAGCTCGATGAGCTTGCCGGTGAGCATCAGGCCCCAGGTGGAGGCGTTCACGAACAGGGAGGGGCTCGCGCCCAGGTGGTCGGACCAGTTGCCGTTCACGATCTTGTCGCGGATCAGCTTGTCGGCGGTGTCCGCGTCAGGGATGCGCAGAAAAGCCTCGGCGAGGCACATGAGCACCATGCCCTCCTGGGAGGACAGATCGTACTGGCGCAGGAACTCCTCGATGCCGCCCTTCGCCTCGCGGTTCCTGCGCACCGTCTCCACGAGCGACTCGGCGCGGGCCTGGATGCGGCTGCGTGCCTCGGCGGGAAGCTTCGCCTCGGCGAGCAAGGCCTCCACGCAACGGGTTTCGTCCGCGAGATATAGCTCGTTGATGGCGGCACACAGCGGGTCCAGGGCGGGCCGATTGCCCGGAAAAACAAAGCGCGGATCGGTGGAGGGGGCGGACTCGGGCTGATACATGGAGGCTCCGGACGGGACCTGAAGGCGGCTCAAGAACCGCTTATTTTACCGGAGCAACCCGGAAAAAGCCCTTCCGGACCTACGGGGCGCTCAGATCCCGCCGGGGGAATGCGGAGGTGCCACCGGGCAATCGGGCGACGTGGCCTTTTCATTGAGACAGGCGGCGTACCGCGAGAACTCGGGTTCCGCCAGAGGCCCGAAGGCGACGGACAGGTCCTGCAGCAGTCCCCAGGCCTTGTCCCGGTTGCCCGTCGCCAGCGCCTGGCGCACCGCATCCACGTCCGCCGCGCGCCGTGCCGCGAGCTTCGTTTCGCAATCGGCCCCGGCCTGTGCATCCGGCGCAGGCGGGTCATCGAGATAATTCAGGGCCCGGGCGAAGATGCGTGAATCAAGGTTGCCGTGGGTGGCGTTGGGAATATGGATGAAATCCACCCGCAACACGCAAAGGCTGCGGTAGGAGTCCACCGTGCGCACGTTCATCACGAGGTTGCTGGTCTCCTCGTCGCCGCTGGTGAATACATAGCGGCCGCGGCTGCGCATGAGCGAGAAGCGCTCGAGCGGCGGCACCGGCACGTCATTGCCGCCCAGCGCATCGCTGGTGGAAACGAACAAGCCGCCGGTGAACACGTCCGCGTAGGCCGCGGCGATGCGACTCGCGGTCACGCCTCCTCCCGAAAACCCCGCGATGTAAACGCGGGACTTGTCCACGTTGTACAGGGCTTCGATGTTCGCGAGACCGGTCAGCGCGAGCGGCACGCGCCGCTCCATCACGCTCTCATCGTTGCCAGAATTATCGGCGCCCACATAGATGAGCTTGTGCTCACGCAGCACGTGCTCCCAGTCGCCATATACGCGGCCATCCTGCGACCAGTCGACCCAAACGAACACGCCGTAGGGGACGCTACCGTCGTAGTCCGGCGGCACGTAGACTTTCCAGGTTTCCGCGCGTGGATCGATCGACTGCCCCGACTTTGCGCGTCCTTCTTCATGCCATTGCTGGTACACGATGGGGTGCAACAGGCGGTGGAGCACCTCGTCGTGGTCGGCCAGCGGCTCGACCTGCGTGAAGGAGGTGGTGAACATGCCTGTGCGCGGGGCATCGGCGGCCCGGGCCGGCGTGCACAGGTTCAGCAGAAACGCCGCAATGACGCCAGCGAGAAGTTTCATGGAGTCAGTTATAGCCGGGAGCGGACATCACGGTGGCTGGGGCGACTGAAATAAACCTGATTTATTTATTACCTCTGTGGTGCAGGCGATGGACGGCCAGACTCTCGTAATGAGGCCGGCATTTTTCCGCCAAGCCTTGCTGGAATGCGTCGAGCCTCGGTTCGCGGGGCTGGTATGGCTCGAAACCGGTGGAGCGCTCCACCGCCGCGTACCAATGGGGCGCCCAGACGCCGTCACTGACTCGGCGGCCCGAGGGCCAGTGGAGCATGCGCTCGCTGAAGGGAATGCCGAGCCTATCGCACACCGCCCCGAGCATGGCCTTGGGATCCCTGAGCACGTCCTCCGCGTCCAGCACGAGAGGCGGTGCTCCGAGCCTTTGGGCGACATGCTCGAAGATACGGCTTTGTTGCTCGAAACCCAGTTCCCACAAGGCCGCGTCGGGCCGGGTCTTGGTAAACGACGCCAACACCAGTTCGGGGCGGCGGATCAGGAAGCAATTGGTCAGCTTGTCCAACCATTCCAGGGACATCTCCGGGAGCAGATGCTGGGTCATGTGCTTCTGGTACCAGACGGCTTTGCCTTCCGGGACGGGGCCGGTGAGTCGCTCCACCACCTTTCGCCAGTCGTTCGGTTGGGAGGCGATGACCTCCTCGCGGCCGGGATGGTTAACGCCTGTGGCGACGAGGTAGTGGGCGTAGAGAGGCTCGTCGATGACCGCCGTGTCATCCCGGTTCTCCCAGGAGCGCATCATGGCGGTGGAGATGTTGCGCGGCCCCGACCACATGGCGAGGCGCAGGGCCTGGCTCATATACGCGGGCCCTTGGCGCTCTCCTTCTTCACGAGATCCATGTAGAGGTCTTGCAGCTGCTTCACCATGGGACCGCGCGGCCCGATGCGTCGCCCGTCCACTTCCGTGACGGGCACCAGGCCCGCGAAGGTGCCGGTGACGAAGGCTTCATCGGCGCCGTATACGTCCGTGAGGCTGAAGTCCTTCTCGAAGGCATGGATGCCCTCCTCCCGGCAGAGGCGCAGCACGTTACCGCGGGTGATGCCGCCCAGGCAGAACTTGCCGGAAGAGGTCCACACCTGCCCTTGGCGCACGATGAAGAAGTGCGTCGAGTTGCAGGTGGCCACGAAGCCGTGGGGATCCAGCATCAGGGCCTCGTCGGCGCCCGCCTTGGCGGCCTGGATGCAAGCCAGGATGTCGTTGAGCTTGGAATGGGCGTTGAGCTTGGGATCCAGGGTGTCGGGATAGGCGCGCCGCACGTGGACGGTGAAAAGGCGGATACCCTCCTCCACCGTCTTGGGCAGGGGCTGCTTGTACTCCGGGATGATGACCACGGTGGCCGGACCGATGGTGACGCGCGGATCCTGGTAGGGCGTGGCTTTGACGCCGCGGGTGACCATGAGGCGGATGTGCACGCCGTCGCGCATCTTGTTGGCGCGCAATACGGCGAGCAACTGCTCAATCAGTCCGGCGCGGGTCAGCCCGATGTCCATGTCGATGGCCTTGGCGCCCTCGTAGAGACGATCGAGATGCTGGTCCAAGAACGGCAGGCCGGCGTCGTGCACCCTTAGGCCTTCCCAGACGCCGTCGCCCAGGACGTAACCGCTGTCGAAGACCGAGACCTTGGCTTCGTCCCGGGGAAACAGCTTGCCGTTGATGCTCACCTGGATGGCGTCATTTCTCGGGTCCGCCTGGTAATCGTGGGTGCCCTTGGCCATGTGCGCTCCCGTAGTCTTGAGACGAAGACGGCGGCCAAAAGCCGCCGTCCAAGTTTTACTTCATTTCCGTCATTGCCGCGTCACAGATTCTTAACCACCGCGTCGGCGAAGGCGCTGGTTTTCACTTCCTTCGCGTTGGTCATCTGGCGAGCGAAATCATAAGTCACGACGCCGGAGGCCACGGTCTTGGCGTAGGCCGCCTGGATCATGTCCGCGGCCTCGCGCCAGCCGATGTACTCCAGCATCATGACGCCGGAGAACAACAGCGAGCCCGGGTTGGCCTTGTCGAGGCCGGCGTGCTTCGGGGCCGTGCCGTGGGTGGCCTCGAATACCGCCAGTGAATCGCCGATGTTGGCGCCGGGGGCGATGCCCACGCCGCCGACCTCCGCCGCCACGGCGTCGGAAAGGTAGTCGCCGTTCAGGTTCGGGGTGGCCAGCACTGCGTACTCATCGGGACGCAGCAGCATCTGCTGGAACATGATGTCTGCGATCTGATCCTTGATCAGGATCTGCTTGCCCGTCTTGGGATTCTTGAACTGCATCCAGGGCCCGCCGTCCAGGAGCGTGGCGCCAAACTCGTCCTTGGCGACGTCATAACCCCACTGGCGGAATGCGCCTTCCGTGAACTTCATGATGTTGCCCTTGTGGACCAGGGTCACGGAGCTGCGGTCGTAGTCGATGGCGTGCTGGATCGCCTTGCGCACCAGGCGCTTGGAACCGAAGGCGGAGACGGGCTTCACGCCGAGACCGGCATCCTCGAAGAACTTGGCGCCCAGTTCCTCCCGCAGGAACTTGGCGAGCTTTTTGTTCTTATCACTGCCTGCCTGATATTCGATGCCCGCGTACACGTCCTCGGTGTTCTCCCGGAAGATCACCACGTCCACGAGTTCGGGTTTCTTCAGTGGCGAGGGCACGCCGGGGTAATGCTTCACCGGGCGCACGCAGGCGTAGAGGTCCAGGTCCTGGCGCAGGGTGACGTTGAGGGAGCGGAAACCGCCGCCCACCGGCGTGGTCAAAGGACCCTTGATGGAGACGATCAGGTCCTTGATGGCCGCCAGGGTCTCGTCCGGGAAATAGTTGCCGTCGTACAGCTTCTGAGCCTTTTCGCCCAGGTAGATCTCGCACCAATGGATCTTGCGCTTGCGGCCATAGGCCTTGGCCACGGCCGCATCCCAGATCTTCATGCTGGCGGGGGTGATGTCCACGCCGATGCCGTCACCTTCCACGAAACCCAGAATGGGATTGTCCGGCACCGAGAGCTTGCCGTTGGAGACCGAGATCTTCTTGCCGCCGGCCGGCAGCTTCACGTGCTTGTACGACATGAACCTTCCTTCAGGACGTTCTAGTTATGTGGGTGAGCGCGAAATTATAGCTTACGGATTTCACAGACCGGGCCCTGCACCGCCAGCGTGCCGGAGCGACCCGGCACTTCGGCCATGACCACGGTATGGATGGGAAGGTTCCTGCGATCGAGGCTTGCGGCCAGGGTTTGCGTCGAGACGAGTTCGTAGCCTTGCGCTTTCCAGCCGGTGAGCAGCTTCTCGAACACCGGGCGGAGAGCCATGCCTTCCAGTTCCGCGTGCAGGGTGAACACGTGTCCTGGCTCGGGCGGGTCCTTCTCCGTGAGCTTCAAGAGGTGGCCCGCCACGTTGTCCACGGTGACGCCGTTCACCCCCACCAACTCATCCAGGGTCGGAAGCGTGGTGGGCAGCTGCGGCAGGGCGATGGCCTTGCCATGCATCTCCGGAATGAAGGGATGGGTGCCGCGGGTGTCGCTGGCGTAAGTCATGTGGTATTCGAGCTCCAGCTCGAAGGCGTGGGCGTTCATCTGCCAGCCGGCGGCGCCGAAGGTCCTGGGTTGCGTGCCAAACACCTCGATGAAACGCTCCACGGCCAGGCTGAACTCCCGGCGGGTCCAGGCGGCGCCCTTTTTGGCCACGAAATCCTGCCAACGGATGTGGTCCCAGGTGTGGATGCCCACCTCGTAGCCCGCGTCCCGCGCCGCGCGCATGGCGGCGGCGCCCTGCTTGCCGATGTCCGGCCCGGGGATGAGCACACCGTACATAAGGGTCTTCAAGCCGTAGTTGCCGGCCACGTTGGTTCGGAAGACCTTCTTGAGAAAACCCGGACGCAGCAACCGGCGCAGGGCACGACCGGTGTTGTCGGGCCCCAGACTGAACAGGAAGGTGGCCTGGGCCTGGTGCTCCTTCAGGATGGAGATGAGTTGCGGCACGCCTTCCAGCGTGCCTCGCAGGGTATCGACATCAATCTTTAAGGCTAATTTCTTCATGGATTCCGATTCACCCGGCCATCCCTGGACATCTTCGGCCCGGCCTTCCTGGCCGGGCGTTCGGCGCTATCGCGCCTCACCGACATCGATCTTGAGCGCCAGACGCTTCACAACTTCAGGCGTTCTCTTCCACCAATGCGCGGGCCTTGCCCACGTCGCCGCGGTAGAACTCGAAGAGCTTCTTGAGCGCGTTCTTCATGTCCACCTTCGGCTCCCAGCCGAGCTCCTTGCGGGTGTGCTCGATGCTGGGCAGGCGGTTCTCCACGTCCTGATAGCCCTTGCCGTAGTAGTCATCGGCGCTGACGCTCACGAGCTTCACCTGCTTGGCGCTGCCGGCGTATTCCGGCATGGAGAGGGCGATCTCCATCATCATGTCCGCCAGCTCCTTCACGGAGTGGCTGTTCTTGGGGTTGCCGATGTTGTAGATGCGCTTGTCGGCGGCGCCGCCCTTGTTATCGATTATCTTCATGAGGGCGTCGATGCCGTCGTCCACGTAGGTGTAGGCGCGCTTGCGGGCGCCGCCGTCCACCAGCTTGATGGTCTCGCCGCGCACGATCTGCCCCAGGAACTGGGTCACGACCCGGGAACTGCCTTCCTTCGGGGTATAGATGGAGTCGAGGCCCGGTCCGATCCAGTTGAAGGGCCGGAACAGGGTGTACTGCAGGCCCTCCCGGTCGCCGTAGGCGGCGATGACTCGGTCCATGAGCTGCTTGCTGCAACTGTAGATCCAGCGCGGCTTGTTGATGGGGCCGAGGATCAGCTCGGAGGTGTAGGGGTCGAAGCCCGCGTCGCGGCACATGCCGTAAACCTCGGAGGTGGACGGGAACAGCACGCGCTTCTTGTATTTCACGCACTGGCGCACGATGGGCAGGTTCGCCTCGAAGTCCAGCTCGAACACCCGCAGCGGGTCCTTCACGTAGGTGGCGGGCGTGGCGATGGCGACGAGCGGCAGCACCACGTCGCACTTGCGCACGTGGTATTCAACCCACTCACGGTTGATGGTGATGTCGCCCTCGAAGAAGTTGAAGCGCTTGTTGCCGAGCAGGTCCGAGACCTTGTCGGAGTACATGTCCATGCCGTGGACTTCCCAGTCCGTGGTCTCGATGATGCGCTTGCTCAGGTGGTGGCCGATGAAGCCGTTGACGCCGAGGATCAGTATCTTCTTCACGTTCAGTCTCCCAATGAAAGCGGTTTGGCCCCGTGGTCCCGCGCGAACTGCGCGGCGTCCAGGGTGCGGCCGTCCAATTCGAGTTTCAGGATCTCCACCCGTTTGCCGTCGCCGCAGTCGGCATAGCAGCGGCCGGAGTCGGTATAGAGCGTCGACGTCTTGTGCTTGGATGCCTGATCCGGGTAATGGCTCAAGAGCAGCTTCAAGGGCTTGCCGTCGGCCCGGCTGAAAGCCCCCGGATACGGCGGCGCGACGGCGCGGATCAGGTTGTGCACCGACCAGGCCGGCTTGCTCCAGTCTACACGCCCGTCCTCGGGGCGGCGGCGGCCGAAATAGCTGCCGGCGCGGAGGTCCAGCGGTCGGCGGGCAGCCGTGCCGAGCACCAACTGCGGCAGACTGCGGTCCATGACCATCTCCGCGGCCACCGTGACCTTGTGGAACACCTGCTGGGCGGTGTCGTCCAGCAGGATGGGCACCGCCTGCTGGTCCACCATGTCGCCGGCGTCGGGTTTCATTTGCATGTAGTGCAGGCTCGCACCCGTCTGGCGCTCGCCGTTCAGCACCGCCCAGTTCACCGGCACCCGGCCGCGGTACTTGGGCAGGAGCGAGCCGTGCATGTTGAGGGCGCCGCGGGAAGGCGCCTGCAGGAACGCGCCCCCCAGCATGAAGCGGTAATAGAAGGAGAAGAGGAAATCGGGTCTCAAGGACGCGATCCGCTGGGCCAGGTCGCCGGCGTTCGGGTCTTCCGGCGTCACCACCGGGATGCCGTGGGTCTCAGCAAGCTTCTTGACGCTGCCGAACCAGATCTCTTCCTTGGGATCGTCCTCGTGGGTCACCACCAGCGGCACGCGCACGCCGTAGGTGAGCAGCACGGACAGGCAGCGCACGCCCACGTCATGGTAGGCGAACACCACGGCGCTGGCGGTTCCGACCCGTCCGCTCATCGGGCCGGCTTCTCGAGCACGGCGCGGATGAGGAAGCGCGGGCGGCGCTGCACTTCCTGGTAAATGCGTCCCACGTATTCACCCAGGAGACCGATGCCGAACAGCAGGATGCCGATGAAGAAGAACGCCACGGCGAACAGGGTGAACACGCCCTGCACCGTGCCTTCCGGATACAAGAGACGGTAACCGACCAGGAACAGGAACAGGAAGAACGAACCGGCGGCGATGAGCACGCCGAAGAAGGAGAATACCTGCAGCGGAACCACCGAGAAACCGGTGACCAGGTCGAAATTGAGGCGGATGAGACTGTACAGCGAATACTTGGAGCGCCCCGCTTCCCGCTCGCTGTGCTCCACCTCGATCTCCACGGGCTTCAGGGAATAGAGGTAGGCGAGCGCCGGGATGAAGGTGTTGATCTCGCTGGTGTTGTTGATTGCCTCGATGACGTGGCGCGAGTAGGCGCGCAGCATGCAGCCCTGGTCAGTCATCCGCACCTTGGTGATGCGCTCGCGCAGGCGGTTCATCATGCGCGAGGCGCTTTTGCGCCACCAGCTGTCCTGGCGGCGCTTGCGGATCGTGCCCACGTAGTCGTAGCCCTCGTCCATCTTCTTCAGGAGCTTGCCGATCTCCTCCGGGGGGTTCTGCAGGTCCGCGTCCAGGCTCACGACGCTGTCGCCGCGGGAGGCGGAGAAGCCCGCGAGGATGGCCGCGTGCTGGCCGAAGTTGCTCTGCAGCAGCACCACGCGGGTCACGTCCGGGCGCTTCTCGAACTGGGCAGCGAGCATGGCCGCGGATTTGTCGGCGCTGCCGTCGTCCACGAAGATGAGTTCGTAGGTCCGCAGCAGCCCGTCCAAGGCGGGATACAGGCGTTTGAACAGGATATCGAGCGATTCCTGTTCGTTGTAGACCGGAATCACCACCGAGAGCTCGGGATTCAAGGGCGTCTTGCCGGTCTTCTTCTTGGCGGCGCGTTTTGCCATGGGCGACTCCGTCAGGCCTTCTGCGTGAGGCAGTGCTTCAAGGCCGTGCAGACACGATCCACGTCGGACAACTGCATAGTGGGAAACAGGGGGAAGGTCAGGGTCTCGCTGCCGATGCGTTCGGCGTTGGGGAACTGGCCTTCCTTATACCCCATCTTTTTATAGAAACTGAACTGGTTCAAGGCCTGGTAATGGATGCCGAGGCCGATGCCCTGCGCGTGCATGCGCTGCTTCAGGGTGTTCCGGTCCAGGCCGTACTTCATATATAGAGGCAGGGGGGTGAACATGTGCCAGCTGTGGCCCGCGTCGCCCTTGGCGGGGAGCAGCGCCAGGGACTCGTCCGCCAGGAGCTCGAAATAGCGGTAAGCAAGCTCGCGGCGCTTGCGGTTGAACCCGTCCAGGTGCTTGAGCTGCCCGATGCCGACCCGGGCGGCCACGTCGGTCATGTTGTGCTTGCTGGCGGCCTCGGATACGTCCATGGTCCCGTCAGGGTGCTTGGTGATGCCGTGGAAGCGGAGGATCTCCAGGCGCTTGGCCTCCTCTGCCGTGGCCACGGAGACCGCGCCACCCTCGATGGTGGTGAGGTTCTTGTTGGCATGGAAACTAAACACCACGATGTCGCCGAAGGAGCCGATGCGCCTGCCCCGGTATTCGGTGCCGATGGCCTGGGCCGCGTCCTCGATGACGCGGAGCTTGTGCTTCTTCGCGAGGGCATAGACGGCGTCGAGATCCGCCGCCATGCCGTTCAGGTGCACCGGCATGATAGCGCGGGTCCTGGGAGTGACGGCGGCGGCGGCCTGGTCCATGAGCATGGCGCGGCTGCGGAGATCGACGTCCACCAGCACCGGCTTCGCGCCAACCCGCACCACCACGTTGGCGGTGGCGGCGAAGGTCATGGCCGGGACGATGACCTCGTCGCCCGCGCCGATGCCGGCCATCACCAGGGCCTCTTCCATGGCGCCGGTGGCGTGCAGATAAGTGCGCAGGAAACGCTTGCCGCCGAGATATTCGCTGAGGCCCTTCTCGAACTGCTCCACCATGGGGCCGGAGGTGATCCAGCCGGAACGCAGCACGTCCGCCACCCCCTGGATGGTCTCCTCGTCCAGGGTGGGACGGGTGAAGGGCAGATAAGCCTTGTCGTTCATCTATATAAGCCTTTAGCTCCGGGCCACGAGGAACACGCCCACGATGATCACGGCGATGCCGCTAAGACGCAGCGCGTTCACGCCCTCCCCCATGAAGGCCCAGGCGGCGAAGGCGGTGACCACGTAGCCCAAGGAAAGCATGGGATAGGCGATGCTCACCTGCACCCGGGAGAGCGCCAGTATCCACACCACCACGCTGATGACGTAACAGGTGAGGCCTGCCAGGATGTGGGGCTCCAGCGCGAGCTTCAGCCCCGCGTGGAAAATGGTTCCGGGTGTGAGCTCGATGACGCCCACGTCCTTGACGCCCGCCTTGAGCAGGAGTTGGGCCGCGGCATTCAGCATCACGCCGGTGAACACCAGGGCGAAACTGACCAGATTCATGGCTTCCTCACGGCGACGTGCTGCGGGTCTCGGCCGATGACCGTCATGGGCAACCCCTGCTTCACGAGTTCGTCATAGGTCTCCGGCGGCATGACCGCCAGGGCCCGCTTTTCAGCCCGCCATTGTGAGGCAAAAGCGTCCAGGTCTGAAAGCCATTTCCCGGCCTGCTGGTCGTTCTCGAACTCCAGTTCTCCCTGGTAAGCCACCACGACGAGGGTGCGGTTCAGGTAGAACGGCAACGACTGGGGGTAGTCCTGCAGGCTGTAGAAAGGGACGCTGGGATCGTTGTAGGGCGCGATTTGATCCGCCAGGGAGCGCTGCGAATAGACCGGCGAGAGCCCCTGGGCGCCGTGAGCCATGGCCTGGGTGCCGAGGAACAGGCCCGCCGCCAGCAGCCCCAAGGCCGCGGCCACGCGGTTGAAATACGCCAGCAGGAAGCCGGCCAGGGAGAACGCCAGCACCAGCACCACACCACCCGCGAGCCAAGGTAGGAAAGCCTCATAAAGCTCCAGCGGCAGGCCTTCGCTGCGCTTCTGCAACTCCGGCGCCTGCCAGAGCGCGACGAGGGCGAGCAGAATGCAGAGCAAGGCGCTCCACATGGCGTCGCGGCGGCGCAGTTCCGTGAGCTCGCGGCCCACCAGGAGTGCCAGGGCCGGGAAGATGGGCAGGATATAGCTGCCGAGCTTGGAATCGGAAAGCGAGAAGAACAGGAAGATGAAGCCGCACCACAGCCACAGGAACAGCAGGGGATTGAACCTGCCGGTGGCCGTGACGTAGGTGCCGCGGCGGAACAGCCGCGCCACGGCGCGCAGGAACTGGGGCAGGAAACAGAACAGGCCGAACAACAGGATCGGGATGAAGAAATACCAGGGCTCCACGCGGTGGTGGACCGTGGTCAGGAAGCGCTGGAAGTGCTCATGGATGAAGAAGAACTGGACGAACTCCGGGTTGCGGGTGCTCACCAGCAGGAACCAGGGCGCGGCGATGAGGAGATAAATCAGCAGGCCGCCGAAGACGTGCAACTGGCCGAAACGCCGCCAGTCGCGGGTGATGAGCACATAGAGCACGAATACCGCACCGGGCAACACCACCGCTTCCAGGCCCTTGCTCAGGGTGGCGAGCGCCGCACAGGCCCAGGCCAGGTACATCCAGCGGCGCCGGTGGCGCGTGTCGAAGGACTCCATGGCGAGCAGGAAGGCAAACAAGCTGCCGGACATGAAGAAGGTGACGCCCATGTCCAGGGTGTTGAAGTGACCCATGATCACGTAATAGATGCTGCCGGTGAGGATCACCATGGCGAAGCCGCCGGTGCTCCGGTCAAAGAGGCGCGCCCCGGCGAAGCCGGTCATCAGGATGCCGAAGAAGCCCAGGAGCGCGGTCCACAGGCGCGAGGTGGCGTTGGATTCGCCGAACAGGTCGAAGGCCGCGGCTGTGGCCCAGTACTGCAAGGGCGGCTTCTCGAAGTATTTGATGCCGTCCAGGCGCGGTGTGACCCAGTCGCCGCTCACCAGCATCTCCCGGGGGACCTCCGCGTAGCGTCCCTCGTCGGTCTGGAACAAGTCCCGGTGGCCGAGCCCCACGAACCAGGCCACGGCCAGGAGGACCGACGCCAAGATGACTTTCGCGCGCGTGCTGGAGAGCATGGCGTGGCCAGTTACCTGCAGGGAGAAAGGCGCCAATTATAAATTAGAAGGTGGGGCTTTTCGCCGCTCGCGGCACTCATTCACGGGTCTTGACGGCCCGTTTTGCCCAGCCCAGCAGTTCTTCGGCGTCTTCCAGCACATCCGCCGGCACTTCGTAGTAACGGTGCAGTTCCTTCGCTCCCTTGGGGTTGAACGGGCGGCTGCCGGCTTTCTTGTAGGCCGCCCGGCTTTCCTCGTCGGTGCGGAAATAGAGCGCGCCCTTGTGGACGATGCCGAAGAAACTTTCACCCAGGTACAGGCCATGGCCGCCGAACATGGGACGGACCTTGAGGCCGCGAGCGTCCGTCAGCTGTTCCAGGACGAAGTCGAGAAAAGACGTGTCGCTCATCGGTCGAGGGGAGCGGCGATGCCGGTCTCCCTATATCTGCGGTAATCGCCCAAAACGATGCCATGGTCGAAGACCAGGGCCGGGGGTTTCAGTGGGTCAAAGGTCTGGACGTTCTTGGCGTCATCCCCCGCCTTGGGCCGCCCATGGGCCTCACCTATATAGACCGCGGTGACCGTGTGACCCCGGAGGTCGCGGCGCGGATCGGAATAAAGCCCCAGAAGGAACTTGAGCCTCACCTCGAGACCTGTCTCTTCAAGGGCTTCGCGGCGCGCGGCGCGCTCCACGGTCTCGCCCACGTCCACGAAACCGCCGGGGATGGCCCAGCCCAGGGGCGGATTGCGCCGTTCGATGAGCACGATGGGGCGGCCCGGCTCGTCCAGAAGCTCGATGATCACGTCGGCAGCCAGGGAGGGAGTTACGGGCTTGGCCATGCTCAACTCCCCTGCCTAGTGAATCGGATTATCTGGCGGCGTGACTTCTTGTCGGGACGCTTCGCAGGAGCGGGGTTTTCGAGGGCGCGGAGTTTGCGCAATTCCGCCCTCGCCTCCCGGGCGCTGCGGCTCTCGGCCGTTTCCTCGTAGAGCTTCCGAGCTTCGCTCGCCGGGCCGCGCTTGTCGGAAAGGCCCCGGACCACCACTTCGATGCCCGCGCTCTCCCGCGTGGTGGCGATCACGTCGCCGATGCGAACGTCGCGGGCCGGCTTCACGCGGGCGCCGTTCACGTGCACCTTGCCGCCATTAACGGCGACGGTCGCGAGCGAGCGCGTCTTGAATATCCGGGCCGCCCAGAGCCATTTGTCCAATCGCGGCATCTCGCTCCCCGATTTCGATCAATAAACAGAAAAAGAAATATGAATTTTTTGTGACAAAACCCGAGTAAGTTTTTCTCCTGGGCACTGCTGCGCTCGGGCGAGAGCCCGATGCGCATGAACCTGATTGCATCATAGAGCGGAAGTGGTGAATAGCCCCTCCCTTCTATCAGGGGGGCTTGCAATTCACGACGAATGGAAAGTCTCGGCGCCCGCGGGACTCACTTCTTCTTTTTGCTGTGCTTGGGTTTTTCGTCGGCCGGCAACAGGCTCTATATTAATTAGGCTCCATCCGAACGGAACTGGAATGTCGCCTCTTGGAGGTCCTCGGACCGAGAGATTTTGCGTCCAGGGTAGGAACGAACGGCCGAGCGGACGGGCTCGCCGCATGCGGCGAGCGGAGGTACAGGATGTACGTCCTGTAGCCGCGAGCGAAGCAGGATGCATAGCGAGCGCTCTTTACGTGACCGATCGCGAGGCCGGGCGTCCGTCGCTCTCGGGCGTCCTGCCCTACCGCGACAATAGGTCGTCCTGACCGTCACACCGCCAGGGCGCAAAAGATACGGTCCGGGCCACTGGTATAATGCGCCCCGCGTTTTTATTGGAGCCCTCCTTGAACAAGGCCTTCCTCTCCCAGCTCGCCCAACAGACCCAGGCGCTCCACGAACAGGGGCTCTACAAGGCTGAGCGGGTCATCACCACGCCGCAGCAGGCGGCCATCCAGGTGAAGGGCGGCGAGGAAGTGCTGAACTTCTGCGCCAACAACTATCTTGGCCTTTCGGATCACCCGGCCCTGGTGAAGGCGGCGCAGGAATCCCTCTCCCACTACGGCTTCGGCATGTCTTCGGTGCGCTTCATCTGCGGCACCCAGGGCGTGCACAAGGAACTGGAGGCGCGGCTCTCCAAGTTCCTCGGCATGGAGGACACCATCCTCTATTCCTCGTGCTTCGACGCCAACGGCGGGCTGTTCGAGACGCTCTTGGACGAGCAGGACGCGGTCATCAGCGACGCGCTCAACCACGCCTCCATCATCGACGGCGTGCGCCTCTGCAAGGCCAAACGCTACCGCTACAACAACAACGACATGGCGGACCTGGAAGCGAAGCTAAAGGAAGCGGATGCCGCCGGCGCACGCCACAAGCTCATCGCCACCGACGGCGTGTTCTCCATGGACGGCATCATCGCGAACCTGAAGGGCGTCTGCGATCTCGCCGACAAATACCACGCGCTCGTGATGGTGGACGATTCCCACGCGGTGGGTTTCATGGGCGAGAAGGGCCGCGGCAGCCACGAGTTCCGCGGCGTGATGGGCCGGGTGGACATCCTCACGGGCACCCTCGGCAAGGCGCTGGGCGGCGCCTCCGGCGGCTACACCTCCGTCCGCAAGGAGATCGTGGAGTGGCTGCGCCAACGCTCCCGTCCCTACCTCTTCTCCAACACCCTGGCGCCGGTGATCGCCGCCACCACCCTAAAAGTGCTGGACCTCCTGGAAAAGGACGACAGCCTGCGCAAGAAGGTCCATGCCAACAGCAAGCATTTCCGTGAGGGCATGCAGAAGCTTGGATTCAAGCTCGCCGGCGCCGACCATCCCATCATCCCGGTGATGCTGGGGGACGCGAAGCTCGCCAAGACCATGGCGGATGAACTCCTGAAGGAAGGCATCTATGTGATCGGCTTCTCTTTCCCGGTGGTGCCCAAGGATCAGGCGCGCATCCGCACCCAGATATCGGCGGCCCATGAGCCGGAACACATCGATAAAGCCATCGCCGCCTTCGGAAAAGTTGGAAAGAAACTAGGCGTTATCTAAATAAATGGCTGTTATCGACATCCAATCACACATTGAGAAGCAGATTGCCGATATAACTAAGACTGCGATGTTCTTGCGTTCTCGTGAAGATGTTTGGTCGGAAGCCAATAAAGCAAGTGATTTAGAATTGTGCAAAGCGCTAGAAACCGGTCCAGCGCGATATTTGCTCAAGCAAGCATCCTGGCAATTGACTATTTTGCTGTGCGCTGCTTTTGATTCAGATAGGGATGAACGGGTCACTTTGCGAAAATTTTCGAGCGCGACTAACGTTAGTTCCGACTATAAGACGCTTGAGAGCAAACATGTGAGCGTCTTGGGCCTTCTCAGGGAATTTCGAAATACAAAGGTTGCTCATTTAATACCCGCATTAGCGGAACAGATGAAATCCGACCTCTGGCTTCATGAGGTTCTCGACTTAGCAAATGATGTTAAAGACTTGGTCGAAAAAATCACGGGGAAGAGCCTTGTGGGTGCCGACAACACATGGCAGGACGAATGCATGAAATTTTGGAGAAGTTTTTAATGAGATCTCTTGTCAAAGCGAAAGCCCAAGAGGGTATATGGTTACAGGATGTGGCGAAGCCGAAGATCGGCCACAACGACCTGCTCATCAAGATCAACAAGACCGCCATCTGCGGCACCGACATCCACATCTACAACTGGGACGAGTGGGCGCAGAAGACCATCCCCGTGCCCATGACCGTGGGCCACGAGTTCGTGGGCGTGGTGGCGGAGATCGGCAGCGAGGTGCAGGGCTTCAAGCTGGGTCAGCGGGTCTCGGGCGAGGGGCACATCACCTGCGGCCACTGCCGCAACTGCCGCGCCGGCCGCCGCCATCTCTGCCGCAACACCGTGGGCGTGGGCGTGAACCGCCCCGGCTGCTTCGCCGAGTACCTGGCGATCCCTGCCGTCAACGCCTTTCCGCTGCCGGACGACATCACCGACGACATCGCCGCCTTCCTGGACCCGCTGGGCAACGCCACCCACACCGCCCTCTCCTTCGATCTCGTGGGCGAAGACGTGCTCATCACCGGCGCCGGCCCCATCGGCTGCATGGCGGTGTCCATCGCCAAGCACGTGGGGGCGCGCCACGTGGTGATCACCGACGTGAACGACTACCGCCTGGAGCTGGCCCACAAGCTCGGCGCCACCCGCACCGTGAACGTGCAGAACCAAAAGCTCACGGAGGTGATGGAAGAACTGGGCATGAAGGAAGGCTTCGACGTGGGCCTAGAGATGTCCGGCAACGCTCAGGCTTTCCGCCAGATGATCGACGCCATGAACCACGGTGGCAAGATCGCGCTCTTGGGGATATTGCCGCCGGACGCGGCCATCGAGTGGAACAAGGTGATCTTCAAGGGCCTGTTCCTGAAGGGCATCTACGGCCGCGAGATGTTCGAGACCTGGTACAAGATGGTCTCCATGCTGCAGAGCGGCCTCGACATCACGCCGGTGCTGACCCATCACTACAAGGTGAAGGACTTCCAGCAGGGCTTCGACGTGATGCGCTCGGGGAAGTCGGGCAAGGTCGTCCTCGACTGGAATTAAAAGTCGCTTCAAGGCTACTGCGCTTGGTATAGCTTCGTTGCGTTTCGACTCGCAATCCTCACGTACACCAAGAGTACGCTGCGGTTGCTCGTCTCACGCGCCTCGCTCTACCTGCGCTCGTAACGCTTTGAAGCGACTTTGAACACAGCGCTTATTTGAGCCTAGAGTCGGACGGGCGAGCCTCCCAGCGCGGCGGTGCTAGACTTTGTACCTGGAGGATGTACGCCAGAAAGCGCCTGCCAGGCATTCCGTCCGGCCAAGCCGAGGGTGGGGAAAATGCCGTGGAAGCTTGAATTCACGGACAAGAACCGCTTGCTCAAGGTGCACTACCTGGGCAAGTTCGAGGCGCCCGAACTCAGGGCTATCACCCTGGAAATCGTCGCCGCGCTCATGGAGAAGCAGACCCTGCGCCTGTTGCTGGACTGCCACGAGGCACACTTCGACGTGCCTACGGTCGCCGTCTATCAACTGCCGGAGTTGTACGACGCCCGCGGCCTGTCGCGTCAGGTGCATTGCGCCGTGGTGCTGCCCAAGGACGGCTATCACAAGGAGCTCTTCGAGTTCTACGAGGACGTGTGCCGCAACCGCGGCTACTTCGTACAGCTCTTCCCTGATGCCGCCGCGGCGGTCGCTTGGCTCAAGGGAACCTGAGCCGCAGCGATATTTCGTCAAATGCCGGGCGCGGGAATAAAATCGCCTCTTCCCCGGTCATCCAGTGCTTCTACACCTGACGGCCATCCAGAGGAGTCCAGCATGAAACGTCTCGCAGTGTACCTATCCACGCTCACGGCCCTGATCGCGCTGCCGGCGCTCGCCGCCGTCGGCGTGGGCGACAAGGCTCCCGATTTCACG
>Ga0126373_10001074_pt1 | contig 19105 bp, 13 predicted proteins | sample PanSoiMetPlot_11_FD_92545 | JGI IMG/M metagenome (GOLD analysis project Ga0126373, IMG submission 92545) | Tropical forest soil microbial communities from Panama - MetaG Plot_11 | ecosystem: Environmental > Terrestrial > Soil > Tropical forest > Bulk soil | place: Panama | collected 2016-02-17 | reverse complement strand
TTTCCGCTGAAGAATTCGCGCTTCGGCGAAAGTTACTCTGCGGACGCCGTCCCGCAGGCGCTGTACACCGTTCCGCAACCGACGCCAGAAGAGACGCGCACGAAAGGCGTGCTTCCCGAATTGACCCCGCTCGAGCGCTGGGAAATCTCGCAGCCCGGCAACGTGCTTCGCGTTTTCGAGCGCGGCGGCGAAAAGAAGGCCGAAATTGGTAATCCTGATCGCGAGGAAGAATCCGGCCGGCCGGACGACAAGCTCGGCTTCCGCGGCTTCGGCACGGACCTTCGCACCGATCCAGTTTTTCTTGGCTTGCAAAAGACGCGCCTGCTGGATCCTCTGATGTATCTGCCGGGGACGAACGATCATCCGGGAGACTACCGTGCCAGCGGCTGCTCCGGATGTCACGTGGTTTATGCCAATGATCGCGCGCCGGATCACTCCGGTCCGTACGCGAAGTACGGCAATCTCGGCCAAACCGCCACAGCCGATCCCACCATTCCGAAAAATGAATCAGGTCATCCGATTCGCCACGCATTTACGCGTGCCATTCCTTCCAGCGCCTGTATGGTGTGCCATGTTCACCCTGGGACGAACATGGAGACCACGTACTTCGGCTACACCTGGTGGGACAACGAGGCCGATGGCGAATTCATGTATCCCGCGAAACAGCGCTACCCGACTGAAGAGGAGCGCTATGAAGCGGCGCAGGCGAATCCTGAGCCGGCTGCAGTTCGTGGGCTGTGGTCCGATCCAAAATTCCTGGCAAACGTCGGCAGCCCGGAATTCAACAAGCCGCTGAAACAGACGCAGTTCGCCGACTTTCACAGTCACGGTTGGATCTTCCGCGCCGTTTTTAAACGCGACCGCCAAGGCAATCTGCTCGATCCGGACGGAAACATTGTTGCTCCCGACGATCCCGATAAGTTCAGCAAAGCGGTTCATCTGAAAGACATTCACGCCGAAAAAGGCATGCAGTGCATCGATTGCCACTTCGAGCAGGATAGCCACGGGAACGGCAAGCTCTACGGCGAGCCGCGCGCGGCCATCGAACTCGATTGCATCGACTGCCACGGAACGATCGAAAAGCACGCCACACTCGTCACCACGGGCCCGGCGGCCCCTCAGGGCGGCACACATCTCGATATGCTGCGCACGCCCTGGCGCGAGCGCCGCTTCGAATGGCGCGGCGGCAAGCTGTATCAGAAATCGATGGTCGATCCGTCGATCGAATGGGAAGTGGTGCAGACGCTGGATTCGATCACGCCGGGCAATTCTCACTACAGCGAGAAATCACGCTGGGCCAAGACAGTCCAGGAGGACGGCACGACCTGGGGCGATGTTCCAGCTGATGAAGCGCACCTAGCGCATCCGAACAGCAAGATGACTTGCTACACCTGCCACACATCGTGGACGACCAACTGCTGGGGCTGCCATCTTGGCATGATGGCGAATCAGCGCCGACCCATGCTGCACAACGAAGGCCTGATGACACGCAACTGGACCAACTACAGTTTCCAGGTGCTGCGCGACGACGGCTTCATGCTGGGAATCGACGGCACCGTAACCGGCCATCGGTTCGCGCCGGCCCGTTCTTCATGCGCCATTCTGGTGAGTTCGCAGAACGCGAACCGCGAGTGGCTTTACTACATGCAGCAGACGGTTTCTGCCGAAGGCTTTGCCGGTACAGCGTTCAGCACTTTTGTGCCGCACACGGTGCGGTCGAAGGAAACGAAAGACTGCGAGGATTGCCACGTCTCGCGCAGCAACGACAACAACGCGTGGATGGCGCAGGTCCTGCTACAGGGAACGAACCTGACGAACTTCATGGGCCGCTACATCTACGTGGCCGATGGCAAACACGGGTTCGAAGCGGTCGTTGCCGCCGAACACGACGAGCCGCCCGCCATCATCGGCAGCTACCTGCAGCGGCTTGTATATCCGGACGATTACAAGACGCATCTCGCGCACGACCGCCAGTTACAGCATTCCTATCACCACGACGGCGAGGTGTTCGACGTCCAGCTTCGTGGCGAATACTTGTACGCCGCCACCGGCAAGGGCGGCCTTCGCGTGTACGACGTCGCAAACATCGACAACAAGGGTTTCTCCGAGCGCATGGTTACAGCGCCCGTTTCACCGCTCGGCCAGCGTTTCTATCTGAAGACCAAGGATGCACAGGCGATCGCGAGTCCTTCTACGCTTGCTCTCGATCCGGCACGTTCGCGTCGGCCGGAAAACGAAGAGCAGCCGATTCACCCGATCTACGCGTTCCTTTATGTGGCGGACAAGGAAGAGGGCCTCGTCATCGTCGGTGATCCGAACGTGAAGGGAAAAAGCCCGGGCGTCAGCACGCTGCTCGACGGCGATCCGCGCAACAATTTCCTGAAACGCGCGAAGGCGTTCAATCCGGACGGAGTGCTGACCGGCGCGCGTCGTATCGCCATCGTGGGTGTGTACGCGTACATGCTCACAGATCGCGCCCTCGTCGTGGTGGATTTGAACAACCCGCTCGACCCGAAGGTGGTGGCCCAAATCGGCGCACCCGATCTTGTTGAGCCGACCGGGATTTCCGTTCAATTCCGCTACGCATTCGTGACGGATAAGCAAGGACTCAAGGTGCTCGACGTAACGGCCGTCGACCATCCACAGATCGTTGCCGGCGCCGCCGTGCCGATTGAAGACGTTCGGAATGTTTACGTGGCGCGAACGTATGCATACGTCTCGGCAGGCAAGCAGGGCGTGGCGATTGTTGACGTCGAAAGGCCCGAACATCCCCGTATGGATCAAATGTTCTCGGACGGCGGGCAGCTAAATGACGTGAACGACGTGAAAATCGGAATGGTGGACGCGAGCGCTTTCGCTTTCGTTGCCGATGGGCACAACGGCTTGCGCATCCTCCAGCTCCTATCGCCGGAAGATTCGCCCACCGCCTATGGATTTAGCCCGAAGCCGACTCCGAAGCTCATCGCCACATACAAGACGCACGGTCCGGCGCTCGCCATATCGAAGGGGACGGACCGTGATCGCGCCGCCGACGAAAACGGCAATCAACTGGGCGTCTTCGGCCGGCGCGGCGCGCGCCCGCTCAATCATGAGGAAGCGCAGCGGCTCTACCTGCGCGACGGCAAGCTCTACACCGTGACGAACGATCCGCCCTCGGCGGCGCGCCCGTTTTCGCAGCACGCTGCGACTGCCAGCTTACCGCCCGCGCAGCCAGCAAAACGCGAAGACGCAGGTTCCGTGGAATCCCAACGCTGATTTCGCCTACGCGGCCTTCGCCGCTCGCGCCGCGATATAACCAAATCCCTTCTGCTTCGCTTCCTGCGCCAGCGCTTGCAACCGCGCCCGGCCAGCCGCCGTCTTGCCTGACTTCAGCTCGATCTCACCAAGCGTTAGGCGAACTTCAAATTCCGTGCCGACCAGTCCGGCGGTCTTTGCGTCTTTTTGTGCGGCGAATAATGCCGTGGCCGCCTGCGAGGAATTGCCGGAGCGAGCGTCGGTCTTCGCGCGAGCAATCGTGGCGAGAATCTGAAGGTTTTTGTCGTCCGCCTGTTGCGCCAGTTTGAATGCCTGTTCGGCCTGAGTTCGAGCTCCGGGAACGTCGCCCGACTGCAGCAATATCTCCGCGAGCGCGACGCGAGCTTGCGCCTCACCGGACGGATCCTTTTCGGCCGCTAGCTCGTTGGCTGCACTTTCGGCCGCGCCGCGGCTGCTGGCACCTTGTTCTTGGCGCACAGCCAGAGCCGCCAGGGCCGCTTGGGAGTACGCAACACTATCCTTTTCTCCCAGGCCTTGCTGAAGGGAAAGTCCTTCGCTGTAGCTTTGCTCTGCGGCGGCAAGGTCGCCGCGCGCTGCCTGTACGAAACCCAAGTTGTATAAGGTCCGGGCAATGCCGCTCTTGTTGCCGATTTCGCGCCGCAGCTTCAGCGAATCCTCGCAGGATTTCTCCGCTTTGCCCAGCTCGCCGCCGTCGCTTTGCATCATGCAAAGATTATTGAGCGCGCGCGCCTCGGTGTCTTTGTCGCCGATCTCGCTGGCAAGCTGAAAGGCCCGCTGATAGAGATCCGCGGCGCCGTTCCGATCGCCCTGGCTGTAGCGAACCCCTGCCAGATTCTGCTGGGCGAGCGCCAATTCTCGTTTGTCGCCTCGCTCCTGGTTCACGGCGATGCTTTCTTCGTATGCTTTTGCCGCACCGGCACGGTCGCCTCGAGTCAGGCGAATATTCCCAATGTTCGTCAGCGCCCCGGATTCATCGAGCTTGTCGCCGATCGAACGGGACGTCTGCAACGCTTGTTCGTACAGCGGCAGGGCGCTCGAGAAATCGCTTTTGATCACGAACGCATTGGCCATCGCATTAGCCGCGCGCGCGATCCCGAGTTGATCGCCAAGAGCCCGGTTGAAGTCTTGCGCTTGCTGGCACGCCGATTTCGATTGCGCAAGCTCACCCAGGTTCAACAAAGCGAGACACTCGAGAATCTGCGCGCGCGCCAGAAGGAGCTTCGCGCCGAGAGTCTTGGCTTTCGCTGCGGCGGATGAGGCGGAATCGAACTCCTGGCGGAAATTCGAGAGCGATTCATGCGCGTCCGCTTCCGTCAAGTCGCGTTGCGCCGCAATCCCGGAAGGCAATTTGCGATTGCCCAACTCCGCGAGCGTCAAGAGCGCGGCCTGCGCCTCGCCCCCGCTGATCTGGCTGCGCGCCAGCAGCAGTCCGTATTGAGGAGTATCGCTGTCCAGCGTCCAGAGCGACGAGTAAAGAGTGCTCGCCTTGCTCCAATCGTGCGAGATTTCGTAGTACCGCGCCTTCACCAGACCTCCCGTGTCTTTGGAAAGGCCGCCGGACAAATCAAATGCTCGCTTCGCTTCGTCAAGAGCGCGCGAGTCGTAACCGAGCACGGACCATGCGTCCGCCAGCGCGCTGTGCGCCTCGGCGTAATTCGGATCGGCTTCTACGGCCTGTTCAAAAAGTTTGGCGGCTGCCGAGACATCATAATTGGCGAGCTTCTGGCGGCCTTGCGCGTAATACTTCACCGCGTCGCCATTGGCGGAGAGTGCCGCGTTTAGGCGGTTTTCTTCGGTCGAAGCAAGTTCAACCCCCAGCTTCGCGCGCACCAATTGGCCTGCCCTGCGGGTGGCTTCCAAGCGATCGGAATCGGCCATGTTTTCGGGGATCGTTCCAAGGCTTTCGCCGTCTTTCGTCCTTTGAAGGTGGATATTCCAGACGATTTGGCGATGAGCCGCGTCGCCGGTGGCCGTGTACGACCCAAACGCCACAACGTCGCAGCCCAGGTAGTCGCGAACCTTGGCGAGGTTCGCGGGCGTGAGCGATTCGGGCACTTCGGCCCAACCGAGGTTGTGCTTCATTTCGTCCACAGTGCCTGAATTGATGAAGCGAATCCGATCCGTGTCGAGCTGGGAACCCAGGTTTTCGGCGAGCTCGATACCCAGTGGATTCAACTCTTCGCGGCCGGACAGGTTTCGAAATCCGAGTACGGCAATCGATGGACGGGCTTTGCTGGCTACTTGGAATCGGTACTGCAGGATGCCTGACGCCACGAGCAGAATCAAACCGACCCCCGCGTAGATCCATCGGGGATGCGAACGCCAGCCGCGCCGCACTGGCGCGGCCGCTGGAATCTCGCCCCGTAGCGCCGAGACCACGTCCTGCGCACTCGTGAAGCGCACCGACGGATCGCGTTCCAGGCAGCGCAGGACGGCTTGTTCCCACTTCGCGTCCAAGTCTGGCAAGATTTTCCTGGGCGAAGGTGCTGGTTCATGCAGCCGCTTCAGCGCTGCCGAGAGCCCAGTGCTGCCCTCGAAAGGCAACGTGCCGGTCAGCATCTGGTACATCACGATTCCCAAGGCGTAGATGTCCGTCGCGGGAGTGACTTCGCCGCCCTGCAATTGCTCCGGGGCCATGTAGGCGGGAGTTCCGACCAGATCGTGGGCGCCCGTGATCGTGTGGCCGCTGAATGCATCTGCGTGGGCCAAGCCGAAATCGGTGACCACCGCGCGCGCTCCGCCGGAACCGAGGCCCGCGGCGATGAGCATGACATTGCTACTTTTGAAGTCTCGGTGAACGACGCCGACTTGATGCGCGGCACTCAGCCCGGCGGCCATCTGCTCGACGATCGGTAATGCCTCGGCGGTCGAAAATCGTCCGATTCGGCGAATCCGCTGCTCGAGCGTCTCGCCCGCGAGCAGCTCCATGCTGACAACCATCGTTTCGCGCGTGCGTCCGTCGGGGCCGCTTTCCGCGTGGCGGAATAGGTCGAATGTGCGGCAGACGTTCGGGTGGGTAACCTTGCGGGCCAGTTGGATCTCGCGCCGAAAGCGCTCGGAAGAATGAGGATCGCTCATGAATTCCACGCGGGCAGTCTTCAGCGCCACGTGGTCACGCAGTTCGGTGTCTTCCGCTTCGTACACTTCGCCCATGCCCCCGCGCGCGATAAAGCGCAGCACGCGGAAGCGGCCGGCGATCAAGTCGTTGGGGGCGAAGTAGGACGTGGTTTGAGGGGACGTGTCTACCGTAGGGGAAGAATCGGCGGTAGCGGACGCATCGAAGGCGGGTTCCCCCGGCTGGCCGTGCGCTGGGGATTTTGCGTCGAGGGTTAAATCGTCCGTCTCGCCTGATTTAGGATCTGCCATTGGATCCCGACAGAGGCATCGGCATTATGCCATTACTCTGGAAGCCTTCAAAGGTTTGTAGCCCGAGGGCACGCCGGGGACGGCGTTGTATTTTCGCACCCGCGAGTTAGGAATACGGGTCGCGTGAATGTGCAAAGCCATGCACCTTCAGGGCTTTCCTCCGTCTTTCCACATTGAAAATAAAGGGGATAAGCGACCTCGATTCTGGGGCTTTAATTGCACCTGCGACGTACCCCGAGGTGTGCTTGGCACCTTGGCAGCCCGGCGGATTCTTCCTAGGAGAACGTTCACATGCACATGCTGAAATGCATTCTTGCTGCAGCGTTGGTGTTTGCGGCTGCGCCAGCCTGGGCGGGCCGTTTGGATCAAGGTACTTCCGGCAGGGGTACCGACCCCGGTTTCGCGACCTGTTTAGCCGAAGCTCCGGGCGGAACGGTCATCGATGGGGACAACTGCAACGCCGCCGAATTTACGGGAACAACGATCAGCGGCGCTGCCATCTGGAACTACGTGTATTGCTGCTCGTTCGGAGCGAGCGACCCACCCTCCGGTGAGTACGAAGTTTTCCAGCTTCCGTTTGCCGTAACGAGCGGTGAAACCGTTGCGTTCGACTTTGCCGACGCGAGCCAGGACTATGGGTTGTTTTTGTGCGCCTCCGGCGGGACTACGGTGAACGACAGTCTTAACAACCCCCTTGGAAGCGGCGGTACAAATCTGCCGTGCACAGCGCTTTCTGCGGCGGATGCCGCCGCTGCGGCGTCCTTTGGGGCGCCATCCGGGACTGGCGTGGTGAATGTGACTTTCTCGGAGGCCGGTACCTTCACGTTGTATACAACGCCCAACAATTTGGAGAGTTTTAGCGTCACATCGAGTGGCACTGTGCCGGAGCCCGCGACACTCGCGCTGCTCGGTTCTGGGTTGATAGGCGTGGCGCTTGCGATTCGACGGCTTCGCTCGAAACAGTAGGCGAAGCGTAGAATTTGTTTTGCTAATCCCTCCGGCGCAAGCTAGAGGGATTTTTTTGTTTTGCGGGCTTCTGGCAGGCGATGTGTGCAGCCTCGTTCGAGTGCTGCGATTTGCTTGCGTCCGCTCCGCCGCGCGTGCTAAACGCAAAGAAGGAGTAAATCATGCCGAAGAATTCAAAACATAAAGCAAAACGGCCTTCCTCCCGTCCGACTTCATCCAAATCGAACAAAGCCATCAAGTCAGCCGAGCCGCCGCAAGTACTGGACGTTGTGTACGAGGCTTCGCTCGAATCGTTTCCCGCGAGTGATCCTCCAGGTTGGACTGCCGACGATGGGAAGCCCAAAAACAGCCGAGCAGCGGGCAAGTAAATTTGCGGATGCTTTTCCACCAGCTGCCTCATCGAATCTAGGTGCTGGACGCGCTCAGAACCGCGCGCGGCGCAGTTCAACCCAGAATCCAATCGGAGGCTTTCATGGCAACGCGGAAACTGGACGAGACGCGAATCGTATTGCAGGTGGGCAGTGAGCTGCGAATCAAAAACAACGGAGACATTACGATCGGCAATCCGGAGCTGGAACTCGCCGGCGAGGAGCGCGCTGCCGACGCCGTTTTGATCTACCGGTTCAACCAGGCGGCGGGCGAGCACATTCTGCGGCTGGCGGAACCGGTCGCGAATCACACACACATCAAGACGCACCGCCCGAACGACTGAGGTCGCGCTCGAGGCGCCGTATTTCCATCTGCCGGAGGAGTGTGGCCGATGCCGAATATTTTCGACAAATTGAAGATTCGCGACGTGACGCTGCGGAACCGTTTGGTAGTTTCGCCGATGTGCGAATACTCGAGCACCGACGGTTTTGCGAACGATTGGCATCTGGTGCATCTCGGGAGCCGGGCCGTAGGCGGCGCGGCGTTGGTGTTCACTGAAGCCACGGCCGTAACAGCGGCAGGACGTATCAGCCCGCAGGACCTGGGGATCTACAAAGACGAGCATATCGAGATGCTCGCGCGAATCACCCGCTTTCTGAGCGAGCAGGGCGCTGTGCCGGGCATGCAATTGGCTCATGCCGGGCGAAAAGGCAGCACGCGAGTGCCGTGGGAAACGCCCGGAGCGGTGCCCCTGAATGACGGCGGCTGGGTGCCCGTGGCGCCGACCGCCGTGGCATTCGCTCCAACATATCCGATGCCGAAAGCGCTGGATGCGGCGGGGATTCGCGGCGTCGTCCGAGCGTTTGCGGCGGCCGCGAACCGTGCGCTCGAAGCTGGATTCGCGGTGCTGGAAATCCATTCGGCGCACGGATATTTGCTGCACGAGTTTCTGTCGCCCGTTTCGAATCAGCGGACGGATTCCTATGGCGGCTCGCTTGAGAATCGTACGAGGTTGCTGCGCGAGGTTGTGGAAGCGGTGCGCGAAGTGTGGCCTGAAAACTATCCGTTGTTTGTCCGGGTTTCTTCAACAGATTGGTTGGACGGCAATGCGTGGGATGCGGAGCAGTCCGTGTACCTCGCGAAAATACTGCGAACGCTGGGCGTGGACTTGATTGACTGCTCGTCGGGCGGGATCGCGCCGGGCGTGAAGATACCGATGGGCCCAGGGTACCAGGTCCAGTTTGCCGAGCGCATCCGGCGCGAAGCGGAAATTCTGACCGGCGCGGTGGGCCTGATCACCGAAGCGAAGCAGGCGGACGCAATCGTCCGGGAAGGGAAGGCGGACCTGGTGATTGTGGCTCGCGAGTTCCTGCGAAACCCGTACTGGCCGCTCGATGCGGCCACGGAGCTCGGCTCCTCCCAATCGTGGCCGGTGCAATATCTGCGCGCAGCGGCGGACCGAACTCCACGCCGCGAGCCCGCGGAGGTTGCGGCGCCCAAGCACGGCATCCGCGCTGTATCGCGCTAGCTTCAGGGATCTGATTTTCATTTTTATTCAGCTTCGGCCAAGAATTCGCGCGGCGCGCGCGAAAAGTGTGCGTGATTCCTCGATTCGAAAGGCTGCGGTGAGGGCGAAGTACGCGACGCCATAGGGAACGAGCACCAGGACCGCAAGCAAAATCTCAGAGTGATGACCGAAGTAGCGATGAATCAACCATCCGACTGCGGACGCCGCGAGCGCGGCGACCCACAGGCGCACAAGATAGCTTGCTGAAAGGCCCGTGCGGCCGATGCGCTGATTTAGCCTGTGTCGCAGCAACGTGAATTCGACCCAGGAAGAGAGTCCTGCTGAAATTGTCAGGCCTGCGACGCCCCATCGCGGCGCCATCCCAAGCAGCGGCGGGAGCGGCAGAGCGCTCAAATAGCCCAGCACGGTTGTCAGAATCACCCGAATGATCGCGAAGCGAAGGGGCGTGCGCGTATCGCGCAGTGCGTAGTAGGTAGACGAATACAAGCGGCCGAGAGTGGAAGCTAGCAGGCCGACCGTCGATCCCGCCAAGATTCCCCAGACGTAGGTTTGATCATCCTGCGTGAACCGCCCCGTGCGATAGATCGCGCCGACAACGATGTCGCCCAGCACGAGGAACGCAACCGTGGACGGCACAACAAAAAAAGCGATCTGCCGAAGCCCGGCGTCGAGACGATGGCGAAGAATCTCGGCGACACGTGAATCGTCGCCGACGGCACCGGACATTTGCGGCAGTTCTGCGGCCGAAACGGACATGCCGAAGAGGCTCACGGGTAACGTGTAGAGCGTCTGCGCGTAAGCGAGAGCGGCGACCGCGCCCGTGGGCAGCAGGCTCGCGAGCAGCGCGTCGATGTATGCGCTGATCTGAACGACACCGCGGCTGACGAACACCGGAAAGAAATTGTGAACCACCGTGCGTACATTTTCAGTGTGATAACTGAGCGATAGCCGCAGACCGTGGAGCAGCTTCAACACCACGGGAAGCTGCACAGCCACCTGCAGCGCGCTTCCGGCGACCGATCCCCAGGCGAGAACAGCAGCAAGTGGAAATTGCGCGTAGCGACTACCAAAGGCCCAGAGTGTGGCGATCATCGCGGCATTCCAGATCACCGGCGCGGTGTACGAGAGAAAAAACTTGCGGTGGCTATTGAGGACGCCGAGGCACCAGGCGGACATGACCAGCAGCCCGACGCCCGGGAAGAGGATTCGCACCAAGCGAATCGTGAGCTCCCGTTTTTCGCCGTGGAAGCCGGGCGCGATCGCGTCGATCAAGTACGGTGTGGCGAGAACGCCAATCAGAACGAGTACGGCAGTGGTGAGCGCGAGCAGCGCCGCCACGGCGCCTGCGATGCGGCGAGCTTCGTCCTCGTCGTCGCGCGCGAGCAGGCCGGCATACACGGGAATGAAGGATGCGGAAAGCACACCCTCGCCGAAAAGATTCTGCAGAAAATTCGGGATGCGCAGGGCGGCTTTGAAGGCGTCGGCTGCGTCGGAATTTCCGAAGTAATGGGCGAAGACCCGATCGCGAATCAGGCCGGCGACACGGCTGAGGAAGATGCCGGCGGCGACGAGAAATGCGTAGCGCTTTGTCCCTGTGCCGGGCGAGGCGGGTAACGAGGGCATCGGTCTGTGAATTTCATTACAAGAGGTGAGGTGTGAGAAGTCAACGCTGATTCGGAAGGGCTGTGCGTGTTTGGATAGACACAGTCGCCCGGCCGGCGGGAAAGCGAAGTTAGGACTTCCGAGTTCCACTGCGGGCATTCGATGGTTTCCACAATTGACGAAGATACGAGGCAGATGAGATTTTTCGGTCGGCTTAACCCGCTCTCGGAGGCCTTCGATGAAGGCTGCGAGACCTCGTTACGTTCACGCGGCGATCGCGAGCGTGGCGGGATATGTGACGCAAGAGATCAACGTGACTGACGGGTCGCCGGGGTGGGTGGCCGTGAATGGAAAACGCGACGGAACGACTTTGTCCTGAAGAGCGATCACTTCAACGTGGATCGGGAGCCGCGAACAAGGCTGTCGGATGGCGCGTTTGACACGGCAGATGCAACAGGCCCGCTTCCGGTGCGAGGGGCTGAATGTGCGGCGGAGCGCTCCGCGCACTCAGTGAGCGACGGCACCACCGAGAGCGGCACTGGGAGCGTTTCCGTTACGTATGATCCAGCAGTGGCCGAGATTTACGTGAACGGGAAGTTTGTGGGGCAGGCGCCGGCGACGCTACGTTTATCGAGCGGGTCGCATCATGTAGAGGTTCGCGCGCCGGGCCGGCGAAACTGGTCGCGCGACCTGGAAGGGATGAAAGACAGCCAAATCAGCTTGCATCCTGTTCTCGAATCCAGCCCCTAGTCAGAGCGGACGGCCCTTTCCCCCGGCTTGTTCCTAAGAGCGGCTGCGCAACCCGGGCGAGCGCGGCTGCCGACGAAATATTCACGTGGGCGGCGAAACAGCTTAAAATAGGTGTGCCCGGCGTGGCGCGCCGGCGCGTCTAAAAGCCAATGAACGTAAGGCTCAGCCTCGTACTCGTGTCGTTGCTACTGGCGGGCGGGAATGTGCCCGACGGGACGCGGCTGCGTCCTTTGCTGCCCGGTTTGCCGGATCCACCGCCCTTTCCCACGTCAGTTCCGCAGCCGGACATTTTCATGTCGGTGGGGCAGGAGGCAAAGGAGCCGACGTCGCTCGGGCCGCAGACGCGGCTTGAAATTATCCGGTATGTGTCCGGCGAATTCGCGAAAGCGGTGAAGCCGCTGCCCGGCGGCGCAAAGGGCTTCAAGATCGAAGTGGGAAAGAAGCTCGACGAAAAAGAGTTGACGAGCGCAGTGCGAAACCATGGCGCGGCAGCGAGTCCTGGCGATACCGTGCAAATCACCGCGCTGGAATTCCGCGCGAAAGAAATCCTGGTGCTGATTAACGGCGGCGGCCGGAAGAAATTCCACCTGCGCGAGCATCTGCAGGTGGGAATTGGCGGTGCCACGACGCCTCCGCCGAATCTGGACCCGAACAACGGCGGCTCGACGCTGATTTTGGACTACGGCGCACGCGTGCCGGATATGAGCGCTGACGATCTGATGCACGACCTGGAGCCGTTCCTAGATTTTTCGAAGCGCCGGTCGGCGGCGGTGAATTGGGTGGACACGCTGCCGCCGCAGTACAAGCAGGCGATCCAGGATCACGAGGCGCTGGTGGGAATGGACCACGAAATGGTGCTGGCGGCGCTTGGGCGGCCCGACCACAAAGTGCGCGAGCGCGACCCGGACGGCCACGAAACAGAAGACTGGATTTACGGGAACCCACCGTCGCGCACGACGTTTGTGACGTTCGCGGGCGACAGAGTGATTCGCATCAAGAAATTCGGATAGCGCGCCAAGTTGCGTTGACTTTTGGAGGCGGTGGCCCTAGCATCGGCGCTTCAGTAGGGATCCTGCCAAACCCTCGAGCAGGCGTTAAAATCAATTCTTTCATCACGGAGGAAGCATGCCAGTGAAAGTGGGGATCAACGGGTTTGGCCGGATTGGGCGGAATATTTTTCGCGCGGCGCTGGGCGACCCGTCGATTGAAATTGTGGCCGTGAACGACATTACGGATTCGAAAACGCTGGCGCACCTGCTGAAGTACGACTCGATTTTAGGGAATCTGTCGAACACCGTGACGTACACGGACGACACGATCTCCATCGACGGCAAGAGCTTCAAGGTATTCAAGGTGAAGGACCCGGCGCAGCTGGACTGGCCGTCGGTGGGCGCGACGATTGTCGTGGAATCGACGGGGCTTTTCACGAAGGGCGAAGAGGGGCGAAAGCACATCCGCGGGCCGGTGAAGAAGGTGATCATTTCGGCGCCAGCGACGGACCCGGATCACACGCTGGTGCTGGGCGTGAACGATCGGACGTACGACAACGCGAAGCATCACGTGGTGTCGAACGCATCGTGCACGACGAACTGCCTGGCACCGGTGGCGAAGGTACTGCAGGACACGTTCGGAATCGCGGTCGGGACGATGACGACGATCCATTCGTACACGAACGATCAGAAGCTATTGGATTTGCCGCACAAAGATTTGCGGCGTGCGCGCGCGGCGGCGCTGTCGATGATTCCGACTTCGACGGGCGCGGCGAAGGCCCTGCATCTCGTGATTCCCGAGCTGAAGGGGAAGCTCGATGGATATGCGATGCGCGTGCCGACGCCGAACGTGAGCGTTGTGGACTTGACGGCGATGACGGAAAAGCCGGCGACCGTGGAAGCGGTAAACGGGGCGTTGAAACGCGCGGCGGACGGGCCGATGAAGGGCATTTTGCAATACGAGGAAGAAGAGCTGGTCTCGGTGGACTCCGAGGGGTATCAGCACACGTCGATTGTGGACGCGGGCTACACACGCACCGTGGGAACGAATTGCGTGAAGGTTCTCGCGTGGTATGACAACGAGTGGGGATATTCCTGCCGCTGCCGAGATTTGATCAAGTTCCTAGCAGCGAAGCTCTAAGATTTCCTGCGAGGTGTGGAGGCAGCTGGACAGTTTGAAGTTCCCTCCCGCAGTGTGGGTTTATTCAGGGCGCATCCACTTCTAGAACGAAAGCCATCGGACCATGAACAAGCTATCCATACGTGAGTTGAAGATGGGTGGGAAGCGCGTGTTCGTCCGCGCGGATTTCAATGTGCCGCTCGCTGGCGGGAAAGTGGCGGACGACACGCGGATTCGCGAGACGGTTCCAACGCTCGAGTTGGCGATTGAGCGGAGGGCGCGGCTGGTGCTGGCGTCGCACTTGGGACGGCCAAAAGGGAGGCCGGATCCCAAGTTCAGCCTGGCCCCGGCAGCGAAGAGGCTGCAGGAGTTGCTGGGGCGGCATGTCGACTTCGCGAGCGATTGCGTCGGCGCGGAGGCGGAGGACAAAAGCAATCGGCTGAAGGACGGCGAAGTGTTGCTGCTCGAGAATGTCCGGTACCACGCGGAGGAAGAGGCGAACGATCCCGGGTTTTCGAAGCAACTGGCTGCGTTGTGCGACGGGCTGTTTGTGTGCGATGCATTTGGGTCGGCTCACCGGGCGCATGCGTCTGTGGTGGGAATCACGAAATTTGTGCAGCAGGCCGCGGCGGGACTGCTGATGGAAAAAGAGCTCGCGTATCTAGGGCGCGCGATTTCGAATCCGGACCGGCCGTTTGTGGCGGTGCTGGGCGGCGCAAAGGTGTCTGACAAAATCGAAGTGGTTCAAAACCTGATGAAGCTGGCGGACGCGATGCTGATCGGCGGGGCGATGGCGTATACGTTTTTCAAGTCGCAGGGGCTGCCGGTGGGGAAGTCGCTGGTGGAAAACGACAAGCTGGATTTGGCGCGCGGGCTGCTGGAGGAGGCGAAGAAGCGGAACTTCAGGCTATTGCTGCCGGTGGATCACGTGTGCGCGACGGCGCCGACGTCGTCGGTGACGAAGACGCTAGACATCGAGGAAACGCCCGACGACCTGATGGGGCTCGATATCGGGCCGAAAACGGTGAACCGATTCGAGGATGAAATCTCCAAGGCGAAGATGATTGTGTGGAACGGGCCGCTGGGAATGTTTGAAAAGCCTGATTTCGCCCAGGGCACGCTGGGCATTGCGAAAGCGGTAGCAGAGGCGACGAAGGGCGGCGCGACGTCCATTATTGGCGGCGGGGACTCAGTGGCCGCCGTGGAAGAAGCGGGGGTCGCCGAGCAGATTTCGCACATCTCGACGGGTGGAGGCGCGTCGCTGGAATTCCTGGCGGGCGAGAAGTTGCCGGGCGTCGAGGCGCTGACGCCCCGTTACGGGCTGCCCTAAGACAAAATCTGCTGACTGACGACCAGCACTTTACACAGGCTGGCTTTTATGGCGTTGCTTGGATCAGGGTAGAATTCGCTCGGAAATTTGGAGGAAAAGTTAGTGCGGCGGCCGGCGATTGCCGGGAATTGGAAGATGCACAAGACGGCGGGAGAGGCGCGCGCGTTTTTGGAGGCGCTGAAGCCGTTGGTGGCCAACTCGACGCATTGCGACATCGTGATCGCGCCGACGTTTACCGGGCTCGCCGCCGCGGCCGAGGCGGCGAAAGGAAGCGCGATCATCATTGCGGCGCAGGACGGACACTGGGAGCGCGAGGGCGCTTACACCGGCGAAGTCTCGATGGGGATGATCGCGGACACCGGCGCGCGGATGGTGATCATCGGCCATTCGGAACGGCGCCAGTATTTCCACGAGACGGACGAAACCGTGAACCGCAAGATGAAGGCCGCGCTGGCGGCGGGGCTGACGCCGATCATGTGCGTCGGCGAAACGCTGAAAGAGCGCGAGGACGGTCGCACGCACGAGGTGCTGCGGTGCCATTTCGAAGGCGGCGTGGCTGGTTTGACCGGTGCGGACTTCTCGCGTATTCTTTTAGCCTACGAACCTGTGTGGGCCATCGGGACCGGGCGGACGGCAACGCGCGAAGTCGCGGGCGAAGCTCACGAGTTTCTAAGGGAACTGGCGGCTGCGCAATTTACGCCAGAGCGGGCTTCAGCGCTGCGGATTCTGTATGGCGGCAGCGTAAAGCCCGATAACATACGGGATTTGATGACGCAGATAGAAATCGACGGAGCGTTGGTGGGCGGGGCAAGCCTGAACGCGGACTCATTCGGGTCCATCGTGAACTTTTGATCGAACGTCTCAAGTAGCGTCGCTTCGAACGCAAATTCGAGCGCAAAGCCGGCCCCGGAAGGCCGGAACGAAGTGGGGTTCTCTAAATGCCAAGCTGGGCAAAATGGGCGGTGTCACTGTTGGTGGCGTTCGCTCTGATCTGGATCGGCTGGAGATATCCGTTTGTGCTGGTCACGCTGCACGTGGCCGTGTGCTTCGTGTTAGTGATTGTCATCATGCTGCAAAGCGGAAGTGCGGCGGATTTGGCGGGAGCCTTCGGCGGCGCAGGGAGCCAGACGGCATTTGGTCCGCGTGGAGCCGCCACGTTTCTATCGCGAGCGACTACGTGGTGCGCGATCGTGTTCATGCTCACGTCGCTGACGCTGTATTTCAAGCGCGACACTGCGGAAAGTTCGATTGGATCGGTAATCGAACAGACGAATCCGAGGTCTGCGGCGCCGGCGCCGGCCAGCAACACCCCAAAACCGGGCGCTCCGGCTTCAACGACGCCCACGGCGCCAGCTCCCGCTCCGGCGCAGTCCGCACCTGCAACGCAACCGAGTTCCCAGCCGGCGGCACCACCGGCATCGCAGCCACCCGCGCAGAATCCGCCGAAAAAGTAGCGACTTCCGCGCGGTTCGTTCATCCTATTCGCGCCGGCACTTTAAGCCGGCCGGCAGTCTTTCGCTCCGCCATCGATGGAATCTAATTCTGCGCGGAGGTCTGTGTGAGGTATGTGTGGCGTCCAGTTCGACTGTTGGGAATGTCTTCAAGTTCGATGGATTCGAGCTCGACGCACGCGCGGGCGAGCTCTACAAGCACGGCATCAAGCTGAAGCTGCAGCCACAGCCGACGCAAATCCTGACAATTTTGGTAGGCCAGCCTGGAAACCTGGTGACGCGCGAGGAGTTGCGCGAGCGCATCTGGCCGGCGGATACGTTCGTTGATTTCGATCACAGTCTGAATACTGCGATCAAGAAATTGCGCCAGGTGCTGGGCGACGACGCCGAAAAGCCCCGTTTCATCGAGACGCTGCCGCGCAAGGGATACCGCTTCATCGGCGTGGTGGAAGCGCGGCCCGCCATCACGCACAAAATGGAAGCGAGCGAAGCGGCCAAGGTGGGCGGCGAATTTCACCTCCAAGCCGAGGGCGGCGCAAACTACGTCCTGCTGCCGGTGAACGAAGAGCACATGCGCGAGCGCGACCGTCTGGCCGCGGTTAAGGATGATCTGGGGATTTCGCTGCTGGTGAGCGCAGGCAAGATTCTGCTCGTGTCCGTGGGTACGCGGGTGAAAGTGCTGGACGTGCGCCAGCCCGGCTCGAGCTACGAAGTGCGGATTCTGCAAGGCGAGCACGTGGGCGCTATCGCGCTGACCTCGGCTCAGAATTTGTGCAGCTCGAAGTAACCATGCTCGAATACCTGCCGGCTTGAAGCTTTCCTTCCCACGAGTGTCGCAGCAAGTGTCACAAATAATAGTCGAGGAGCGTTATTACGGTGTGAGCGCCCCGGATCGAGCGATTGTGGAGATGAGCAGGATGCCGCGTTCGATCTCGAGGCTGCCTGCGCGCGCATTACCCGCGCGTTGCACGAACGATCGCCAGGGTGGTACGCGACGCGGCGCGCGCGGAGGAACTGGCTGTGGAAGTTTTTCTGAAACTATCGAAGCAGCCGGCGGCGCAAGGCGAGCACGTGGCCGGGTGGCTGTACCGGACGGCAGTGCGCGCGGGGCTAGATGAGCTGAGGCGTCACGCGCGCGCTGAGCGACCGACCTAGACGTCAAGGCCGATCGAGCGCATCAGGTCGAGCGCGTTGCTGGTTTGCACGATGCCTGGGGTCAGGTGGTAGTCGAAGTGCAACTTGCCCGCCTCAAGGTGATCCTCAAAATGGAAATTCGCGGCTTCGGGTCCCAGGGAGCCCGCGATTTCCGCTAAAGCCAGGTCGTGCGTGGTCACCAAACCGAGCGCGCCATGTTGGAAGAGATTGCGCACAACGGCTTCGGCGCCGATGCGGCGGTCGTGCGAATTCGTCCCGCTGAGAAGCTCATCCAGCAGATACAAAATCGGCGTCGCGCCGACGGCCATATCGGTGATGAGCTTCAGCCGGACAATCTCCGCGTAAAAGCGCGAAATTCCTCCCTGCAGGGAATCCAGAATACAAACACACGCCGCGACCGCGAGCGGCGAAAGGCGCAGCTTGCGCGCGCGGACGGGCGCGCCGCATTGCGCCAGCACCGCGTTGATCCCGACCGACCGGATGAACGTGCTTTTCCCTGCCATGTTCGGACCACTGACGATGATCAGCCGCAGGTCGCGTCCCATGCGCAGGTTGTTGCGCACCGCGCGGTTTTCCGGAATGAGCGGGTGTGCGAAGGACTCCGCCTCAAAGCACGGCCCGTCCGCCGTGAATTCGGGGAAAACGTCGTCCGGATGTTCGTAGGCATAGCCGGCGAGCGACGAGAGCGCTTCCATTTCGCCGACCGCAGCGAGCCAGCGCGGCACGGCGCGCCCGAAGGTTTTGCGCCAGAATTCAATCGCGAACGCGAGATGAAGCGACCACAACAGAAGCACGTCGAAAACGGCAAGGATAGGATTGCGCCGCGATTCGAGGGCCCCCACCAGGCGTCCGAGCCGGGCGATGGCGCGCGACGGCGGCACGCTGTCGGTCTTGAGCATCTCGCACAGGCCAATCAATTTTCGCGACGAGAAATTCTCGCGTTCCAGGCGCGCGAGGACTTCGGAGAGCAACACGATATCCTTCGCGGCGTTTTCGACCGACGGAATCACCGATTCCATCTGCTTACGGTGGGCGTAAGTAAAAGCGATGTTGACGGCGCTCATCAGGAGCGCAACCCAACGCAATCCCCATCCCGCCCACGCCACGGCGCTGCCGAGCCACAGAATCGAAAGCGCGACGGCCGCGACGCGGGCAAAATGCGATTCGAGCAGCGGCGCAGCTTCGGCCCACGCGATTAGTTTC
>Ga0126373_10001072_pt1 | contig 19126 bp, 12 predicted proteins | sample PanSoiMetPlot_11_FD_92545 | JGI IMG/M metagenome (GOLD analysis project Ga0126373, IMG submission 92545) | Tropical forest soil microbial communities from Panama - MetaG Plot_11 | ecosystem: Environmental > Terrestrial > Soil > Tropical forest > Bulk soil | place: Panama | collected 2016-02-17 | reverse complement strand
TCATCCGGGTGGACGGCGGCTTTTCCGCGACCTGAGGCACTGGTACCGCGGCGCGCCGGCCTGCGGAGCGCGAGCGCCACGCGCGCGAGGGCGGCACAATGGCGGTCATGGCCAGACGCACCACGACATCTCCCGCCAGCGGCGGCCGCGGCCGCGGTCGCGGCGGCGACAGCGCCGACATCGACGACGCCGAGTTCGAGGAGAACATCGTCGACATCGACGTCACCGATGAGATGCGCGCCAGCTACCTCGAGTACGCGTATTCGGTGATCTACCAGCGTGCCCTGCCGGATGCGCGGGACGGGCTCAAGCCGGTCCAGCGGCGCATCCTGTACCAGATGAGCCAGATGGGGCTGCGACCCGACCGCGCTCACGTGAAATCGGCCCGCGTCGTCGGCGATGTCATGGGCCGCTTGCACCCACACGGCGACAGCGCGATCTACGACGCGCTCGTGCGGATGCATCAGCCGTGGTCCATGCGTCTGCCGCTGGTGGACGGACACGGCAACTTCGGCTCGCCCGACGACCCGCCGGCGGCGATGCGGTACACCGAGGCGCGGATGGCTGCCCCGGCAATGGAAATGACGAACTCGCTAGACGAGGACACCGTCGACTTCGTTCCGAACTACGACGGCACCGAGACTCAGCCTGAGGTCCTGCCGGCCGCCTTCCCGAACCTGCTCGTCAACGGCGCGGCGGGCATTGCTGTCGGCATGGCCACCAACATGGCGCCGCACAACCTCGGCGAGGTCATCGCTGCCGCCCGGCACCTGATCAGCAACCCCGACGCCGACCTCGAGACGTTGATGCGGTTCGTGCCCGGTCCCGACTTGCCCACGGGCGGCAAGATCGTCGGCCTCGATGGCATCCGCGAGGCCTATGAATCGGGTCGCGGCTTGTTCCGCACCAGAGCGGCCGCGAGGATCGAGAAGCTGACACCGCGGCGCACCGGCATCGTCATCACGGAGCTGCCGTACGGCGTGGGCTCCGAACGGGTCATTCAGCGGATCAAGGACCTAGTTCAAGCCAAGAAGCTGAACGGCGTGTCCGACCTCAAGGACCTCACCGACATGAACAAGGGCCTGCGACTCGTTATCGAGGTCAGGTCCGGATTCGTGCCTGAGGCGGTGCTGGACAAGCTGTACCAGCTGACACCGCTGGAAGAGACGTTCGGCATCAACAATGTCGCCCTCGTCGACGGCCAGCCCAAGGTGCTCGGCCTGCGCGAACTGCTGCAAATCTACGTCGACTTCCGGATCGACGTCGTGCGGCGCCGGAGCGAGTTCCGCCGCGCCAAGCGCGAGGCCCGCCTGCACCTAGTCGACGGGCTCGTCATCGCCCTGCTCAACATCGACGAGGTCATTCAGGTCATCCGCACCAGCGACGATGCAGCGGCCGCCAAAGAGCGGCTGATGCAGATCTTCGACCTCAGCGACGTCCAGGCCCAGTACATCCTCGATACACCGCTGCGCCGGCTCACTCGCTACGACCGACTCGAGCTCGAGCGGGAGCGCGACACGCTTGAGGCCGAGATCGCGGAGCTCACCGGCATTCTCGATTCCGAGCAGCGCCTTCGCGACCTGGTCTCCGCCGAGCTCGCGGCTGTCAGCGAGAAGTTCGCTACTCCTCGCCGAACCGTGTTGCTCGAAGGCACAGGCGCGACCAGGACGGCCGCCGCGCCGCTTGAGGTAGCCGACGAGCCTTGCACCGTCCTGCTGTCGTCGGCGGGCCTCCTGGCCCGCACCGCCGCCCGGCCGACGACAAACGGCCAGGGCACATTGCCACTGGACGAGCAGGAAACGGAACGAGCTGCCCCGAGGGGGCGGTCGTCGGCCGGCCCGGGCGGGCAGCGTGCGCCACACGATGTCATCGTGTCCGCGGTCGACACGACGACGCGCGGCACTATCGGAGTGGTGACCTCGGCTGGCCGGCTAATCCGGCTCGGGGTGCTCGAGCTGCCCGCGCTGCCGCCGAGCGCGCACTCGCCCGCACTCTCGGGCGGTGCCACCCTCACTGAGTTCGTCACCACCGGGCCCGGCGAGACCGTTGTCGGGATCGTCGCCGCGGACGCCACTGGCGCTGGACTGGTGCTGGGCACCGCGCAGGGCGTCGTAAAGCGCGTCACACCTGACTATCCGCAGAACGCTACTGACTTCGATGTAATCGCGCTGAAGGACGGTGACCGGGTGGTCGGCGCTGTCCAGCTCGCCGATGAGGAATTCGACCTGACATTCATTACGAGCGACGCCCAGCTATTGCGGTTCCCGGCGTCATCGGTCCGGCCGCAGGGCCGGGGAGCTGGCGGTATGGCGGGCATTCGGTTGTCACCACGGGCCACCGTGATCTGGTTCGGCGCGGTCGACCCGGCCGGGGGTGCACAGTACGCCGCTTCATCAGATGCGTCGACGGACGCTGTCGTCGTCAGCGTGGCCGGCGTCGCCGGAGCGCTGCCGGGGGCCACGGCCGCGACTGTCAAGGTCACCCCGTTCGCGGAATATCCCCCCAAGGGACGCGCCACTGGCGGGGTTCGGTGTCATCGCTTCCTCAAGGGCGAGGACGCCCTAGTGCTCGCCTGGGCCGGTCCCGGCCCGGCGCGCGGCGCTACCGAGGCCGGCACGCCGGTGGATTTGCCGCCGCCTGTCGGGCGCCGGGACGGCTCGGGTGAGCGGGTGCGCCATCCGCTGGCAGCGGTCGGCGGCACTGCCCCGTAGTACTCCGGCGACGTCCCGGTTGCCGCGCCGTGTCGATTCCGTCCTCGTCGCTCATCGGCGCCGGGCCAGGAAAAGGTCACTGACATGCAGGATGTCGATGCCGCCGGTGCCCGCGCCAACTTCAACCGCGGCACCATCACGGAGGTCGGCGTAAGCAAGCAGATGCGAGATCAGCGCGTCCGCATACCCCGGCCGAGCAGCGTCGTACACGTCCGCCACCTCGCCAAACACCCTGCCAGGCAGTGTGTCCGCGCGTTCAGCCGAACCCATTAGCACCCCGATTTCCTTTGTCGGCAGGCGGTCACGTTACAGAGCACCACGGCCGCGGGCCATCGTTTTACGAGCCAGCCGGATCCGCTGGAGCGGGACGAGATGCTCATAGTCCGCTGAGAGCCTGGCTTCGGGTGCTTGCCAGACCCGGGACGCAGGCTGACCTCCGAGGCGAGCCGACCGCACCGCGCGGCTGGCCGCCGCGAAAAGGAGGAACCGATGGTTTCGAGAACGGGCGGTCGCGCGCGGCGGCTGATCATCACTGGCGTCGTCGCCGCCGGGCTCGGCGCAGGCTTCACCGGCGTGGCGCTGGCATCGACGGGCGGCGCCGCCACGACAGCCGGGACGTCGAGCGCGTCGACGACGTCGTCGTCGGCATCGCCGAGCGCGACGTCGTCACCATCCTCGCCGGCGTCGACGGGGACGGGCCACGCTGGGTCCATGCCGGGCTCGCAGGGCAGCCACAAGTGCACCCACATGAGCGGCGCGGGCTCGAGCGGCTCGAGCGGGACGGCAGCCGGATCCCGCACCGCGACCGGCTCATAGGTCCGCTGGCAGGCCGCTGCCCAGGCGGCACGCCAGCGCCAGGCGGCGCCGTGCGGTCAGCCCTCGTAGCCGCGCGGCGCTGCCGCTGGCCAGCGCGCAGTATGCCGTGGACAGGCCTCTAGTCGGTCGAGCGGCGGAGTAAGGGCGGTCAGACGTCGATGCGCGACGGATCAAGCTCGGTGGCGCCGCCGACGATGAATTCCCGGCGCGGCGCGACTTCGCTGCCCATCAGCAGGTCGAACATGACCGCAGCAGCTTCGGCGTCCTCGATCCTGATCCGGCGCAAGACGCGCCGACGTGGATCCATGGTGGTCTCTGCGAGCTGGCGGGCGTCCATCTCGCCCAGACCCTTATAGCGCTGCGGCGGCTCCTTGAACCGGTGGCCCTTCCGCTCCAGCTCCAGCAGGGTCCGGTGCAGCTCGGCGTCGCTATAGGTGTAGATGTATTTCTGCTGGCCCTTCCGCGGATTCGTCAGCTCGATCCGATGCAGTGGCGGAACCGCTGCGAACACGCGGCCCGCCTCGACCATCGGGCGCATGTAGCGGTGAAAGAGCGTGAGCAGCAGGGTTCGGATGTGCGCGCCGTCGACGTCAGCATCGGCCATGAAAATGACCCGCTGGTAACGCACGGAGTCGAGGTCAAATGCACTGCCGGAACCCGCGCCGAGCACCTGGATGATGGCTGCGCACTCGGCGTTCTTCAGCATGTCGGCAAGTGACGCCTTCTGTACGTTGAGTATCTTGCCGCGAATCGGCAGCAGCGCCTGGAACTCGGAGTCCCTCGCGTTCTTGGCCGTACCGAGCGCCGAATCACCCTCGACAATGAACAGCTCGCTCCGGTCATCCGCCGACCGGCAGTCGACCAGCTTGGCGGGGAGCGCCGAGGTGGCAAGCGCCGACTTGCGCCGCTGGTTCTCGCGATGCTCGCGCGCGGCGATCCGCGTCTTGGCCGCCGAGATCACCTTGTCGAGTACTGCCCGCGCCTGTGGCTTGCTGCCGCGCACCCGTCCCTCGAGAAAATTACCTAGCTCGGTGGCGACGACTTGACTGACGATCTTGGCCGCCGCCGGCGTGCCGAGAACCTCCTTGGTCTGGCCCTCGAACTGCGGCTCCGGGAGCCGCACCGAGATAACTGCCGTCAGTCCTTCCAGCACGTCTTCCTTGATCACCGGGTCCTCCCCGGCTTTCAGCAGCCTGGCCGCCTTGAGCTGCTCGTTCAGCGTCCTCACCATGGCCCGCTCGAAGCCGGTGACATGCGTGCCGCCCTTGGCCGTCGGGATGACGTTGACGAAGGACCGCAGGGTGGTGTCGTAGCCCGTGTCCCAGCGCAAGGCGATATCGACCTCAAGCTGGCGCTCGACCTCGGTCGGCGTGAGGTGCCCGTTGTCGTCAAGCACCGGCACCGTCTCGGTGAACATCCCACTGCCGGTGATGCGCACGACGTCAGTGACAGGTTCGCCCGGTGACAGATGGCCGCAGAACTCGCTGATCCCGCCCGCGAACCTGAACTCGGCCGTCCGGCCGGCCACGCTGTCGTATGCGTGGGCGTCCTCGGCATGCTCCTGGTCGGCCTGGTCGCGCCGGTCGCGCGTCAGCCGCTCATCGGTGACCTTGATGCTCAGCCCCGGGACCAGGTAGGCCGTCTGCCTCGCCTGCTGGGCCAGCCAGTCGAACTTCCACTCAGCGCCAGGTATGAAAATCTGCCGGTCCGGCCAGAATCGGATCCTTGTTCCGGTCGCGGCCCTTGACACCTTGGGACCCTTGCGAACGCCAGAAGCCTGCTTGAAGGCGGCATCCGGACCGTCACCCGCGAACTCTCCAGGAACGCCCCGCCGGAAGCTGATGCTCCACTCATAGCCAGCCTTCTCGACCCAGACATCGAGCCGGGCAGACAGGGCATTCACGACTGAGGCGCCGACGCCGTGCAGGCCGCCTGAGGCCGTGTAAGACCCGCCGCCGAACTTGCCGCCCGCATGCAGCCTTGTCATGATCAGCTCGACGCCGGAAAGTCCGGTCTTGGGCTCGTTATCGACCGGTATCCCCCGGCCATTGTCGATGACCTCGGCCGAGCCGTCGGCGTGCAGGGTCACCTCGATCCGGGTGCAGGCTCCCGCGAGTGCTTCATCGACCGCGTTGTCGAAAATTTCTCCCAGGCACTGTGCCAGGCCCCGGCCGTCGGTCGAGCCGACGTACATGCCTGGCCGCTTGCGTACTGCGTCGAGGCCCTCCAGAACCGTCAGGTGCCGGGCGGTGTACCCATCCGCGCCGTGCGCCTGGCTGGTGCCCGCTGAGGCGCCCCTGGCGCTTCCACGGCCACCGGGCTTGGCGCCAGCCCGCGCACGCTCTGCTGACGCCCTGCTTGCCGGTTCTGTCCTGACGGCCGTCACAACTGCTCCCTGAACGCAACGTGGTCTCGCGGCATGGCTGCGAAGTGCCTACAAGGCCCTCAGGGCAGACTAGCCGCCGTTGCGGCCGGCCTGGCGCCACCACGCCGCGCGACATATAGGGCTTTCGGAATTAAAATCTTAGATAGGGCTAAAACGCCTAGGCCATCTACCGACCGGGCATAGCAGATTGTTCGCCCTCGGCATACTGGGCGCCCGTGGGGGATGACAAACGACAGCCCTGAGTGTTGTGATGCTTAGGAGATCACAGGTTGGACGGACTGTCGGCGACGTAGCCGCCAGAGCCGGGGCGCTCCCGGCACCGGACTACACCCGGCACCGTCCTTGAGGCGAGGAGGCGACTTATGACCGGAGCAATAGCCCCAACGAGGCCGCTGAGCGCCCTTGACTTGTGTGATCGATGCGGTGCGCCCGCGTATGTACGCGTTCTTCTCCCTGGTTCTGGCGAGCTGCTGTTCTGCGCCCACCACAACCGCAAGCACGCCGATGCGCTTGCCAAGATCGCCGTCGAGATCCACGACGAGACCGGCAGGCTGACCAGCAAGCCCTCAGATGCGGCCTCCTGACCTCCGGACCTAACAATCGGCCCCTGACCAGCTGAGCTGGTCAGGGGCCATTTCGTTTACGCCGAGTCTCGCGATCGGATGCGGACGGCCTGCGGGTGGGCCGCTGTCCGCACGCGATCTGATTAGTCCAGGTAATCCCGCAGCACCTGCGACCGCGATGGGTGCCGGAGCTTAGACATGGTCTTGGATTCGATCTGGCGGATCCGCTCCCGAGTGACGCCGTAGACCTTGCCGATCTCGTCCAGCGTCTTGGGCTGGCCGTCCGTGAGGCCGAAGCGCATCGACACCACGCCAGCCTCGCGCTCCGACAGCGTGTCGAGCACTGAATGCAGTTGCTCCTGCAGCAGCGTGAAGCTGACGGCTTCGCCGGGCTGGATCGCCTCGGAATCCTCAATAAGGTCACCGAACTCGCTGTCGCCGTCCTCGCCCAGCGGCGTGTGCAGCGAAATGGGCTCCCGTCCGTACTTCTGGACCTCGATGACCTTCTCCGGGGTCATGTCGAGCTCAGCCGCCAGCTCTTCCGGGGTCGGCTCGCGCCCGAGGTCCTGAAGCATCTGGCGCTGGACTCTGGCCAGCTTGTTGATGACCTCGACCATGTGCACGGGAATCCGGATTGTCCTGGCCTGATCGGCCATGGCCCGCGTGATCGCCTGGCGGATCCACCACGTCGCGTACGTCGAGAACTTGTAGCCCTTGGTGTAATCGAACTTCTCCACGGCGCGGATCAGGCCGAGGTTGCCCTCCTGGATCAGGTCCAGGAAGAGCATGCCGCGGCCGGTGTACCGCTTGGCCAGGGAGACCACGAGCCTCAGGTTGGCCTCGAGCAGGTGATTCTTCGCCCGTCGGCCATCATCGGCGATCCACTCCAGGTCGAATCGCGTCTCCGGGCGGAGCGCGCTGACCGCCTCGGCCAGCTTCTCTTCGGCGAACAGGCCAGCCTCGATGCGCTTGGCCAGCTCGACTTCCTGCTCGGCGTTGAGGAGCGGGACCTTACCGATCTGCTTGAGATAGTCCTTGACGGGGTCAGACGTCGCGCCCGCGACGGCGACCTGAGCGGCCGGCAGGTCCTCGTCATCATCGCCGTAGACGAAGGCCTCGTCCTCAGATTCCTCAGCCGCAACCGCGACGGTCCCATCGGGAGCGGCTGCGGAGCCGGTGCCTTCGTCAGCCGCCTCGGCGTCATCAGCGGCGTCGGCGGACAGGTCTGCGGTCTCGGCGGCGTCGGCCTCGACCGTGAGATCCTCGCCATCCGCATCGGCCTCGTCGCCCTCGACACTCTCCAGCTCTTCCAGCTCGGCATCTACGTCGAGGAACGCAACGTCAACCAGATCGGGATCGCCTTCCAGATCCGCGACGTCGGCGAGATCGGGGTCAGCATCCAGGTCGCCGGCCTCGGCTAGGTCCACATCGGTGTCCACCCCGGCCTGCGCGGCCAGTTCGGGATCCGCCGTCACGTCCATGCTCCCGTTTTCACGATGCTCTCCCCTGCCCGGCAGCTCACTGGCGGCCTTCTTTCCCTGCCTGCCCCTGGCGCCAGCTGCGCCCGACCGGCTACGACCCTTGCCTACGGAAACCTGATCGTCGGCACTTGTGCCATTGACGCTGCTATTACTGGCGCTGCCTGAAGTCTCGGGCCTGCTCGCTGGCTTGCGGCCGCGGTTGCCCGCGGGTCGCCTGGCTGCCGGAACGCCATCGCCCGGCACGAGCGCTACTGGCTGGTCAGCCGCGCGCGCTTTGCGGTCGGCAGCGCCACCACGGGCCTGCTGCGGAACTCGTGCGTCCTGGCCTGACGGCCGGCTTTGCCGCCGCGCCGCCGAGCCTGCAGCGCTAGCCACCGCAGTCACCTCTTCCCCTCGCTAGATGACGGCCACTACGCGCGACCAACATCTGGCTGTTCGAATTCGCAGGCGACACTGCCACCTCTCCGGCATACCTCTGTCGTGAGCATCGGACCCTACCGCGACAATCCGGCTCCCTGGACCATGCCAGCTGCCCGCATGCGCGGCAGGAACGCTAGTCCTGCCCGAGGTTCTCTCCCGTCCACCACATTAGGCGCTGTGTGCGGGTAGGTCGTACGGCTGCGGAAAAGCACCGTCGCCTTCCGCGCGAGCCGCGCTAGCAATCGCCCGTCCTGGGCCGACCGGGCGGAGAGCACAACCTCGGGAATGGTACCCGCATTCCTCATGCCCTCCCCTTCCTTACTGAACCGGCTCGCCCCCTGTCGCCAGACTTGTCCGACTGGCCCGGGACGTGCAGGACGAGCACCGTCACGTCGTCATCCTGCTCGTACCCAGTCAGCATCTGGTTAACGAGGTAACCAAGCAGCTGTGCCGGATCCGCGGCGACGGAGGCGGGCGCCTGCGCCGCCACGGCCACCAGCTCGTCCAGCCCGGCGTCCAGTCCGCGCTTGCGGTTCTCCACCAGTCCATCGGAATACAGCACCGCGGTGTTGCCTGGCGGAAGCCGGAAGGCGTACTGCTTGCGCGGGCTGGCCCACCCCAGAGGCGTGCCGGCCTCGGTCGGATCCAGTCGCGGCGGTCCATCAGGGGACAGCAGCAACGGCGGCAGGTGGCCGGCGTTCCCGGCCACGCCCTCGCCAGTCAGCGGGTCCACGACCAGATACGCGACGGTCGTCACCTGCTCGGCTAGCTCGGTAGCAAGGAAGAGCCGGTCGAGCCCGGCCAGTACGGCGGCCGGGCGCGGGTCGGTGAGCGCGAGCGCGCGCAGCGCGTTACGGACCCGGCCCATCCCGGCGGCTGCCGTCAGTCCCTTGCCCATGACGTCGCCGGTGGCAACAGCAAGCCGGCCGTCGGGCAGCCGGAAGGCGTCGTACCAGTCGCCGCCAATCTCCATGTTCCTGGTCACCGGCAGGCACCGCGCCTCCAGGATGATCCCGGGCACGGTTGGCAGCGTGTCGAGCAGCAGGCTGCGCTGGAGCGTCTCGGCCGTGGTGTGCTCCCGCTCGTACAGCGTTGCTCGCTCTAGAGCGAGCGCGCACTGCCCGGCTAGCGCCTCAAGGAAGACGCGCTCCTCCTCGGTAATCTGGCGCGGCCGGGTAAAGGAGAAGCGCAGTGCGCCCAGCGGAGCACCCGACGACAGCAGCGGAAGTCCAACCCAGGCCTTCTCGTCGGTGTGCTCGAGGAAGAGGCTGGTGTCCACACCCTCGGCTTCGAAATACCGACGCAGCGCTTCGGGACTCTCCAGCAGTACGGGCCGGCGCGAGCCGATGGCATACGTCATCACGCTGGCGACTGAGAGCGGGATATCACCGCCGTGAGCGCCCGGGCTACCCGGCAGGCCATCCGGATTGATCGTGCGCAGCCGGAGCCGGTCGGTATCCATCAGCGCCACGGCGGACCGCTCGGCTCCGATCGCTGACCGGCCGACCTCGGTGATGACCTGCACTACTTGCTCGACGGTCAACGCCTCGGCCAGCATGGAGGTGGCCTGCTGAAGCCGGGCCGTGCGCAGCGCTGCCGCCGACAGCTGCTCAGTCAGGCGGCCGCGCATCTCTTCCGCCTCGCGCTGCGCCGTCACGTCCGTGCTGGCGCCCATCCATTCGATGATCTTGCCGTCCCGCTCGATTGGTACGGCCCGGACGTCGTAATGCTTGTAGGAGCCTGTCCGGCTGCGGACCCGGTACCGGCTGTCGAAGACCTTGCCGGAACGCACGCACTCCCGCCAGGCCGCTTCGACGCGGTCCCGGTCATCGCTGTGGATCGCCTCGAGCCAGCCGTTGCTCAGATACTCCTCGGCGGTCTGGCCCGTGATCCATCGCCACTCAGGCGAGTCCTCCGCGATCTCGCCATCTGGTCGCGTCACCCACACGACCTGGGCGCCTGCCTGCACGAGGGATCGGTACCGTTCCTCGCTGCGGCGCACCGCCTCGGTCGCGAGATGCTCGGTGGTCACGTCGAGCGCGATCGCCGCGACGCCAGTCACTACTCCGTCGCTCGACGGGAACCACGAGAACGACCAGTGGCGCGCCTGCGGACCGTCTTCGTCCGCCGGGCCGGCGGCAGCGATGACGTGAGCGGTCTGCGGCATGGGTCCTTGGCCAGCAGCGACGTGCTCCAGCGCGGCCTGCGCGGCTTCGGCCAGGTCGCGCGGCCAAACCTGGGCTGGCGTGCGGCCCACTTGATCGGCGTCGTCGCCCCCGGCGAGCGACGCCATGACCGCGTTCATGCGCACGAAGCGAGCGCCCGGTCCGATGAAGGCGAACCCCACCGGGGCGTCATTCAGGAGTGACCCCAGCAGTGCGGAGTCGGACATATCGAGGCCAGGCAGCCGGGGGCGGGGCACCGACGTGTCTGTGCTCATCGCAGGCACCTCGATCCGGGCCAGCCGCGCGCCATCGAAGGCTCCTTCCTGCTTAGTTCGACCATAAGAAGGCTAGCGGCAAGAACGCACCCAAGCAGGACGCCGGGAACAACTGGCCGAGGGCTGCGCCATTGCCTGGCGTGCCGGGCGGAGTCGCGGCTCGACCTTCCGCTGGCGTGCTGACCAGCGCGAACACCAGACGGGCCGACACAATACCTGGTCCGGTAGCGCCCGCATTGCTGGCTAGCGCCCAATTTAAGCAATGCTCGGAATCGACTGTCCGGATGGCCGATCCGGATCACCCGGATTGACGGGGAAATGGCAGGCCACCAGCTGCCGGGTATCCGGCAGGAGCCGCAGCGGCGGCTCCTGCTCGGCGCAGATATCCTCGGCGAACGCGCACCGGGACCGGAACCGGCAGCCAGTCAGCGGCTGCGGTGCGCCGCCCGATGCTGTGCCGGATCCAACGTTCGCGTCGGCCGGCTCCCGCACCGGCGGTGCTAGAGCCGGCCGGCGGGCGGGCTGGCCCGTCACGGCCGGCACAGCTTCAATGAGGCCGCCGGTGTACGGGTGGGCAGGCCTGGTGCAAATCTGCTCAGCAGGTCCAACCTCAACAAGCTTGCCTGCATACATCACGCCGATGGTGTCGGCCATGTACCTGATCACCGACAGATCGTGCGATATGAAGAGGTAGCTCAGTTCGTACTGACGCTGCAGCTTGCGCATGAGGTTGAGGATTTGAGCCTGGACGGAGACGTCGAGAGCCGAGACCGGCTCGTCCGCGACGATCAGTGCGGGTCGCTGGATCAGCGCCCGGGCGAGGGCCAGCCGCTGACGCTGACCGCCGGAGAACTCGCGCGGATAGCGGTCAGCCGCGTCGGCGGGGAGTCCTACCTCGTCCAGGATCCTGGCGACCTGGCGCCGGCGACCACGACGGCGGATGGTGTGCTCCATCGCCAGCGGCTCGGCCAGAATCGAGCGGACTCGCATTCGCGGGTCGAGCGATGCAAAGGCATCCTGGAACATGAGCTGGATCGCTGGTCGTTGGCCGCGCCGCTGGCGCGGCGTCAGTGTGGCGAGGTCCACCCCGCCGAACACGATCGAGCCTGCGCCTGGCCGCTCGAGGCCGACCAGCAGCCGGGCGATCGTGGTCTTGCCGGAGCCAGACTCACCCACGAGACCGAACGTCTGGCCCGCTTTGACGTCGAAGCTGACGCCCGCGACGGCGCTGACCGTTCGGCCGCGTCGATCCAACACGCCGCGGTCTACCTGGTAGTCCTTGACGAGCCCGGACACGCGTAGCAGTGGCCCGGCACGATCGCCGTTAATGGCGGCCGACCGCGGGGCTGCCAAGCCAGCTTCCCCGGCCCAGGCGCTGGTCGGCCGCTGCGTGCCCGCACTAGTCAGGCCGGCGGCCGGCAGCGCCGGCAGTGGGAAGAAGCAGGCGTATGTGTGGGCGGGGTGCTCACCATCCAGCATCGGCTCGTGGCTGGCGCACCAGTCACGGACATGACGGCAGCGTGGCGCGAAGCTGCACCCCGGCAGGCGCGTCATCAGGTCCGGCGGACGGCCAGGAATGCTGTAGAGCGATCGCCCGGCCGGCCCCGCCATCTCTGGCAGCGCATCGAAGAGAGCCTCGGTGTAGGGGTGTCGCGGGCCAGCGAACAACGCGGCAGTCTCCGCCTGCTCGATGATCCGGCCGCCATACATCACGGCGACCCGCTCGGTCCGGCCGGCGATCACGCCGAGGTCGTGTGTGACGAGAATGACGGCCATCCGCAGCTGCGCGCGCAAGTCGTCGATCAGCTCAAGGATCTCGCGCTGGATGGTCACATCCAGGGCTGTGGTCGGCTCATCAGCAATCAGCAGCTTCGGCTCGCAGGCCAGGGCAGCGGCGATCATCGCTCGCTGCCGCATCCCGCCGGAGAGCTGATGCGGGTACAGGGATGTCACGCGCTCCGGCTCCGGCATTCGGACTAGCCCGAGCATCTCGACCGCCCGTGCCGCCGCCGCTTGCCGATCAGCACCGCGGTGGACAATCACGGACTCGGCGATCTGACGGCCGATCATCATCGTGGGGTCCAGGGAGCTCGAGGGGTCCTGGAAGACCATTCCGACCTCGTTGCCGCGGATCGACTCCATCGAGCGCTCCGACAAGGTCGTCAGCTCGGTTCCGGCCAGCACGATCGAGCCGGCCGTGATCATTCCGCCACGGGGCAGCAGACGCAGTACCGACCTGACAGTCATCGTCTTGCCGCTGCCGGACTCGCCCACCACCCCGAGGCACTCACCAGCGCCGACAGTGAGGCTGACGCCATTGACAGCGTGCACTGTCGCATCGGTCCGCCGGATCTCGGTTTGCAGCCCGTTGATCTGAAGCACCGCGCTAGCAGGCTCCGCACCAATGACCGTGGCATCAGCCACCTGAGCCTCAGCCATCGCCGGAGAGTCCATCGCGCAGCCCGTCGCCCAGCATCGTGAAGGCGACAATCAAGAGGATGATGGCCGTCCCCGGTACGACGATCTGCCACCAGTAGCCATTAGAGATGGTCTGCGTGGCAGCGCTGATCATGTCACCCAGATCCACCGACGGAAACTGCACGCCGAGGCTCAGCCAGCTCACCGTCGCGAGGAGCAAGATCGCGTTGCCGATCTGAAAGCTCACGTTCACAACGATCGTGCTGATCGCGTTCGGTGCGATGTGCCGGAGAATCACGCGCAGATTGCCGACTCCCATCACGCGCGCGGCCTGCACATACTCGCGTACACGGAGCGTCAGGGCCTCGGCGCGGACAAGCCGCGCGGTGCCAAGCCACGCCGTTCCGGCGATCACCAGGATCAGCATGGTCGTGGACGGTTGGTAGATGGAATCCAGCAGCAGGAGCAAGACGATGGCCGGGATCGCGATTGACGCGTCGACAATCCGCATCATTACCGCGTCGACCACCCCGCCCAGGTACCCGGCCGCCGCACCCCACAGCGAGCCGAGGACCGCGGCCAGCAGGCCGGCCGCCGCGCCCACCTCAAGGGAAACCCGCCCTGCCTTCATGACTCGGCCGAGCTCGTCCACGCCGTTGCCGTCGGTACCAAACGGATGCCCGGCCCGCGGCGACAGATTTGCGGCCGAGAAGAACACGTGCGCCTGGTCGGTGTGATACACCTCCGGGCCGAGGAAGCAGCCAACCGTTATCGCGATGATGATCAGGCCGGCTGCGGTGACGAGCGGATTGGCGCGGCCCAACGCCAAGACGCGACGGGCCAGGGTGGCGAGCTCCGCCCGCCGCGCGCTGGCCGGCTGCCCAGCTGACGCCGGGCCCGCGTGCCGTCCGCGACTGCCGCGGACCGGCGCGCCCTCGCTGGCCGCCTGGTTCGTCGTCATCCGTGCGCGTACCTGACCCTCGGATCGAGCAACGCGTAACCGACATCAGCCAGCAGGGACCCGAGTGCTGCGGCGACGCCGATCACCAGCGTGAAGCCAAGTGTGACCGCGAAGTCGTGGTTGGTCACTGCCTGCCACAGCTGCCAGCCAACGCCCTGGATGTTGAACAGGCTCTCCACCACGACTGCCCCGCCGACGATCTGCGGGAGACTGAGCCCGACGAGCGTCACAACGGGAACGAGCGAGTTGCGCAGGACGTGCGCGCTGACGACCCGGCGCTGACCAGCGCCGCGGGCCCTGGCCGCCTCGACGTACTCCTGGGCCAGGGTGTCCAGCGCTGCCGACCGCATGTACCGGGCGAACGTCGCGATGGTCACCAGCGTGAGCGTTAGGACGGGCAACGTCAGGTCGCGCACATCAGTGACCACCCCGATGAAGCCTGGAGCCTGTGGCCCCTCCGCGCCGAAGATGTGCTTGTCAACTGCGAAGAACAGCACGAGCAGCGCGCCGAGTACGAAGGTTGGCGTGCTGTAGAACACGTAGGTCACGCCGCCGAGCAGGTGGTCGACAGCCCGGCCGCGCAAGGTGGCATGGATGAGCCCGAGCGGGATCGCCACGATAAGAGCGAGCAGAGTCGAAATCCCCATCAGCGCGACAGTCCGCGGCATGCTGGCGGCCAGCAGGTACGTGACGCTCTCGTTGCGCACCCGCGAGTAGCCGAGGTCACCGCGCAGAACCCGGCCGAGCCAGCTCAGGTACTGGAGCAGGAACTCCTGGTGCGCCGACCCAGTGCCAAGTACAGCGGCCGGCGTGCCACCGGGCGCGAGCCTGAGCAGTCCGAACACGATCAGCGTCACGAGCAGGACCACTCCGACCGCCTGCAAGATCCGGCGGGTCAGGTACGCCGTCACGAGTGTGGCCTGCCTGGCCCTCGCGGGTTCACTGCCGGTAAAACCACATTTCCGGGGTGATGTCGAGCGCGCTGTTCTGCGGGCCTATCTCTAGCCCCTTGATCGTCTCGATCAAGGTCGGTGCGTCCGGCTGATATACCACCGGAAGCTGAGCTGCCAGGTAGTCCTGCCAGGTGTACATAGCCGACTGGAATGCACTCGCCGTGCGCGCGTCGAGCGTGCCAGTGATCAGCTGATCGTTGTGCGGGTCGCTATACGCGCCGCCGTTGTTGGGCGCACCGGTCTCGAACAGCGTGTCGCCAGTCGGAAGGTAGTCAGGCGCGAACGTCCAGATGCCCCAGTCGGCCATCTGCCAGCTTTCACCGTTGCCGCCGAACGCAGCGTTCACGACATCACTGAACGGCTCGCCCACAAGGTTGACCTGGATACCGACAAGCGAGGCGTTGGACGCGATCTCGCGCACTGACGATTCGAGCCAGTCCGTGCCGGTGGCGTACAGCAGCTGGAACTTCAGCGGCGCATGGAGGGCGATACCAGCGCCACAGTCGTTGGCGGCCACCCCGGCCCGCTGGCACGTGTCGATCCCGTTCGGGTTGATCGACCAGCCGTGGGCCCGCAGGATGTCCTGGGCCTTGGGAATGTTGAGCGGCCACGGATCGCCCTTGCCCGCGAGTTGCGGCGACAGGTACTTCGTGACGGGGTACGTCCCGACCGGGCCGAACTCCGCCTTGCCGTAGCCGTGCATCGGCCCGTCGATGACGCCTTCCTGGTCGACCAGATCCTGAAATGCCTGGCGGAAGTACAGCTGCTTGAAGATCGGGGCTTGTCCGGTGTTGTTCTTGAAGTTGTACGGGAAGTAGGTGAGTTGCCAGACATACAAGACACTGAGCTGGTAGTTGGACAACGACGACGGGTTAGTGCCGACGAGCTGGCCGGCCGGTGGCACCGGCGCGTCGACTGTCGGCAGGTAACCGACGTCGATGGTCTGGTTGCTCGTGGGGTCTTGAAGCACGTTGTACTCGGACTGCTCAGAGGTGAATGGCAGCTCGGTGAACGTGGTGATGTGGTGCGGGCTAACTGGGCCGCCGTAGCTGGTGTTATACGTGAGGACCAGCTTGCCTTGGCTGTCGAGGCTCTGGATCTTCCACGGGCCGTCGACGACACTCCAGATCGGCGACGTGGCGTACGTCGTCGGCGGCTTGTTGGCCTGCGAGGCCAGGTAGTTGTACACCGCGACGCAGTCCGAAATGGTCGTGGAGCAGTGGCTCGCTTGCGTCGCGCTGATCCGATCCCAGGCGGTCGGCATGGGGGTGATCTCGCTGAGCATGTTGCTGGTGAACCACGATTCGGAGAACTTCGGCGTGGTGATGTCCATCGTCACGACGTACTTGCTCGCCGCCTTGACGTTCGTCACGTCGGTGGGCAGGCCGGTCGGGCTCCAGAAGGCAAAGTTCTGGCCTTCGGCGATCATCATGTTCATGAAGAACACGACGTTGCTCGCCTCGACCGGCTCGCCGTTGGACCACTTGTAATTCCGCTTCAGCCGGATGATCACGCGGTGGCCCTGGTAGACGGGCTGATCAGCCAGGCTTACCGCGGGGTTCACGTACGGCGTGGTGCCCTGGCCGAACCAGTACAGCGGCCGATACAGCTGGTACTGGAAGTCGTTGACGTTGAAGGTGCTGTCGGAAGCAAGGCTCTTCAGAGTGAAGAACGGGAACGGGTAGCTGGCGAACCCACCGGGCAGCATCGCGTACGTCGCCGAGTTGGTAGCCGCGCCCGTCGGGCCGCCGCTGCTTCCGGACGTCGCGCTCGACGCAGGGCCGCAGGCGGCTAGCACGGCCAGGCCGACCGCGGCGCCGCCCGCGGCCAAAACTCGCCGGTACGCCGCAAGTCCTGCTCGCATGTGGTAACCGCCGTCCTCTCGCACCGGGATCACACTGCCAGCCGGCACCATCCCGAGTCCTGGATTTACCCGCTTAGACACCCAAAAACTTAATTATCACTTATGTACCCGATCCGCATACCCGAGCCTGCCGGAGCGACCGCAGCGGAAGCTGCCCCGTCCGGAGCAACTTGCCGAGCCGGACGACACCACTGGCGGCGCACCGTCGGCCTGGCAGGCCAGCCAACTGCGAAAACGTCGCCAGGCCGGGCGGTCGGCCCGGTCCGAGACCTCGACACGGCAGGCAGGCGGACATGGCTCACTAGGACGGTACCGGACTAATAGGCTGTTCGTCCGAAAGACGGGCGGAAGCGGTGCTCTCGTTCACTCTTGATTCCGGCGAATTATCCCGGATACCTGAGAATCGGACGCGAGCATGGCGAGGCGGGGCATGCCCGCTCCGGAAATCTGCGAAGCTAGAACAGTGAGCCCCCAGAGCCGACGCCGAGAGCCAGCACGTGACAGGGGTCCTCGTGGCTCGGCCGGCCCGCCGCGGGGCGGCCGTGCCGGCGGCCCGAGCGCACCGCCACCTAATGCCCTCTTCGCTGAGATGCTCCGCGCGTCCCGCGAGCTGCTTGCTGTTCGCAGCCCACTGGATGCCGAGCTCATGGTCAGCGAGCTGCTCGGGACCTGGTGGGGCCACCGGGCAAGCGGCCGCGCGCGGGGAGCGCGGCGCCGGGCCGGGATCGAGGAACTGATCGGCGAAGGGCTCGTCAGCTACGCGGCCGAGCAAGGCAGTCCGGCCGCGCTCGCATTGCTGTCCGGCATCGCCTGCCTGGGCACCCCGCGGCAGGCCGCCCAAGCGGAGGAGGCGGCGCTGGCGTTGATGGACAGCGGCGTCGCCCGGCCGGCGTGGGCCGAGCACGTAGGCGCCGTCGAAGCGGCTGAGTGCTATGTCAACAGCGATGCCTACGGCGACCGCGACGAGGTCGTCTGCGTCTTCAGCTACGCCGGCCACGAGCAACATGCCCTGGTCGTCGTCGTCGACTACAACGCCGGCGGGCTTGCTCGTGACGGCTGGGTGACGTCGCAGGTCGGCAAGCTGCTCGACTACTGCCGGGACGGCAACACCGTCGCGCCGACGTTCATCCAGATCGACCCACCGCAAGCCAGGCGCATCCTGGCGACTGCGCTGGCGGCGACCGAGGCGGCGGCGGATCCCACTGTGAGCGCCTCGTTCCCGTCCTATCACGCGTTCATGCGGGCCAGAGTACGGACGCTCCCGCCGGTGCTGCCAGCCGGCGTCGCGAGCCAGGAGGCGGTGCCGGTCGCGCCAGCGGTGAACGCCGCCAGTCGCCGGGCGCTGTGGCGGAAGGACCGGCGGGCCATGCTCGTCGCCGGATTCCTGGCGTCGGATGAGGCTGAGGACCTGTCGGACCGGCAGGCGGCGAGCCGGTGCGCAGACCACATCGTGGACTACGGTTGCGATCGCGATTTCGGTCGTCCGCTGCGGGTCAGCCCAGCGAAGGCCGAGACCTTCCTGCTGGACTGGCTGCCCCGCAAGATCGTCCTGTCGAAGGCCGACCAGGAGGCCATGCCGCACGTGCTGCTCGCCTGGGTGCGCTGGGCAGGCGCCCGGTCCGGTCTGGATGAGGCGGCCATCGCGGCCACGCTGGACGCCGTCTTCGACGCCATGCGGACCTTCCCGAGCGTCTACCGCGACCCAGCGTCGCTCGGCCTGGAGCCGGATATGATCTCGCGCCTGCTGCCCGATGGCGATCTGGAAGCGCTGGCCAGGCGGGTCTTCGCGTTCCCGCTGCTGCGTGGGAGCCACCGCGGAACGGACCTGGCGACGCTGGACCCGTCCCGCCACGCTGACCGCCGAGCGCTGCTGGCCGCCGATCACGACGACGCCGACGCCAGCCACGGACGGGGAGAGCGAGACGCGAACAGCGAGCACATCGATCGTCACATCGCGCTCGCCGATCGGCTCTGGCGCGGCGACCCGCCCGAACTGTGGGAAGCCGCCCAGCGCTTGCTGGACCTCGGCGAGGACCGGCACGAGGTGCTGCACGCTCTCATCGAGACCGTGCGGTCGGCCGTCCCCCGGGATAGCGACATCGCCGCCGCGCTC
>Ga0126373_10001071_pt1 | contig 19146 bp, 20 predicted proteins | sample PanSoiMetPlot_11_FD_92545 | JGI IMG/M metagenome (GOLD analysis project Ga0126373, IMG submission 92545) | Tropical forest soil microbial communities from Panama - MetaG Plot_11 | ecosystem: Environmental > Terrestrial > Soil > Tropical forest > Bulk soil | place: Panama | collected 2016-02-17 | reverse complement strand
TCAAAACCCGCGGCAAGCCGATCCTCAATGTGCCATACACGCAAGAATGCAATGACGTGGCGATGATGCTGATCCAGCACCACAAGGCATCCGAATATTGCGAGCGCGCGCTCGACCAGTTCGAACAGATCTATGCCGATTCCGCCACTTCAGCGCGCGTCATGGCGCTGTCGATGCACCCCTACATCATGGGCGCGCCGCACCGGGTGAAGTATTTGCGCCGTATTTTCGAAGTCATTCGCAAAAAATCGGACGTGCTGTTCTGGAGCGGCGCGCAAATCGCCGATTGGTTCATCGCCAGCGGACCGAAAGCTCCGTGAGAAATCCAGATCCTAAAAGCGGCAGCTCAGCGCGCGCCGATATTGGCGCGCGCCTGATGCTGGTCGCGCTTGGCCTGATCTGGGGCATCACCTGGCCGGTGATGAAAATCGCGCTCAATGAGATCCCGCCGCTGACCATGCGCGCCAGCGCCGCAGTCTTTGGCGCGGTCACCTATTGCTTGATGTGCGTGGTCATGCGGCGCAGCTTGCGCGTTCCAGCGCCGAGGATTTGGGTGCACATCCTTATCGGATCGCTGCTTAACATCGTGGCATTCAGCGTGTTCGGCGCATTCGCTCAGCTCGCGGCGGCCACTTCGCGCGTGGCGATCCTCGCCTACACGATGCCGATCTGGGCGATGTTGCTGGCCTGGCCCTTCCTCGGCGAACGGCCGGACCGTGTTCAAACGATGGCGCTTTCACTGTGCATTGCCGGCCTTGCCATCCTGATCTATCCGCTGACGACCCATGGGATCCCGATCGGAATCGTGTTTGCGCTGGCGGTGGGCGTGTGTTGGGCGGGCGGCACGGTTTACCTGAAATGGGCGCATATCGAGGCCGACCAGATGGGCGTGGGAAGCTGGCAGATGACGTTTGCCGCCGTCATCCTCGTCGCCTGCATGCTGATTTTCGACCGCGGGCCGCGTTTTGGTGGCGCACACCTCGACGGCGTCCTGGCAACGGCATGGACCGGGATCGCCGGCAACGGCATTGCCTATGCGCTGTGGTTCACCATCATTCGGCGGCTGCCGGCGGCGACGGCGTCGCTTGGCGTGCTCGCATCCCCGGTTATCGGCGTCATCGGGTCGTTTCTGATCCTGGGCGAGGTGCCAACGGCTACCGACATGATCGGCTTTGCGCTGATCTTTGCTGCATCGGCTTGCGTTCTGCTGACGCGTCAAAGCGACGTCGAGCCCCCCTCGCATGCAGCGTGAACGATCGGATTGCGACGCAAAGGATTCGCTGCCGTCAGAGATTTCAAGGTCCGGCTATCTTCGCCAAATCGGCGACGCGCGCTGCCATCGTGCTCTGCGGATCGGACAGCGGATCGATGACGGTGAAGTGGTTGGTTCCGGCGACCTCCTGGTAACGCGTTTGCGCACCGGTCTGCTGCCAAGTCTGCGCAATGGTGCGGCTCTGCCGCTTGAACTCGCTCGATTCAAGCCCGCCGGCCACGGCATCGAAAACACGGTTCGCCGCGATCGGCCAAAACAGCGGCGAAACCTTTCGTGCTTCGGCTGGATCGAGGCGGAGGTCCGCATTGACGCTGGTGGAAAGTAGCGGCGTCAGATCGAACACGCCGGAGATCGAATAGGCCGCCGGAACGAGATCGGCGGGAGCTTTCGGATAAAGCGTGCGCCAATCGGTGGCGAGGAGCGCGGCGGCGAGGTGACCGCCGGCCGAATGGCCATAAACCGTCATGCGCCGCCCGAACCGCTGCCACAGATACGCGCACATTCGGCGCATTTGCTCGATGATGTCGGCGATAGTGACGTTGGGACACAGGTCATAACCGACCACCGCGACGGAAATGCCGCGCTCATTCGGCCCGCGCGCCATTTGGCTGAACACCGACGGCTCGAGCGACCGCCACCAGCCGCCATGAATAAAAATCGCGAGCGGCGCATTCTCGTGCCCTTGCGCCAGGAACAGATCAATGGTCTGCCGCGGGGTGCTGCCATAGGTCAGGCCGAGTTCGGCACGGCCGTCTTTGAGCATCTCGGCCCGGTAAAGCTCCGCTGCATAGGTCCAGCGGGCAAAAATCTCGGGGTGCTCGGGCACGCGGGCGCGATTGTTATATTCAGCTTCGTAGTCGATCGCGGCCACCGGGCGCCTCCATGCGGATTGTGCCGCGAATCTGCGGCATGTCTTCGGCGCTGGCAAGTTTGCCTTGAAAGCGCTGACCGACATTGACGCCAATGGTTTCCGGGACCAGCGTGGACCGCTAAAAGGAAAGTCATGAAAGTTGACGGCAAATCGATGCGCAGTATCTGGCTGGAACCCGACGGCTGGTCGATCGCGATCATCGATCAGACCGCGCTGCCGCACCGGCTGACGACCGCCCGCCTCACCAGCCTGCAAGACGCGGCGCGTGCGATCAGGGCCATGCTGGTGCGCGGCGCGCCGCTGATCGGCGCGACTGCAGCCTATGGCGTTTGCCTGGCGCTGCGCGCGGATGCCTCCGATGACGCGCTCGATCGCGCCTGCGCGACCTTGCTGCGAACACGGCCTACCGCGATCAATCTCAAATGGGCGCTCGACGAAATGGTCGCCGCGGTGCGCAATCGCGCGCGCGGCGAGCGCGTTGACGCTGCCTACCGGCGCGCCCAGGAAATCTGCGAGCAAGACATCGCCATCAATACCGCAATTGGAAAAAACGGATTGCCGCTGATCGAAGTGGCCGCCAGGTGCAAGAAACCCGGCCAGAGCGTCAACGTACTCACCCATTGCAATGCCGGCTGGCTGGCCGCGGTCGATGTCGGCACGGCCACCGCGCCGATCTATCGGGCGCACGATAGCGGCATCGCCATTCACGTCTTTGCCGACGAGACGCGGCCGCGCAACCAAGGGGCGTCGCTGACCGCGTGGGAGCTTGGCCGGCACGGCGTGCCGCACACGGTGATCGCCGATAATACCGGCGGCCATCTCATGCAACATGGCCTCGTCGATCTGGTCATTGTCGGTACCGACCGGGTCACCGCGGCGGGCGACGTGTGCAACAAGATCGGCACCTATCTCAAAGCGCTCGCTGCGCGCGACAACAATATCCCGTTCTATGTAGCGCTGCCGTCGCCGACCATCGACTTCTCGATCAGCGACGGGCTTGCCGAGATCCCGATCGAAGAGCGCGGCGCCGACGAGGTGGCGACCATGACTGGCCGCACCGCGCAAGGCGGCATTGAAACGGTGCGGATCGTGCCCGACGGCTCGCCCGTGGCCAACTACGGCTTCGACGTCACCCCGGCGCGGCTCATCACCGGGCTCATCACCGAACGCGGCGTGATTGCCGCTTCGCGCGAGGCGCTGGCGAGGGCTTTTCCGGAACGCGCCGGCGAGGCAAAATGAGACCATCGTGAGTCTCGTCGTTCTGGTTCGCGTGGAGCCCGTTGCGTGCCTAAGCTCGTCCTTCGCCCCCTCTCGAACGTGCCGCTTCCTGGAATTCTCAGCATGAACACCGACGCTTCAGGCGGCGTGGCCGCTCAGATCGCATCATCAGACTCGCCTTTGGTGGACGGCCGGCAATCGGAAACGGCGCTCGCAATCGCCCGCGGCACGGCGCGCTATTTGCACGCGCTCGGCTATTGCGTCGTCGGCGAACTGCCGCTGCCATCGGGCCGACGCGCCGACCTCGTCGCGCTCGGCGGCGACGGCGAAATCATCATTGTCGAGATAAAATCCTCGGTAGCCGATTTCCGCGCCGACCAAAAATGGATGGACTATCGCCGGCACTGCGATCGGCTGTTCTTCGCCACCCATGCCGGCGTGCCTTGCGATATCTTCCCCGCTGAGGCCGGCTTGATCGTCGCCGACGCCTTCGGCGCCTCGATCGTAAGCGAAGCGCCAGAGCAGCGCATTGCGGCGGCAACCCGCAGAGCGGTGACCTTGCGCTTTGCGCATGCGGCAGCGCTGCGGCTGCAGGCGGTTGCCGATCCGCAAGGACCTTACAACGGCGAGTTCTAGGGCGCAGGCGCGAGCGCCGCAGGTCAAGCAGCGATCTAGCGGTTGATTAAAAGGAATTTATTTGGGGGCGCGCTTGGCCAAAATGCGCTGCAGCGTGCGGCGATGCATGTTGAGGCGGCGCGCGGTTTCCGAAACGTTGCGGCCGCATAGTTCGTAGATGCGCTGGATGTGCTCCCAGCGGACGCGATCGGCCGACATCGGATTTTCCGGCGGCTCGATTTTTTTGTTATCGAGGGCGAGCAAGGCCGCCGCGACATCGTCGGCATCGACCGGCTTTGCCAGATAATCGACGGCGCCGAGCTTCACCGCATTCACCGCGGTTGCGATATTGCCGTAGCCGGTGAGAATGATCGCGCGCGCCTCCGGCCGGCGCTTCTTCATCGCCGAAATAACATCGAGGCCGTTGCCGTCGCCGAGCCGCATATCGACGACCGCGAATGCGGGCGCGGCTTTTTCCACTTGAAGAAGACCATCGCTGACCGATTCGGCGGTCGTCACCGTAAAGCCGCGGCCTTCCATGGCGCGGGCCAGGCGCTGCAGGAACGACTTGTCGTCCTCAACGATCAGAAGCGAGCGCTCGCCCGGCATCGCGCTTGATCCGGCATCGGTCATCGCTGTTTCCAACCCTAGGACGTGCGAACCGGATAGGCCTCGCCTGATGGTGCCGTCCCGGACTCACGATTTACAGTTAACTCGCCACCTACAGTTAAGAAGCCGCAGCGGCAGCCTCAAGTGGTGGCGGCGCCATCGGAGTTTCAAAATCCTCCCGGTTCCAGGTCACGGTGATGGTGGCGCCATGCAGCGGCGGCGCTTGATTGATCAGCGAGAGCTTGGCCCCGGAGCGCTCCAGAAGGGTCTTGGCTATGAAAAAACCGAGCCCGAGCCCAAACAGCGCGGTTTCGTCGGCCTCCGAACCGCGAGGACCCGGCCGACGATGGGTGACATAGGGCGCGCCGAGCCGGTCGACCACTTCGGGAGCAAAGCCGGGGCCATCGTCGCTGATGATGATGTTAACCTCCTCAGTCGTCCAGCGGGCCGCGATCTCGACTCGGCTGTGGGCGAAATCCACCGCATTTTCAATCAGGTTGCCGAGGCCGTACCGAATTGCTGGATTGCGCTCGCCGGCCGGTTCACCGGCGCGGTTGGGCGGAAAAGTGACAATGATCGCAACGCCGAAATTGCGGTGCGGCGCCACCGCTTCCTCGATCAGGGCCGAAAGCGGCATACGGTCGAACGGCTCACCCGCCGGCAGTTCGGTGATCTTGGCCAAAATCTCACGGCAGCGTTGGGCCTGCTCGCGTAACAATTTGACATCCTCAGCGTAGGGCGAGCCGGCCTCGAGCGCGCGCTCGATCTCGCGGATCACGACCGTGATCGTCGCTAATGGCGTGCCAAGCTCATGGGCCGCGGCGGCGGCCAACCCATCGAGCTGAGACAGGTGCTGCTCGCGCGCCAATACCAGTTCGGTAGCGGCCAGCGCGTCGGAGAGCTGACGCGCCTCCTCGGCAACTTGCCACGTGTAAACGCCGATATAGCCGATGGCGAGCAGGATCGAGAGCCAGACGCCCACCATGTAGATTTCCGGAAGCTCAAGCGGATTTTCGGTATCCCATGGCAAATCGTAATGCAGAAACACCAGCATGGTGGCGCAAAACATCGCGAAGGTACCGATCAGCAAGGTCATGCGCGGCGGCAGCGCCGTCGCCGAGATCAAGACCGGCCCGAGAAGAAGAAAGGCGAACGGGTTTTCCAGGCCGCCGGTGAGGTACAAAAGCGCGGCAAGCTCCGCGATATCGAACGTCAGGAGCCAAGCCGCGCGGTCCGGCTCCAGCCACTGGGTCTGCCGGAAGCTCACCCGCAGCGCCACGTTCAACAACGCCGCCAAGGCGATAACCGCAAGACACGCCCAAATCGGGACTTCAAATTCGAGGCCGAAATGCACCGCCAGAACGGCGGCCAATTGCCCACAGACCGCGAGCCAGCGCAGGCGGATCAGCGTATCCAGCCGTACGTTGCGAGGCCGCTCATGGGTGCGGGGCAGACCAAACATGCGACTAATGTAGCGATCCGGCGAAGGCGAGCCAAACTGGCTGGCGCTTGGTGCCCGGATGCGCGAGACTATGCGGGTAAAAGCTCCATCAGGAGTGATTGCAATGGCATACGAACTCGACCAGTTCATTTCCGATTGCCGGACCATCCTGGCGGGCGATCCAGGCCCAAAAGGGCGCGAACAGGTGCGCGCCCGGCTCGAACGCCTGTTGCAGAATCCCGACTTTGTGCGCCGGCGCTGCGAACTGGCCCCCCGCGGCCTGCATGTGCTTTATGAGGACCCGGAACTCGGTTTTCAGGTGCTTGCTCACATCAATGACAAGGCGCGTGTTTCGCCGCCGCACGACCACGGCAACTCGTGGGCCATCTACGGCCAAGCGACCCATTACACCGACATGACCGAATGGGAGCGCGAGGACGACGGCCGCGATACGCAGCACGCCAAGCTCAAACCGGTGAAAAAGTATCGGCTGATGCCCGGACAAGCCGGAATTTATCAAGACGGCAAGATTCACTCGATCGACTATCCCGATCATGCCCGCTTTGTTCGCGTGACCGGAACGAATCTCGATCGCATCCAGCGCGTGCGCTTCGATCTCGATACCGGCGAAGTCAAACAGATGACGCCGCAGCAGGCGACGTGACGGCCCCCGTCAGCCCCGCCACGCTGCGGGGCATGTTGGAGGACGGCAGGGAGCTCGCGCTTGTCGACGTCCGCGAAGAGCTGATTTATTCGCAAGGCCATCTCTTGCTGGCGCGGTCGGCGCCGCTCAGTCGGCTGGAGCTGAAATTCGCGGAGCTGGTGCCGCGGCGCACGACCCGCATCGTGCTGTGCGACGGCAATGCCGGCCTTGCCGAACACGCGGCTACGGTTCTCGCCCGTAACGGCTACTGCGACCTGCGCATTCTTGCCGGCGGCACTGTGGCGTGGGCGGCGGCCGGGTTCGAGCTGTTTACCGGCGTCAATGTGCCGAGCAAGGCGTTCGGCGAATACATCGAACATGAAGACGGCACGCCGAGTATCGCGGCCGATGAACTCGCTCGCCTGATCGGCAAAGACGCCGATCTCGTGGTCCTGGACAGCCGGCCGTTTGATGAATACGCGCGAGTCTCGATCCCGGGCGCGACCAACGTGCCGGGCGCCGAACTCGTGCTGCGGGCGCGTGAGATCGCGCCATCGCCAGATACCATGGTCGTGGTCAATTGCGCCGGTCGCACCCGCAGCATCATCGGCGCGCAATCCTTGATCAATGCCGGCCTGCCGAACAAGGTCGCTGCCTTGCGCAACGGCACGATGGGCTGGAGCCTTGCCGGCCTGACCTGCGACAGGGGGAAAAGCCGCCGCGCGCCGCGGGTCTCACGCGAACAATTGGGGTGGGCGAAACGCGCGGCGCGGCGGGTAGCGCAGGCCTGCGGTGTCGAGAGCATCGATCAGGCCAGGCTTGACGCTTTGCAGCGAGACGAGAGCCGCACGCTCTATGTCTTCGATGTCCGCGATCCCGCCGAATACCTAGCGGGCCATATTGCCGGCGCGATTTCAGCGCCGGGAGGCCAATTGGTTCAGGCGACGGATCAATATATCGGCACGCTCGGCGCCCGGGTCGTGCTGGTCGATGATCTGGAAGTACGCGCCGCGATGACCGGATCGTGGCTACGGCAGATGGGTTTTGCCGACGTCTTTTTGCTGGCGGAAGCCGGCGACGAAACCGGCTGGCCGGCCGCGCCGGTGCTTGAAAACGAAACAAGGCCGGAGACCGCAATCGAGGCCAACACGCTTGCGGACCTCGTATCGCGCAATGCGGCAACCGTGCTCGATCTTTCGTTGAGCCGGAATTATCTCGCCGGCCACATTCCCGGCGCATGGTTTGCGATCAGGACGCGGCTTAAGCGGGCGCTGGAAAAAATCGCAATCGAGAACAACCTCGTGCTCACGTCGGAGGACGGCGCGCTCGCCACGCTTGCGGTGGGCGAAGCCGAAACCCTGGTCGATCGGCCGGTGCGCTTTCTCCGAGGTGGCAATGCGGCTTGGCAAGCGGCCGGCCAGCCGTTCTCCACCGAAGCGAAAATGGCCGACCAGCCGGTCGATCAATGGCGCAAGCCCTACGAACGCTCCGGCGACGTCAAAACGGCGATGCAAGAATATCTAACCTGGGAAGTCGATCTCTTGCCGCGCATCAAACGCGACGGCTCGCTGCAGTTCGAACGCTTCAGACCGCGGCTTGCAGCAGAAGTTCGGTGAGGCGTTCCGGCATATCGACCATCACATCATGGCCACAGTCTACTTCGTGACAGCGCCAGGACGGATCCGATTGGACTGCCGATAGCGCACGATCAAAGCTTGGATTGTTGTAGCCTTTGGCGCGAATATAGGTCTTGCGCGCGATGCGCTCACGCGCGCCGCTGAGCGCGATCGGTGACGTGAAGGTCCCGATCGGCTGCGGCACGCAGAGAGCATCGACCCATTGCCGATCGGCTGCATTGACGCCAAACGCCTCGGCCGGCCGCGGCGCCACGCCGGGATCGTTTCGCTGCAACGCCGTGCGAATGGCGTCCTGAATCGCCGGCCCAGTGAGTTTTAGGATCGTGTCGCCGTTCTCGGGAAGGAAGGCATCAAGGAACACGATCGACCGAATCAGTGCGGGCGTCGCTTCTGCGACGCCGGAAATAACGAATCCGCCATAGGAGTGGCCACAGAGGACCACGTCGCTCAGTCGCTCCCATTGCATCACGTTCACGATGTCGGCGACATGGGTGGCGAGGTCGATGCCTGGCCGCAACAGATGCGAGCGCTCGCCGAGGCCGGTCAGCGTCGGCGCGAAAACCGCATGGCCATCGTGGCGAAGCCGATCGGCGACGCGTCGCCAACACCAGCCGCCGTGCCAGGCGCCGTGCACCAGAACAAAAGTATGGGCCATCAAACCCCTCCCCGCGCTCCGCCTGATCTTAAGGTTGCCAGGCGACGTCGGCGGAGGGCGGCGCGGCCGTGTCCTGACGCGCCTTGTCGATGAACTGCATCAATGCCCGCAACGCCGCGTCAACACCTTCTCCGCTCACCGCCGAAACGACGAATAGTGTCGTTTTCGCCACGCGCTTTAGGCTCGCCACCTGTCGCTCGATGTCCGGGGCGCTGAGCGCATCGGCTTTGTTGAGCGCCACGATTTCCGGCTTTTCTGCGAGCTCATGACCATAAGCTTTCAGCTCGGCGCGCACGGTTTTGTAGGCGACGCCGGCATCTTCGCTGGTGCCGTCGATGAGATGCAATAGCACGCGGCAGCGTTCGACATGCGCGAGAAAGCGGTCGCCAAGACCGACGCCTTCATGGGCGCCTTCGATCAATCCCGGGATATCGGCGAGCACGAACTCGCGCCCATCGACGTCGACCACACCGAGCTGAGGATGCAACGTGGTGAATGGATAGTCGGCAATCTTGGGCTTGGCTGCGCTCACCGCGGCGAGAAAAGTGGATTTGCCGGCGTTTGGAAGGCCGATAATCCCGGCATCGGCGATGAGCTTGAGCCGCAACCGAACCGTGAGCTCGGTGCCGGCTTGGCCGGGATTGGCGTGACGCGGCGCGCGATTGGTCGAGCTTTTGAAATGGGCATTGCCGAATCCGCCATTGCCGCCGCGCGCCAGCACAACGCGTTGTTCGATTTCGGTCAGGTCGGCCAACAGCGTGACGTCATCCTCGTCGTAGATCTGCGTGCCGATCGGCACTTTGAGAACGATATCGGCGCCGTTGGCGCCGTGCCGGTCCTTGCCCATGCCGGCGCGGCCGTTGGCCGCGGTGAAATGCTGCTGGTAGCGGTAATCGATCAGCGTATTAAGCCCATCGACCGCTTCGGCGATGACATCGCCGCCCTTGCCGCCATCGCCGCCGTTCGGACCGCCGAATTCGATGAATTTCTCCCGCCGGAACGAGACGCAGCCGTTGCCGCCGTCGCCGGAGCGAATGTAAATCTTGGCCTGGTCGAGAAACTTCATTTGCTCAACTCTGTTAAAGCGCGAAACCCGGCGGCACAACCGTCATTGCTGTGCCGCGGTGGCCCATAATGCCTGCCTGATATAAGGTCGGGCCTCGCGCCGGCGGAGCCCGGCCCGTCCTTATTGCCTTTCGGAACGCGTGGGAGACCAACAAGCGTGTGGGGCGTTGTAAAGCTCGCAATGCGAGCCGCGATTTGGCGTCGGTCGACCAATCTGCCGCTCGTCGGATTGCAATCGCTGTTGGCATTAGCGGCTTTGTTGGCGGCGGTCCGCGCCGCGCTGCAACTTGTCGAAGCCGGCGCCTGGCAAGACTTCAATCCCTACGGACTCAATGCCGTGATTGCCTGGATCGCGCTTGAGCTCGCGATCGCCGCCCTGTTCGTGCGCCCGGCCGCGCGCACCACCGCCTTGGCGGCGATGTTCGTTCTGTCCGTCACCGTCGACATCGCCATGTCTGCATTCAGTGTCGGCGCCCCGCTGGTGGCGCAAGCGGCGGGACAGCCTGTTTTAATCAACAACGCAGTCGTGGCCGGCGCAATCTACACACTGCTGTTCGTGTGGTGGATTGGCGCCATGACCTGCATCGTCGGCTCGCTCGAGCAACAATCGAGTTGGCGGCTCGTCGGCAGGATCGCCGGCCTGTGGCTCGCCTTATTCGCCGCCAATGTGGCGATGCCGCATACGCCAGTGTTTGTGCCGCCCGATTTCGATCCGCGCAACGCTAACTGGTGGGAAACCGTGTACGCGGTCCACCGCGCCGAAGGCAAGCCGCGAACCGGTCAAGGCACGGCTCAAGGCAACAGGCAAGCCGCGCTCATCGAGAAGACGCAGCCGCGCCTGCTTCAAGATCAGTTCGCAGGCTTGACGCCGTCACGCAAAGGCGAAACCGAAATTTACACTCTCGCGGTCGCCGGCTGGGCCGATCAGGATGTCTTCGTCAAGGAACTCGACGGCGCACTAGAAGCGATCGGCAGCGTTTTGCCGATCAAAGGCCACACTGTGCGCCTGATCAATCGCCGCGATACGGTTAATACGATTCCACTCGCCAATTTTTCGAATTTTGCGGCTGCGGTGCACGCCATCGGCGATGCCATGGACAAGGACAACGATATCTTCGTCCTGTTCATGACGTCGCACGGCGAGCAGACTGGCTTCGCCTTGCAGCTTCCCAGCGGGACGGCGGAATTGACGCCGAAGCAAGTTGCTGCGGCGCTCGACGGCGAGCGCATCAAGAATCGAGTCGTGATCGTTTCCGCGTGCTTTTCCGGAATCTTCGTGCCGCCGCTAGCGAACGACAACACCATTGTCATCACCGCGGCGGACGCCAAACACACTTCGTTCGGCTGCGCCCCCGAACGCGACTGGACCTATTTTGGCGACGCCTTCTTCCATCAAAGCCTGCATCCGGGCGCGGACTTCCAAAATGCTTTCGATCACGCACGCGTCCTGATCCATGGCTGGGAAATGATGGATCGCGCCACACCGTCAAATCCGCAAGGCTCGTTCGGCCCGGCGCTGGTGGCAAAGCTGGCGCCATTGTTTGCCACCAATCCGCGTCCGTGACGACACAGGACGATCAGGCCGAATTAGAGCGATAGAACCATCGCTCTAAATTTTTGTTGGAACATGATCTTTTCGGAAAACCGGCTGCCACCCCGGATCAAGTCCGGGGCAGACCTTTTTGCGGATCATGCTCTAAGCAACCTGACGCGCCTGACCCCAGGCCTTGAGCGAGGCCCACAGGCCACGATCAAGACGAAAGCGATCGATCGGCGCCGCGGAATTGATGGCGCGGATGCGGCAAAGCTGGACGCCGGTCCATTGGAAGCCGCACTTCTCAAGCACGCGGCGCGACGCTGGATTGCTCACGCGAGCCCCGGAGGAAAGCTCCTCATAGCCGAGCTTGGCGAAGGCGTAGTCGATCAGCGCCCGCGCGGCCTCGGTGGCGTAGCCACGGCCCCAAAAAGGGACGCCGAGCCAATAGCCGAGTTCAGCGCCGTCCTGCCGCGGATCGAGCCCGCACATTCCGATCAACCCGCCGTCAAGCTCGATCGCAAATACCGTCTCGCCGCCGGTTTTATTGATCGCGGCGAGGAGTGTCACGGCGTCCGCGGCGCTATAGGGATGCGGGATACGCGCGGTGTTCTCGGCGACGCGGCGGTCGCCGGCCAAAGCCACCATGGTCGCTACGTCGCCGTGCGACGGCGCACGCAGCGAAAGCCGCGCGGTTTTGAGCGCGGGCACGCGACGCGTCTTGGTGTCTGGCTTAGCGTCCACCTTGGCCTCTCGCGCCAAGACGTCCGTCAATTCAGACGTTGCGACTTCCGTTGCGAATGTCATCGCCTGGGCTCCTGAAAAACCCACTAAAACCAAAAGGGGAGACCGGCATGCCGGTCTCCCCTTTTGGAGCCCATTCGGGCCCGCCGGTTCGACTGCATGCCGGCGGACCTCCTATGATCCACCGTATTACTGGGCCGCGGCCCCATTCATCGGATGTACAGACACAAAGACGCGGCCTTTAGTTTTGGTTACAAACTCTACTTTGCCGTTGATCAGGGCAAAGAGCGTGTGGTCCTTGCCGACCCCAACATTGCGGCCGGCGTGCCATTTGGTGCCGCGCTGACGGGCAATGATATTTCCGGCCAGCACCTGCTCGCCGCCGAAAATCTTCAGGCCCAGACGCTGTCCAGCCGAATCACGGCCGTTGCGCGAGGATCCGCCTGCTTTCTTGTGTGCCATTACCGGGCTCCGAAACTCATTGCTTCGTTATCTATACTGCATTCGTGACAAAAGCATCACCTGCCAATGTCTTTTCTTCACTTTTTCTTACCCTTTGATGGCCCTTGAGCCGCGGGCTTTTTCTCTTTCGCCGCCGGCTTGGCTTTCGGCTTGCCGGGCTTCTGCGCCGAAGCCTTCCGCGCCGGCGCGTCGGTCTCAGCCGCCTCGCTGGCGGCGGCCGCTTTGGGCGCCGCAGGCGCCCGCTTCGGTCTCGGCTGCGCCTGTTTGCTCGGTTTCTTGCCGTCGGTCAAAATTTCGGTGATGCGCAGCAGAGTGAATTCCTGGCGATGACCGATCTTGCGCCGCGAGTTTTTGCGGCGCCGCTTTTTGAAGGCGACGATCTTCGGCCCGCGCGCTTGCTCGAGAACTTCGGCCGCCACCGTGGCGCCGGTGACGGTCGGCGCGCCAAGCGATAGGTTGTCGCCGCCCACAACCAAGACCTCGCCAAATTCGACGATCTCGCCGGGTTCGCCCTTCACTTTACCGACCTTGATCACATCTTCGGCGGCGACCCGGTATTGCTTGCCGCCCGTTTTAAAGACCGCGAACATATGTCGTCCTCTTCCAACCCCTGCTGCCAAGCCTCATTCGAGGCCCGATGCTCGGGTCATGACCCGGACCGGATCCTTCCAGTCTATTCTGCTGACGGCCCGCGGCCTCGTGGCGCGACGGCGGCACGCAATGCGCAGACCGGCGCCGTTATGACCGTCTCCTAACTGGCTGTCAAGAAACGCGAAGCACGCTTTTCTCGGCCGGCATCGGATGATTGTGCCGCAGGTGCGCTGGGGTGACGTTGGCGCGCCGGTCATGGTAAAGCGCAAGCCAATGACACAAAAAACCGGCCACGCCGGGCAGCCGGGAGCAAACGGCAATGACGGCAGAAAGGAGGATGACTCTTTCACGCCGCGCCGTGCTCGCGGCCGGCTTGCCGGCGATGGCCCTCGCGACGGCGCGCGCGCAAAATGGCGCCGAAACCTATCCGGAGCGCCAGGTCTCCTTTATCGTGCCGTTTGCGCCGGGCGGTGGCACCGACATTCTCGCGCGGCTGCTCGCCCAGAAACTCGAACAGCGGCTTGGTAAAGCTTTCGTCGTTGAGAACCGCCCCGGGGCGGGCACCATCCTCGCCACCAATTTCGTCGCCAAGTCACCGCCTGACGGCTATACAATCGCGATGACGGTGTCGTCGCTCGCCGCCGACGTAACGCTCTATAAAACCCTGCCCTATGATCCGGCGAAGGATCTCGTGCTGGTTGCGCTGATCGCGAGGGTGCCGTTCGTGCTCGTCGTCAATCCGTCGCTGCCGGTTAATAGCGTCGAGGATCTCATTAAGCTCGCTAAGCAGCGCACGCTCAGCTACGGCACCGGCGGGATCGGCGCTTTTCATCATCTGGCCGCAGCGCTGTTCTCGACCATGACCGGAATTAAGATGACGCATGTGCCGTACCGCGGGAGCGCGCCTGCGCTCAACGACCTGATGGCCGGCTATGTGCAAGTGATGTTTACCGACTATGGCCCGGCCGCTCCGTTCATCAGTAGCGGCAAAGTGCGCGCGCTTGCGGTCACGACCAAACAACCGTTCTCGGCCTTGCCGGAGGTCCCGCCATTAGCCGAGGCTGGCGTGCCCGGTTTCGATGCCGCGCCGTGGCAAGGCGTGATCGCGCCGGCCCATACGCCACCGGCGATCGTCGCCAAGCTCAACGCGGAGCTCAATGATGCGGTGGCGGTGGCCGATGTGCGCGCGCGGATGCGGGACATCGGCATGATCCCGGTCGGCGCCGGCTCGCCGGCGGAGCTTGCCGAGTTTCTCCAGTCTGAAATCGTACGCTGGGGCAAGGTCGTAGAGGACGCCGGGCTTGCCCGGTCGGAGTGACCGTCGTGTCGAGCGCGACGATGCCGGCCACAAGCCGCCGCCAGCTTCCCATCGGCGACGAGATTTTTCTCGATCATGTCGGACACTTCGTGCGCGATGCGCAAGCGGCAAGCCACGCGCTGCGCCGAGCCGGCTTTGCGCCGACGCCGGCGTCGATCCAAGCGAATAAGGAGCCGTCCACGGGACGGCTCGCTCCCACCGGGCTCGGCAACGTCACGGCAATGTTTGCGCGCGGCTATATGGAGATCCTGTTCAAAAACTCCGACACGACGCTGGCCGGCGAACTCGACGCGGCCCTCGCCCGGCGCGCCGGACTGCATCTCGCCGCCTTCTCGGTGGCCGATGCGGCCGCGGCGCGCGAGCGCCTGGCCGGCGCCGGATTTCCGGTGCGCGATTTGGTGCGCATGCAGCGCCCGGTTGAAATGGAAAACGGCCCGGGGCTTGCCGCTTTTACGATCGCCCGCGTAAAGCCAATGGCGATGCCGGAAGGGCGCATTCAGTTGTTGACACATCATACCGAAGACGCCGTGTGGCAGCCGCGCTGGCTTTCGCATGCGAACAGCGTTTGCGAGCTCATCGACGTGGTGATTGCGGTCGGCGATGTCGAAGAGGCGGCGCAGCGGTTCGCGCGCTTCACCGGCCGGGCGGCAACATTCACGCCAGGCGGCGCGCTGATCCGGCTCAACCGCGGCGGCGTTTATCTGGTCAGTCACGATCGAGCCACCGAAAAACTGCCGGAAGTGCCGGTCACTTCATTGCCGTTCATGATCGGCTACTCGCTCGGCGTCGAATCGCTGGCCGCCGCCGAAACGGCGGTCAATGGCGCCGACCTGGAATGGCGCGCATTCGAAGACGGGATCGTCGCGACCTTCCCGGCGGAATTGGGCCAGGGCGCCTGGTTCTTTGTCGAAGCGGCCGAAGGTCTGCCGTGGCGCCGCTGAGCCCAATTTGGCTTTTGCGCTCGGCATGCAATATTCGCACCGCGCAACAGCGAGACCGCCTTTGCATAGTCCGGCAGACATCGCGACGTCCTGGCCTGACGCGATCTACGCGCATTTTCGCCGCGTCGGCGTCCGCCAAGTGGGTTATGTGCCCGACGCCGGACACAGCCGGCTGATTACGCTGTGCCAGAACGATCGGCAGATCACCGACGTGGTGCTGACCACGGAAGAAGAAGGCGTCGCGCTGGTCGCCGGCGCCGCGCTCGGCGGGCAACGCGCTGCGCTCCTGATGCAGTCGAGCGGCGTCGGTAACTGCGTCAATATGTTTTCGCTCCTGCGCAATTGCGGTTTTCCCTGCATCGCGCTTGTCACCATGCGCGGCGAGTTCGGCGAATTCAATCCGTGGCAGGTGCCGATGGGCACTATCACCGAAGCGGTGCTGCGGCTTTGCGGCTTTCTGACCTACCGGGTCGAGAGCGCGGATGCCGTCGATGAGATTGTCGGCGCCGGCTGCGACATGGCGTTTAACGGCGATTTGGCGATCGCGGTCCTCTTGTCGCAACGGCTGATCGGGCCCAAGCAATGGACGCGATAGGGATGCGATGATGCTGGACCGGCGCCAATTCGTGCAGCAGCTCTTGGTCGATCGCGGCGATTTATTAGTCGTGCCCGGATTGGGTTCGGCGACCTACGATATTGCCGCAGCCGGCGACCACCCGCTGAATTTCTATCTCTGGGGCGCGATGGGCGGTACTACCATGATTGCGCTCGGTCTGGCGCTGGCGCGGCCCGAGCGGCGCGTCGTCGCGATTCCCGGTGATGGCGATATGCTGATGGGTCTTGGCAGCCTCGCCACGATCGGCGTCAAGCAACCGACAAACTTCGTCGTGGTGGTGCTCGACAATGCGCGCTACGGCGAGACCGGCATGCAGGCGAGTCACACCGACGCCGGCGTCGATTTCGCAGCGCTGGCGCTCGCTTGCCGTTTCCGGCAGGCGCGCACCGTGACACGCATCGAACAGGTGGCGGAAGTGCGGCAATTGCTGCACGCCGGCGAAGGGCCAATTCTCATCAACGCCAAGATCAAGCCGGAGGATGTGCCGCGGGTGCTGCCGCTCCGCGACGGGCACGCCATCAAGCAGCGCTTCGTCGCGGCATTAAATGCCGTCTGATCCCGTCGGCGCCTCTTTCAGCACTTGTGAAAGAACTTGTAGATCTCCGGGCGCTGCATCCAGATCAGGTGAAACGTCAAGCCGCCGTGTTCGTCGATCCATTTGCGGATATCTTGCGGATAAATCCGCAGCAATTGCTCGGTGACGAACGGGAATGTGCCGGCATGGAATCCGAGTGCTGCGTCCGGCGTGACGCAAATGTCCTTGCGCGGAAAATATCAGGTCAACAAGGTGCAGGCGGACGCGCAGAGGCCAGCGATGCGGATGCTTACCTTTTGCGCAGCGAGCTTCTCCCATTTCTGCTGGTAGAGAAAGACGAGACCGCCATGGTCGCCAGTAATGTCGATCGTTTCGGCACGCGCCAACGGCGCGGCGATGATCAAAATGGCCGTCAACGCAACTTGCCAAAATTTCATTTCATTGCCCCGCATTTGCTCCGCGCTGCCTTTGCGCTGCCTGTTTGACCGCCGCGACGATTTCTGGGTAAGCGGCGCAACGGCAGAGATTCCCCGACAGATAGTGGCGAATGTCCTCGTCGCTTGGATCGGGATTCTGCTTGAGCAATTGATGCGTCATCAGCACGAATCCCGGCGTGCAGAAGCCGCATTGGAACGCCCCGCAAGCTATAAACGCCTCCTGAACATTCGACAGCGCACCATCGGCGTCGAGATGCTCGACCGTGGTGACCGCCTTGCCGTCGGCCCAGACCGCAAAATAAAGGCAGCCTGACACCGCACGGCCATCGACCAGCACGGTGCAGCAGCCGCATAGTCCCTGCCCGCAGCTTTCGCGCGCGCCAAACAGATCAAACCGCTGTAACAGCTCGACCAGATTGCGATGCGGCTCGATCATGGTCGAGACCGGCTGGCCATTGAGCGTAAAACCGATGGTGCGCGCGGTCATCATTCGTTCTCGAGCGGCCGGCCGGCTTTGACGCGTAACGCGCGCAGCACCGCTTCGGCGGTGATCGGCAATTCGGTAATCCGCACGGCGACGGCGTCATGAATCGCATTGGCGATCGCCGGCGACACGCCGAACGTGCCGGTCTCACCCAATCCCTTCGCGCCGAACGGACCGGAATGCTGTTCCGCGGCGACAAGTTCATTCTCCATCGGCGGCACGTCGCCGATGCCGGGAATCTTGTAATCGGCCAAAGATGCATTGGTGACCTGCCCGCCATCGAGCTGCATCGCCTCGGACAACGTGAAACCGAGCTGCATGATCGCGGCGCCCGACAGTTGCGTCCGGGCCACGGCGGGATTGACCGGCTTGCCACAGTCGGCGGCGTTGATCAGCCGCAAGATGTGCACATGTCCGGTTTCGATGTCGACCTCGACCTCGGCGGCCGCGCCGCCGACCATCCAGAACGGCGTGACATTGTCCGACTGGCCGGTCTGCGCATCCGGCGGTTTGTAGTTCGGCACAAAGCTCCCCGTACCGATGACATTGCCAGCCTGCATGCCGTAACGTTTCTTGAATATTTCGGCTGGCGGATAATTGGTCCCTTCTGGCAGCCCGGCCTCGGCGGCGAGCGCACGCAATTTGGCGCGGGCATCTTCGGCCGCTAGCCGCACCGCACCGCCCATGTGAAAAAGCGAGCGCGAGCCGAGCGTGCCCATGTCGTAGGGCGTGACATCGGTGTCCGGCGCGACCACGCGGACCTCTTCCGTTTTGATGTCCAGCACCTCGCCGACGATCTGGGCAAATGCGGTGTCGGCGCCCTGCCCCATATCGACTGTGCTCTTGTAAAGATACACGCTGCCGTCCGCAGACACGTTGACCACGGCGACCGAGGTTGTCGGCGAGATCGCGGCCTTCAGCCCGATGGCGATGCCGCGGCCGCGGCGGCGCGTTCCCGAACCGCGGTCGAACGGCGCGTCCCAACCGATGCGCGCCACGAGCGCATCGAGCACTTCGCCAAGAGCGGCGTCCCTCAGCACGGTGCCGCTCGCCTGCGGCCGGCCGTCGCGCAGCAGGTTCTTGCGGCGGAACGCGACCGGATCCATGCCGAGTTCACGGGCAATCAGATCGGTATGGCTTTCATAACCCCAGACAAGCTGCGGAACACCGAAGCCGCGCAAGGCGCCGGCCGGCGTGCGATTGGTGTAGAGCGCATAAGAATCGATACTGACGTTTTCGATGTCGTATGGGCCGGCCGCGGTGAAGCCCGATTTCTGCGTGACCCGCGGACCGATATCGGCATAGGCGCCGCCGTTCCAATATACCGCGCAAGTACGCGCGACGATGCGGCCATCCTTGTCCACCCCGCTTTTGATGTGGAACGTCGTTGGATGTTTGGTGATCATGTAGAATTGCTCTTCCATCGTCAGCGCGATCTTGACGGGACGACGGACCAG
>Ga0126373_10001069_pt1 | contig 19155 bp, 22 predicted proteins | sample PanSoiMetPlot_11_FD_92545 | JGI IMG/M metagenome (GOLD analysis project Ga0126373, IMG submission 92545) | Tropical forest soil microbial communities from Panama - MetaG Plot_11 | ecosystem: Environmental > Terrestrial > Soil > Tropical forest > Bulk soil | place: Panama | collected 2016-02-17 | reverse complement strand
TTGTCGAACTTTTGTCGTCAATCGCAGCGGCAGACTATCGTGGCTACTTTTGGAAATCAACTGTCCAAAAGAGGCGTGACCGACTCGATTTTGGGCGGCGAAAGGGCCTAGTTCGCTCGAAGGAGTGAGAGACCTCGCTGACGAAGGACAAGCAGTTCCTTAAGGGTCTACATCATCTTGGAACACCCTCCGTTAAGTTGTAATCTGGCGCGAAGGTCGAGGGTGTAAATTGCAAGACCGCGTCGTACTAAGCTCCGAAAGGATCAAGGGCCGATGTGTATACCGGACTTCAGGGACAACGGGCTATTGCCGAGAGGAATTTTCGATGTGACATTGCCTGAAATTCAAGGGAGATTCGGAAATGGCAAACCCGCGAATTGTCGGCCGAGGCTCTTTCGGAATTTCCGTTTGTTCATCAAGGAACTTTTGGCGTGGGGCCACGCGTCGGAAATCATCATGTACGGCAGCTTTGTGACTTCCAAACCGGACCCCAGCGATATCGATTTGCTTCTCTTCGTGGAACCAGGATTCGATTTCGACCGCCTGCGGCCAAAGGTGATTTACGGGTTTGATCTGATCTGTCTCGCAGCGGATTCGCCGGGACGAGACGGAGTAATCGACCATTTCCGCTTTGACAATAAAGGGGAGAACGAAAAAGGATTATTGCGATTGCGACTATCCCGAATGGGGCGGCCCTTTCGAAGACCCGCGCGACGCATGACTTTTGCCGGCGCTACACGATAGCGTTGCAGTCCGGCAAGACTTGATTCCGATTCTCCATCATGTGATCAGGCGGAATTCGACTATACTCTCAGGGCCATGATATCTATCTGACTCCACACATCCGACTGCGCTCCAATGCTCGGAGGCCCTATGACTCCACGGACCATCGTTCCGAATCCTTTAGAGCTAGTGCGCAGGTTTCGTCAGAACTACATCAACCTCTTCCGCCTGTGGACGTACGTCGAGAAGAAAGTCCCGCAAGGAGTCACGCTTCGCGATCCCAAGCGGGAGAAGATCGCCATCGCCGATCTGCCCGGGCCTGCGGCCGCATTATTGGCGGAGTACAGAAAAACCCACCCCGACGAGACCCTAACCATTGTCAAGCATATGCGCGCCATCGACGGCAAGCCAGAGCTGGTGGTTGAGGACGAAGCGGACCTTCCGAGGGAGGACGAATTTCTCAGCGTGACGCAGACCGTGACGATCAACACGAGCGAGCTGGTACGCGTGATTACGCAGATCTTTATCGCGAGAAGGCGATAATGGGGATACAACAAGTTCAATACAGCTTTCAGGGCGAGACGAGAACCCTGGAGTACACCGAGGGGGACCCCGGCAAGCCGGTAATCCTGCTGCTCCATGGAGCTGGCGGCAACATTGTGCACATGACGGCGCCGGACTCCCCCCTAATGTCACCACACGTCAACTATGATTACACTCTGCCCTTTCCACCAGATCGGGACGAGGGTTGGTCGTACTACCCCGGCATCGGCGTCTGGTCATTCGAACTCGATCCATTTAAGCAACCGCTGACGAGTTGGCGCGAGATCCTCGGGAATTTTGGGTTTGCGACGGCCGCCTACTCTCAAGTAAACGCGGACGGTTTCCTGGAGCTCCCGGTCGAGGAGTTAGTGGTGGTGGTAGGGACCCTGAAAAAGATCTTTCCAGAAACGCCGCTGGTTTTTCTGGCGCACAGCCGCGGTGGGTTGTTGGCAAGAAAGTTCCTGAAGGACCACGGCAATCTGGTTCCGAACCTCACAAAAGTAATTACTCTGGATTCCCCGCACCAGGGAAGCCGCCTGGCAAACATTGCCAACGCGGTGAGCGCGACGATTACGGGGTTAAAGAACGCCGTAGGGCCCACCATCGCAGCATTGATTGACGACGCGCTTGGTTGGCTGGAATCGACGGTCACGCAGGATGCCTGGCAAGAACTGGCGGAAAACAGCCAGTTCCTCAGGGATCTGCAAAATGGAGAGGTCCCGCTGCCGGGAGTTCAGTACTTCACATTCGGTGGCATCAGTGTACGCCTGGTGCGCATTCGCAGTTGGGTCTACACTATCGGCAGTTCTCTTCCGCAATGGCATTGGCCGCCGTTTCATCATGTGATCACACTCGTCGAAGTTCCATTGATTTCCCCGCTCGCCGACAGCGTCCCTCCCTTGACCGACGAAATCGCCAGCGGACAAGGCGATCTGCTAACGGCTGACATTGACTGTCGCTTGCCGTTTGCCGTCCACCAGACTAACGCCATAAATCATCCGGAATGCCTTTGGAACGGAACGCTGCAGGACCAGGTCCTCAGAATTCTCGGACAGGACATCAGTATCTGGGGATAAGGTGGATTTCCGGAGTTATTCCGTGCAGCGGTTGCGCGAGGACCACGGACTTTGCAAATTTCACCTTGGCAGAGTCGGCGAAAACTGATTCAATGAGGGCGCCAAACTTTTCTAAGCTTACCAACTTTGTGGCGTCACTTGATGCCCCGCACGAAACACTGCGGGCCCGGGCATTCGTGAGACGGAGGACCTATGGCAGACCAAATGGATCTTCTGATGAGGGAGTTGTCCGGTGAAATCGGCGTCACCGTGGAAGCGGTCGCGCATTTCGCGGCGGTCCAGGCGGAACATACAGCGGCTTGTGTGGTCGAGCGAGCTGTTCGGATGGGGGGTGTCAGCTCCTCGGCCAGGACTTGTTTGACGCAACTTGGACCCGCGGTTTCCGTCGCCGGGCGTCTTTCCCAGATCGTGCCGGTGCTGGCCGGTGAAGTGGCCGCAGCCTCTTCCCTTTTAGCTTTACGAGCCGGGTTGCTTTTGCTGCGATCCGTGAAGCGGGCAGTCGTCACGAAGCGCTAGTACCATGGAAAACATCATGAGAACGGGGCGATAATGCCACGCCGACGGAGCGCACTAGGATCTCAGCGGGCGTTCTTCTTCAAGCAAGCCGGCAGTATTGACCAGGACGTTGGTGATTTCCTCGCGGAAGTGGACCAGCGCTTGCGCCCGTTCATGAAGCGAGCCCTTTCCCTCGTCCCCAATGTGGAGCCCCTCAAGAAAGGGCTGAATTTCCAGATCGTCACCGGCGGGAAACGGATTCGGGCGGCCTTGTGTGTTTTGACCTGTGAGATGTTCGGGACCAGCTACGACAAAGCGCTGAACTATGCTGCGGCCATCGAGCATCTCCAGAACTTCACGCTCATCCACGACGACATTGCTGACGGCGACACGCAGCGGCGGTTTCGTGAATCGATATGGAAGAAATTCGGAATTCCCCACGGCATCAACATCGGCGATGTGTTTGTGCCCTTTGCTTCGCTGTCCATCCTAGACTCACGCTACACCGACAAGGTTAAGCTCAAGCTGCTACACCTGGTTTCCGAGTGCGGCTTGGAAATGGTCGAGGGCCAGACCATAGACATTAATATGCGGCACAAGGACAACGCCACAGTCGCCGAATATCTCGAATGCACAAAGAAGAAAACCGGAGCCTTCCTGGCCATGGCCATGTTAGGCGGGGCGGTGATCGGGGGCGCAAACGACAAAAGCCTGGCTTCCCTTAGAGCTTTTGCGCTGCTCGGAGGTACGGCCTTTCAAATCAAGGATGATGTGCTGGATATCGACGGCATTAAGGGGCGGGACATAGGCTCTGATGTTCTCGAAGGAAAGCGAACGCTCCTGGTGATCCACGCGGCCCACAAGGCCTCCGATGCCGACCGGAAAAAGCTATTTCAGATTTTGAATAAGGAGCGTGCTTTGAAGACCCCGGAAGACGTTACCTGGGTTTGCGACCTGTTCCGCCGCACTGGAGCCCTGGACTTCGCCGAGTGGAAGGCCATGGAATTGGCCTATCAGGCCTGTGGCTATTTGATGCATTTTCCGGACAACAATGCCAAGTACAGGCTCTTACGCCTTTCCAAGTACTTGAGCAAGCGGATCCAGTGAACCTGAAAGCCCGTTGTATGCCTCGGACGCTACGCGAGTTCGTTAGTTTCTTCCGTTCGCAATCGTTACAAAGAGACGAACTCTTGGGCAAGATAACGGATATCTACTCTCGGGTGTGGCCTTGCAAGTTCGACGATAAAGACCTTCAGACGTTTCTAGGCCTCCTCTACTGCAGCGTCCGTTTCTACCGCCCTAGCATTGTAGTGCAAACCGGGACATTCGTCGGCACTTCCACAATAGCGATCAGTTTGGCCATGCGCGCCAACCGCAAGGGCGCCCTTTTTACGATCGATCCCGAGCCACGCGAGTATTTTGGAGTTGCAAACCCGGTTTCCATCGCGCGCCAAGCGGTCTCATCCGGCCGGCTGGATGCGCACGTACAATTTGTTCGCGGTTATTCGACCGTGCCGGGCGACCGGCAGAGGATGCAGTTGCCTCATGCGCCCTGGTGGCGGTTGACCAATTTACCCACTGGCGCGCTGTGGAACATGTTTGTGGTTGACGGGGACCACACCTATGTAGGATGCTCGGCAGACCTATGTTACGGTGGCTTACGAGTAAAGCGGGAAGGGCGTGGGTTGGTCATTGTGCATGACTACATCGGTATTCCCGATGTGCGGCGCGCGGTTCGCGAGTGGAGACGCACCGCAGTACCCTTGCAATCGTTGGTGGTACCTTCGCCGTGCGGGATTGCACTTATTCAAGTTTGAGTACCGAGTCCCCAATACTCTCTGAGTAGGAGCGTAATAACATGGCGGAGGACACAGTTTCCGAGTTGACCGATCTAGCCATCCGTCTGAAGGACGCTTTCGAAGCAAAAAAGGTAAGCGCCCTGAAGTCCTTATTCGTTCCACAGCCAAAGATCAACGTCATGGGACGTTTTCTTGCCGAAGAGGAGTTCCTGGAGCGTCTGGCCCAGTTTTTTAAACAGGTCGAGGAACCAATCCTGGAGATTATGCGGATTGAGGAAACGGACGTTCAGAAAAAGTCCGCGTTCATTGCTTATGATGTTGAGGTGTCCTTCATCCACGAGCAGACCTGGGAGGAACACACCATCAATGGCTTGCTCGGGCTGAGTGTGGCGCGAAAGAAGGAGACGCAGAGAGGCAAGTCAAAAGACCAGTGGCTGGTCGATGGATTGACCTTCAGCAAGCGTCCGGATGTCGGCAGAACCGCCGGTGCGCCTCAACCTGCGGGGCCGACCGCGCCGACTGGGCGGACTCTTGGGTTATTTGACGGGCTGTTCGGACTTTGGTATTAGCCGAGAGAAGCTCCACCCGCCGACAACTGACTGCTGCGGCCAGCTTTCTGCAACACTCAAATTCGTTTGAGCGATTCGGGATGGTATTTCGCGCATCGGAAATTCTCGACCTGTTGGAGGCCTACCAGGGGGTAATCCGGGCCAGGCCTCTCGAAATGGGCAACGCCGAGTTTCTGCAGTGCCTTCTTTCCTCCTCCAGGCAACTCGGGAATGCTTTAGGCTCCGCTCCTCGTCCCTCCGAGCTTTCGCGAGCAGAGATCCGTGCCCTCATCACGCTATTGGAGGAGGAAACACCCTCCAATGGGAAGCGACTGTCCGGCCGTGCACTGCGGATGATTTCGGAAATGCGGCGCCGCCGCGGAACCCGCTATGAGTCGCCTGCGATTTACGTAAGAGGTGATTTTCGGCCGCTCCCGAAGAACTACTCGCGCGTAACCGTTGTTTTTGGACCAGCGCTTGGCCTGGGCGATCAAATCACATTTTTCGCTTTCTTGAAGCGCTTGACGAAATATTGCTCGCGTGCAAGTCTCACCATTTTTACGCTCTATCCGAACTTATGGCCGCAGCTTCTTCCTACTTGTAAGGAGCTCTCCTTTCGAAGCAAACCGCTTCGACCGTTTGTTTATCTTCAGTCGGTGGCGCCTGTTCCGAAACGGGCGAGAGAACTTGTTATCATCGCCGACTTCGAATGCTTCAACCTCCATCGCAAAGTTGTCCCGCATCGTCCTGGCCGGGATATCCTGGAAATTGCCCTGGGTCGCCGGGCGGCTTGGCTGAACCAGGAAGGCTCTCCCTGGATGTCCTTTGGAGATTTCTTTTCGTCGAACATACCCAACAATTACTGGATTCTGGACACTCTGGCCAACCAATTGTTACCGGGAACAGGAGTCTGCTGGCCCTGGAGACCACTGGAACAGGCACGCCGGAAGACGCGGCACATCAACGAGAAAGTCATCTTCCTAAATCCCTTTACTTCGAAGGATTTTGCTCTAACGCCGCAGGCCTGGTACCGCGCGTTACTGCGGGCAAAGGCTCTGCTACCCAAGGAGGCGCGCGTACGCGTGTTGCTTTACCCCGGATTGCATCCTTCCACCGTTAAGTATGCGACGGACATTTGCCGGTTGAGCGCCAAAGGGCCGGCGTCTATGGCCGTGCGACTCCTGGCACACAAGAATGGCAATCCCATTACGCCGGTTAATGCCCTGTCCACATTGGCGCGTGCCCTGGCCAATGTAGATCTGTGCCTGACCGTGGATTCTTTCGCCGCGCACTTCGCGCCACTGTTCGACGTGCCCACGGTGGTGGTAACTCATCGCGACAACCGTGAATTTTGGGTGCCGAGCGGGCGGAGTTTCTACTGCATGCTCGACCACATGCGACGCACTGTGCCGCGTCTGGTCGCGTATGTGGTATACGCCCTTTCCGGCGCGGGAAGTTCTGAGCATTTTCGGGAATGTGTCAGAAATATGATCGAGATCACGAGCGTGGCTGTTGAAAAAGGAGTTGCGCCCCAAACGATTCGCGATATTCAGAACTCTCTGGCCTTAACCTTGCGGCGGACATCCCCGCTCTTTCCCTTCCGGGAGCAGGGTATGCGTTGGCTGCTGCTCTGGTCTCGCATTGCCCGAGGACTCTCGGTGGAGCATGTTAACCACAACGCTCTGCAACCCTACCTGTTTCAATGGAAAGAGTGCGAGTTCTTCAAGCTGCTCACGCTCTCAGCGTTGCGAAACGAAACGCGTTGAGAAATCGGCTCGATAACATGAAACCGATTCGAGCACTCTTCGTAACCTATGGGGTTATGCCCTCGTCATTAGGGGTCCCCGCGATGATGGGCGTGGCAAAAAGAATCGTGCGACTCATTGCCGGACTGCCGGCAAACGCAGTGCAATCATACCTTCTGCACTTCGGGGCGGAACCCAGCGATGACCCGCTGTGGATTCGAGTCGCGCCAGCCATCAGAAGGTATGTTCCCAATCATGGTTTGCGGCGCTCGCTGCTCCGGGACTTTCTTCGTAATTTGCGCCTTCAGGTCATCGTCCTCGGCGAAGGCCCGCTCGGGGGGATCATGAGAGATGTCTTTGAGACCGCGCTGGCCGAGAGGATTCCATTGGTTACCGTTGACAACTACTATGACTCGTTACAGCCAGCGCGCTTGAAGAACTCCTGGCCGGGTATAGCGTGGTGGTTGTTATTGGGGCTGCCGGAAAAAGCCCGGTACGGCCGAATCTCGAAGACAGCATTTCTTGCTCCGCCGTTGTTGCCGCGGACTCGCGCTTCCGGCAGCGCGGGCAGCCACGTGACGGTTCTAGGATACGATCCCCAAGTGACAGATGCCGGTCTACGACTCGCCTTGCGCCTGCCCAAGGGAATATCGCTGCGGGTCTTGTCGTCCGAGGAGTCGTTCAAAGCGATCAGGTCACCAGAACGGTTTCCGAGCAGCCAGGTGTCGCTCGAAAGGCTTCCCAACGATTATTTGCTGAGCCAATGGGTAGGCTCCTCTCCCTTTGTGGTGTGCAAGAATGGCTTCCAGCAGATTGTGGAATCACTGGCGCTCGGGACGCCTGCGGTGGTCTTGAGCGCGATGGGCGGTGTGCCAGAGTGTCTGCTTTCCCCTTTCCTGCGGCCTTTTGTTTGCTACTTCCCTGAACGCGACCAAGACTGGAGCAGGTTGCTCTCGACGGTCTCGGTGTGGCTTTCTGCGCGTCCTAGCATGCCCTGGGAAACGCAGTTACGGGACATTTCAAACCCCATACGGTACTCGGCGGACATGCTGCTGACCGTCTTGCAGCACTGCGTTTGACGAATCCGTCGTCGGAGCATTGCCTTTGGATCTCACCAAGTTCGAGCGGGGCCTACCAAAGCTCTACCACAGCTTGCGGCGATCCCGTTATCCCCGCAACCGGCGGCTGTCACACCTGATTGGGCGCATTCCAGGGTTCGCGACTGAAAACAAACTGATGCTTTTGAACTTTGCCGCCTCCCTACTTGCACGTCAAGAGCTCTACCTGGAGGTCGGGACGTGGCAAGGACTCTCTTTAATCGGGGCGATGTGGGAAAATGCAGACAAAGAGTTCTTCGCGATTGATAATTTCTCGCAGTTCGGCAACGTGCGCCAAGAATTTCATGCCAACCTTGTGCGCTGGCTTCCGCACGCGCGTCTTACGTTCCTCGAAGGTGACTGCTTTTCGCTTCTTCGTGCGAGGCAGCTTTTTGGCGGCCGAAAAATAGGAGTGTACTTCTACGACGGCGACCACGCTTACCAGTCGCAATTTCGCGGACTGCAGTATGTCCAGAAACACCTTTCCGACTCCGCGCTGGTGGTCATTGACGATACCGCCTACCAACGCGTGCGCAGCGCGACCTCCGTGTTCATGTCTTTTCGTAGAGGCTATCGGCTTCTTTTTGATTTGCGGAGCGAGTATGATGGGGAACCTCGCTGGTGGAATGGCATACAGGTCTATAGTTACGATGTCCGCCTCCGAAGCTAACAACGAACAGCAACCACCGGGTATGGCTCCGAGCCGGAGGTTCACTCAGTGCGACGTGCTGGTCGTGGGAGCTGGTCCTGCGGGCGCCGCGACGGCTGCTCACCTTGCGCGCTCCGGTGTTCGCGTGCTGCTCCTGGATCAGAGTTCGTTTCCCCGCGACAAAGTCTGCGGTGATTTCGTCGGCCCGGTGGCTTTACGCGAACTGGAACGACTGAAAGTCAACACGCTTCCAGGTTTCTACCACACCAACCCAATACGCACGGCTAGCCTTTACCTGAATGGGGAAGCGCTCATCTGCCAGCGTTTTCCACGAATCGATCGGCTTCCCGGCTTCGGCCGCATCATTCCCAGGCTCGCTTTAGACGGATGGATAGTGTCGTCCGCCGTGGCCGCGGGTGCACAAATATGGGACGGAGCTCGCGTTCTGAGTGCTCGCTGGAGTTCGAAATGGGTAACCGTCAACGTCCAAACGTCGAAGGGCGGCAAAGCGCTCATACGAACCAAACTTCTCGTCGGTGCGGACGGGAGCACCTCGCTCATTGCTCGCTTGCTACGCGGTGCTACCACGCAAAGGTCTGACCGCATAATCGCTGTGCGAGCCTATGTCGAGGGAATCGAAGGGCCGACCGACCAGGCGGACCTCTATTTTAGCCAGGACTGCTTCCCCGGTTATTTTTGGCTGTTTCCGACGGGAGCTAGAGGCGCAAACGTCGGAGCAGGCATGCTGCTCGAAACCTTTCCCACGCAAACCAGCCATCTGCGCGACCTTTTGCTAAACAGTTTCACCTCCGATCGAGCCCTGCATGACCGAGTAAGGCGTGCCAAAGTGGAAGGAAAGGTGGTCGGTTGGCCGCTCAGTACCTTCAACCCAGCGGCACCCGTTGTTGGTCCGCGCTGCCTTTTGGTCGGCGACGCTGCAGGACTTGTCAATCCTCTCAACGGCGAAGGGATTCAACAGGCATTACTCAGCGCGCGTTGGGCTTCGGAAATCGTCGTCGCCAATGTCGAAGCTGACCGTTTTTCGGCGGAAGCGCTTTTCGCATACGCAAAACGTGTGCACAGCGAGCTTCGGTTTGACATGGCCGTTTGCTCACTGGTCGTGCAAATCATTCGTAACCGGACTCTTGTCCCGGTGTGGTTCGCATTCCTAAAGGCGATTGCCCGGCGAGCCCAGACCGATGCCGCCTTCGCGCGATTGGCCGGTGGAATCCTCGCAGGCATGGTCCCAGCAAAATGGGCATTGGCCATGGCTTTGCCCGCCACCGAAGAGGTTCTATTGTCCGCCGTATCCGAAGGCTGCCAGGACTGGCAATCCGGCCCCGATCGTCTTGTTGCCCGCTACGGGCCCGTCATTCGGCGGGGCACACGGATGCTTGCGGAGAGTGCGCGGAGCCGGGGAGAGGTGCGTGAGTGGGCCTTTCGACTTGGCTGGCACCTTTGTGACCTTCTGAATCAGGCCGGTCTTTTCGAGGGAACGCCGTCCGTTTGCGCTTGAAGGCGTTCCACTCGGAAAGGGGCCCCTTGTTGCGGAGTGTCGCTGTGAACGACTCTATGCTGTCCGTTGTCGTGTTGACCTATAGGCGCCTCGAAGCGTTGAAAAGGACCCTGCACTCCTTTCGGAAAAATGTGGATGTCCCCAACTACGAAATCATCGTCTGCGATGATGGCAGTTCTGACCGTAACCGGCAGGAAATCGAACGACTGGGCGCGGACAAGCTGATCTGCCACGAACGGGTGGGATACGGGATCAACGCGAACAGTGGAATCCGCGCGGCTCGCGGAGATTATCTATTTCACCTCGAGGATGACGTCCTGGTGGTTCCTAGAAACCACTTCCTGCGTGCGGGTATTCGCGTGCTGGAGGCGCTTCCGGAGTTAGGCTGCATAAAATATGAATTCGAATCCTGCTTGGCGAAGCATCGCGTCACGCGACAAGTTGCGAACTATAACGTGGAGATTCTTCCCTTCCCCAATGCCAAGGCACGGGGCTTTGCACTGTTCTGTTATGGCAACCGGCCTCATCTCAAACATCGGCGATTTCATGAACGGTACGGGATGTACCCGGAAGGCTACGACGTCTGGACAACGGAGTTGATGTTTGTCGCGCGTGTAAATCAATGCCGTTATTTACGGTTGGCATGGATCCGTGATAGCGCGGCGTTTTGGCATATTGGTCCGCAATACGGCACGACCGGTCATGATCCGCTTCGCGTGAAACCTTTACCCTACGACTTTCATCATGGACTACCGTATATCCAGCAAAGTTAAGGAATCTCGCGTGGCCGCTTTTGCCCTCGAGAATAGGTTCGATATCCGCCCAGGGGACAGAGTCTTGGATGCAGGCTGCGGAGCTTACCCTTTTCCGTTCGCCACCCACTTGGTCGATGCAAAGCCCGCCGACAACAGCGAGCGCTTCGGTTTGCCGATTCCCAAGTCCATCCGGCCCCTTTACCACTGCTCGGTTGAGGATATGCCTTTTGGGGATGCCGAATTCGACTTCGTCTACTGTGCGCACGTTTTGGAACATGTGAGTGACCCCGGCAGGGCTTGTCGCGAGTTGATGCGTATCGCTCGACGCGGCTACATCGAATGTCCTCGAAGTTGGACGGAATACGTATTCAGCTCCGAACGGCACCGTTGGCTCGTGGATTTGGAGGACAATGTTCTGATTTTCCGCGAAAAACGCCGTGAAGAATACGGCGATCCCTTGGGCATTCAGTATTCCATCTTCACCTGGCTCCAGGACAGGAAGTTCCGGCTTCACTGGAGTTCCCCCCACATCCGGGCTTTGCGTAATGTTGAGTTCTATTGGGAAAAGAGCTTCCGTTTTTTTGTTCTTCCGGCAGACGGGAGGAACAACCGTGGGGCGTTCCCGCGTTTTTACAACTCGTCCCAAACGCGTCCTCGCCCCCGCGCCGCCGAAGATCTGAAGCACTTTCTGACTTCCGAACTTCGCCGCGCTCTAAGAGATTCTGAGGCGGTAGCACTCCAGAGCTTGAATGGCAACCGCCGTCGTTAGCGCCGCGGATCCCCAATAATTGAACGCGCGAAACGCCGGAGCGTTAGGCCATCCTCCCGTCGTATCGCGTCCACTTGTCAAGGCTTCCGCCAAAGCCGACAACATGATCCCGTCAGTGGAGCAGCAACTCAACACGGTGAGGAGCAAAGCGCGGTCCAGGACAGATCCCCGTTGCTTCGCCGATGCGCAAGCCAGCCGCTCTATCAAACGGTTTTTGCGCGAACTATTTCCGAGGATCTCGTGACGCAAAGCGGAAGGCAATGTGACAATGAGATACGCCAGGGCAAATGGGGACTCATAATATCGAGTCCCGTCACTGCATTGGTCTTGCTGTAAGACCTTGCGCAAGGCTCCTACGGTCTTGGCGCAGGGAACCGCATTGCGAGCAAGAAAGCGAATGACGTTGGCGCTCACACACGGGTCGATATCGTTATGGTCCGCCTTGCCGGCTCGTAACCAAGTCAGGTACAGCTCATTTTGCTTCGGCAAAAGCGCAAGGCGCCGCGCCAAGCGGCGGTAGGAAAAACTGGCATCCGCCTCGTGACATTGCAGGGCCCAGTTCAGCAAGCAGGTATCATCTAGGTCGGGATCCAGCCCCTGATCAAAAAAGCAAAAGCAACCATCGCTCTTACGCTTTGCTTTTAGGTATTGGCAACTCCGCGATCGGATTAACCTAGCCTCTTCGTTGCGCAGCTTCGAGAGCGCCAGCACCACCATGCCTGTGACGAACGGCGACTCCGCATAGGTTACTAGTGACATGTCCTGTGCGTGCGACCAGAAAGTCGGGAACTCCCCGCTCTCCTTTTGCATCTCCGCTAGAACGCGAGTGGCCGAACGTACTATCTTCGAGAGATCCCCGGCGCGCGGGACTTTTCCCGGCCGTGGTAGGTGGCCATTGTGGGCGGCGCTCATCTAGACCACATTCACAACCTTGTCAAACGCAAGATTTTCAATCATCGCCGCGACAGCATCCTGCAAGCTGCTAGGCAAACCTAGCACGGCAGTCCAGAGCTTTCGGATTCGTAGGCGGACCTCCACGGGAAGATCATCCCGAGTATAGAGTCCGAGGACAAACGCGTTCATCTGCCCGTCTCTCTTGTCCGCCTCCCAGTCCGCGTAATCATTCAGGATCTGCGCAAGTTCGTCCATGGAAGCAAGAATCCCGAGAAGTTTGGCGCGCAGCTCCCTGTCGACCTCTCGCAGCAGGGGTTCGTACAGCATCATATTGTAGTAGACCGCTTTGCGCCGAATGATGCGCAGGTATGTGGCGCGTGACAGTTTCCGGGGACCTATTCCTTCCGCGAAGACGCCAGGCGACATTTCCTCAAACAAGCGGGAAATTATGGATGCGGTTGCCTGCTGTTTGCAGCCTCGCATACGCACCAACGCGTAGTTAAAAATGCAGAAGCCCAAGAAGGAGGACTGCGCGCACGACGCGCCGACGGACAGATGAGGAACGTACTTCCGTAGCGAAGCAAGCAGAGTCGCCCGGTGACCTTTGAATGTGTCGTGGTTGTCCAATCCGTCGTCAATCAGTCTACCGGCGGAATAAGCAAGCATCGCAAGTGCAAGGCGCTCTGACGCGTCGGTTGTGTTCTCGTACAGCACGGGAGGCAGATTTGAAACGTTCCAACTGACCCAGCGAAGCCAAAACAAATAGGCGCCCGTCGCTTTCAAAATGGGCTCAAGCATCCTGCTAAGAGCCTTATCGCGAAGAAACCAGTCGACAAACCTGTCCACTTCCGCCGAGTATCTTTCTTCCGTATCCCGAATAAATCGAGAAACTTCGCTTTGCGCGCTCTGTATGTGCCGGTCTCGAGCCGCCCTCAAGATCGCTTGTATGTCTGACCATTCCTTGATCTCAGAGGACTGGTGCTCCGTTTTTTGGAGAAGGACATTAGGATCATGCGTCTGTGTGTGGTCCTTCTTGGTGGGCACAGAAAAACCGCCTTTCTCACGCAGAGTAACTGGGCCATTGGCACACCGGCCAGGCCAAGTCATGGAATCATCTGGCCAGTGCACGGCCGATTGTGCCGAGTGGTGAAAAGAGGGCGCCTCAACTGGCTAGCTTGGCACGCACCACCGGCAAGACGGTTAATTCAGTTGGTAGCTTAAAATGCACATTCTCCGGGAGGGCTTCAACTTCCGTCGAGACAAACCCCCATCCTTCCAGCCGGCCCCTGACCCGTTGCACAATCGTCTCCGGCGTGGACGCCCCCGCGGTGATCGCAACACTTTCGATCGTTGCTACCCACTCCGGATGAATTCCGTTCTCATCTTCGATCAGATAGGCACGTGTCCCGGCGCGCTGCGCCACCCCGACCAGACTGTTCGAGTTGGAGCTGTTTTTTGAGCCCACCACCAAGACCAGACAGACGCGCCGTGCTACGCTCTCCACAGCCTCCTGGCGGTTCTGAGTCGCATAACAGATGTCATCAACGTCGGGCCCTTGTATGGATGGAAAGCGTTCGCGGAGGCGCTCAATGATTTCAGCCGTATCGTACACGCTGAGGGTAGTTTGCGTTAAATAGACTACGCGGCTTGGATCCGTCACTACCACTTGGTTCGCGTCAGATTGCGTTGAAATGATTTTGGTGTGCTCCGGCGCTTCGTTGAAGGTACCTACAACTTCATCATGGTTCCGGTCTCCGATGAGGAGAATGCTGTATCCCTTGCGCGCGAATTTCACCGCTTCCAAATGTACCTTGATAACAAGAGGGCATGTAGCGTCAATTGCGTGTATGTGCCGGGCCATCGCGGCCAGACGCACTTCAGGCGATACCCCATGCGCACTGAAGATCAACCTTGCTCTCGGCGGAACTTGTTCAACGTCTTGAATAAACACTGCACCGCGGGCAACCAAATCTCTCACTACGTGACCGTTGTGGACCAACTCATGTAGCACGTAAATCGGAGCGCCATACACATCGATGGCAAGATTTACAATATCGATCGCCCTGCTGACTCCTGCGCAGAAGCCTCGCGGCCGCACGATATGCAGAATCTTCTTCACCATAAAAAACGTGCGTATCTTATCACTGTTCTTCTTGGCCGGACAATTAGGCTCGCATTAGGCTCGCAACCCGTCTCGCAACCCGTTCGTTGTACGGCTTTCGGTGCTCCTTGGCCCGTCGAAGACAAAGGACGGGCCGGACCTCCTTACAAGAGGAGATTTCACTTACTTAGCGTCACGCGGAGGCGCGTGGAGTCTGCCTCGATGTTTTGGCGCTCGTCATTGCTAATGCGTTTTTTCGTTTTATCGACCTGACCCTTCGGTCGGGTTTGCGCTGCTTGCGGTGCCGTTCCAAACCTAGCCTTCTCTGAAGTTCTTGAACGCCTTTTGGATTTCTCAGCTGAGTGAATCGATACTCAAAACGCGAGGTTGAGTATTTATCGCTAAACTTGCGGAGCACCAAATTCGGCAGCTTGCGAGTGCGTCGACGTCCGACCGGAATTTGAGGTGGCGTTCGGGAGTGGCTTGCTCGGAAAATCTTGGACCGACGTTATCTTGCGGCAGGCAAAGGGGTTTAGGTCAATTTCTGTCGGATCGCGAATCGGCGATTCCGTCCAGCTGCTTCTCTCATCTAATTGATGCATTCGGCAAGTCCTATTGCCAAGTGCGCAGAGCACCCCGAGTCTTGGCAGTAGGAGAAAAAATGCCCAAGTGGAAGGCAGTCGCAAACATCAATGTTCTTCTCTTAATCGTAGTCGTCAGTTTGCTGACACCTGCGATGCGGACATCCGGTGCCAGAGCAATCCCGTCCACTCGGGCGTGTGAGTATTCTGAAAAATGCTTGACTGGCGAGGTTCCCGCAGGCATCGCAGAAACGGTGGAAACCGGCGTACGCGCATTTAACAACGATTTTTCACATCGGGAGTTGGCTTGCAGCAGACTTTTCTTGAGATACCGGGGAGATACGTCCTATCTAAAGCCGAATGGAGAGTATATGACGCGAGACGAGATTGACCTCCTTGAAAAGCGCATTTACGAGGGGCATCCCGAGTGTCGGCTCGACAATAACGCGTGGTGGGAGGCGCGCTGGGACGAAGGAAGAAAATTAATGGAATCGGCCGAACAGATTACGCGCCTCGAGCCCAAACCCTCCGCGTCTCAGGACCGTATCTCTGTGACGGCGCTCGACGAGCAACGAAAGCGTCTCAAACTCGCGTACGACAAGTGGGACGCAGAGATTGCGAATCGTCAAACAGCTGCTCACGCTACGTCGTATTGACACTACCCCTCACGGGACACGCTCGCGCCTTCGCTCTCCTCGGCTATCTCCGGCGTCTACTTTGTCGTTATGTTCGCCAGCGTGGTCCTTTTTGATACGCGGGGCGGCGGGCACTGGGTCATCTTGCCGCTGGCGTGGGTCACCGAGCGGTTCTGCAATTCCATCTGGCACGTATGGTGGACGATTCTTTTCCGCGAGTATTCGCCCGGCCTTGTGAGTTGTGTCCTCATCTGGATTTACACGTACTTTGTGGTTTTCTATCGCACGCCAGAGCCATTTTTCACGCTTGCGGACTTGTGGGCGGCGTTAGCGATAGGGCTGGCGTTCACGGCGTTCTTGGTGCTGTACATTCCAGTGGTAAAAGGCCGAGCCAGGGAAAAGAGCGACGCGTACAGCCTAGGGCCCGTTGGCGCGCATCAATCAAACGTGAGAGCAAATTCAAGGACATAGGAGAACGAACATGCAACCCCGTATTGATTACCGTAAATATGCGCAACAGCCACTGCAATCGATGCTCGCGCTCGAAAAATACATTGCGGAAAGCGGACTCAATGCCAAGTTAGTTCACCTCGTTAAAATGCGGGCTTCGCAAATCAATGGCTGCGCTTACTGTCTCGATATGCACTCGATTGAAGCGCGAGCTGCGGGTGAATCCGAGCAGCGCCTTTATACGCTGGACGCTTGGCACGAGACTCCGTTCTTCAACAACCGGGAACGGGCAGCACTGGCGTGGACGGAAGCACTTACGCTTATCTCGAAGACGCACGCACCTGACGCCGTTTTCGAGGAAGTGAAACAGCATTTCAGCGAAAAGGAGATCGTGGACTTGACCTTGGTGATCGGCACGATCAACCTTTGGAATCGTTTGGCGATTTCTCTTCGGGCCGTACCGGGTCATTACAAGCCCGCCAAGACCGCCACAACCTGATTCCCGAGGTTTCAATATGCAGTGATGCAATTCAGTAGGATCATGCATCATGCGCACAACCCGCCTAAGACCGCTACCGATCATGTATGACACCTGTGACGTGAGCCCAGAGTCTTAAGGCTAGAATCAACCAGCCTGTACAACAAGACGCTTTCGAGTGGATACGCGTTGAAGATAATTCACCAATCATGAGAGGCGAGCTTCGCGAACTCGCTGGGTTCGCCACCGTGGCAGAACAACGAAGCTTCGCACGCGCTACTTCTAGACCTGTGGCTTGCGAAGGTTACGACTCACCGCGGAGCAACGGCCTTCTGGCGTAGTGCGTTGGCACAGACTCAATGGGGTCTGCCAGCTTCACATTGTCCTGGCGGCGGCCCAGCAAACGAACGTAACCGAGGTTCGTGCCGTGGTCCGCCTCAAGGGCCTTTATTTCTGATTGATTGTCGGGAGCTATCACCTTGACCCAGTCGAGCCATAGTTGCCAGCCGTCGGGCATGGCGTCGCACACGTCTACATGCACAATACCGGTTCGCTCCCAATGTCGGCGCCACCACGGTGCTGTATGCAGGCACCAGAGATCCGGCGTCCACCACTCGCGAAGATGCTCGGGAACACGATCCTCTATCTCTCGCGTCAAGCCGGCACCCGCGATTCCCAAAAGCCCGCCGCTTTTCACAAACCGGGCGATGTAGCTCAGATATAAATCATCCGTGCCGAAGTAAGAAAAACAATCAATGCACACGATGGCGTCGAAGAACGCAGGGGCGAAAGGCAGAGACCGCGCGTCGGCATGGATTGGAAACACCCCGTCCTCAACACCCGCATCCCGGATGCGCTGCATGTTTTCCGCAACACTAAACCAGAGATCTGTAGCCCAAACCTGTACGTCATATTCCCGCCGCAAAAAGATTGAGGACGCTGCCCGTCCGCAGCCAAGGTCCAATACACGCATGCCCGGTCGGAAGTTAATAGCCTCGGCGAGCCACTCGCTCAGCCACAACGGATTGGCAGAGCCGCTAACGCTTGCGAGAATCCACGTGGGATGATATTTCGCAGCTCGTGGAAAGCGTCGCAACACTAGCTGCCCTTCGCTTGTCATGCCAATTGCTCCATCTGGCCACTCCCTACTTCAGGGAAACCCGACGGGTTCACCCAGCGGATTATATCCGTTGTATGCAGTCAACGAATCGACTTCGACTCTGACCCGACGCCGAGATATGGGAGAGACATCCTGGTAAGTTGGCGTGCCTGCAGTTCATCGTCGATCGCCGGGATGGCTTCAAACAGGTGTGCTCGGTTGAACAGGATCAGCTCGCGACAAAGCCCACAAGCGGTACCGAGTGTCAATCCATTATCTCGGCCCGGCAACCCGGCACTACGTCCGAACGCCTATTCTTCAATCGTCCGGCGTGATCTGCGCCGTGGTCGTACCGATGTCGTCGCCAATGGTTAGGCCCACGGTAACGGGTGGCGCAATTCCCGTGAAGCTTGTTCCGTGACCTGCAGCATGGAAGCTGTAGTGTCTTGCGCTGAGCGGTCTGATCTGCATCTTTAGGCTCAGGCCATTGACCACACCTTCGAACGAATATCCCTCCTGTTCGCTGGTGAAGGAGCCGACGGGAAGGGTCACGATATAGCTATTCAACTGTAGTGTTACCACTGACTTCGGCGGGTTGATTCCATTCGAGGAGGCCCCAAGCGTGAAGCTCCCCTGAAGCGAAATGAAGCCACCGACTCTTCGTTCAGACGCAGCGCTGCATTGAAAGCAGAAAATGCCACCGCGGCGTGCGTGACGGCCTCGAAATATCCGGTTGGGCATGGATGCGGGGCTACGCCACAGGGCCCATATTGATTCACCAATAAGGGAGTCGAGCCCGAGGTCATCACCAGGGCAATGGGAGCACCGCACGGAATCTCCGTATTGCCGACACACGACAGTGCCACATACCCTTGGCCGTTAACAGAAGTACAGGTTAGGCCCTGCGGTTGACATAATTGAAAGTCACTTTTGAGGTCATAAGTTCGGAGCGGACCTGGAGCGGGAGAGTTGGGGGCACCAGTAATAGCGTACGGGTAGATCGGCTGCCCAAATGAAGTCGCACTCGGATTCGCAACTCCAAACGACCCGAAGCCGATCCCCTGGTTGAGGTTATCGATACTGACGAAGATGCCGTCCTCGGGGGCGAACGTCGCTCGCGCCAAAACCGTGCCGCTCGTGTGGTCGATGACTTCCACTGACGCACTGCCTGAACGAATCTGATAACCAGACGTGAGATAGGT
>Ga0126373_10001068_pt1 | contig 19164 bp, 22 predicted proteins | sample PanSoiMetPlot_11_FD_92545 | JGI IMG/M metagenome (GOLD analysis project Ga0126373, IMG submission 92545) | Tropical forest soil microbial communities from Panama - MetaG Plot_11 | ecosystem: Environmental > Terrestrial > Soil > Tropical forest > Bulk soil | place: Panama | collected 2016-02-17 | reverse complement strand
TCACTTCGCCTTTGCCGCCAATGAACACGGAAGAAAGGCTCGTCGCTGATTTCAAAGGTACCGGCATGACCGTTGGCCTTCATCCCATCGGATATCATCGGGCAGAAATGAAAAAGCGCGGCATTCGATCAGCTAACGAACTGAGCCAATTACCGAATGGCCTGCGTGTGCGTATCGCCGGCTCCGTAATCGCGCGCCAGCGCCCGGGAACAGCCAAAGGCTTTGTGTTTCTAAGTCTCGAAGACGAAACGGGAATCGCCAATGCCATTATTACGCCGCAGATATTCGAGAAAAATCATCTGACCATCGTTCATCATCAATTTTTGCTGATCGACGGTAAGTTGCAAAATCAGGATAACGTCGTGTCGGTAAAAGCTGAGCGCGTCTTACCTTTGCAAATCACCAAAGCCGAAACTACTTCCCACGATTTTCACTGAAACTATCCCTCACGCCGATTTCAGCCGCACGATTTCCTTACGAATTGCACTGGCCACAGCTGTGGCCTCCTCGTTGCTTTCGTATTTCTTCCGCGGCCAAAAAACCCCTTTAGTCCGTCTCCCTTACGTCGCGGCACAACATGCACGTGAAAATGCGGAAGGCTTTGGCTCACAACATTATTAATCGCTACAAACGTTCCCTCCGCACTCATCGCGCTTTGCACCGCAATCGCGACGATGCGCACATTGTCAAAGACCGTATGCACCAACAACGGCGGAAGATCCGCAAGAGTTGCGACGTGTCTTTTCGTGATCAGAAGGCAATGCCCCGGAAACAACGGCCGGTAATCGAGAAACACGAACGTGTCATCGTCCTCAAAAATGCGCGTAACGTCAGCCGGATTGCCCTGAATCACGCAAAATGCGCACTGGTTCTTGGCAGCGCCTCGAATTGTTCTCTTCCTGCGGTCGGCCACGCCACTTCCCCCAGCTCATCATACAGTTTGGTCGTTCCGCGCAGTAGTCTACCGAACGAGCGGAAGCCTTCCCAAGGCCACGAATTCAGTCCATAATCGAAGCGCCAAGATAAGTTCTGAATGCAGCTCACCGATGCCTATGCCGGAATCACTAAGAGAAATCGTTCACAGCTACAACGCTCGCGCACCCCTCGCGCACGCTTACACCATTCCGGCGTTCTGGTACATCGACCCGCGCATCGCTGAATTGGAACGGCGAGCAATCTTCCATCGCACGTGGCAGACGATTGGACGCACGGATCAAGTTTCAAAGCCGGGTGACTTTTTCACCGCAGATCTGGATGGCGAACCTCTCGTCATCGCGCGCGGCGCGGACGGCGTTCTCCGGGCTTTTTACAATGTCTGCCGGCATCACGCCGCCGCCGTTGTCACTGAACCTTCAGGCCATGCCGCAAATTTCCGCTGCCCCTATCACGGCTGGACCTACGGTATCGACGGAGCGTTGAAGGGCACACCCGATTTTGATGGCGTATGCGATTTCGACCGCGCCAAGAACGGTCTCGTGCCTGTGCGCGTCGAGACCTGGGAGCATTTTGTTTTCGTCAACCTCGATGCTGACGCCGCCTCGCTCCACGATTTTCTCGGCAGTCTTGTGGGACGCGTGGCACCCCTCAACTTGCGCGCGTTGCATTTTTTTGAGCGTCGCGTCTATGAGCTCAACTGCAACTGGAAGGTTTACGTCGACAACTATCTCGACGGCGGCTATCACGTCCCGCATCTTCATAAAGGGTTGAACAGCGTTCTTGAATACGCAAATTACACTATCGAGAATGCGGACCGCTTTTCTTTGCAATCGAGCCCTGTGAAAGCATCCACTCCGGGAGCAGATTCTGACGCAGCAGCCACGCGCCACGGTGACCGCGCCTACTATTTTTGGCAATATCCGAACTTCATGCTTAATTGGTATGAAGGCTATCTGGACACAAATCTCGTTCTGCCACTTTCCATTGATAGCTGCCGCGTGATTTTCGATTTTTATTTTGCCGATGTGGATGGAGCCGCCGGCGAGCACAATCGACAAAGCATCGCAGTAAGTCATCGCGTGCAGGAAGAAGATGTGGATATCTGCGAAGCGGTACAGCGGGGATTGCATTCAAACGCCTGTCAAGCCGGCCGGCTATCCGTCCGCCGAGAAGCTGGGGAACATCTGTTTCACCGTCTCCTGTATGCGGATTTAGCAGCGGCGCTCGAGCGCGGCGAAGCACGTAGGACAACTTTTGTGGAAGCAGGCCACAGCAGTTAGATCGGAGTGCCATGGAAAAATTGACTTCCAAAGCCGGCGCGCAAGAGAAACTTCACAGCGTCCACAAAGCAATTCTCTCCCTCAGCCATCGCATCCACTCCAATCCTGAACTGGGCTTTGAAGAAGAGAAAGCCTGCGCTTGGCTCTCCGAAGAATTGGATGGCGCAGGCTTTGATGTTAAGCGCGGAATTTGCGGCTTGCCAACGGCTTTCGTTGCGCGCGCCGGAAGCGGCCCGCTCCATATCGCCATTTGCGCCGAATACGACTCGCTTCCAGAGATCGGCCACGCCTGTGGCCACAACATGATCGCGGCCATGGCTGTCGGTGCGGGAATTGCTGCCGCGCAAGTGGCGAACGACGTCGGCTTGACGGTCAGCGTCGTCGGCACACCAGCGGAAGAAGTCGGAAATGCAAGCGGAAAAGTCGTACTTCTCGAGCGCGGCGCGTTTTCTGAAATGCATGCAGCGATGATGGTGCACCCCGCGCCGATGGAAATCCTCGAAGCTCATCTGATCGCCGCTTCCATGTTCGACGTGCACTACACCGGCAAAGAAGCGCACGCCTCCGCGTTTCCAGAAATGGGCATCAATGCCGCCGACGCTTTGACCGTCGCTCAAACTTCCATTGGCCTTTTGCGGCAGCACTTGCGCCAAACCGATCGCGTGCATGGAATCGTTACGCATGGCGGAGACGCACCGAACGTCGTCCCGGCGCACACTTCCGCGCGATACTTGGTTCGAGGAGAGAATCTTGCGGAACTCGAAGAAGTGCGCGCCAAAGTCTACCGCTGTTTCGAAGCAGGCGCGGTAGCTACGGGATGCAAGCTCGAAATTCGCGGCGGCGATAAACCCTACGCCGACGTTCGCTACGACCATGAGATAAGCATGATTTACAAACGCAACGCGGAAGCGATCGGCCGCAAATTCCCGGAACCAGGTCCGACGAAGTCGCGCTTGGCAGCATCAACGGACATGGGAAACGTTTCCTACACCCTTCCTTCGATTCATCCGATGATTGGAATTAACTCTCTGCCCGCCGCGAATCATCAGCCGGAGTTCACTGCCCATTGCGCGACAGAAGAAGCCGACAAGGCCGTATTGGATGGAGCTCTCGCGATGGTGTGGACAGCGATCGAAATGGCTGGCAATTCCGCCATTCGCGAGCGCCTGATTCACAACGCCCGCGTATAGCATCTATTTTTCTTCGAGCGATCGCTTCCATTGGGAAAGATGATTGAGCGATGGGGCGTCCGTGTGGTCAATCACCAGCGGCGTCACCGATACTTCTCCCGCGAGAATCGCGGCGTGGTCCGTGTCCGCAGCGATGTCTTCCGTGATTCTCTGTTCGTTCAGCCAATAGTAGGTTCGTCCTCGCGGATCTTCACCTTTTTGCAGGACATTGCGCGTGATCTTCGGCGACTGACGCGTGAATCGCACGCCGCCGTTCCACGGAGTGGGAACGTTCACGTTCAGCAAAACCCCTTTTGGCAAACCCTCGCGAAGCACTAGCGGTGCGAGGCGCGCAATGAAATCCATCGCAGGAGAGAAATCCACATCGCTCGCCTTTGATGCTACAGAAATCGCGATAGACGGAACGCGATTAATCGCTCCTTCCATTGCCGCTCCGATTGTTCCGGAGTAATAAACGTTCTCCCCAAGATTGCTGCCGCGATTAATTCCCGAAACAACCAGATCCGGCCGTTGCTTCAGCAGGGTGTGGAACGCGAGGATCACCGCGTCAGCCGGAGTCCCTTCGACAGACCATTCGCGCTCCGCGATTTGGTCGCAGAAAATCGGTTGCCGCAGCGTAAGAGATTGCGCGGACGCGCTGCGTTCATGCGACGGCGCTACAATGGTCACGGTCCCGATGCTCGCGAGCGATGTCGCGAGCGCGCGCAATCCTGGCGCTGCGATGCCGTCGTCATTGGTTACGAGAATGTTCGGCATTCAAATCAGAGAACGGCTCAAAAGTTCAACTAGTGAAAAGGGGTCAAGAGAAGTGGTCGGGACGACTGGATTCGAACCAGCGACCTCACGCACCCCAAGCGTGCGCGCTACCAGGCTGCGCCACGTCCCGACCGTGAACGAAATTAGCGTATCACTGGCCTTCGAGGAGGGTCAAGATTGCGAGCAGCTCTTCCCGCAGGTCCAGCAAGCATTTGCGCTGCGTCCGCGACAGTTCGTGATCGCGTTCGCGCGCGGGCGGCTGCTGTGCCGCAGCGGCTTGAGCGCCCGCTTCAACATGACCGCTTTGCTCGGCAAGATGACGCCGTGCTCCCGCGATGGTAAAACCTTCATCGTAGAGAAGCCGCTTGATTTCAAACACTGTCTCGATGTCTTCGCGGCGATACATCCGGTGGCCGCTCGCGCTTTTCACCGGTTCGAGCGTCGGAAACTCCGTTTCCCAGTAACGCAAAACAAAAGCCTTCGTTCCGGTGAGTCGGCTCACTTCGCCGATGCGAAACAGATTCTTTTCGGGAATTACCGATGCGTGTTGGGCCGCAGACGCCATCTCTGAATGCTTTCTTCTGTTATCGTAAACCCATTCCTGTTCCTGTCAACACCATCCTGCGCGGCACGCGCGGCACCAATCTTCAGGAATTTGTCTCTAAGTTCGCGGTGCTGAGGAATTGTGGCGGTCTGCGGACCTGTGTGGTTTGCTCGAAGGCGTATGCAATTTTGATCAAGACCGGTTCGCTCCACGCGCGTCCGAAAAACGAAATACCCACCGGCAACCGAAAAACAAATCCAGCCGGCACATTGATGTTTGGGTAGCCCGCGACGGCAGCAGGCGACGAGCTGCCGCCAGTATCGTGGTCTCCGTTCACGAGATCCGTTACCCACGCAGGACCGCCCGTCGGGGCAACCAAAGCGTCGAGCTTGTATTTGTCCATCACTGCATCAATCCCTTGTTGACGCGCGAGCAGATGATTTTTTGCCAAAGCATCCACGTATGCTTTGTCGGTAAGCGGGCCTCTTTTTTCCGACTCGATCATCACTTCCTGTCCGAAATACAAAAGCTCTTTGTCATGGTTGCGCTCGTTAAACTCGATGATCTCTTTCAGAGAATGTACGGGAGCATTTGGAAATTGCGCGAGATACCTATGCATGTCGGCTTTGAATTCGTATTGCAGAACGATGTTCTCTGACGCGTCGAATTTTCCAAGAGTGTCAACGGCCACAGGGTCCACAAGAATCGCGCCTTCGCTCTTCATCGCGTCAAGCGCTGCTTTCATTACTGGATCGAGCTTGTCGTGCATGAAGAAAAGCTTCCGCACAACTCCGATGCGGGCTCCGCGCAATCCGCCCTTGTCCAAGAAGCGTGTGTAGTCCGGATATGCTTTTCTTGAGGCAACTCTGGTTGCAGCATCGTCCGCATCGACTGCGGCAACCACGCTCAATAATGCAGCTGCGTCGGCAACGGTGCGGCAGATCGGACCCGCGGTGTCCTGGCTGTGCGAAATCGGAATAATTCCCGCGCGGCTGACGAGTCCAACTGTTGGCTTGATTCCAACCACTCCGTTGGCCGATGATGGACACACAATCGAGCCGTCTGTTTCCGTGCCTATCGTAATCGCGGCAAGATTTGCCGATGCCGCCGCCCCCGAACCAGAACTCGAGCCGCATGGATTGCGATCCGTCGCGTACGGATTGTGAGTTTGGCCGCCGCGGCCGCTCCAGCCGCTCGACGAGCTATTTGAGCGAAAATTTGCCCATTCGCTGAGATTTGTCTTTCCAAGAATCAGAGCACCCGCTTCGCGAAGGCGGCGCGCTACGCCAGAATCTTTTGTCGGTGTGAAACCGGAGAGCGCGAGAGAGCCCGCGGTCGTCATCATCCGGTCGGAAGTGCCGATGTTGTCTTTGATCAGAACAGGAATCCCATGCAGCGGACCGCGAGGACCTTTGCTCTTGCGTTCGTCGTCGAGCGAATCCGCGATCGAAAGGGCGTCTGGGTTCATTTCAATGATTGAATTGATGGCCGGACCTTGCTTGTCGATTTCACTAATGCGATCCAGATACTTCTGCGCCACGGAGTGCGCGGTGAATTTTCCGGACTTCATCCCTTCTTGCAATTCACCGACGGTGACTTCATCGAGCTCGAATGCCGACACTTCCGCTGACGCGGCAGCTGCTTCGCGAGGCATCAGCGGTGTGCGCGCGAGTGAGGCTGCGCCGAGCACGGCGGCGGAGCCTAGGAATTTGCGGCGGCTCAGTTTCGATGTGCAGTCATTTTCGCTTTCCCGTGGCAAGAAGTGGCTCCTTTCTTCGCGAGCGTGAACGAAGGGCAAAGGACGTAAGCGGCCTGATTGTAAGCAAATCTTCGCGCGAATTCACGCCGATTCTCGAACCGCAGCCGCTGACCGGCGAGTGCGCTGTTTCACACGCTGCTGGAATCGAATCGGTGTGCCGGTGAAATCGAACTTCTTGCGCAGTTGATTCTCCAGGAAACGCTCGTAACTGAAATGCAGACGTCGCTTCTGATTTGTAAAAAGCACGAACGTAGGCGGTGCGATGGAAGCTTGCGTGACGTAATAGATCTTGATTTTGCTCTCCGCGGGCGAAGTGCCACGTTCCAGATCGACGCTGGAGAGCCAGCGATTCATCTCTCCCGTTGAGATCCGACGCTCGCGCGACGCGATAACTTTGTCGATCAGCGAAAAAAGCCCACCGGTACGCTCTCCAGTCAGTGCGGAAAGAAAAATAAGCGGCGCGTAGTCGAGAAACTTGAGTTTTTCGCGAATGAGTTTTTCATAGTCGGCCATGAGCTTCATGGGATTCACGCGCGCGGCCGGCTTCGATTTTTTCTCCTCATCGGCGTGCCGCTGCGCCGCTTTCAATGCCAAATCCCATTTATTCACCACAACGATGAGCCCGCTGCCGGATTGCTGCGTGTAGCTCGCAATCGTTGCATCATGCGAAGTGACTCCGAGCGTGCCGTCAGTCACGAGAAGCGCGACGTCAGCGCGTTCCAGGTGACGGCGCGCCATAACGACGCTGAGTTTTTCCGCGACCAGCTTCGTTTTTCCCTTGCGCCGAATTCCGGCCGTGTCAAGGAAGCGATATACTTTGCCATCGCGCTCGATGACGGTGTCGACTGCGTCACGAGTCGTTCCGGGTTCGGGTGAGACAATCGACCGGTCTTCGCCGGCCATACGGTTGAGCAACGTGGACTTGCCGACGTTGGGGCGTCCGACGATCGCGATATTGATTTCAGCAGCGGCCGCCTCAGCCGTCGCAAGGGAAAAATCCTTCGTGAGAGAATCAAGCAAATCATCAACGCCCAATCCGTGCTCCGAAGAAACAGGAAACACTTTGTCGCCAAGCTCGTAAAAAGCAGCGGCCAAAGAGATTTGTTTGGGCGTATCCACTTTATTCGCAACAACGATGAGCGGTTTGCCCGTGCGGCGCAAAAGCTGGGCCAATTCAAAATCGAGCGGGACGGGCCCCGTTCGTGCGTCCACAACCAGAATCACAAAGATCGCATTTGCGATCGCGACGTGAGCCTGCCGCAAAATTTCGCCCGGAATCCCGGCTTTTTCTTCGGGGACGATGCCGCCGGTGTCAACCACTTCGAAGCGCTTGCCTTCCCACTCCGCAGTTCCGTAGATGCGGTCACGCGTGATTCCGGGCTCGTCGGTGACAATGGAGCGTCGAGTTCCGGTCAGGCGATTAAACAGCGTTGATTTGCCGACGTTGGGTCGGCCGACAATGACGAGGGAGGGTAACTTCTGGTTCATGGGCAATAGTTGCTGCTTCGCACTGCCTACGCTATCACGTCTCGCATATGATTTGCTGACCACCGCGAGGTGGCAACCTTTGGAATGTGGAATGGTGACGAACGAGAGAACAGCTAGCGTAGGGGTTATGATGGCCATCCAACGAACCGAGAAAAATGCGCGTTGAGATACGGCGGGCGCGCCCCGATGATGCAGGTTTTCTGGCGTGGGTGACGCTGTGCGCGTCGCGGTCACAGTTGAAACGCGGCATATGGGACCTGATTATCGGCGCGGACGAAGACGCGTGCCTGGACTACCTCTCGCGCCTCGTAGTTGCCGAGCCGCGTTCGATCTTCCACTACGAGAACGCTCTTGTGGCCGAAGCCGAGGGACAGCCGGCAGCGGCGCTCAGCGGCTTCGAGATGCACGCAGACGTATGGAGAATTCTAGCGGAGGCGATGTCGGCCGTTCAGCGCGACCTCGGATGGAGTGGAGCCGATTTCGAGGCGTCACGGCAGCGGTCGGCTCCATTGTGGGCTTGCTTTCCGGAGGAGGTAGGAGCGGACTGGGTCATTGAAAGTGTGGCAACGAGACCGGAGCACCGAGGACGAAGTCTGGCCACTGCGTTGCTTGACGAGGTTGTGCGCGACGGCATTCGGCGTGGGCGGCGGCTCGCGCAGATCACGACATATATTGGAAATGATTTTGCGCGGTCGGTGTATGAGAAAGCGGGATTTCAACACTCCGGCGAAAAGCGTTGCCCAGAGCTTGAGCCGATCCTCGGCTTGCAAGGATTCGTGCGGTTGCTAAGAAGATTGTGAAAATGAAAATCTGTTTCAGAGAAAATTAATCTTGCGCAGCGACGAAAAAGGCGCGTACATTTGCAAGTAAGCGGCGCGCGCGACGAGCGGCGGCGTAATCTGTGCCTTGCGCGGAGGGCGCGACGAATTGACCAGCACCAATCACACTAACCACACACATAACCATCCACCGATTCTGCTGACCATTGCGGGTTTTGATCCTTCTTGCGGAGCCGGCGTAGGCGCGGATTTGAAGACGTTCGCGGCGCACAATTGTTATGGCGTTGCGGCGATCACCGCATTGACAGCTCAGTCGACGCAAGGCGTGACCGCAGTGCATCCCACACCAGCGGCGACGCTGCGCGAACAGCTGGACGCTCTGGCAGATGACGTGAGCATCGCGGCAGTGAAAATCGGAATGCTCGGCAACAAGGCAAACGCCGCCGTTGTGGCGGAATTCCTGGACAAAAATCATTTCCCGCACGTGGTTCTGGATTCCGTAATCCGGCCATCGATCGGGAATCCGGAACTGCTTGACGCGACCGGAGTGAAATTTCTGCGAGACGAACTGATGAAGCGCGCGACGGTCATCACGCCGAATATGGATGAGGCTGCCCTGCTGACTGGCTTGGAAGTGAAGGATATTGCAGAAATGAAAGCCGCAGCGCAGAAATTGGCAGAGATGGGCGCGAAGGCGGTAATCGTCACTGGGGGACATCTCGAAAAGCCGGCTGACGTTCTCTATGAAGACGGAGAGATCAATGCTTTCGGCGGAGATCACGTAAAAAGCGAGAATACGCACGGATCGGGATGCACTCTTTCGTCGGCGGTGGCGGCGCAGCTTGCGCTGGGTCAGCAGCTTCGCGAAGCACTGATTCTGTCGAAGGCGTACGTGTATAAAGCCATGGAGAAAAGTTATGCAATCGGGAAAGGCGCCGGCCCGCTCAATCAACTTTTCCGGTTCCATCAGGAGCCGCCAGCCCGCGGAGTCCACGAAGTCCCCCAGCATGGCATGCATCCCGCCGCGGAACCGACAGCGCACTGACATTTGGATGTCTGAACTGAGAGGGTAGACGTTACAAGCGCCCCCGAAGAATCTCGTTAGATAGCGCCTTCCATAGAACCTCCGAACAAACGTAGTGACAATGAAGAAGGAGCGGATCATGTCCGAATTGAAAACGGAATTTGTGACGCTGAAAGTGAGTGACAGGACGGAGATGCGCGCTTACATGGCGCGACCGGAGCGGGGCGAGAAGTTGCCGGGCGTGCTTGTGTTTCAGGAAGCCTTTGGCATCGACAAGCACATTCGCGATGTGACGGAGCGGCTTGCGAAGGAAGGTTACCTGACGATCGCGCCGGAATTGTTCCATCGCACCGCGCCGCCGGGATTTGAAGGCAACTTTGCAGATTTTCAGGCAGTGAGGCCGCACGTTATGGCCCTTACGGATGCGAACCTCGAAGCCGACCTTCGGGCGGCGCACGATGCGCTCTTAAGGCAAAGGACGATTGATGCGCAGCGGATTGCGTGTGTGGGATTCTGCATGGGTGGGCGCGTGTCTTTCCTTGCGAATTTGATTCTGCCATTGCGGGCCGCGATTTCCTTCTACGGCGGTGGCATCGCGAAGAGCGAGCGCGGGCCGGGATTGTTGGGCCGCGTGGAGGAAACGAAGGCGCCGATCTTCTTGTTTTGGGGAGGCCGCGACAGACACATCGGTCCGGAGCAGAGGAACGCAGTCAACGAGGCCCTGCAAAAGGCGCAAAAGACGTTTGCGAGCATGGAATTTGCCGATGCGGACCACGCCTTTTTCAACGACACGCGGCCGAGCTACAACAAAGCGGCCGCAGAGCGGGCATGGACGCTATCGCTAGCGTTTTTCCAGCATAATTTAGCCTGACTGGCTTCGCTCTCAGGACCGACAGACGATTTTGCCGTCGACAATTGTCGCGACCGGGCCGCCGCGGAATTTGCGGCCGTCGAAGGGCGAGTTTCGCGAACGGCTGGGAGAGTCAGCCGTGCGGTAGGTCCATTCTCGTTCGGTTGAGAAGATCGTGATGTCTGCAGGGGAGCCTTCGGCCAGCGCATGACTCTTCCCATTCTTACCCAAGACACGAGCAGGTCCTGAAGTAAACAGTTCTACCATTCGCATCAATGAAATGCGTTTGGCGTGCACCAGTTCGCTGAGCGCGAGGGCGATGGCCGTTTCAAACCCCAGAATGCCGAAAGGGGCGCGGTCGAATTCCACATCTTTGCTAGCGGGATGGTGCGGAGCGTGGTCGGTGGCGATCGCATCCACGGTTCCGTCGGCGAGGCCCTCCAGCAGCGCATCGCGGTCTTCCCGCGAGGCGAGCGGCGGATTCATTTTGTAGTGCGAATCGTACTGCACGTCCTCATCGATAAGAGTGAAATGATGCGGCGTAACTTCACACGTCACTGCAAGCCCGCTCCGCTTCGCGGAACGGACGTGTTCGAGAGAGCCGCGCGTGGACATGTGAGCGACGTGAAGGCGCGCGCCGCTGAGTAGAGCAACTTCGACATCGCGGCCGGCGCAAACCGATTCCGCGGCGGCCGGCATGCCTTTCAGTCCGAGCCGAATTGAGCGCGGGCCTTCACGCATCACCCCTCCGGCGGCGAGAGAAGTGTCCTCGCAGTGATCAATTACAGGCAGACCCAGCGGGCCGCAGTAATCCATCACTTGACGGAGGAGCCGTGCTGAGGCGATTGGTTTGCCGTCATCGCTGACCGCCACAGCACCGGCTTGCTGCATGGCGGCGATTTCGGCGAGCTGCTCGCCTTTGCTTTCCCTGGAAGCCGCGCCAATGGGCCACACGCGAACAGGAGAAACTGCGGCGGCGCGCTCCATGATCGCGCGTGTGACAGAGGCGTTGTCATTTACGGGCTGAGTGTTAGGCATCGGGCAAACGGCAGTAAAACCTCCGCGCGCGGCCGACTGCGTTCCGGATTCGATGGTTTCGGAGATTTCGCCGCCCGGTTCGCGGAGATGGCAGTGCAGATCAATGAAGCCGGGCGCGACGACGCAGTTCGCGGCGTCAAGAGAAAGCGCGTCCGAGGCAGAAATGGAAGGCGCGACCTTAGCAATCTTGCCTTTATCGACAAGCACATCGAGGCGTGTATCAGTCTTGGACGAGGGATCAATGACGCAGCCGTTTTTAATCAGAAGCATGAGCGGAATCCTTTACGTGTTCTTGCGGATCGCTGGAGCCAGCGACGAGTTCGAAGAGAATTGCCATGCGAATCGCAAGCCCGTTTGTGACTTGCTCAAGAACGCAAGATTGCGAGCTGTCGGCAACCGCGGGATCGATTTCAAGGCCGCGGATCATGGGCCCGGGATGTAGAACAATGGCATCCGGGCGAGCCAGGCGAAGCCGCGCGGGAGTCAGTTGATATCGAAGGATGTACTCGTCCGCAGGAAGTGACGGCTCGTGAATGCGCTCCTGCTGAATGCGGAGGGCCATAATGACATCCGCTCCGTCAAGGGCATCTTCCAGCACAGGAACGCGGCGAACATTGGGCGCGAGGCACTCCAGTTCGCGCGGAAGCCACATGGCTGGGCCGCATAGCGTGATGAGCGCACCGAATTTGGCGAGAAGATGGATGTTCGAGCGCGCCACGCGACTATGAAGAATATCGCCGATGATGGTGATCTTGCAGCCGTCGAGCTGGCCGCGGCGGTCGCGAATCGTCAGCGCGTCGAGCAATCCCTGCGTGGGATGTTCGTGCGTGCCATCGCCGGCGTTGATGACCGGCACATCCACGCGGCGCGAGACGAATTCAGCAGCGCCGGATGAGCTGTGGCGTATGACGAACGCGTCGGGCTTCATGGCTTCGAGCGTGTGGATGGTGTCGAGGAGGGATTCGCCTTTTTTCAAGCTCGAGGATTCGGCCTGGAGATTCATCGTATCAGCGCCCATGCGGGCAGCCGCTGTGGCAAAGCTGATGCGGGTGCGCGTGGAATTTTCGAAAAAACTTAGCGCGATGGTCTTGCCGCGTAGAGTGGCCAGCTTTTTTAACGGATAACGCTGGAATTCCTGGAAAGGCTTCGCCTGATCAAGAAGAAAGGTAATCTGTTCGCGACTCAGCGGCTCGATAGCCAACAGATGATGGAAACGGTGCGACACAAGCCCTCTCGGGTGCAGATTATTGGTCTTGATGACATTCGTTCAATCCACACGATCCATAATCACAACGCGTTCCTCGCGGTCAATCTCGTTTAGCCGGACTTCAATGATTTCCGTATCGGTTGTCTCGACCGTGCGGCCGATGAAACTCGCCTCTACAGGTAGCTCGCGATGACCCCGATCAACTAGTACGCACAGGCGGATGCGGCGCGGCCGACCCAAGTCAAACAGCCCATTCATGGCGGCGCGAACGGTACGGCCCGTGTAAAGAACGTCGTCGACGAGCAGAAGATCACGGTCGTCTACGGGGAACGGGATTTCGCTCGACTGGACGACCGGCTGAGGCGCAACAGTGGAGAGATCATCGCGGTAGAGCGTGATGTCGAGAGTGCCGACAGGGATCTCGACCTTTGAGGAAGCGCCTATTGCGTTTGCAAGCCGTTGGGCAAGAGGGATTCCACGCCGACGCACGCCGATCAGTCCCAGGTCCTTGGCACCGCCGGTTTTTTCGACGATTTCATGCGCGAGGCGGTCGAGCGTGCGGCGGATTTCGTCCGCAGACATGAGTTGGCGTTTTTCGATGACGCGCATAGGGCCGCCTATCGTAACACAGTGCGCGGTACGGACTGGCGCGGCGTTTTCGCTAGAAAATTCCGCGCCAGCTACCGCGAAGGACGAGGTTGCAGTTTAGGACGTGCGTGGTAGACTGCCTAGCGTGAGCTCGCCCGCAAGCGCCCGGCGGCCCACGGACGTGGACCTCAGCGTCCGTATAGGAACCCTCCTTCTCTCCAACCCTGTAATTGCCGCCAGCGGGACTTTCGGCTACGGAATCGAGTTCGCCCACCTCGTCGACTTGAACTGCCTTGGCGGAATTGTCGTCAAAGGCCTCTCCGCTAAGCCGATGGAAGGCGCCCCTTCGCCACGGCTCTGCGAAACCTCCGGGGGGATGCTGAATGCTGTTGGGTTACAGAACGTCGGCGTGCGGGCGTTTGTGGACCAGAAGCTTCCCGAACTGCGAAAGTACCGCACGGCCATCGTCGCCAACGTGTTTGGGCATACGGTCGCGGAATACTGTGAAGTCATCGACGCGCTCGAGGCAGCCGACGGGGTTGCGGCGTACGAATTGAACATTTCTTGCCCCAACGTTGATTGCGGAGGCGCGGAGTTTGGTGCGGACCCTGCATTGGCTGGTCAAGTGATAAGCGCAGCGCGCAAGAAGGCGCGCAGGCCGCTCTGGGTAAAGCTAACTCCGAACTCTGACATTAAGGCGGTGGCTCGCGCTGCCGAGGGTGCCGGGGCCAACGCCCTTACGGTAGCAAATACGTATCCGGCGATGAGCCTGGACGCGCGAACAGGTCGATCCCGGCTCGGGAGGATTTCCGGGGGTCTTTCGGGGCCCGCAATCAAGCCCCTGACCCTAAGGGCAGTCTACGAGGTTTCGCGCACCGTGAGCCTACCCATAATTGGCTTAGGGGGAATCCAGAGTGGCGAAGACGCAGCTGAGTACATCCGTGCGGGAGCGACCGCAATCCAAGTTGGAACGGCTCATTTTTCGGATCCGACAGCAAGTAAAAGGGTAGTGGATGAACTCCGGCACCACTGTAACGAGTTAACCTGTACTAATATCAGTCAGTTAAGAAGCAGCGTCGAGTAAAATAGTGCTGCTTTTCGGGGAAGATAGGTATTGAGGGTGTCGACAGGCTGTAGTAGAATATTCGCTGATTATGAAAGACTTAATGAAATCGATCCGGAATGTGACTCCGACGCGGCTCTCGATCTTGGGAACCGTCGCAACGCTAGTTTTGTTTGCCGCGGCCAGCTCAACGGCGCATATCGAGGGCAGTGGGCCGGTGACCACTGGAGGACAAGCGCTGTTAAGACCTGCTATTGCGACCCCAAATCCCAAGATCGGGGCGAAGCCGATCCGTAGCTTTGTCTGCCTGTCCAGTTGGTACGGGGAGGACTTCGACGGACAGCTGACCGCCAACGGCGAAATTTATGACATGTACGGCCAGACGGCGGCGCATCCGACGCTACCGCTTGGCTCGGTAGTCCGTGTGATGAATCTAAGGACTCGAAAGAGCGCGATCGTGCGAATCAATGACCGCGGCCCTTACATTCCCGGAAGAGACCTTGACGTTTCTTACCAGGTTGCCAGAGAATTGGGCTTTGTAAGGCGCGGTACCGCTCGAGTCAGAGTGGAACTGCTCAAGGTGCCTTCATCCAAAGAGACGCCTCCGGTAAACTGATCATAGCGCTTGACTTTCCAGACGTAGACCAATCCATCCGCTTCGTTCGCCGGCTCCGCGACAGAGTCGGTCTGGTTAAAGTAGGCAGCCAGCTTTTCACGGCTGAAGGGCCGGAGGGCGTTCGTCGAATCGCCAAGCTGACTCCCGGGATCTTCCTTGACCTGAAGTTCTGTGACATCCCCAACACCGTAGCCGGGGCCGTGGGAGCCGCGGCTGGTCTGCCGGGAGTTCGCATGATGACCGTTCATACGACGGGCGGGCTGGCGATGTTACAGGCCGCGAAGGCTGCACTCAAACGGGTGAAAAAGCGTCCTATGCTGTTAGGTGTGACGGTCTTGACCAGCCTGGATGAGGCCGAGCTAGTCCGAATAGGCCTTACCGGCCCAATAAGGGGTAGAGTGGCTGCGCTCGCGGCGCTGGCCAAAGCTGCGGGACTGGAGGGCATCGTAGCTGCGGGAATCCACGTCCAAGAGTCGCGACAAGCGCTGGGGAAGAAAATGGCAATTGTAGTGCCGGGGATTCGGCCCTTGGATCCGAATGTGCCTCAGAAACATGGCCGCCCAGACGACCAGGCGCAGGTCGCAACGCCGACTAATGCGATCCGCTGGGGAGCGGACTACGTTGTGGTGGGACGGCCAATCACGGCAGCACCAGATCCGATTCAGGCCACGGATGCGATCCTGCAAGAAATAGAACTCGGCAACAAGTATCGGCAGTGACTTCGCGACTCTTCGTTCATCGCGGATACCTACTAACTATTTGACGAACTGCAACTCGGCCTCTTATAATCGGGGATTCGCTTTGGCTCTAGGAGGGCATATGTACGCCGTGATTCGCAGTGGCGGGAAGCAGTATCGCGTGGCACCGGGAGAGACTATCCGCGTCGAGAAACTTGAGGGCAAGATCGGTGGAAAAGTGACCTTTGATGAGGTGCTGGCGGTCCGCGACGACAAGAAAAAGCTGGTTGCAGGTGCAGACTCCACGAAAGCCAAGGTGACCGGCAAGATTGTTTCGCACGGGCGCGACGCAAAGCGGCTTGTATTGAAATACAAACGAGGCGGACAGTACAAGATTACGCGCGGCCACCGGCAGTCTTACACAGCCGTTGAGGTCAGCGACATTCAGGTGGAATAGAGGCTTCCATGGCACACAAAAAAGGTGGCGGTTCTTCAGTTAACGGACGTGATTCGCACGGGCAGCGGCTCGGCGTGAAGCGATTTGGCGGGCAGCTGGTGACCGGCGGAAGCATTTTGGTTCGCCAACGCGGCACGCGTTACAAGCCCGGTAAGAATGTGAGCCGCGCCAAAGATGACACGCTTTTCGCTCTCGTCACTGGGGTGGTTTTGTTCGAAGACAAAGGCCAAAAGGGCCGCTACATCAGCGTATTACCCGCTGAGTCCAAAGAGGCAAAAGCCGTCGAATCCGCCGCAAATTAGCAAGGACCCCTGATCGCACTTTTGTTTGGGAGTCCCTTTGTATTTCCGCTGAGCGGTATCGTATTCTTTCCCTGATATTCCGAAGGTGTATACGTGTTTGTTGACGAAGCGAAAATCTTGGTGAAAGGCGGCGACGGTGGGAACGGTTGCGTTGCGTTCCGCCGCGAAAAGTATGTGCCGCGAGGCGGCCCGTCGGGCGGTGACGGCGGAAACGGCGGAGATGTGGTTCTGCAGTCAACGGAGCAGGAAAACACGCTGCTGCGCTACCGGTATAACCGGGAGTTTCGGGCCGACCGCGGACGCCACGGCGAAGGCTCGAATTGCCACGGACGCTCGGGTGGAGACACGGTGCTAACTGTACCGGTCGGGACCCTGGTCTTCGACGAAGAGAGTGGCGAGAAACTTTTCGATTTTACGGAAGCGGGCCAGCAGTTTCGCGTAGCTCGAGGAGGTCGTGGAGGAAGGGGGAACTCGCATTTCACGAAGCCGTGGCATCAGGCTCCGAGGGAACACGAGGACGGTCAACCGGGCGAAGAGCGCCGGTTGCGTTTGGAGCTGCGATTACTTGCAGATGTGGGGCTGGTGGGATTTCCGAATGCTGGTAAATCGACATTCATCTCGCGGATTTCAGCGGCGAAACCGAAGATTGCGGATTATCCGTTCACCACGCTCGAACCTCACCTCGGTGTAGTTTCGGCGGATCCCGATGCCGCCCCCGGGACTGGACGCACTCTTGTGGTGGCGGATTTGCCAGGATTGATCGAGGGAGCTCATAACGGCGCGGGCCTTGGCATCCGTTTTCTGCGGCATATTGAACGTACCCGCCTGATTGTGCAGCTGATTGATACGAGCGATGGGAACGAACGCGACCCGATTCAAGATTTTGAAATTATCCAGAGAGAGTTACGGTCATTCAGCGAAGAGCTTGTCGAGAAGCCACGCTTCGTAGTCGCGACGAAGCTTGATGCGACGACGAATCGCGAACGCGTCGAGCGCCTCCGGAATTTTGCAGCCGAGCGGGAGCTGCCGTTTTTTGCAATTTCATCGGCTACAGGAGAGGGCGTTCAACCTCTGGTGAGAGCCATGGCGGACGAACTGGATCAGCTCCGAGGACAGCAGGAAGGCCCACTCGGAAGCCTCGATGATGATGCCCCGCAGGTATCGGAACCGACGAGGGAAGGCGCGGCTACGCGTCCGGAGGACCGTTGAAGCGCGTTGCCAAGCACGGGCGCGCCACTGGAATTTTTGGCGGCACGTTTGATCCAATTCACAGCGGACATCTGGTTGTAGCGGCAGCGGCGGCGCGACGGTTTCGGCTGGATGAAATTCATTTCGTTCCTTCTTCGCGGCCTCCTCACAAGAAACCGCAGGAACTGGCGGCGTTTTCGCACCGTTACGCAATGGTGGCGCTGGCTTGCGTGGGCAAGGCAAGATTCGTTCCTTCGCTCGCGGAAGGGCCCAATGAGGACGGTGTGCCCCGGATTTTCTATTCCGTTCATACAGTGCGGAGATTTCGCGAGCAATATCCGCGGAATCAGATTTATTTCATTCTGGGAGCGGACTCCTTTATGGAGATTCCGATTTGGAGGAGTTACGCAGCACTTCTCGATTCCTGCGATTTCATTATTGCCAGCCGGCCTGGGATTCGCATCGAGGCGCTGAGGCAAGTGATTCCGGCGCATTTGCTCGGCGATCAAAATGCAAATGATCGAAACGCGATTGCGCTGAGGAAATCAACCGTACATTTCTTGACGAGCCTGGCATCCAATGTGTCGTCGACGGAAATCCGTCGGCGATGCAAGCGTGGCACTTCAATTCGCGCTCTTGTGCCACCGGCTGTGGAGGACTACATTCGAAAGCAGGCCCTTTACCGGTGAATCTGGATTCGCTACCTCAAAATGTGCGCTGCGCGGTCGACGCGGCGCAGAGCAAGAAAGCGACGGCGACCACTGTCCTGTCGTTGGCGGGCTTGGGCGCCTTCGCCGAGTATTTTGTGATCTGTTCTGCAGAAAGCGCGCGGCAGATCGAAGCGATCGGCGACGAAGTCGAGCAAAGACTGCGCGAGCAAGGGCTGCGGCTTCCGCACCGTGAGGGCCGCGCGGGTACGGAATGGCTGCTGCTCGATTATGGCCACTTTGTAGTGCATGTCTTCACTGAGAAAGCGCGCGCGTTTTATGACATCGAGCGGCTGTGGCGAACAGCAAAGCGTTTCGATGTGCCGGAAGCTGGCCTGTCAGCTTCTCCCGGTGCTCGCTCATGAACTCGCGCGCTGAGTGGATTGCGGAGGACCCTGCCTCACGGCAAGTTCTGGAAATCGCCGCAAAAGTAGCGGACACATCAACCACCGTCCTGATAACGGGCGAAAGCGGGACCGGCAAGGACCAACTCGCAAGATGGATTCACGAAGCTGGCTCGCGGCGCGATTCGCCATTTCTCAAGATTGATTGCGCGAGCCTCCCGTCGGAACTGGTCGAATCCGAGCTGTTTGGGCATGAGCGCGGAGCATTCACCGGCGCAGTCGCGCGAAAGCCTGGACGCATTGAACTGGCCGAGAGCGGAACAATCGTGCTGGACGAAGTGGTTGCATTGGCGCCGGCGGTCCAATCAAAG
>Ga0126373_10001067_pt1 | contig 19169 bp, 16 predicted proteins | sample PanSoiMetPlot_11_FD_92545 | JGI IMG/M metagenome (GOLD analysis project Ga0126373, IMG submission 92545) | Tropical forest soil microbial communities from Panama - MetaG Plot_11 | ecosystem: Environmental > Terrestrial > Soil > Tropical forest > Bulk soil | place: Panama | collected 2016-02-17 | reverse complement strand
CGTTGGATTGATCGCCTGGGTGTTCCCGGGGCTGAAGCGGCCTGCGAAGCAGCGAGCGCAATTCCTCCGGTCACGCTCCGAGTCAATCATTTGAAGACCACACGCGATGCATTACTCGCCACGTTGCGGGAAGCAGGATTGAAGGCTCGGCCGACGGATGTGAGTCCTGCTGGTGTCATCCTGGAAGACGGGGGGGCTATTCCATCATTACCGGGCTTTGAAGAAGGGGGGTTTTACGTCGAAGACGAAGCCGCGCAATTGATTCCTCCGTTGCTTGATCCCCAGCCGGGAGAAATAATACTCGACGCATGTGCGGCGCCTGGCGGGAAAACAACCCATCTCGCCATGTTGATGCAAAATCGGGGAACGATCTACGCGGTTGATCGGAAAGCCGAACGGTTGGAACTCCTTCGTGACAATTGCCGGCGGCTTGGAATTTTGATTGCGAGACCAGTCGCGCGCGATCTCAGACAATCGCTTACACGATCTCATGCGGTTAATCTACAGGATGACGGCTTTGATCGAATCCTTGTTGATGCGCCCTGCAGCGGACTAGGTGTCTTACGCCGACACCCGGAAGCTAAGTGGAGGAAGGACAGTCAGGCGTTCCGCCGACATCAAACTCTTCAATTCCAGATCCTCGGTGCGGTGGCCGCACGCTTGCGAGCCGGAGGGGTGCTGGTCTATAGTACCTGCTCGACGGAGCCGGAGGAGAACGAGGACGTCATCGAGCAATTTTGCCGTTCTCACGCAGGGTTCCGTCGCGAATCTGTCGGGCCGTGGTTGCCACCTGCCGCACGTGTATTTCTGACCGAACGGGGTGCGCTGTCGACGATGGGTAATCGCTGCTCAATGGACGGATTCTATGCGGCCCGACTCCTCAAGGTCTCATGATGGCTAGACCGACTTACATCTCGCCGTCGATTTTGTCCGCTGACTTCGCTCGGTTGGCTGACGAGGTGAGTACCGTTGAGCGTGGCGGCGCGGATTTTCTTCATATCGACGTCATGGACGGCCATTTCGTTCCGAACTTAACCGTGGGTCCGCCAATTGTCGAGGCTCTCAAGAAAGTCACCAAGCTTCCCCTCGACGTGCACCTCATGATCACGAACGCCGACGCCTTTATCGCGGAGTTTGCCGCGGCGGGGGCCGATTATCTGACTGTCCATGTAGAAGCCTGCCCGCATTTGCATCGTACCGTCCAGTCCATTAAAGAGCGAGGCGTGAAGGCCGGCGTGACACTCAATCCAGCAACCTCACTTTCCACGCTCGAAGAAATCGTTCCCGATGTTGATCTCGTGCTGATCATGTCTGTGAACCCCGGTTTTGGAGGACAAAAGTTCATTCCTTCGTCGCTCAAGAAGATCGCATCGGCTCGTCAGTTGATCGATCGCACGCAGAGCCACGCCCTGTTAGAGGTCGATGGCGGGGTCAAGGTGGACAATGCCGCTCAAGTTCTTGAAGCAGGGGCCGACATTCTCGTGGCCGGTTCGGCGATCTTCGAGAGCCAGGACTATGCCGCTACGATCGCCGCCTTGCGAACAGCCCTGCGCGCCTCCGCGGCCTCGCCGAAGCACGTGTCTGCTCACCGATAGGCCACGCAGTTGGACATTTCTTTCCTCATTGATAGCCTTCACCCACTTGAGACCAAGGTACTTACCTCGTTTGGTCCCCAGGCCGGTGGTGTGCTCAGCACTGAGCACTTGGCACAGGCGACTGGGCTGGAGCCGTCTCAGGTAAGCATGGCTGTCGAATGGCTCTTGGCCAAGGGGCTCCTCACGGTCGAATCCGAACTCATCACGCCGGTCGTTTCGCTCACCAAGATTGGGGAACTGTATTTTGAGAAGTATTCCCCCATCGAGCGCGTGCTATCCGCGGCTCGCGACGCGGCAAATACCGGCAAGCGACTCACGATCCAGGATATTCAATCCAGCGAAGGGCTGGAAGCGGCTGAGGTCAGCGGAGCGATCGGCCGCCTGAAGAAGGAAGGTGCGCTGTTAATCATTCAGGGCGGGTGTATTGAAGCGACAGGGAGACCGAGTGCAACCGCAGAAGCGATCCGAGCGATACTCCTCCAACTGCGTGCGACATCCCTCGAGCTCCAGGCTTTCCCGGAGACCTATCGGCAGGTCATTCAAGACTATGCTGTGAAAAGAGGCAACGCACGGGAGCCGTTCCGGATCGATGAGCGGGTCACACGATCGTTCAAGCTCTCTCCAATCGGCCTCGAAGCGGCCCGACAGCTCTCGCAGCAAGGAGCGGCCGAAGAGGTTTCCCAGTTAAGCCCCGAACTATTGAAGGACGGGAGCTGGAGGAGGAAGCGGTTCCGCAAGTACACCATCAGCCTGCGGGCCCCGCGAATTGCGCCGGGTAAACGCCACCCATATCGCGAATTCCTGGATGCGGTAAAGACAAAACTCGTGAGTATGGGGTTCAAGGAAATGCGAGGGTCCCTTGTTGAAACCGAGTTCTGGAACATGGACGCCCTCTTTATGCCACAATTCCACCCAGCGCGGGACATCCACGATGTCTACTATGTCAAAGATCCCAAGCAGGCCAGCTCGATCGCCGAACCGTTTCTGTCGCGTGTGGCCCAGACCCATCAGACCGGTGGTGACACGGGATCCACCGGATGGGGATATCGATTTGATGTCGAGCGGGCTCGTCGGTTAGTACTCCGGAGCCAGGGCACCGCAGTTTCTGCCCACACACTCGCCTCAGGGCCCTCCACCCCGGGAAAATATTTTTCCATTGCGCGATGCTTTCGCTATGACCAAGTCGATGCGACGCATGCGACAGATTTCTTCCAAGTCGAAGGCATCGTGCTCGGCGAAGACATTAACTTTAGAACTCTGCTTGGACTCCTGAACCTGTTTGCGCGGGAGGTAGCGCAGGCCAGGGAAGTGAAATTTTTGCCGGCCTATTTCCCCTTCACTGAGCCGTCGGTTGAGATGCACGTTCGCCATCCGCGCTTGGGGTGGATGGAGCTCGGCGGTGCCGGGTTATTCCGACAGGAAGTGACGCTGCCATTGGGAGTCAACGTTCCGGTGATCGCATGGGGGCTGGGACTTGACCGGATGGCCATGGTCGCCTTGGGCATTCATGACATCCGCGAACTATTTACCGATAATCTCGAGCTAATTCGTTCCACACGCGGGAGCATCTAGGGCCGCCATGCCGACGATCTCGATTTTCAAACAGGACTTGGAAGCGCTTTTGTCAAAACCGGGTGAGGCGCGCCGGTCGATCACGGTAGAGCAGTTGGAAGAGTGGCTCTCTTTGGTCAAAGGTGAGTTGAAAGGCCAGAGTTCCGAAACCGGTGAGTTGCGAATCGAGCTCCAGGACAGCAACCGACCAGACCTCTGGTGTTGCGAAGGCATCGCCCGCCAGATTCGTGTGAAACGACAGGGGAAACTCGCGCCCTATCCTTTTCTGAAGCCCCGTACTCGCTCACGGAAGCGGTTGACCGTCGTGCCAGGCTTGGAATCTGTTCGCCCCTACGTAGCGGCTTGTGCGGCCACAGGTTATCGTGTGACACAAGAGGGCTTGGCACAGCTTATTCAGACGCAAGAGAAGCTTGCTGACATATTCGGTCGGAGGCGGCGCAGCGTGTCCATCGGGCTCTATCGACTCTCGCAGATCGAATTTCCAGTAACCTATGACCTCGTGAAACCGGACGAAGCCAAGTTCGCGCCGCTCGGAATGGACACGGTGATGACCTTGGGAGAGATTCTACTTGTTCATCCAAAGGGACTCGAATATGGGAACATCCTTGCAGGGCAGAAACGCCTTCCACTGCTGCGGGATGCGAAACGCCAGGTTCTGTCCTTCCCGCCAATCATCAATAGCCGAGATATTGGCGAGGTACGAATCGGCGATGATGCACTGTTCATCGAGGTGACGGGAACCGACCTGGCCATGGTCATCCTCACTTTGAATATCTTTGCGGTGAATCTTGCCGATCGTGGGGCAACGATCGATCCGATCGAAGTAGTGTATCCGTACAAGACCGAACGGGGAACGAAGGTCGCGACGCCGTTTGACTTAGCTAAGGCCTGCACCCTTTCGATCAGCACGATTGAACGAGCACTGGGGCAGCCGTTGGGAGTTCAGCCGATCAAGCAAGCGCTGGAGGCCTATGGGTATAAGGTCGCAACCGCGCGCAACACGATCACCGTCAGGCTGCCGCCGTACCGCCAAGATCTCATGCACGCGATGGACGTCGTAGAGGACGTGGCTATTAGTCGTGGGTATGGAGAATTTCAACCGATCATGCCCTCTCAGTTCACCGTTGGGGGGCTTTCACAAGTAGAAGGACTGTCTGATCGAGCCAGAGAACTCATGGTCGGGATGGGGTTCCAAGAGGTCATCTCGAATATTTTAGGCTCTCCGCAGATCTTCTGCGAGGCGATGCGATTGAACGGGACGGAATGGGCGCGGTTGGTCGAGGTCGACAATGTCATGTCACAGAGTTATTCGGCCCTTCGTCAGTGGATTCTTCCTTCGTTGCTACGAGTTGAAGCAGCCTCGAGCCGTGCGTTTTACCCCCACCGGTTGTTTGAGGTTGGTGAAGTCGGGAGACCCCAGGTCAGTGAGCAACTGGGGTCTCAAACTGTCACTGTGCTGGGGGCGCTACTAGTCCATGCGACAGCTCACTTTTCTGAGATCCATTCGTGCGTCGACACGCTGTTTTATTATCTGAATCAGACCTACCAGTTGGAACCACTTCACCATCCCTCGTTCCTAGAAGGACGGGCAGGTCGTATTGTCTCACACGGGAAGTCTGTGGGATTGATCGGGGAACTCCACCCCGAAGTGCTCGAACGCTGGCAGATCACGGTACCAGCAGTGGCATTCGAAGTGGACCTCAGCCAGCTCGCCGCACGCTCTGAAGAGAGCCTGGGTTCGCCTGCCTCGGATCAAGGCTCGCCGTCAAACTAAGGGTAAACGTCAGGAACCGGCAGGAGCGAGGTGCTGTTTAGCGAGGCCGATCAGTTGCTCGAACCCAGTCGAATCCTTGATTGCCATATCGGACAGTACTTTTCGGTCCAGCAGCACGTTCGCCTTTTTTAACGCATTGATGAACCGACTATACGTGAGTCCATGCGCACGGACGCCGGCACTAATGCGGGCAATCCAAAGTTGGCGGAATTCCCGCTTACGGTTCTTCCGACCGGTATAGGCATAGGCCTGGCCCTTGTCGACAGATTCCGTGGCAGTGCGGAAAAGTCGGCTTTTCCCTCCGTACTGTCCCTTAGCCAGCTTCAATCGTTTCTTGCGTCGTCGCCGAGTTTTTGAACCACCTTTGACCCGAGGCATGACTCAGTTCTCCTTTTCTAGTAACGTGGTCGACATCTCGTTCGTGATCAAGAGGGTAACAATCGCTTGAGTGCGAGCGTCTTGGTTGCATCCACTTCGACGGTCCTGCTGAGCCGTCGTTTACGATTTCGCCGTTTGCTGGTCAGAATGTGCCGCTTCCCCGCCTTTCGGCGCACGATTTTTCCGCTGCCTGTTTTCGCAAATCGTTTGGCCGCGCCGCTATGGGTTTTCACTTTCATGACGCCAGAATCCTTTGGTTAAAATGGGTCATACTGCTGATCTAGCTCTTCGGCGCCACAATCATGATTAAACTCCGTCCTTCCATGCGTGGCGCATACTCGATGGTCCCCGTCTCGGCTAATTGTTCGATGACCGAATTCATGACGGTGCGCCCCATCTCCTGATTCGCCATCTCTCGACCTCGGTACGTCAGAGTCACTTTTGTTTTGTTTCCTTCCTGGAGGAACCCCTTAATCTGCCGAATTTTGATGTCCAGGTCGTGTTTATCAGTCCTCGGCCGGAGCTTGATCTCCTTTACCTGCGTTGATTTCTGATGCCTGCGGCTTTGGTGGTCCTTCTTGCTGAGTTCATATTTGTATTTCCCGTAGTCCATAATGCGACAGACGGGAGGGATCGATGTCGGCGCCACTTCGACTAAATCATATCCTGTTTCCTGGGCCTGCTTGAAAGCCTCCTGTGTGGGAAGAATACCGAGCTGTTCCCCCTCAGGACCGATCACTCGAACTTCGCGCACTCTGATCTCACGATTCACTCGCAGTTTGGGAACGATAGGCCACCTCTCAATTTGTTGGTTGAAGATCTTGGGTTTGTCGCTTGATTTCCTGCGTGAGATGTTCGATGAACCCGGAAATGCTCATACTGCCCAAGTTACTTCCACTACGTCCACGCACCGACACGGTACCGCTCTGGACTTCCCTGTCGCCGGCTACCAGCATGAATGGCACTTTGGCCTTCTCGGCTTCCCGGATCTTGAATCCGATCTTTTCATTACGCAAGTCGGCTTCTGCCCGGAAGCCCGCAGCTTTCAATTGTGCCACAATTCCGGCGACGTAGTCCCGCTGATTGTCAGTGATTGATAAGACTGTGGCCTGAACAGGAGCGAGCCAGGTCGGGAAGGCACCGCCGAAATGCTCGATTAAGATACCGAAAAAGCGTTCGATTGAGCCCATGAGGGCACGGTGAATCATAATCGGTTGGTGAGATTTACCATCCTCTCCAATGTACCCCAATTCAAACCGTTCGGGATTATTGAAGTCGACTTGGATGGTGGAGCATTGCCATGAGCGGCCCAACGCATCCTTAATCTTGATGTCGATCTTCGGTCCGTAGAAAACGCCCTCTCCCGGATCAATCTCGTAGGCCACCCCACGCCCCTTGAGGGCTGATTCGAGCGCGCTTGTCGCCTGAGCCCAGCGCTCCTCCGAGCCGACCGCCTTTTCCGGCCTGGTCGAGAGGTAGACTTCGAATCCGGTAAAGCCAAACGTTCTGAGGATGAAAAACGTGAAATCTAACACGCGACCGACTTCGCTTTCGATTTGATCCGGCCGACAGAACAGATGGGCGTCATCTTGGGTGAATCCTCGCACTCGCAATAATCCATGGAGGACCCCTGTTCGCTCATAGCGGTACACGGTGCCGAGTTCGCCATAGCGAATCGGCAGATCGCGATAGCTACGGAGGTGGGATTTATAGATCATGATATGGAACGGACAGTTCATCGGTTTCAGCTGGTACTCACTGGCCTCCACCTTCATTGGGGTGAACATGTTGTCGCGGTAGTAGTCGACATGGCCGCTGGTTTTCCAGAGGTCTAGGCGGGCCACGTGGGGGGAATAGACGAGGTCGTAGCCGTTCTTGAGGTGTTGCTCGCGCCAAAAGTTTTCAATCAGCAATCGAATGAGTGCACCCTTGGGATGCCAAAGAACAAGGCCCGGGCCGATCTCGTCTTGAATCGTGATGAGATCGAGTTCCTTGCCGACTTTGCGATGGTCGCGCCGCTTGATCTCCTCTAACCGAGCGAGGTGGGCATCCAGTTCGGCTTGCGTGGGAAACGACGTTCCATAGATCCGTTGCAACATGGGATTGCGTTCGTCTCCCCGCCAGTACGCGCCAGCTGTATTCAGAAGTTTGAAGGCGCCAACGTGGCCTGTGGTTGGGAGATGCGGGCCGCGGCAGAGATCGACAAATTCACCTTGACTGTAGGCAGAAATTAGTTCGTTATCCGGAAACCCCTCAATTAGCTCGACCTTGTAAGCTTCTCCGCGCGCTTTGAAGAACTCAATCGCCTCCTGCTTGGAAAATTCGGTTCTCTCGATTGGTAGATCGCGTTTGATGATTTCTCTAGCTCGGGCCTCAATTTTTTCCAGATCTTCTGGGGTGAATGGAAGATCGTAGGCGAAATCGTAATAAAATCCGTCTTCCAAAGCTGGGCCAATGGTGAGCTGAGCTTTCGGAAATAGTTCTTTCACCGCTTGGGCCATAATATGTGTGCTGGTATGTCGGTAGACTTCTCGGCCATCAGAGGAAGCAAAACGGAGTGGCTCGAGTGTGGCATCCTCGCTGAGCTTCCGTGAGAGGTCTACAACCATCCCGTTGACCTTCGCAGCGACTATGTCTGGACCTAGGGCCACACCGACAATCGAGAGAGCAACGCCGACAGATTGTCCCACCGGCACATCACGAGAAGGTCCATCTTTCAATGTAATCTTCATAGGTTACACTGATCGAACATATCCAAAAACACGAAAGGCACCCCGACCGCCTGAGACGGTCAGATGCCCTCGGCGGGATGGTAGGCGCGGACGGTCTTGAACCGTCGACCTCTACCGTGTCAAGGTAGCGCTCTCCCCCTGAGCTACGCGCCTATCGTCCGAGGGCGCATGCTAATATAGCCCCAGCTGAAGTGTCAAGAAATGCAAAAGAGAAGGGGACGTGCTTCCTCACGAGGCACGCCGCCTTCTCTTTTGTGTCTCAAACGGACAATCTCGTACGGGAGGGTTTTATCTGACGGCTTTCTTCAGTTCCAATCCCGCCGAGAACTTCGGGACTCTGGCCGCCGCAATTTTGATGGTCTCCCCGGTGCGGGGATTACGACCTAAGCGAGCTTTCCGCTTCGCGACGGTAAACGTTCCGAAGTTCACCAGGGTGACGCGGTGCCCCTTTTTCAACGAGGTGGTCACTGCGCCGGTAAAGGCTTGGAGTGCCGTTCCTGCGGCTACCTTGGTGATACCTGCAGATGCAGCCATCTTCGCAATCAGTTCTTCTTTGGTCATTCTATCCCTCCCGTTTTTAGTTAAAGGTTTGAAACCGATGATTGTCCCTACCCGCCCTGCTGGAACTACGTGCTGCGACTCTTTGTGACTCGACCACGTTTCACTGGAATATGCAGATCTTGAATCTTTTTTCGCAAGGTATTGCGATTCAGACCCAACAATTCCGCTGCCTGAATCTGGTTGCCTTTGGTTTCTTTGAGCGCCAGGGTAATGAGTGGGCGCTCCATCGCCATAATCAACATCGGATGGAGATTTCGCGCTGATCCGTTTCGCATCCCCTTGACGAAATCTCCCATCTTCCCTTCAAGATAGTCCTCGAGCGACAGGGTGCCGGCACCGTTTGCTGCCGGAGTCTTATGTTTCCCCATTACCTGCATGAATTTCGATGCACGCCTGAGCGCGGTGCGTGACCCGGTAATTACCAAACAATGTGACAGGTCCATGCTGCTGGAAAGAGCGGTCGTGCCAGGGGATGAACCAGGCTTTGATTCGACAATCACTGCATCGAAGGTTCGTCTAGCCACGTCCTTCGGCATGGTGGCCAGATCTTTCACCGTGGTGATCGACGCGTCCTTGAACACTTGTCTGTAGTGGGCTTGAATTTCCTGATCGCTTGTCAGCAGCAATACATTGAACACGGATGGAGAAGGCGACATGAAGGCACCAAGAGAAGAAGTGGGCCGGATTATTGCCCAGAGCCGATTTGATGTCAATCAAGAAATTTACTGACAGGCACATGCAAGAAATTTACTAACAAGAACATGCGATGAACCCACACAGGCGCATACTCCGGTCGATGGAACTCAGCAAATATGATTCACGTGTGTGGGGGAGCATCTTGAGATGTGCAAGCGGTGCCTCACTCTCTGATCATCCCCTCGTATAGTCTTGAACTCTAGTCCGACGTTTCAATCGATATGCTGTCCGTAGGTCAAGGTTCCATTACTGGGTAACAGCATTTCTAGAGGCTCATGGCAGAAGCTCAGGAACGATTCAGGGCTCAATTGAATGGCTACTCACCGCCGCCAAGAGAGCTATTGACAGACTGGGGGGCGCTAGGGTATGAATAAGGGAAATTCTAATTCCGACCGGAATAGTAGAGTATGAAGGTATCTCTGCGGGCTACCTACGGAATTATGGCAGCTGTCGATCTTGCGATGGGTCCGGGGGTGAAACCGATCCAGGCCAGGTCTATCGCGCGCCGACAATCCATTCCCGCGCGTTTTCTTGAGCAGGTGCTGCATGCGATGAAGAAGGCTGGACTCGTCATGAGCCTTCGTGGGGCTCAGGGTGGCTATGTGCTCACAAAAAAACCTGCCGAGCTGTCCGTCGCTGAAATCCTCGAAGCCCTCGATGGCCCGCTCTTGCCGTCGACGGGCATGAACGGCCGGTTACCTTCCAGGCGTCCGAGCAAACCCGAACTCCTGCTGGGCAAAGTGTGGGAACAGGTTCACCAGGCAGAGCGCCAAGTGCTTGAGGCGATCACAGTCGAAGAACTGGCCGGACAACAACGTATCCTCGAACAACAACGGTCCTTGATGTATCACATTTGAGGTGATTTCCATGAGTCACAGACTGACGAATACCGTCCCCATCCAGGTCCAGCCCATTCCCACGGCGATTGCCGAGGAAATTGAAACGTTTGAGGCTGAAGCAAACCGGATGATATCAGGCGAGATTGCGAGCGATCTGTTCAAGCCATTCCGTCTGCAGTATGGCATCTATGGCCAGCGCCAGGCTGGTGTGCAAATGGTTCGAATCAAGATCCCCTTCGGGGGGCTTACGTCCAATCAGCTTCGCCGAGTGGCCGTGTTGGCAGAACAGTACGCAACCGGCGTCGGCCATGTGACTACACGCCAGGATATCCAGCTGCATTTCGTCGTACTGAAGGATGTCCCGACGATTATGCGGGGCCTCGCCGAAGTGGGTCTCACCACGAGGGAAGCATGTGCCAATACCGTGCGCAACGTCACTGCATGTCATCTCGCCGGTGTCTGTCAGGGAGAAGTCTTTGATGTCACACCCTACGCCAAGACGGTTGCGCTACATCTGCTCCGCAATCCGCTAAACCAGAGCTTGCCTCGCAAGTTCAAGATCGCATTTTCCGGATGCAAACACGATTGCGCCCTGACGCCCATCCACGACATCGGTCTGCTGGCTCTTCGACGAGAAGATGGCACGATCGGGTTCCGCATGGCTGTCGGCGGCGGGTTGGGGGCTGCCCCGCGCATCGCGCAAGTGCTCCGCGAGTTTACCCCGATCGACGAACTCATTCCGAGTATCGAAGCTGTGATCAAGGTCTTTGATACGTTGGGTAATCGGAAGAACCGGAATAAAGCGCGGATGAAATTCGTGATCGAGAAGCTCGGCTTTGAAGAATTCAAGCGCCGCTGGGGACAGGCCTACACGGACCTGGGCTATGCCCGCCCAATCCAGGATCCCATCAAACTGTTGGAGCATGCTGATAAGCCCGTCCAGCTCATCATGCCATCGTCCAATGGGGTGAAGCATGCCGTTGCCTCCACCAATGGCAGTCCCAATGGACACATGCAAGAATCGCCGTTTGAGCTCTGGAGACGGACCAATGTCGTCCAACAAAAGCAGGAAGGATATTCAACCGCGGCGATTAAGCTTTTCATGGGCGACCTCACCTCGGACCAGATGCTCTTTGTTGCCGATCTGGCGGACCGATATTCCAATGGGAACATCCGGACGACGATCAATCAGAATATGGTCATTCGGTGGATCCCGGAGACGAGGCTGGCCGGGTTCTACCAGGATCTCGTATCACAGAATCTTGCCGACCCAGGGGCGGAACTCGTGGAAGACATCATCGCTTGCCCCGGGACCGATACCTGTGGACTAGGCATCACGTCCTCAAAGGGCATGGCTCGTGCGCTTGCCGAGGTCTTTCCGGCCGGACGAGTCCCGGAGGATCTTGGTGGCGTCTCCGTAAAAATCAGTGGTTGTCACAATTCCTGTGCGCAGCATCACATTGCCACCATTGGGTTACACGGAGTGGGGAAGCGTATCGGCGATCGTGTTGCACCTCATTATGAGTTGCACTTGGGTGGGAAAGTGAACGGGACAGCCAAGATTGGTCAAATGACTGTCAAGTTGCCGGCGAAGAGTGTTCCGGCTGCCATCACGCATCTGATCGAGGTGTACCGGCGGGATCGCCAGCCGGGAGAAGGCTTGCCGGCTTATATCGATCGAATGGGGAAGCACAAACTGAAGGATGAGTTGGTTCCATACACCATTGTGCCGTCCCACGAAGAGGACACAACCTTCTACTACGACTGGGAGGGAGACGAAGAATTCGTGCTCGAAGATCTCGGACCGGGCGAGTGTGCTGGTGGTGCCCTCGAAATGATCGAGAATGGCATCCTCGAAGCGGATCAGGAACTGTATCACGCAAGACTCTTGGTCGAGAAACATCAATACTCGGTTTCCGTGAATAAGTCCTATCGGGCAGTATTGGCTGCGACAAAGGCCTTGTTGGTGACAGAGGGGATTGATCCGGTGACCGATGCGGAGACCTTGCGGGAATTCGAACAACGACTGGCACCCAAGGGCATCGTGCCGGCCGCATACCGCGAGCTAGGGAAGCTTGTAGGAGACTTGGGACCGAAGGAGACCACGGCGGCTTTTGCCCGATCGAAATTGGCTTTTTCGAAGGGCTATGTCGATGCCTGCCGCGCAGCGACAGAGCGGATGGGAAAAGATTTGAAGCTTGCAGCAGAGACCGAAGCGTCTCCTGTCCTCAAGCCGGTTGTGCCGCCGGGAAAGAACGTTGCAGCGGTGGCTCCTGCTTCTGCATCGAAAGGCGCGGCAATCTATGATCTTCGTGGTGTGGCCTGCCCGCTCAACTATGTGAAGACGAAGTTGAAACTCGAAATGATGGATGCTGGCGAGCGATTGGAGGTCTGGCTCGATGCAGGAGAACCGATTAAGAATGTGCCGATGAGTCTGAAAAATGACGGACACAAGGTCCTCCTCGAAGAGGCTCTCGAGCCTGCGGCGGCACATTATCGGGTGTTGGTCGAAAAAGTGGAGTGATGCGGCGGGGGATGTCCCCTTGCTCGCGCAAGGCCTGGAGTAGAGGCGTGCGAGCTCGGAACTAACCGCGTGTGCGTACCTGGGATGAGCGGGGCACGAAAGGCACGCGGTCGGGAGCGTCCTTCCGCCGCGTTTTGTGGGAGACCTAAGAAGGAATTCAATGACGAGATTGTCGCCGGAAGACTTGAAGGCCTGGGGGAAGTCGTTCGAAGCCAAGCCGCCGCAGGAGATCTTGACGGCGGCAATCGAACGATATGCACCTAAGATCGTGCTGGCTTGCAGTTTCGGAGCGGAGGATGTCGTCCTTGTGGACATGATCCACCGCATCAATCCCACCGTTCCATTGTTTTACCTGGATACGGAATTTTTGTTTCCCGAAACCTACGCGGTCCGTGACCGGGTCATCCAACGGTATGGATTGAAACCAGACCAGGTCATCCAGATGAAGTCACTCCTCTCTCCGGACGCCCAGGCGCAACAGTATGGTGAGCGCTTGTGGGCCCAAAAGCCTCGAGAGGAAGGCCCGGACCGTTGCTGCTACCTGCGAAAGGTCGAACCCTTGACGCGCGTGTTGAAGCCTTACACGGCCTGGATCACCGGAATCAGGCGGGACCAGTCACAGGCGAGAGCCAATGCGGGTTTGATCGAATGGGACGGCAAGTTTCAGCTTGTCAAAGTCAATCCGCTCGCGAAGTGGACGTGGGAGGACGTCTGGACCTACATCCGCCTATATGAAGTGCCGTACAACGAGTTGCATGATCGCAATTATCCAAGCATCGGCTGCACACATTGCACGGCTCCCGTGTTGCCGGGAGAGGATCTTCGCGCAGGTCGGTGGAGGAATTTTGGGAAGGTCGAGTGCGGCTTGCACAAGGCGTAACGATGGCTATGCAGGAGTTCATCGCGAAGATTGGGAAAGGGCCCAAAGCGGCGAAGGATCTCACCTGGGATGAGGCCAAACAGGTCATGAAGGCCCTCATAGAAGGCGATGCGACGCCGGCACAGGTGGGGGCCTTTCTGTTGGCCATGCGGATCAAGATGGAATCGGTTACGGAGTTGGCATCGTTCACCGCTGCGGCCCGCTCGTATGTGGCACCGGTTCCAGTTCCGCGAGAGCTAGGCGTAGTCGATGTCCCAACCTATGCGGGAAAACAGGAGACCTTCCATGCTCTTGCAGGGGCCGCTATCGTGGCAGCCGCAGCCGGGGCGACGATTCTCATGCACGGATACGACGGGGTTCCCGGGCGGCTCGGAACCGCCGCCATCCTCAAGGGGTTGGGCATTTCAATCGATCTCGAGCCGAAATGCATCGGAGACGAGCTCGCAAGGAAAGGGTTCGCCTATCTCGACATCGGACTCTATCACCCGCCAGTCTACCGGTTCCTGGAAATGCGGCGAGAGCTCGGTGTTCGGAACTTCTTTCACCCGATTGCGCGATTGCTCAATCCAGCAAGGGCGAGCTCGCAAATCGTGGGACTCTCCCACCCACCCTATTTTGAGAAGACTGCCGAAGTGTTGAGGATGTTGGGTTGTCCCCGCGCACTTGTCATTCGAGGAGTCGAAGGCGACCCGGAATTGTCGCTGGCCTCGGTGACGAAAGTCTTGGAACTCCGAGATGAGCGTATTACGCCGCTGACCCTGGCGCCGAAAGATGTGGGGTTGACGATGGGTCCCTCGCGTGAGATGGCAGGGTTTCCACCGGCTCAGCGAGAGAAGGAGATCGAACTTCTCAGGCGGATCCTCCACAACCAGATCCAAGGAGGTCCACGGGAGTGGGTGTTGCTCAATTCTGCAGTGTTGTTATACGCAGCCGGGAAAGGCACGTCAATAGCGGCTTGCGTTCCGACCGCTCGACGGGTGCTCGAAGAAGGTGCCGCGGCGAGAAAGCTCGATGAACTGGTCCAAGAGCCGGCCGGCGCCGGTCGTACACTCTGATGGGACAAGAGGCATGATTCGGTGAATCACCTTCGCCAGTTGGAAGACCAAAGCGTCTACATTTTGCGCGAAGCCTACAAACACTTCGATCATTTGGGCATGCTGTGGTCGATGGGGAAGGACTCGACCGTGCTCTTGTGGCTCGCTCGGAAGGCCTTTTTCGGGCACGTGCCCTTTCCGCTCTTGCACGTGGATACCAGCTATAAGATTCCAGCGATGATCGAATATCGAGACCGATTGGCTCGCGAGTGGCGGTTGAACCTGGTGGTGGGACAGAACAAGGAAGCGCTTGCGGCAGGGATGAATCATTCGATGGGGCGCGTGACGTGTTGCACGGCACTCAAAACCGACGGGCTCAAACAACTCATCGAGAAGAAGGGTTACACGGGAATTATTCTCGGCGTCCGAGCCGATGAGGAAGGGACGCGGGCCAAGGAGCGCTATTTCTCGCCTCGCGACAAGCACGGGGACTGGGATTTTCGCGATCAACCGCCGGAGCTGTGGAATCAGTTCAAGACGACCTTCCCACCGGGGACCCATATCCGAATCCATCCATTGCTGGATTGGACCGAAATCAATATTTGGGAGTACATCAAGTTGGAGAATATTCCATTCATCGATCTCTATCTCGATAAGGGCGACGGAACCCGTTATCGGAGCCTCGGCTGTGCCCCCTGCACGTTTCCCATCAAATCCACTGCCAAGAATGTGGATGACATTATCGACGAACTTCGGCACACGACCGTTGCGGAGCGATCGGGTCGTGCGCAGGATGAAGGCCGAGGGATGGAGTTGTTGAGAAAGGATGGGTACATGTGATCCCAGTGAGGCTCGGCGAGACTGGCGAGAGGGGTTCGAAAAGCGCGAGAGGCGAGGCATGCACGTCGCGCCTGTCGGGCAAATCTCGAAGGCGTGCGATCAGGATTCTGTAAAGTCATGACGACAACGAAGCAAGTAGCGACGGTCACGAAGCCCAACGAAACGATGAACATTGTCATCGTCGGACACGTCGATCATGGCAAGTCCACGTTGCTGGGCCGCCTCTACGCTGACACTGGGTCTTTGCCGGATGGGAAGCTGGAAAAAGTTCAAGCCATCTGTCGGCAACAGGGAAAGGAATTCGAATATGCATTCCTGTTCGATGCGTTCCTGGAGGAGCAGGAGCAAGGCATCACGATCGATACGGCCAGAACGTTCTTCACGTGGAAGGGACGGCAGTACATCATTATCGACGCGCCAGGGCACAAGGAGTTTCTGAAGAACATGATCTCCGGCGCGGCGCGTGCTGAAGCGGCTCTGCTCCTCATCGATGCCCTAGAGGGCGTCAAAGAGCAATCCAAGAAACATGGGTATCTGCTTTCCCTGCTGGGAGTCCGGCAGTTCGCCGTCGTGGTCAACAAGATGGATCTTGTCGGCTATCGGCAGGATGTCTTTGAGGGTATTGAAAAGGAATATCGGGAGTTTCTGAGTCAATTCAAATCGGTGCCTGAGCGGATTATCCCCGTCAGCGCCAAGCTGGGCGATAATATCGTCGGTCGCAGTGAGAACATGCCCTGGTACGGAGGGCTGACGGTCCTGGATATGCTAAGTCTGTTTCAAAAGGAGAGGGTTCAGTCCGAGCAGCCGCTGCGTCTGCCTGTCCAAGATGTGTATAAGTTCGACGCCCGTCGGATCATTGCCGGTCGGATTGCGTCAGGGCGGTTGAAGGTCGGTGACCAGCTAGTTTTTTCCCCATCGAACAAACGCGCGAATGTCCAATCGGTTGAGGCTTTCAATGTTGAGCCTGCGCCCACAGAAGCCCGTGCAGGGCAGTCCGTCGGCATTACGCTCGATGAGCAGATCTTTGTGGAACGAGGAGAGATCGCCACGCACCAGGGTAATTTGCCTCTCGTCTCTACAGCGTTCCGAGCCAACCTGTTTTGGCTGGGACGGCGGCCGTTGGAACGAGAGCGGAAATATATCCTCCGGGTAACCACGAAAGAAGCCGAGTGCGAAGTGGCGACGATCCACCGTATTATCGACACAATGGATCTGAATCAACAGCAGGGTGGGGAGTCGGTCGGCAAGAATCAAGTGGCAGAGTTAACGCTGAGAACCAAGGCTCCGGTGGCGTTTGATCTCTCGGCCGCGTTTGAAGGCACTGGCCGGTTTGTGTTGGTCGATGAGTACGATATTGCCGGTGGGGGGATCGTCACGGAAATGGTCCGCGACGACCAGGAGTTCCTGCGGGAAGAGGCTCGCCGACGGGACTTCGCGTGGGTCAAGGGCGAGGTGGGGATCGAGGAACGAGCGCAGCAATTCGGCCATCGCGCCGCGATCGTGCTGGTCACGGGAGGTCGCCATACTGGGAAGTCGTTCTTAGCCAGAAAGTTAGAGAGCAGGCTCGTCGCAGACGGTCGTCATGCCTACCTCCTGGACGGAGAAAACCTTCGCCGTGGGTTGGATGCCGACTTATCTGAAACGGCACGAGGCCAAACCACAGAAATGGTTCGGCGGTATGGAGAGGTGGCCAGGCTTCTGATCGATACGGGGGTGATCGTGGTATCGACCACGAATCCCTTCGGTATATCCTACACGGAAGCAGCGCAAGCCATTCGGACTCTGGTTCATCCCGCCCCGGTGATCGCCGTTCACATGAGCAAGGCACCGGAAGAACCTCCTCCTGGCACCGATATCTCGCTATCCGGTCCAACCGACTTTGATGCGGCGACGCGCCAAATTTTGGACGAATTGAAGCGTCGAGGTGTGTTGGCGCAAGCCATTGGAGCGAAGCCGACGTTTCAGTATTCCATTTAGAGAAGCCGACAACATTTGAGAATCAGCTTCAGCTCAGAACGAATCGCACGTCCGAGCGATGCCCGGATCGTTGGAGGCTTCCGGCATACCCGCGGTTTGACTCTCCGGAAATCCCTATGTTAGCGTAACCGCTCTTGGAAACCAGGCATTTTGAGAGGCTTAGAACCCATGGCTCCTGAAAAAGACCTGAAGGAAATTCTTGGGAAATTGCAGTATTCCGATGACGCCAAGGTGATCCAGCAGATCACCGAGCAGATGAAGCAGGTTCAGGCCCGGATGACCGGGATCCGCTACAAGCTCGTCGTGATGAGCGGCAAGGGCGGCGTGGGAAAGAGCATGACCACGGTCAATCTCGCCCTCGCGCTCGCCCGGCTTGGCAATAAGGTCGGTTTGCTCGATGTGGACCTTAACGGCCCTTGCGTGCCGCGCATGCTAGGGATGCACGGGCTGTCCCTGACTATGACGTCTCAGGGCGCAACTCCGCCATCCGGTCCGCTTGGCGTCAAGGTCGCTTCGATGGATTTCTTCCTGAGCGCAGCCTCGCCTGTCCGGTGGAAAGGACCGATGGACTTGAGCCCGGTCTGGCTCGGTGTGATGGAGATGAACGTGATCCGCGAATTCCTAGCGGATACGGCGTGGGGTGAATTGGATTACCTCCTGGCCGACCTCCCCCCAGGCGCGGCGGCGGACAAGCCCCCGGTGATCGCAGGGTTCATTCCCGACCTGGCCGGCGCGATCGTCGTGACGACTCCGTCGGAAGTCGCCTCCGATGTCGTCCAGAAATCGGTGACCTACGCTCGGGACATGGGGATTAAAGTGCTCGGCATGGTCGAGAACATGAGCCAGTACCGTTGTCCCGCCTGCGGCGTAGAGTCCGAACTCTTCGAGGGCAATACAGACGCTCTGTGCGAAGCCTTGAATATCCCCTTGCTGGGCCGGATTCCCTTCGACCGGACGCTGGCCCGCACCTTCGATAAGGGGGAGCCCTTACTGGACCCGGCTTACCCGACGATCAGAAGGTATCAAGAGATTGCGGAGCGAGTGGTCGCGCTCGTCGATTATAGAAAAGTCCTGGCGCAGAAACTCTAGAGGTGTCTTATGAAATTCGTCTGTCTTAATTGCGAAACCTATATGAGCTTCGAGAAGGTCGAGAAGCCGGCCGAAGGGTCACTGGGTGTCTTCTTTGGCTGTCCCTCGTGCGGAGCCAAGTTCTCGATGGTGACAAACCCGGGGGAAACTCAGATGGTCAGCTCGCTGGGAGTAAAACTGGGCGGGCGGACCGCGGCGGCAGAACCGTTCGAAATGACGCGCGAAACACTGAAGGACGAAGCGCTTGCCGGATCCGGACAAATGGCAGCCTATCTGAATGAAAAGATTCATGGTGGTCAACCAGTGGCTGCAACCGGGGCGCCAGGGTCGGGTAAAGAAGGGGAAAAGAGCGGGGGTGGCTGTCCGTTTTCTGCCATGGTTGCCGAGATGGGACTCACGACAGGAGGGAAAGCCGCCAGCGGGATCACAGGAGCATCAGAGTTCACTTGGAGTGTGGATGCAAAGGAAAAGCTGGATCGGCTCCCAGCGTTTGTAAAGCCGATGGTGCAAAGCAGCGTGGAAGCCTATGCGCGCAAGCAGGGGTATAAGACGATCACGCTCCAAGTGATGGATGATTCCAAGAATGATTCCTCGAGCGGGTTAACCTGGTCGCGGGAAGCGGAGCAACGACTGGAGAATATCCCTGATTTCATTCGCCCTATGGCAAGGAAAGAAATT
>Ga0126373_10001065_pt1 | contig 19179 bp, 18 predicted proteins | sample PanSoiMetPlot_11_FD_92545 | JGI IMG/M metagenome (GOLD analysis project Ga0126373, IMG submission 92545) | Tropical forest soil microbial communities from Panama - MetaG Plot_11 | ecosystem: Environmental > Terrestrial > Soil > Tropical forest > Bulk soil | place: Panama | collected 2016-02-17 | reverse complement strand
TCGACAAAGTCGCCATCCAGCTCAACGGCCGCCCCCGCCAGACCCTCAACTGGCAGACTCCAGCTGAACGGCTAGCGCCGCTCCTTGTTGCAACCACCGGTTGACACCGACAACCAAAAGTCTTCGTGATCACGACGTGGACCGAAGTTGCCCGTCGTTCACGCGCTGCCCACCACGCCAGACACCAGCCACGAGCGGAACGCCGGGGCGATAGGCGAGATAAGCGTGCGAGGGCGCGTCCAGCATTACCAAGTCCGCACGTGCGCCAACGCCTAGATGACCAACGTCAGTCCGCCGTAGCGCGTGTGCACCGCCGGCAGTCGCAGCCCAGACCGCCTCTTGCGTCGTCATGTGCATATCGCGCACCGCGATAGCTGCGCAGAACGACATGCTCGAGGTGAAGCAAGAGCCAGGATTGCAGTCGGTGGCGATAGCGACTGTCACGCCCGCCGACAGCAGACGGCGGGCGTCGGGATACGGCTGCCTGGTGGAGAACTCAACCCCCGGCAGCAAAGTCGCCACTGTTCCGCCGGAGGAGGCCAGCGCATCCACGTCCGCATCGGTCAGGAACGTGCAGTGATCTGCTGACGCCGCGGCCGCTTCAACTGCCACTTGCACACCCGGCCCTGGGCCAAGCTGGTTAGCGTGGATCCGCGGCAATAGCCCGGCAGCCTCCCCAGCCGCGAGCACCGCCCGGGCCTCGTCAGCTCCGAACGCGCCACGCTCGCAAAAGACATCGACCCATCTCGCGTGTGGTGCGCACGCCGCCAGCATCTGTCCGCAAACCAGATCCAAATAGCCGGCCACGTTTCCATCGAATTCTGGCGGCACGACATGGGCACCGAGGTAAGTGACCTCCGGCGTGAACTCCGAAGCTACTGCCAGGCTGCGGGCCTCATCAGCGGTCGTCAGACCGTACCCGGACTTGCACTCGAACGTGGTTGTCCCCTGCGCCAGCATCTCAGCCGCCAGCCGAGCCAGATTCATGCGCAAGTGCTCGTTACTTGCTGCCCGGGTCGCTGCCACAGTGCTGCGGATCCCGCCCGCGCTGTAGGACTGGCCGGCCATCCGTGCCGCGAACTCCGCCCCGCGCTCCCCGGCGAAGACCAGGTGCGCGTGCGAGTCGACGAATCCCGGCAGCACCGCCCGCCCTGCTGCGTCGGCCATCGTGTCCGCCGACGGCGCCTGCGCTGCAGGTCCAGTCCAGGCCACATGCCCGGCGTCGAGCACCAGCGCAGCGTCCGTCAGCGCTTCGAACGGCCCGGGCGAGGCCACGCTGACCGCATCCCGCGGCGCGTTTGTGACCAGCTCGCCAATGTTGGTGATCAGCAGGCTCACCCGCGCATCGTGTCACAGACGACGGCTAATCCGGCTGCGTGCCTTGGAGCGCACCAGCCAAAATGAGGCATGGACCCGATCGAGGACGCTCGCGCATTGGTAATCGAACGGTTCCCTGACGCGCTCGCCGCCTTTCTCGGCGACACAGTGCTGTCAACGCACCGCACGTCCACCTCGGACCTCGACATCCTGGTGATCTTGGCGGGCCCGCCCGCGCCGTATCGCGAATCGCTGCGGTTCCGAAGCTGGCCGGTCGAGACGTTCGTGCACGACATGGACTCGCTGGAGCGGTTCTTCGGCCGCGACAACCAGCGGCGCCGCCCCACGCTCGCTCGACTCTGCGCGGATTCAGTGCCAGTTGCCGGTCAAGATCAAATAATCAACCAGATAAGGGAACGTGGCAGATCCACCCTGGCGGCCGGCCCACGCCCGCTCGGCGACAACGAGCTCGCGCTGCTCCGGTATGGGCTCACGGATCTGCTAGACGACCTGGCCGGGAGCACTGACCCGGGCGAGATTGCCGTCATCGGCTGGAACGTATGGACTGCCACGGCAGAGCTGGCGCTGCTCCTCGCCGGGCACTGGCTTGGCTCGGGCAAGTGGCAGCTGCGCGAATTGCGGTCAGCCGACCCTGCCCTCGCCGGGCAGATGGCGGCCGCATTCGGAGACCCAGCCCTGCTCACGCTGGCCGCTGACGAGGTACTCGGCCGCTGCGGCGGGCGCTTGTGGGCTGGATTCCGGCTCGCTGGCTAAGCCGTAGTCGATACGTCGCCGACAGTGCTGGCAGATAAGTGATCGCCCCCAACTCCGTATCGCAGGAGCAAAAAACGCCGGTATCGGTCACCGCACGCCTATAGCCTGCGGGGTGGAGACCGGGAAGATCCAGCGCTGGTGACGGCATGCCGCTGGATGTACCCGAGGTCCGCCAGCGGGACGGAGGGTGGATGCAGTATCCGTCAGGTCGCCACGATCCAGGCGAGCCGACCAGTTCTTGGGATGACTGGCAGCGCCCGATCGGCGGCAATGGTGCGCCCAGCCCACGTCGTCGTGGGCGGCGCAGCCGATGGGCCAAGGCGGGCTACATCATTGCGTCTCTGCTCGCTGTTGTCGTTCTAGTGGCTGGCATCGGCGGTTATGTCTATTACCGGCACCTAGATAGCAACATCACGGTTGTCAACGTGGGCGGACTTTCTGGCCGGACGATCTACGGCGCGCAGAACATCCTGGTGCTCGGCTCCCAGGTTCGCGCCGGGCAGCATGGCCACTTGTTCGGGATAGCTCCTGGCTCGTCCATCTACACCAGCAACTCCGACAACCTGCTGGTAGTCCACCTCGATCCGACCCACACGCACGCGACCATCCTGTCCATCCCCCGAGACACCTTCGTGTACGAGCCAGGCTGCAAGGCTCGCAGCAAGATGATCGGCACCGGCACTATGGGACCCTACGACTATCCGCCGGGCAACATCATCGACGGTGCGCTGAATATCGGCGGGCCGACGTGCGCGGTAAAGACGGTCGAGGCGCTGACGGGTATCAAGATCGACCACTTCATCGAGTTCAACTTCAACTCGTTCCGCAGGATGGTGGACACGATCGGCGGTGTCTGGGTGTGCGTGCCGCGTGGCGGCTATCACGACCCGAAGTCAGGGCTCAATCTCGGCCCTGGCCGCCACAAGGTCACTTACAACCAGGCGCTTGCTTACGTCCGTACCCGCAGCATTCTCGGCGGCCCAGATGCTGGCGGTGACTTGCCGCGGATCGCACTGCAGCAGGCATTTATCTCATCGCTAATCCAGAATGTCGACTCCCGCGGACTGCTGGGCGATACCCCGACGCTGCTGAGCATCGCAGATACTGCTACCAAGGCGCTGACGGTGGATCGCGGTCTTGGCTCAGTCTCATCGCTGTTGAGTTTGGCCAAGTCGCTCATCCACCTGAAGCCCAAGGATGTCTCGCTAATCACGATGCCGACCCAGCCGGATAGTTACGAGTATCCCAAGTATTCGCAGCATTCCATGGTGGTCCAGCCGCAAGACGACATCCTGTTCGGCATGCTCCTCAACAACCAGGCCTGGACTGGTCATCTGCCCACGATGCCGCCCGCCAAGGTGCAGGTGCGAGTGCTGAACGCGACGGGCCAAAGCAACCTGGCCGCCCATACCGCCACCAAGCTTCGGCGGCTCGGATACGACGTGGTTAGCGTTGGCGACTCGACTGCCACCAATACGACGACTGTGACATTCTCCGGGGTCGCCCAAGCCGACAGCGCCTACACCCTGATGACTGCCCTTAAGTCAATGCCGACCGGACAGAACTTGCTTGCCGAGCCCGCGTCGCAGCTCGGCTCAGCCGGGCCGGTGACGCTGATTCTCGGCAGCGACTTCGCCGGCGTTAAAACCCCTGCGCAGATATCGGCCCCGACATCTGGCACGACCAAGAAGCACCATCACAACAGCAACGGCGGCGTGCAGTCGCGCAATGCGGCGGCGAACATCTGCAAGGGCTTGCCGAAGGCAACCAACTGACCGCCGCAATCAGCGCACGACCACGCCGATCGCGGCGGTGAGCGCACCCGGCACGTCCGCAACCAGGACATGCCTGCCGTCAGCCACGACGACCTCGCCGCCAACAACCAGGTGCCGGACGTCGGCTGCGGTCGCGCCGAAAATGACCGACTCCAGAGCCGTCGTCTGCGTTCCGCCGGCCGTGCGCGGCGTGTCCAGGGCTACAGTGACAAAGTCGGCTAGGCCGCCGGGAACTAGCTCCCCGGCATCGGGCCAGCCAAGGCTCGCGTGGCCAGTTTCGGTCGCGGCTGTCGCTAGTTCTACCGCCGTGAAGTGACCGCGTTCCTGGGTGGCAAGGCGCTCGCCCAGCTCGACCCGCCTGGCTTCTTCCAGCAGGTCAATGACCGCGTGGCTGTCGCTGCCAAGGGTGAGCGGGCTGCCGGCGTCCGCCAGCGCCCGGGCGGGGCCGATGCCATCGGCCAGGTCAGCTTCGGTAGTTGGACACAAACATGCGTGGCAGCGCAACCCGCCTAGCAGCTCTATGTCGCTGGCAGACAAGTGCGTGGCATGTACTGCGGTGCTACGCGGCCCTAGTGCCCCTGCTTCCCCTAGCACCTCCGCCGGTGTAGCGCGGTGTGCCGCGATGCTCGCCCTGTTTTCTGCCACCTGCTCGGACAGATGAGCATGCAGGGGCGCGCCGTAGCGGTGCGACCAGGCGACGACTTCAGGCATCTGGCCCGGCGCCACGGCGCGCACCGAGTGGATGGCCGCCCCGACCCTGGCGCGCGCCGACAATACGCCGGTTGCGTCTGGCCCCAGTGCGTCAGCTCGCGTTGCCCACGCGGCGGCATCGGCGTCGCCAAAGCGCAGCTGGGGTCCCTCCAGCGGCTGGCGCTTTCCCTCAGCCGACAAGCCACCCGACAGGTAACAGGTGTCGAGGAGGGTGATGCGGATCCCGGCTTGGTTCGCGGCTTCGATGAGCGCCCTGCCCATTTCGTTGGGGTCGGAGTACGGCACGCCGCCGCGATCGTGGTGCAGGTAATGAAACTCACCGACGCAGCTGACGCCGGCCAGGGCCATCTCTGCGTAGACCGCCGCGGCCAAGTCCAGGTAGGTGTCTGGGTCGAGGCGGTCGGCAACTTCATACATGTGGTCGCGCCAGGTCCAGAATGTGCCGCGCGAAGCCTGGGTGATCCCGCGCAGCGCCCGGTGGAAAGCATGCGAGTGCGCGTTCGCAAGACCTGGCATCGTCAAGCCGGTCAGCCTCGTCGCAGCTGGCGGCACAAGCTCGGCGTCCGGCGTGACGGCCGCAAAGCGGTCACCCGTGGTTTCGATCAGCACGTCGGTTCGCAGACCAAGCGAGGGAGACCAGGCCAGCTCGGCAAGCCACGATCTGGCCTGCGGGCCGGTCATTGACCCGCCAGGTCGGCCAGGACGGCAGCCAGGGCTGACACCCCAGCCGCGCAGTCGGCAGCGCTCGCCTGCTCAGCTGGTGAGTGCGAGATGCCACTCGGGTTGCGAACGAAAAGCATCCCGGCTGGGACTCGGCTGGCCAGGACGCCTGCGTCATGACCCGCCCCGGTTGGCAGCACCGGCGCACCAAGCAGCTGAGACATCCGCTCGCGCAACTCGGGATCGAAGCTGACCTCAGGGCTGAACGACTCCCTGGTTATGTCAAGGCTCACGCTCTGCTGGGCCGCCGCGGCTGTCGCCTCGGCAGTTATCTGTGCGACAAGCCTGCCGAGGATGGCTTCATCCGGGGCGCGAGCATCCAGCCACGCACGCACAGCCGAGCAGATGGCGTTAGCCCCGCCAGGTTCAGCCACGACCTTGCCCACGGTGGCGAGGGCTCCGCACCCAACAGCGGCTTCACGTGCCGCCAACGCCGTCGCGGCGAACGGGAGCATCGGATCGCGCCGGTCGCCCAGCTTGGTCGTGCCGGCGTGGTCAGCGCGCCCGGTGAAGTCGAGCCGCCACCTGCCATGCGGCCAGATCGCACTGCCAACGCCGACAGCCGCGCCGAGCTCGTCCAATGCGCTGCCTTGCTCCACGTGCAACTCCACGTAGGTGCCGATCCGAGCCAGCAGGCTCTCGTCCGGCCCGATCGCAGCGGGGTCCAGGCCTGCCGCTGACATGGCGTCGGCCAGCGTGATGCCGTCGCTGTCGCTTAGCCTGCGCGCGCTGCCTGGTTCGATGGCACCTGTGAGCAGCCGGCTGCCGAGGCACGCGACGCCAAAGCGCGCGCCCTCTTCCTCGGTAAACGCGGCGACCGCGACGGGCCGGCGCGGCCGGAAACCTTGCTCGCGCAGAGCCGCCACCGCGGCAAATGCACTCACGACGCCGAGCGGCCCGTCAAACGCCCCGCCGTCAGGGACTGAGTCGAAGTGGCTGCCAGTGGCGACAGCTGGGCCAGAGCCTGCGTCCCACCAGCTCCAGAGATTGCCGTTTGGATCGCAGACGGCGCGCATCCCGAGAGCAGCGCTCGTGCGATGAAACCATGCCCGGCACGCCGTGTCGGCTTCTGTCCAGGAGTACCGCCGGTAGCCGCCAGTTCGCTCGTCCCGCCCGACGGGCAACAACTCGGCCCACATCTCAGCGAACGTCATCGCAACACTCCGGCCCGAGGCGAGCCACCGCCCGCCAGCTACGAGCCCGCAGGGTGCATCGGCACCCGGACGCCGCGCTCGGTTGCGACCTGGGTCGCGCGGTCATAGCCTGCGTCGGCGTGCCGGATGACGCCCATGCCCGGGTCGTTGGTCAGGACCCGCTCTAGCTTGCGTCCGGCGAGTTCACTGCCGTCGGCCACGCACACCTGACCTGCATGGATCGACCGGCCGATGCCAACGCCGCCGCCGTGGTGGATGCTCACCCACGTAGCCCCGGACGAGGTATTGACCAGGGCATTAAGCAACGGCCAGTCCGCAATCGCATCGCTTCCGTCTGCCATGGCCTCGGTCTCCCGGTACGGCGAAGCTACCGAGCCGCAGTCCAGATGATCGCGGCCCAGAACGATTGGCGCTTGCACGTCGCCGCGCTGAACCAACTCGTTGAACCGCAGGCCTGCCAGATGCCGCTCGCCGTAGCCGAGCCAGCAGATCCGCGCCGGGAGGCCCTGGAAGTGCACGCGCTGACCGGCCATCCGAATCCAGCGGCCGAGGGCGTCGTTGTCCGGGAAGAGCTCGAGGATCGCTGCGTCAGTCGCGGCGATGTCGGCCGGGTCGCCAGACAGAGCAGCCCACCGGAACGGGCCTTTGCCTTCGCAGAACAGCGGCCGGATGTAGGCGGGCACGAAACCGGGGAAGGCGAAGGCTCGCTCGTAGCCAGCGAGTTCCGCCTCGCCGCGAATGGAGTTGCCGTAGTCGAACACCTCAGCACCGGCGTCCTGGAAACCCACCATGGCACGGACGTGCTCAGCCATGGATTCCCGTGCCCTCGTCGTGAATCCGGCCGGGTCCTCCGCCCGCAGTGCAGCCATGTCGTCGAAGGCAACACCCTGCGGCAGGTAGGTAAGCGGATCGTGGGCAGAAGTCTGGTCTGTGACGACATTGATCGGCGCGCTCATGCGCAGCAACTCGGGCACGATGTCAGCCGCGTTACCGAGCAAACCGATGGACAGCGCTTCGCCTGCTTTGGCGGCCGCCTCCGCCCGCCGCACAGCGTCGTCGATATCGCTGGCCTCCTCGTCGAGGTAGCCATGCTCGATACGCCGGCTGATCCGAGACGGATCGCAGTCGATGCAGAGTGCGACGCCGCCGTTCATAGTCACGGCGAGTGGCTGTGCGCCGCCCATTCCGCCAAGGCCAGCGGTCAGCGTGATCGTCCCGGCTAGCGAGCCGCCGAAGCGCTTGGCTGCAACAGCAGCGAAGGTCTCGTACGTGCCCTGCAAGATGCCCTGAGTACCGATGTAGATCCACGAGCCGGCGGTCATCTGGCCAAACATCGTGAGGCCCTCAGCCTCAAGTCGCCGGAATTCCTCCCAGTTCGCCCACTGCGGCACAAGGTTGGAGTTGGCGATGAGTACGCGCGGTGCCCACTCATGGGTGCGGAAGACGCCGACCGGCTTGCCGGACTGGACCAAGAGCGTCTCGTCTGATTCGAGGTCGCGCAACGAGGCCACGATCGCGTCAAAAGCATCCCAGCTGCGCGCTGCGCGTCCGGAGCCGCCGTACACGATGAGCTGATCGGGATGCTCAGCTACCTCTGGGTCGAGGTTGTTCATCAGCATCCGCATCGCCGCCTCTTGCGGCCAGCCCTTACAGCTGAGGTCCGAGCCGCGCGGGGCCCGCACCGGGCGCGCTCCTGTCGAAGGTGTCCCTGCGCCCGCGGGTGATGCGGTGTTAGTGGCAGCCATCGCACTCCTCATCGAGTCGGTCGCCAGCGCGGCGCCTTCGGCCGCGGGTCATCGCCTAATCATCTCCGGTCTCCCGGCTGGCCAGAATCCGCGGGTCTTCATCAGCCTCCGGCGAATCAGGCAACTGCGAGACAGCGCGGCGCCCGGCAAGGCGTTTCTTGCCGGGCGCCTGCGCGCATGTCGGTGATCAGCTAGCGCTGTTCTAGCTAGCACTGGGCTGGCAGGCCCGGCGCTCGCGCCGGGCCAGTCAGACTCATCAGGACATAAGGCCGACCGACTTGAGCCAGTCCGTGGCAACGGTCTGGTAGTTCTCGTGGTCGACAATCACCTTGGTGTCGATCGCCAGCAATTCCTGGGTGGTCAGCTTGGCCGAGATCGCGTTAAGCGTGCTGATAATCGTCGGCGTCATTGCCTTCTTGTAGACCAGCGGGGTCACGTTCTGCGCAGCGAAGTTGAACTTCGGGTCAGTAAGTGACACCAGCTTGTCGGTGATGATCTGCGGCGTCGTGGTGAAGACGTCGGCCGCCTGGACCTTCCCATCCTTCAGCGCGGCCAGCGTGATCGGGCCAGACTCGTCAAGCGGCTCGAACTTCTTGAAGGTCAGCCCGTAGTTCTGCTTGAGGCCCTTCAGTCCGTCAGAACGGGTGGGGAACTCAGGCGGCCCGCCAAAGATCACCTTTGAATCAATGGCCTTCAGGTCGGCGATGGACGTCAGGTTGTGCGCCTTCGCGAAGGCCTGAGTGACCGTAACCGAGTCGCTGTCCTGCGCCGCCGCCGAGTTCAGGATCTCCATCGAGGAAGGCAGGTTGGCCTTCAGTGCGGCGTTCACGTCGTCTGTCGTCTTGGCCGTGCTGGTCTTGTCCACCTCGACGGTTAGCAGCGTCCCGTTGTACTCCGGGATGATCGAGATCGTTCCCTTCTCGACCTGGGGGTAATAGACCTCCCGCGCTCCGATGTTGAACTTGTCGGTAACCTTCACGCCCTTGGCCTGCAGCGCGGTGGAGTAGATCTGAGCCAGCAACTGGTTCTCCGGGAAGTTGGCCGAACCTATTACCACGGTGCCCTTGGACGAACCACCCGAGAGCGGATTGGAGTTAGAAGGTGAACTGCTGCCGCACGCGGCTAGCGTGACTGCGGCCGACGCCGCAAGCGCGAGGATCGCTCCTTGCCGCAACGGCAACCTAGTTGGGGACATGTAGTTTCCTTTCCTAGCGTGAAGCTTTAGCTTGGGCGCGCAGACCTGCGGGGACTATCAGGCGGCGAAGCCCAATGAAGAGGACCTGGACGGCGAGCGCCAGTACGACAATCACGGTCGCGCCACCAGCTACTTCGGCGTAGTTGTTGGCGGCCAAGCCGTCGATGATGTAGCGACCGAGGCCGCCAAGCGAAATGACTGCGGCGATCGTCGCGGTCGCGACGACGAAGAGCGCCGCCGTACGCAGGCCGAGCACGATCAGCGGACTTGCCAGGGGCACCTCCACCTTGCGCACAACTTGCCATTGGGTCATGCCCATGCCAAGCGCCGCGTCTTTGAGGTCAGGATCCACTCCGGCAACGCCTTCGTACGCGTTCACCAGGATTGGTGGGATGGCCAGCACAACCAGCGGGATCAGCCATGTCAGCGTGGAGAAGCCAATGAGCACTACCAGCAGGATCAGCAGCCCAAGAGTCGGGATAGCACGCCAGACGTTTGCCAGGTTGACCAGCACGAACCGGCCGCGGCCAGTGTGCCCAACCAGGACGCCGAGCGGGATCGCTATCAGCGCCGCAACGAGCAGGGACAAGCCCGAATAGTACAGGTGCTCCAGGATCCGGATCGGGATGCCGCTCTGGCCGTGCCACTGCTGCGCCGACTTCAGCCAGCTCCAGGCAAAGTTCAGGAAGCTCATCGGCCGGTACCAGCCAATGAAATCGCCCAGACCCCGCCGAGTGTGCGCTGGCCTCGCCGCCAGGGAGTCAGCAACGCGCCGATCGTCACCAAGAGCATGTCGCTGACAAAGGCCAGCGCCAGCACTGCGAATGCCCCGACATAGATCTCGGTCGGGAAGTCACGCTGCAGCCCATCGATGAAGAAATAGCCCAGGCTGCCGACTCCGATGAGCTGCGCGACACTGGCCAGGCTGATGCTGGACACCACGGCAATCCGCAGCCCGGCGATCACGACCGGCGTCGCGATTGGCAACTCCACCTGAACAAGACGCCGGATCTCGCCGTAACCCATCGCCGTCGCCGCCTGCCGCACCGGCTGTGACACCCCACGCAGCCCGTCGACGACGTTCGGCAGCAGCACGCACAGGGAGAACAAAGTCAGGGCGATGATGACCGTCAAGTTGCCCAGTCCGGTGTAGTCGATCAGCACCACGAATACCGCCAGCGACGGGATGGCGTAGACCGCGCTAGTCAGCGACAGCAGCGGCGGATAGACCCAACCCCAGCGCACGCTCACAACGCCCAGTGGAATGGAGATCGCCAGGCCGATCAGCGGCGGCACCAGCCCGAGCAGCGCGTTGTCCGATGTGTACTGCCAGATCAGGCCCCAGTTCTGCGGGATCCACGACCACACCATGTCAGCCGGCCTCCCCGGCTGGCTGCGGCGTGGATCCGCTCACAGCCTGCCGGTCCGCTGCCTCTTCGGCCGCCCTGATGGCGTCACGCAAGCGCTCGTAACTGGTCGTTCCCATGACCTGCCCACGCTCGTCCACGGCCACGGCGCGCTCGGTACGCGACAAGATGGTGGCGTCGAGAGCGGCCCGCAGCGAATCGGTATCGGGCCGGAATGTGTGTCCTACCGGTGCAAGCGGCGCGTCCCCGAGCGCTGCAGAGGCGGGCAAAGACTCAAGGTCCCCGACTTCGGCCCAGCCGATGGGCCGCCGTTCGGCGTCCACGACCAAGACCCACTCCTGGCCCGCTTGCTTGGCGGCCTGGATAGCGTCTGCTGCGGATGTGTCCGAGGTGAGCACCGTGTCGGCCGCAAGATCTAGTGCCGTGGCCGCAAAGAACGACAGCCGCCTTATGCCACGGTCGAACCCCACGAAATCCCGTACGTAGTCATCGACTGGCGCGCCGAGAAGCCGCTCGGGCGTATCCACCTGTGCGAGGTGGCCGCCGGGGCGGTAGAGAGCGATGAGGTCACCGACCTTGATCGCCTCCTCGACGTCATGCGTCACCAGCACGACGGTCTTGTGCAACTCGCCTTGCAATCGGATTAGCTCATCTTGCAGGGAGGCTCTGACAATCGGATCAACGGCACTAAAAGGCTCATCCATCAGCAGTACGGGCGGATCGGCCGCCAATGCCCTGGCCACACCCACTCGTTGCTGCTGACCGCCGGAAAGCTGATGCGGATAGCGCTTAGCCATCGCCGCGGTGTCCAGCCCGACCAGGTCCATCAGCTCGCGTGCCCGCTCGCGCGCCTTGCGCTTGTCCCAGTGATTGAGCAGCGGCACGGTGGCGATGTTGTCCTCGATCGTTCGATGCGGGAACAAGCCAGTCTGCTGGATGACGTAACCGATCCCCCTGCGCAGGTGCGATGGATTGACCTCTGCAACATCTCGGCCATCAAGCAGGATCCGGCCCGACGTCGGCTCCACCAATCTGTTGATCATGCGCAGCGACGTTGTCTTGCCACACCCACTTGGCCCGACCAGCACGACGATCTTGCTAGCGGGTATCTCCAGGTCTAGATGATCAACCGCGACGGTCCCATCGGGGTAGCGCTTGGTCACGCTTTGAAAGGTGATCACGGCGCGGCCTCTCCGTCAGGGTCCGCGGATTCAGATTCGCTCCACCGACCGGTGCGCAGCGTGCGCGTCCGAGCGGACGACCCGGACGGGCCCGAGGCCTCCCCAAACGCCTCAGTTAGCCTCAGCGTAACCCGCACGATGCCGTTGTGTCCGTTAAGGACACCTGGCGCACTGGCGATCTGCCACGCTAGGACTTGCTCAATCAAGGCTGCCTCATCGAGCCGAACACGTTTGGGAATATTGGGTAGGTAGCCTTCGTTGGCCGGGCTTCGGGTCCGAAGCTTCATCCGTTAACCCTCGCATATCGGGTCATATCCAGCAAGGCGACCTCCACAGCCATGACATCTGCCGACAAGTCGATCTCCTCGGCCGCTGTAGACGAGACCAGCGCCAATCCGGCGACCAGCGATTCGCCGCGCCGGAACTTGCCCTCAGCTGTGTTGCGTAACCGCTCCTCGCGCCGCCAGGAGGCGCATGGTCACCAGCACCGGGACGTCTCCGGCGGCTGGCTACGGCCCGCGGTCTTTGGTGCGATGGACGGTCTTGTGACCAACGTGTCACTGATCGCGGGCGTCGGCGGTGGCGGCGCGAGCCGGAGCACGATTGTGCTGACTGGGCTTGCTGGGCTAGCGGCCGGTGCCTTCTCCATGGCGACCGGTGAGTATGTGTCGGTCTCTTCGCAGAACGAGCTGGTCGCGGCCGAGGTCGACAAGGAGCGGTACGAACTCGAGCACAATCCCGAGGACGAGCAGCGGGAGCTTGCCGCCATGTACAAAATGCGCGGCGTCGACCCTGAGCTGGCCGATGAGGTCGCCAGGCAGCTGTCCGTGCATCCTGAGGAAGCCCTGCGCATTCACGTCCGCGAGGAACTCGGAGTCGATCACCACGACCTTCCATCGCCGTATACCGCCGCCGGCGCTTCGCTCGTAACATTCGCGGTCGGGGCGCTGATCCCACTGCTGCCTTATTTGTTCGGCTATTCGTCTCTGGCGGTTGCGCTGCTAGTGGCCGCGTTCGCCGCCTTCGTCGGCGGCGGCATTGTCGCCCGGATAACCGACCGGCCGTTCTGGCGCGGTGCAGTGCGGCAGCTCGGCCTAGCGGCACTGGCGGCTGCGCTCACCTACGGCATCGGCACGCTCGTCGGCGGCCGGGTCTAGATCCCTGAGCTGACCCCGGGGCCGACACCGGGCCCGCGCCATACCCGCAGGCGAGTGGGGCGAAAGGGCACGCAAGTTACGGACTTGGTAATCTTCCCTGGCCGGGGGTCATGCGGGTCGCCCGCCACGGGCAGCCAGCGCGGACAAGGAGGCGCGAACCTGCGTGAGCACCGCAGCTGACGAGATAATTCCAGGTTCCACCACTCAGCCGAGTCATGGCCCCGCGCTGATGCCGGAGCCCGGACCCGGCCCGGTATCCGGCCTTGCCGACGATAGTCCGCTGCGAGTGTGCCTGCTCTCCTACCGGAGCAAACCACATTGCGGCGGCCAGGGGATCTACCTGCGCCACCTGTCCAGGGAACTCGCGGCGCTCGGCCACTACGTCGAGGTTTACTCCGGCCAGCCTTACCCTGAGCTGGAACCGGGTCCGATCTTGCGCGAGTTGCCGAGCCTTGACCTGTACCGGGACGAAGACCCGTTCCGTACCCCGCACTTGCGTGAGTATCGCGACTGGATTGACGTGCTTGAGGTGGCCGCGATGTGGACGGCCGCCTTCCCTGAGCCCCTGACCTTCAGCATCCGGGCGCTGCGCGCACTGCGGGGCAGGGTCGGCGACTTCGACGTCGTGCACGACAACCAGGTGCTCGCCTACGGAATGCTCGGCATCCAGCGACTCGGGCTACCGCTGGTGACCAGCATTCACCACCCGATCAGCGTCGATCGCCGGATCGAAATCAAAGCGGCCCGCACCTGGCGGAAGATCCCCAAGTGGCGCTGGTACTCCTTTGTCCGGATGCAGGCGCGAGTTGCCCGCCGGGTCGGTCCGGTGATGACTGGATCTGAGACCTCGAAGGCGGACATTCTGCGCGACTTCAAGGTCCCCGCAGATAACGTGCGGGTCGTTCCCTTGGGAGTGGACACGCGGTTGTTCCACCCGAGGCCCGATCCGCGCGTTCCCGGCAGGATCGTTGCCGTCGCAAGCGCCGACTCCCCAGTCAAAGGGGTCGCCACGCTTTTGCGTGCCTACGCCAAGCTCGCGGTCGAACGGGACGTGTCGCTAACCCTTGTCAGCAAGCTTGTGCCTGATGGCCCTACGGCCCGGCTCCTGGCCGAGCTCTCGCTGACCGGCAAGGTGCAGTTCGTCAACGGCATCAGCGACGATCAACTGGCCGAGCTAGTGGCGAGCGCGGAACTCGCCGTGGTGCCGTCGCTTTACGAGGGCTTTTCGCTGCCAGCAGTGGAGCACATGGCTTCCGGCACCCCGCTGGTCGCCAGCCGCACGGGTGCACTGCCGGAGGTGACCGGAGACGCCGCCATGCTGGTAACCCCCGGCGACGCCGAGGAGCTCTGCGCAGCGCTTCGCAGGCTGCATGATTCAGCGGCGGAACGGCAACGGCTGTCGGACGCTGGCCTAGCCAGAGTCGCGGAGCGCTTCGCCTGGTCCGCGGTAGCCAAGACGACTGTGGCGCAGTACCGGCGCGCGATCGCTTCGGCCAAGGGTGATGAGGCGTCGACATCGCGGCACGCTGCTGAGGACGCAGCACCATGCTGACCGTGGACTTCCAGCGACTGCCAGCCATGGACGGCGCACGGTTGCTCGACCTGGGCTGTGGCGCGGGTCGGCACGCGTTTGAGGCCGCGCGGCGGGGTGCGCGCGTCGTGGCATTGGACACAGCTCACGCCGAGCTCGAGCAGGTTCTCGCGGTTGCCGCGGCCATGTCCGAGGCCAGTGAGGTTCCGGTCGGCGCTGCTCTTGCCCCGGCCGCCGGTGACGCGACTGCGATGCCGTTTGCAGATGACTCGTTCGACGTTGTGATCGCGGCCGAGGTGCTCGAGCACATTCCTGCCGACCAGAATGCGATCTCGGAAATCACGCGCGTGCTGCGCCCAGGCGGTGTAGCCGCAGTGACCGTCCCGGCGTGGCTGCCCGAGCGCATCTGCTGGCTGCTGTCCGACGACTACCACAATGTGCCTGGCGGGCACATTCGGATCTTTACCAGGTACGAGCTGGAGACAAAGCTGCGGCGGGCAGGCCTTGTCGTTGACGGTGGCCACCACGCGCACGCCTTGCATTCGCCGTACTGGTGGCTCAAATGCGCGGTCGGCGTCCGCGACGACAACCATCCGCTCGCGAGCGCCTATCACAAGCTGCTGGTCTGGGACATCATGAGCAAGCCAGCAGTCACCCAGCTCGCGGACCGGGTCCTGAACCCGCTGATTGGCAAAAGCCTGGTCGTGTACGCCACCAAGCCGGTGGCCGCAGTCTCACGATCGCGCCCGGCCGCAGCGGAGATGGTGCATGCGGCAGCCTGAGCGTCTGGCCGGTTCGGCCAGCTTCGTACCTGAGTTGCCGGGGATCCTGAGCGCGGACCAGCTGATCGCGACCGGCCGCTCGATCGAAGCTGGGCAGCAACCAGATGGTTCGATCGGGTGGCCAGATGGTCATGTCGATTCGTGGAATCACGTCGAGTGCGCGATGGCGCTGTCGGTCTGCGGGCTACGGGACGCGGCGCGGCGCGCGTATACCTGGCTGGCTCAGGCACAGCAGCCGGACGGATCCTGGCCAGTGCAATCCGCTGATGGCGGTGTCCGGGAGTGGACGACCGAGAGTAACCACGCCGCTTACTGCGCCGTCGGCGTCTGGCACGAGCTATTGGTGACCGGCGACGACGAATTCGCCGAGCAGATGTGGCCAATCGTGCGCGCGGCTATCGAGTTCGCCATTGGCCTGCAGACAGCACGCGGTGAGATCATCTGGCGACGTCATGAAGATGGGACGCCGGACAACTACGCGCTGCTAACTGGCAGCTCCAGCATGTACACCAGCCTGCGCTGCGCGATCGCGCTCGCCGAGCGCATGAGCGACCAGCAGCCAGACTGGGAGCTTGCGGCGGCGTTGCTCGGCCATGCGGTCGCCTGTCATGGCGAGGCGTTCGCGGACAAGAGCAGGTTCTCGATGGACTGGTACTACCCGGTCCTCGGCGGCCCCGTCCGTGGCCCTGCGGCGGAACGGATGCTGAAGGCTGGCTGGGACACTTTTGTCGTGCCAGGCATCGGCGTTCGCTGTGTCAGTGACGAGCCATGGGTGACCGGCGCGGAGACGTGCGAGCTGGCGATCGCGCTGGAGGCCATGGGTCAACGCGACCTGGGCATGGAACTGTTCGAGCAGGTTCAGTTCCTCAGGGACCCGGCTGGCGGTTACTGGACAGGCTGGCAGTTTGCGAACCAGCGGCACTACCCGAACGAACAGAGCCACTGGACGGGCGCGGCCATGGTCCTCGCCGCCGACACGCTGGCCAGCGGGGCAACCGGGGAGTCAGGCGCGGTGAGCACGCCAGCGGCGGGAATCTTCCGTGAAGTAGCGGCCGGTCCGGGAGTGTGGCGGCCCTCTGATCCAGAGGTTTGCGGTTGCGAGGGCAGCTCAGTGGCGCAGCCGGGCTCGGCAAACGCGGGCTGATCCGGCTCAGCCGATGCCCTCGCCCGTTCGTTGCAGAACCCTGAGCGAGCCAGTCACGCTGGCCTCGGTGAACGCTCCGGACGCCAACGCGCGCAGGTAGACCCGGTACGGTGCCTGCCCGCCGTCCGCCGGGTCGGGAAAGATGTCGTGAAAGGCGAGCGCACCGCCTGGGGCGACCCACGGTGCCCAGCCCTCGTAGTCCGTCACCACGTTGTACTCGCTGTGACCGCCGTCGATAAAAAGCATGCCGAGCGGAGTGCGCCACAACCTGGCCACCTCCTTTGACGTGCCGATCACCGCCACGACGTGGCCATCGAGGCCAGCGTCCTCGACCGTGGCCCGGAAGAAAGGCAACGTGTCCATTCTCCCGGTCCGCGCGTCGACTACCTCTGGATCGTGGTGCTCCCAGCCAGCCTGGTTTTCCTCGGAACCGTGGTGATGGTCGACGGTGACTACGAGCTGGCCTGCCTCGGCCGCTGCCGCTGCCAGGTAGATTGTGGACTTGCCGCAATAGGTGCCGATCTCCGCGATAGGGCCCACAGAGGCGTACTTAGCTGCCGTTTCGTAAAGCGCGAGCCCCTCGTCTGGCGGCATGAACCCCTTGGCCGCCTCGGCGGCTAGCCTGAACTTATCCTCGATCGGCATGCGGTACAGTCTGGCGGCTATACCGGTTGCCACGCCAACCGGGACATGCTGCAATCCGGGGACGGCGGGAAACCTCTAGGCATGAAAGGAGCCCTGCTCATGAAGGTCGAAGCGGACTACGACGCCTGCGAGGCAAACGCTGTATGTGCCGGCCTGGTGCCCGAGGTCTTCGAAGTCGATGACGACGACAACATGAATATCTTGGTTGACGAGGTCCCAGAGCGCCTTGCTGATGGGGTTAGGCACGCGGTGCGGTCCTGCCCCAAGGCCGCACTGAAGCTTGTCGAGTAGCGCTCCAGGTTGTCGATTAGCGGCCTTACCAGGATTCAGACGGGAGCTCTGTGGCTCGATTGCGGTTTACCCACTCGGCACTGATCGGCGCGATCGCGGTCGTCGGCCTCATTGGCGGCGCTGTCGCAGCCGCTGGCGCCTCGGGCGGTACGGGTGCGGACACCACGCAAGCCCATCAGCAGCATGTGCACAAAACTCCAGCTGTCCCGACCGGTCCAGCCGCTCCGTCAGCCGGACCAGCGGGCGGCCTGACGCCCAGGCAAGTGACTGCCGCTTACAACCTCGGTCCCCTGACTGCCAGCGGCATTACCGGCACGGGCCAGACCATTGTCATTGTCGACTCGTTCGGCTCCCCGACAATCAAAGCCGACCTGGCCAAATTCGACACCTACTACAACTTGCCGGCGCCGCCGACTTTCCGTGTCATCCATCCCGCCGGCCGGGTGCCGCCTTTCCACAGTTCGAGCAACAGGGACGGCTGGGCAGGAGAGACCACGCTGGACGTCGAGTGGGCCCACGTGATGGCGCCAGGCGCGAGCATCCTGCTAGTGGAGACACCGACGTCGGAGAACGAAGGCACGACAGGCTTCCCGCAGATAGTCAAGGCCGAGAAGTACGTGCTCAATCACAAGCTTGGTCAGGTAATCAGCCAAAGCTTCTCGGCGACCGAGCAGACGTTCGCGACCCGGCAGTCGCTTCTCAACCTGCGCGGCGCCTACAAACTGGCCGCGCGTGATCATGTGACAGTGCTGACGGCTACCGGCGACCAGGGCGCCACCGGCGATACCTACAACATGAAGAACCTGTACACCACCCGCGCCGTTGCCTGGCCAGCCACAGATCCGCTGGTGACCGCAGTCGGCGGCACTCGCCTCTACCTGCGGACCGACGGGAGCCGCAAGCGGACCGATGTCGCCTGGAATCTCGGTGGCGGGGGAAAGTCGAAAATCTTCGCCCGGCCGTCGTATCAGTACGGCGTGCGCGGTGTGACCGGCAGTCGGCGCGGCGTGCCTGACATATCGCTGGACGCGTCCTGCGCGAGCGCGGTCTCGGTTTACGGCAGCTATGACCGCAACGCCGGCAGCTGGTCCACAGCGTGCGGCACGAGCCTGGCAACGCCGTTGTTCGCCGGGATTGTTGCCCTGGCAGATCAAGTCGCAGGTCATGGTCACGCCCACGGCCTCGGCCTGATCAACCCGGCAATCTACAAGATCGCCGCACGACACGATCCTGGCGTTGTCGATGTCCGCGTAGGCAATAACACGATCTCGTTCACCCAGCAGGGCAGGCGGTACACCGTCCACGGTTTCCCGGCTTTGCAGGGCTACGACTTGGTTTCCGGTGTCGGCACTGTCAACGCCGCGAAGTTCGTGCCCGAACTAGCCCAGCTAGCTGGGTAGCCGGGAGCCGGTATTCCATGATCCGGTAAATAAGGGCGAGCCTGGACTGGCCCTTATTTACCGGATGATGCTCGGCGTTCCATCAGCCGATGGCGCCCGCCGCGATCGCGACCCCCACCGAGATCAACATCACCCCGGCAAGCTGCTCGCCGCGCTCGCCTGCCCACTTACCGATCTTGGCGCCCAGTTCGAGACCGAGCAGCGAGAGCGCCACACTCACCGCGCCGATAACGATCGCACCCTCGAGAATCGACGCATGGTAGGTGCCGAGCGCGAACCCCACCACCAGG
>Ga0126373_10001063_pt1 | contig 19210 bp, 9 predicted proteins | sample PanSoiMetPlot_11_FD_92545 | JGI IMG/M metagenome (GOLD analysis project Ga0126373, IMG submission 92545) | Tropical forest soil microbial communities from Panama - MetaG Plot_11 | ecosystem: Environmental > Terrestrial > Soil > Tropical forest > Bulk soil | place: Panama | collected 2016-02-17 | reverse complement strand
TGATACCCTGCAGCCACTACTGCCAGTGCACTCCGATACCATTTCAGCCCGTTTTTTGTTCTATGAATGGTCTTCGACTTGCCATGTCTGGCAGGCAACCGATCATCGCCGAAAGTGACCACCATTGATGGCTCAACGTAATAATGACGCGCCCCGGCAAAAGCGGGCAACTTCGAGTCCTCCTATCATCGATCTATCCCTCAGCTGCGAATCGTCATACATCTTGGCCGGGCGTTTGCAGCACCGAAAGTACTTCACCGACAGTCCAGTAATGTCGGCGGGCGTGTGCACTCCCGGCGGTCGGTCAGCCTGGCTAGAACGAGAACGTGGCGCCCAGCTTCGTGATAAGCGGGGGTGTGATCGCGCTGATGGCGCCGTAAGTGGGACCAGTAAGGTAACTGACGCTGGTGGCCGCGTTGCTGTTAAAGAGATTGAATATGTCGGCCGTTGCCTCGATCTTGTAGCGTTCCTTGAATGTGAACGCCCGCGCCAGACGCAGGTTCATGACGTTGATCGGAGGATTGCGCTGTGAACCGAATGGCTCCACCGGCACTGTGACACTGCTAAGCTGAGGAATCCCGGTGAACAAAACCGTCCGATAGTTCGGCGTGCCTGCCAGGTAGTTATAAAACGCCGCCAGACGGATTTTGTATGGCAGATCGTAAGTACCGGAGGCTTTGAATACCCAGTCCCACGTGCGATTGAGGCCGAAGTAAGCCTGATTCGGAGTCAATGGACGTGCGGCCGAGGACAGATTGCCCGCCTCGCCTCCCGTGGATTGCGTGATCCAGGAGTGGTTCCGCGTCAAATCGAACGACGCCAGCATGCTCCACTTGTTCGACATCCGCTTCGTCGCCGTGAATTCGATGGTATGGAAGAAATCGGCGTCGTTGTTGCGATTGAACCACTCATACTTGATGAAGTTGAATCCTGCATAAGCCGCCGGATACGTGTAGATGTTGATCGTATTTCCATTCACGGGGTCGATTTTAGGCACGACAACGTTATACACACTCAACGGCCGCGCGATGTTGTACTGGTCGATCTCGTTCTCTTCGATGTTGTAGACGTACAACCCGCGCAAAGTAAAGTTGTGGAAAAGCTCGTGTTCAATGCTGCCTGTCAAGGAGTGGTAAACGGGCTCTTGCAGCTTCGGATTCACCACTCCCAGTTGGCCGCCTGAGGCAGTCACGAATGTTGAAGCCGTCGGAACAAGGCTGGCGAGCGTTGCAGCAGTCGCGTTGCACGGAGTGTACTGCGTAGCCACGCAGGGACCGCTCCAAGTGTAGGTGCTCGTCAGAATCGAATCCGGATTGAAATTGAGATCAAATCCTCCGAGCGTGTGGTAGTCGAACTGACCGTAAGAGGCGCGGACCACGGTCTTGCCTTTCCCGAACGGGTCGAATACCAGCCCTACCCGCGGCGCGACGCGATTCCACGTGAGGATATCCTGGCCCGGGAAATCGCGCGCTCCGACAAAGTCCCCAGACCCTTCATGCTCGGCATCGTGCCACACATGGTAGCGATCGATTCGAAATCCTAAGTTCAAGGTCACGTGCGATCCGATTTGCCAATTGTCCTTTACGTAAATCCCCACCTCGCTTTCGTGGCCTGTTCCGTGAAGCGGGAAGTTGAAAGTGTTGATCTGAAATGGAGTGCCCGGATTGCTGTTTCCGGTGAAAATCAGTTCGTATGATCCAGAAGGCCGGTTGTACCAGATGGGCTGAAACTTGGTATCCGGATAGTATTGGTATCCAAACTGGAGGGCATGCTTCCCGAGAAAAGTCTCGCTTGGATAATAACTGACACTCAGCGTGTTTTGCCAGCGCGAATTCTCAGTGTCAAAGCTAGATCCGGTATTGATCACGGGGCCGCCCTGAAGCTGCGTCGTATTATTGAACGTCCACGGATTTCCGGCCACTTGCGTACCAGGCTGGTTCTCGTGGTAGGCGCTGTACCAATAGCGCCCAAACATGGCGTCCACAACCATCTTCGACGTCGGAGTCCAAACCGCTTCGGCCTTCCAGACCCACGCATAAAATGGATAATCTTCGGTTGAATTGTAAGGTCGGAATTGACTCGCGCCTCCAGCGTGCTCATACTTCAACTGCCGCGCGTAGACGCCGATTACACGGAGATTCTTCTGTGGCTGGTACGTCCACTTGCCCTCCTGGTTGGTCAGGCCGAGCGGATCGTAGCCTTGTTTGCCGTCGGGACCCAGGAAACCGATTACTTCGGGCTTTCGATACTGATCGTGCCAGCCGACGTAGAACCACAGCTTGTCTTTGATGATCCGTCCTCCCAAATCGGCCGCCAGGTCGTAGAAATAGTCCATCGGATTTCCGGCCTTGCCTGCCAGCGTAGACCCGGCATTATCGGCTTCGAGCGCTTGCCACTCACCGTAAGCGTGAGCAGAGCCGTGAAACTCGTTACCACCCGACTTCATTACCGTGATTGTCGTAATGCCGATGTCCGCGACGTCAGCTTGATTGCCTACCGGAATCACTTGCACTTCTTGGAGCGAATCGTAGTCATAGAAGTAGCCCGTCGCCGTGGCGTTCTGCTGCGTGTTGATTCCGTCCAGCAAAGGCGTGATGAGTCCCGTGATGCCGTAGTTCGTTCCTCCGCCCTGCACGCCAAGCTGGCTGCCGCCCACGTCGGGCGCATTGCTGGGCCGCACGCCAGGCGTCATATATTGCACCTGCCAGATGCTTCGTGTGTTGGGTATTGCGTCCAAAGTGCTCCGCTCGATGGTCGTGCTGGTGGTGGTTGTCGTGACATCGATCACCGGGGCCTGCCCCGTTACCTCGATCGACTGTTGTGTCGATCCAACCTTCATTGAGACATCCACGCGGGCGCTAAATCCGCCCGCCAGCGAGAAGTTATTGCGGACATCGGTCTGGAAGCCTTCCATCGAGTACGCGATGCGATACACGCCCGCAGGAAGATTCGTGAAGCGATACGCGCCGTTGCCGTCCGTCTTGACGGACATTGTTCCGACCTGTAGCGCCGGGCTGCTCAACTCGACCGTAGCGCCAACCATCGCCGCGCCCGATTCATCGCTTACCGTGCCTAGAATGCTGCCGTTTTGAAACGTCTCTTGCGCATCAACGGCCAGCGCCGTAGTCGCAACTATCGCCACGGCGTACAGTGCGCTTTTACGCACCCGCTGGAACAACAGACTTCTGGTGTCCATACTCTTCTCCTTGGACTTACTCGGTCCTTCGGACTGTCAATACAGGACTGCCAACCACCAAAGAAAACGCCCACCTTTTCGGCGGGCGTCTCGTTCATCGATCACGACCGCCGATCCGGCGGAGCGTTCTCCTACTTCGTCGAGACCACGGAACCCGGCAACAGATCCTTGCGGTCCACCTTGTTTACTTCGTCGATGATCTTTGCGTAAGATCTCGCCACTGCCGCCAAGCCGGCGTCGGGAACGCGCTCGGCGATGTCCCAATCGGTGTGCTTCAGTTCCGGCGAGTCGATCACCTGGATGGAAGGGGCGTCGCGCTCAATGTGCCCCATATCTCCCGAGGCGTTCGGATCCATCTCCGCCACAAGGTTTACCCCGAACTCTCGGAACGCTCGTTGGGCGATATCCATCAGGCGGTCACTGCCGAAGACCCACCAGCGCCGTTCCTGGATCACGTTCGATGCCCGGAGGTGCGTGCTCCATTGCAGCAGGTCGTTGTGTGACACGTGCTCGCAGTTGAGAATAACCGCCGTCCTGGAGAGCATCGTGTCCCGATGATCGTGCATGTACTGGGTGGTCGGAGAGCCGGCGTGATGGCCCGAGCTCGCCACGAACGTGATGCTCCGCCGCCGCTTCTCTTTCGGGATTTGCGAGAAGTACTCGGCCAGTGTTTCCATCACAGCCAAACCGGAAGCGTTGTCCAGCGCGGCATCATAATATCCGTCGGTGTGGGCCAGCACGTAAATCGTCTCGTCGGTGGTTCCTGGCAAGGTCCCATAGGCGGCTACGGCCTTGAGATTCTCGCGTGTTTCCGTCTTTAGATTCATCGTCAGCTTCACTGAGTGGCCGCTCGAGATCATCTCGCGCAGCGCCTTGCCGTCTTCGTATCCCATGAAAAAGCCCGGGGCCTTGATCTGAATTCCGCGGCCTGCCGTCATGCCTTGCCAGACCGCCATGTTGTCGTTGTAGCCCCAGATCGTGAAAATCGCGGCGGCTCCTAAGTCTGCCGCGCGCTTCCATGCGCCTTCCCACCCGGCCGACTCGCCCATGTTCCCAGGCTCCAAAATGGATTGAACCAGGACCGCCTTTCCGCGCACATCCCGATTCATAAAGTCCGCCGCGGTGCCGAGACCAACCCACACCGCCTCGGCCTGCAAGCCGCCCGGAGGAGTGGGCGCCGAGCCAACCGCGGGATTCAGCGATTTGAAGGTCAGGGTCTTTGACCCGTCCGCTGCCGTAACGGTCCAGTCGAGCGCGAACCACTGCGGTCCGAGTGCATACTCCTGTTCATGAACATCGGTTAGACCATATTGGCGCCACTTCGCCTCGGCCCATTCGGCAGTCATCTTTTCGTACTTTGTGCCCGCGATGCGGCCCCAGTATTTGTCGCCTGCGTCGCGGCTCTTGCGGGATATTGCAACGACTTCGAGATCCTTTTCTTTGATCTTGTGTCCCTCGATCTTTTCGTACACTCGATCAACGGCTGGTATAGCCGGCATAATGTATGCGTCCTGCCGCACATGCCCCCCGGCATCCAGTAGCGGCGAGGGGCTCTTTTGCTGGTTCTGGGGAGCTTGCGCCAAGCACAAAGCAGCGATTCCGAGCCCCAGCAGCACATTTCTTCCCTTCAAGACTGGCCTGGTCATTGAAGACCTCCTTGGTCGAACTCTCAGGGATCGTTGCGTCGCGACCGCTAAAACCGTGACCGCCCGCACAATCTTCATTCGATCCTAAGGCAAGACCTTGGCTACTTCAATAACGAAAGATTCTTATCTCGATAAGAAAGAATTATCGCTGCGGAATCTGGGCTGTCGTGCCGTGGGTCAATGTTGGTCCTGCCACTTGCGCCCGACTTTTTCAGCGATTCCGATGAACTTGCGTGCGGTCGCCGACAGGTATCGGCCAGCTTTCCAGCTGACCACCAACGTGCGCGTCGGAGCCGGTGGCTGAATTCGAACCATCATAAGGTCGGAGACGGTCTGGTTCCGCAGAACCATCTCTGGCAACAAGGTCACCCCAAGATTCGCTGCCACGAGATTTTGGATAGTATGTGCCTGTTCGCTCTCAAACTCGACTTTGGGCTCAAATCCAGCGTCGCGGCAGAATTGAAGCGTCATCTCACGCGTGCTATGCAGCGGGGACTTATAGAGAATGAAGCGTTCCGAGCTTAGTTGGGAGGGGTTCACGCTTAGCGTCTGCGCTAGTGGATGTTTGCGGGACACTGCAAGACAAAGTTCTTCTGTGAGCACTGCTCGAGACTTCAGTCCAGCCGAAGCAGGTGGTCTGCGAGCAATGGTCAAATCAATCTCCCCAGACTGCACCAGCGGCACTAGTTGATCTGTGCGGCTCTCCTCTCTTAGGATGACCGTCACGCCCTCGCATCGCTTTTTGAAAACAGCCATCACAACCGGAACGAAGTGCGCCGCGACCGTAGGTAGGACGCCGATACGGAGAACGCCGAGATTTCCGCCGCGCACATCCTGAATCTTAGTCCGCGACTCGTCCACATCCGCCAGAATCCTTTCGGCATAAGGCACGAGAATCTCGCCTGCGGTCGTTAGCCGGATATGCCTCGCGGTACGCTCGAAAAGCGCCGCACCCAAGGCTGCCTCCAGTCGTTGTACTTGGACGCTAAGCGCGGGCTGCGTTCGGCCCAGGTTTTCGGCCGCGCGCCCGAAATGACGCGTCCGCGCGACGGCGAGGAAGCATTCCAATTGCACGACTGTCATTTTGTCGACGGCCTCTCGTGAGATTATCAGACGCGAAGGGGGGTGCACCGAACGCGCTAGGCGATCATTTTGATTTATTGCAGAACCGCTTAGAAAATCGCGATTGGATTCACCGGTGAGCCTGTCCCTCCGGGAATTGCCAACGGCGCAGCTGTGAACATGAATGTCCAACGCTTCCGCTCAAAAGCCGCTTCGCTCAGGGCCTCGAGATCACAGTTGTCCAACAGACGCACGCCCAAGGCGACAAGGGTGATCTGATGAATCGGCTGCACGACTCCATCAACCGGTGACGGCAGCAGATCGCTGACGCCGTCCGAGCCAAGCATAGCGATTTCTCTGTCGTGGAGCCACTTGGCGCACGAAGCGTGCAGTCCCGCTGCGTTGCGTCCCACGTTCCACGGCCCCTTCTGAGCCCAGCGAGCCCATCGGCCAGTTCGAACAAAAACGACATCACCGCGTGATACCGTTATACCGGTCTTCTTGAGCCAGGCCTCAAGATCTTCCGGATAAATCGGCGTACTTGGCTCCAGATAATCAACACCCTTGAGGCGAGGAATATCGATCAGAACGCCGCGGGTCACGATGCCATTCTTGACGCTAAGAATAGAGTCTTTGCCGCAGCCAGCTTGAGGAACAATCTCATCCGAAAAGTCGTTGAATATTCTGTGATCGTTCGCCATATGGCAGAGCGCATCCATATGTGTGTGGGCGTACCCATGGTAAGAAACATTGATCGTATCCGACGCAAACTGAGGGCCGCGCTTCGTCCAAGTGATGGTGTATGGATTCGGGTTTTCAGCGGTTCGTTCAGCTAAAGCATCGTGTTCGAGGGATACTGAATATCCTTCCTTAACGATTGCCGCGGCTTGCTTCCTCTTTGCTGCCGTTATGAAATTCAATGCCCCCATTTCGTCGGCCTTGCCCCAACGGCCCCAGTTGGATAACTCCATCATCCATCGATCGACGTCGCCCTGTGAAATCACGTGATCGCCTTGGGGCGCTGCCATCAAGACGACTGTCAACAAGAAAAGACATAATGGTAGGAAGCGCATTCCGAATATTGTACACTTCGCGCCTCCGGCCTGAGGTATCGAGGTTTCCGTTCGCGAAATTAACTGTGTACTACCACTATGTACTGACGTTTTTATTGATTTTCGTCGGACAAAGACACATGGCGGCTGTGTCCGCTGGCAGGAAGGATTTCAAGCTTGGGATGGAGCCTGCTCAATAAGATCCTCGGCTACGTCAAATGGAGACTACCGGCGCGGTCAGCGTCAATGCCGCATACGAATAGGAATGCTTTATATGCAGATGAACGACCTTGCAGGGGCCGACGCTCGCTGGGGCTTCAACGCTGACGGTCTTCTTGATGGGCCAGAGACTTTTTTGGTAAAGCTGTAAATACTCATTACACAGTTTTGGTTCGCAGTCTCTGTTGACTTCGTTTCTCTGGGCAAATATAATTTCCAAACACTCTTTAGTGGTCGTAGGGAGAGATTCCATGAAAACGATTCGAATTGCAGCCTTGTTGTCCTGCCTCCTTTGCGCGTCCATTGCGTTAGCACAACCTGATGTCCACGTTTCTGGGACCGTGACCGATCAGACTGGAGCGAACGTCGTCGGCGCCACCGTGACAGCGCTTGACACCACTACGGGTGTGTCCACTCCCGTGACAACTAACGGGGCCGGCGTGTATACAATGCCTGGGCTTCTTCCTGGCAGATACAACTTTACGGCGGAATATCCGGGGTTTCGAAAATCGGTACGGGAAGGCGTCATTCTCGAGACCGGCGCGACACTGACCCTAAACATGGGTCTCGAGCTCGGGGCGAGTACGCAGACTGTGGAGGTCCAGGCCCAGGCCAACGAGGTTGCCGCCACCAGCTCTAATGTGCAAACCGTAGTCGATGGCAAGCGCCTGCTCGATTTACCGCTGAACGGGCGCAGCTCATACAGCCTTGTGGCGACGCAGCCCGGGGTGGTCGATTCGACTCAATGGTATATGAATGGCACGCAGGTCGGGGCAACCAATGTGACCATGGATGGCATCACCAACATGGATCAATTCTATGGAGGCGGCACGGGTTATCTGTACGTCAACATCGCGAGCGTGGATCGCGTCGGAGAGGTCCAGGTAGTCACATCGCAGGCCGACGCGGAATTAGGGCGCGGCTCAAGCCAGGTTCAGGTTGCGACCCGCGGCGGCACCAGCCGGTATGACGGCAGCGCCTATGAAGAGCTTCGCAACAAGGTTTTCAATGCCAACAACTTCTTCAACAATGCCGCAGGTTCGTACCCCAACGGCGCTCCACTGGCACCCATCAGCAATCTCAATAAGCACGTCTACGGAATCCGATTCGGCGGTCCGTTTCCAAAGTATCTGAAGAACAAGCTTTTTTTCAACGGCATCACCGAGCCACAGAGAGAGAGCTATAGCACCGCTGTTAACCGAACCGTGTACACAGGGACGGCGCGCCAGGGGATCTTCCGTTTCTATCCCGGCGTTACAAACGGCAACGCGCAGGCGAGCGTCCCAACTGTCGATCTGTCGGGTAATCCCGTGCAGCCCGCGGGGGCCACTGGCCCGCTTCAGAGCGTCAGCGTACTGGGGCGCGATCCTAACCGTCCCGTCCTTGATCCCACGGGCACGATGCAGAGGGTGCTGGGCTACATGCCGCTGCCCAACAACTATCTGATCGGCGACGGATTGAACACAGCCGGCTACACCTGGCAGCAACCCGGGTCGGACACTTACGGGTTGTATGAAGGTCGAATCGATTACAACCCTAGCGATAAAGAGCGTCTCATGTTGAGGCTGAGTCAGTCATCCTATCACGCCTTTTCGGCCGAACCGCCGGCGTACCCCGGGGTGCCATGGGGTTCGAACCCCGGCGAGTACAGCAACTATGCCGTAGCGCTGACCAGCATCTTGCGCCCCAACCTCCTCAATGAGGTGCGGATAGGCGTCTTCAGGCCTAGGGGGGAGATCCGTGTACAGTACGACCCTTATAATCTGACTGGTGCGGGGGCCTCGATCGCCAACCGCAACCACGTGAAAGACTTCCTTCCGGTCATCGACGGTGTTGGGGCGCCAATCTATCTCGCTGGTTATCCGAACCCTGGACCTGCGAACGTGACAAGCCCCTATGGCAGCGCATCTCCGGGGAACTACATCAATCCGAATTATCAGTATGGCGATAACTTGACTTGGATTAAAGGCAAGCACTCGTTTAAGGGTGGGGTGCAAATGAGGCTTATTTCCTCCGCCGGTTTCCCCTTCAGCGTGAACCAGGTTCCTCCACTCATCACCATCGGGCAACCTGCCGCTACTCCGGTAACCAACATCGGCACTGGGACAAATGCCATTGCCGGCATTGGAACGAATGCCGGCTTCGCCAACAACCTGCTGTTCAATCTCACCGGTTCAGTCGCGAGTGTCTCTCAGCTCAACATCTCAACCGGCGGCACGAACCCGGTTTTTCTACCCGGCCTGAATCCCTATCGCAGCTGGCATCAGAACGAAATGGACTGGTTCTTCAAGGACGATTGGAAAATAACACCGTCCCTGACATTGAACCTCGGGATCCGCTGGGAACTGTACCGGCCGCCGCAGGAAATGCAGGGCAGGGGTATCGCCCCGGTGGGCGGCAGCGCGGGGCTTTTCGGCATCTCCGGCACAAGCCTTTCGAGCCTGTTCAACCCCTACGCCACTGGTGGGTCACCGACGGTCATGGAGGGCGTCGGCCCCGGTACAGCCAATCCGGACATCGCGTTCTACAGAACAAGTTACAAGAATTACTCGCCAAACGTCGGCCTCGCGTGGGCGGTGCCTGGAAACGGGATCTGGAAGTGGATCAGTGGCGGACCTAACAGGATGACCATCCGCATGGGCTACGGTATCGGCTATGACCACTTGCCGATCTATCTCGCCAACCAGGTTTCCGGTCAGAACCAGGGCGCCGCGGAAACCGACACGGAAGTGACCGCGACCAACCTTGGCAACCTCGTGCTTCCAGTCCAGCCGGCGGGTACCCCGTTCGCTCCGGTGCCGCTCTCCGGCCCTGGTTCGCATACCAACACTCTCTACGCTTACGACTACAACCTGCGTACCCCATACGTGCAGAACTACAACGTCACGATTGCGCGGGCGCTGACCAACTCGATCACAATGACCGTCGCTTTTGTGGGAACCAAGGGGAGCGAACTGATCCGCTCGGTCGACACCAATGAAGTGAATATCTACGAGAACGGCCTCCTTGCGGCTTTCAATACTGTTGCAGCGGGCGGCGATTCTCCGCTGATGGACAGAATTTTCAGCAACAGCTACCCAGCAGTCGCGGCAGCAGGGAATGGTTCGAATTATGTTCGCACCAACAGCGCGACCAATTTTTTCCTGGCCAACAACAACCCCGGCGGACTGGCAAATTACATCAGCTCGACCACGGCGCTCAGCGGCGCCGCGGGCGGCCTGCTGCTCAATGCCGGCCTGCCGCTGAACTTCATCGTGGCGAATCCGCAGTTCCTGCACACCGTCCTTGCGGGGAACTTCGGCAACTCCACCTATAACTCTCTCCAGGTGCAGGTCTTAAAGCGGTTTTCCGACGGTTTTGCGATTCAGTCGAGCTTCGTACAATCGCACACTCTCGGCGACTTTACTGGCGACAGCCCGTACTTCGTGGCCTATTATCGCACGATGCGTAACGAGCACCTCGACAAGACGCCGCTTCCCTACGACTACCAAAGCGTTTGGAGGATCAACGGCATCTACGAGCTGCCGTTCGGTAAAGGAAAACTGATCGGGCGCAACGCCAATGGTCTACTGGATCATATTATCGGCGGCTGGCAATTGGGAGCGATCGGATTCGCGCAATCGGGCGCGCCCCTCGACCTGATTGCCCAGAACACGATCAACACCAACGCCACCTACGCCTACAATACTGTTACGCCGGTACAGCTCGGGGCGCTTCCGGCCGGTAGAGTCTCCAAAGTGGGCAGCGGCGTGCTTTATTTTGGCTCGGGACTCACTGTGGGCCCCGATCCCAGTCTCACCAATCTTACCCCGGCGCTGCGGAGCCTCTCCGGTCTCTTTGCGGTAAGTTCGAACGGCACTCCGCTGCTGGTGAATCCGGCGCCAGGGGTTCTGAGCCCGCTCGGGCTGGGCACCCTGCGGGCCCCCGGCTCGAAGGGAGTGAACGTAGACCTGATCAAGCGCATCAGGATCAACGAACGGTTTGTCTTCCAGATCGGGGCCACGGCCGAGAACCTCACCAATACGCCGATTTTCGCCGCGCCGAACGTCACCATAAACAGCACCTCGTTTGGACGCATCACCGCCACGACCGGGACATATCCGAGCAGACTGATCGTACTCCAAGGCCGTCTGAACTTCTAACGATGTGGGGCAGCCCAGCCCCCTTTTCCCAGGGTGGTTGGGGAACGCGCCGATTCATTGGAGTTCGGAGAGAGCCTTGCGCGCGGCGTTCTGGATATTCGCGTCTGGGCTGGAGGCGGCTTTTCTCAGATGTTCCGCGGCCTCCTCTTTTCGGCCCATGCTCCGAAGCATCAGGGCGTAGTTCAGATGCGCAAGCGCATAATCGGGGCGAACACGAAGCGCGTATTCAAAATGATAGGTGGCTTCGTCGGACCGATTGTGTTGGAAAAGGAAATTCGCCAGGTTCATGCGCGCCTGCGAGTAGTCCGGCTGAAGTCTGATGGCTTCGCGCCACTCGGCTTCCGCTCGCACTGCGTCGCCGCCGGGTTTCGATAACAGCAGTGCAAGAGCATAGTGTGTCTCGGGCACGCCCGGATCCAGCGACAACGCCTGCCGCAGGGCCGAGAGCGCATCGGATTCCCGTCCGAGCCTGATATAGGTTTGGCCGAGCTGCAGCCACGAGGTCGCGTCGTCGGGATGTGTTTTGGTTGCGCGCTTGAATGCGTCGAGGGCCAACGCGAGATCGCCGGTCGCGTCAAAAGCGCGACCCAGTCCGAACAGGGCTGCCAGGGAGTCCGGTTTCAGCCGTAGGGCCTCCCGATAGCGCAGAACGGCATCCCCAGGTTTGGCGTTGTGCCGCAGCGCATCGCCAAGTTCGATGTAAAACTCCGGCCGCTCAGGATGATACGTGTCGATAGCATTAGCCAGCTGCGGTATCCCGCGTTCCGGATTGTTGTTGGCGTGAACCTGCGCCACCCCGAGGTACAGTTCGCTCTGCGGCACGACAGGGAACGGCTGCGGATAGTACGGCAGCTCCTGGCCATGATAGAACGTCTCGGGCCCCGTGCGCTCCGGGATGTCCGCCACAAGGTCGCCGACCGGTTTTCGGCGTTGAATATAGTGATCGGTCATCACGGCGTGCACCACATCCTGCGTGCGCCGTTTCGGCATGTGGCAACTGACGCAATCCGCCGCGGCGGTATGGCGGCCGACGGAGATTTCCTGCGTAAATGTTTTGTTGTGGCATTCGCGGCAAGCCCGGTTGTAGTCCGGCGCAGAAATGCCGTGCGGGTCATGGCATGTCGTGCATTGCAGGGCTCCGTTGCTCCGGAGGTAGCATTGCGACATGCGCAGCCGGTATACCGAGTTCACGATCTGAAATCGGTCGTCGTTCTGTGCAGGTGTCCCGCGTGCGTGGTCGAAATACAGAATGAAATCCGCCAGCGATTCACCGGGAGGGTAGGAAAACGGACCCCGGTCATATTTGAAGATTGAATGGGTGAATTGAAAACTGGTCGTCTCCAGATGACATTGAAAGCAGACCTCTTGCCGGCGCTCGGGACTTAATCGCGAGGGATTGACGATTGCGGCGCGAATGGACTCCGCGGACGCACCCGCCGTGCGTGCAATCTCTACATGTCGCAGTCCCGGACCGTGGCACCTCTGGCAATCGATTCCCTCCGGCAAGGCACCTGTGAATTGCGGCTCCGCCTGCATTTGCTCGTGGCCGGCGGGAATCCCCGGATACGAATTGTGGCAGAACATGCACTCGTAACTGATTTTCCTGCGGGCATTGGGCTGATCGGGACTGTCATACCCCGGGTTCATGGCCCAGTAGCCTCCCTTTTCGGAATACCAAGCGAGGGGAAGTTGCTGTAGAGCGCCGGAAGGCGTCCGGTGGAGGTACGTCCGGACATGATTGCCCGAGCCTATAACAAAGTCGATCGCCTGCTCATCGATGTTGGTCTCGTTATTTCCATAACCGATCTGCCAGCGGCGCTGGTAGTAGTGGCCATTGCGTTGCAGCATCTCAAACCAGGTGTCTGATGCCTTGTGGTAATAGCGATTTTTGTCGGTGAAATCTTCCCTGGAATCTCCGGCATCCGGACGCCGGAACGATCGGGCCATCGGCGTCTTGTGCCACGACTCGTAGATCTTCATGTGGCACCCGGCGCACTCGCGAGCATCGGCGTAACCATTTTGCGGTGCGGCGTTCGCAAAGGTGACGGCTGAAAATGCTAGCCACAGTCCTATTTTCACGGGTTAATACTAGCCCTCTGAAAGTGGTCAGGCTCTAGAAGGCAGCTACGCTTACTCCGGTCTATGCACCAACCCTTCGAGTGCAACCTATGGAAGGCGATCTTAATTACTTGATCTCCGAAGTCTTTGTACGGTCCACACAGGCGCATGGTCGTAGTTTGCATCGTGCTACGGCGAGGACCTCTCCGGAAGCAGATCTTTCCGGTCGAGCTTGTTCACCCCATCAATGATCATGGCGAAAGCTCGCCCCACCGCTTCTAATCCTACTGCTGGAACGAATGCACGAATATCCGCATCGGTGTGCTTGCTCTCAGGTGAGCGAATCAGCTGGATCGACGGAGCCAGCCGCGCAATCGCGCCCATTTCTCCGGTGGCCGAGGGGTCCATATCTCCGATGACGCCAACCCCCAGCGTACGGTATGCGTCGAGAGTCAGATCTGTTAGCTTACGGCTTCCATTCACCCACCATCGCCGCGGCCACACCACGGTCGAGCGCCGCAGCGTGGTCTGCCAGTTGAGCGTTTGGCTCACCGCGATGTGTTCGGCGTTAATCATGAGCGCCGTCTTATCGAGCAGGTCCTTACGATCTCGCAAGTAGCGGGCGTTAGGCGACCCGACGTGGTGGCCGGCGGTACCGATGAAAATGATATTACGCATGCGCTGCTCCTGCGGTACCTTCGAGAAATGCTCCGCCAGCGCGAGCACTGCGGCCAAGCCGGAAGCATTATCCAGCGCCGCCTCGAAATATCCGTCCATGTGGGCCATGACCAAAATGTTTTCATCGGCGCCCGCACGGCCGGGAAGAGTGGCGTAGACGCTTTCAGACTTCCGCCCCGCCGCCATTTCGGCCTGTACTCGCATTCGAACCTTCGCTCCGCCTTCGGCGACTAGATCGCGTAGCTTCTTTCCATCCTCGAAGCCGAGCCAGAACGCTGGGATCGGACCCATGCTGGCCATCTGCGTGTTGATAGCCCCGTTCCGGTAGCCTTGCCATACGGCCATATTGTCGTAATAGCCCCAGACGCCGATCACGGCTCCGGCGCCCAAGCTGATGGCCCGCGCGAAGGCCCCCTCCATATTCGCGGACTGTCCCATTTCGCCTGGCGCGAGCATGGCGTGAATGATGACAGCCTTACCTCGTACCTCGCGGCCGGCGAAATCTCCCGAAGTTCCTAAACCAACCCACACCGGTTCCATTTCGATTCCACCCGCGGGCGTTGCGGCTGAACCGAGCGCAGGCAATAACGAAGAGAATTTCAGTGTCTTTCCCTTGGCGGTGGCGGTGAGATCCCAATCCGTGGGAACCCACTGCGGCGGCAGCGCGAACTCTGGCCGTTGAATATTGGTCAGACCCAGTTTGCGGAACTTGGCTTCCATCAGGTCACCGGTCATGGTTTCGTATTTCGTGCCGGCGATGCGACCCCAATACCGGTTGCCGTCATCGCGGCTCTTGAGTGAAATGGCGACAACTTCTTCGACCAATGTCTTCATCTGGGCCCCGCTTATGTCCGCGTAGGCGCGCGCAGACTCGGGCAGAGGAGCGGGTATATAGGCGTCCTCTTTAACATGGCCGTCCCGATCGAGCAGAGGTTGGCGGGTCTGGCCGAAAACAGTGAGCGCGAAAAATAGAACATATCGTGATCTGTGCATAGGTTCCTTTCAAGACCATCGATGAACAATCAGCCGTCCGTGAATGCCGTCGCGGGCCTCTGTGTCGAGAAAAGCAGAAACAGAAGACTGACGTTTTGGAGGATACCAAACGAAATGACCTTTGGCAGGAACGAGTCGAGCGTCTACGGAAACGGAGTGCCGCGATATTGACGATCATTGTTGATCGCCGCTCTACAGATTCGAATGTGCGTTTTACGGGCGTGCTTCGAATAAGTATATTAGAAACGTGTGCAGTAGTAATGTGCGTCAAGCCGGCTGCGGTGTCATAATGCTGCTGCACGTTATCCTTCGGTCATTTCCTTGTACAGGAGGGAAGAAGCCATGAGAATGAGGGCTTACATGCTAGCTCTTTCGCTCGCCGCGATTTCCGGCACACTTTCAGCTCAGACGACGCAGGGCTCCGCCAAGGTCCCTCGCATGCCGGACGGACATCCCGACCTCACAGGCATGTATAACCTTGCCACGCTCACTCCACTCGAGAGACCCAGGGGCCAGAACGCCACGCTGACCAAAGAGGAAGTGCAAAAGCTCGAAGCAGCCAACAACGACCGGCGCTCCCGTGGCGATACTCCACTTGCGGCGGATCGCTCCGCCCCCCCGGTAGGTGGAATCGGCCGCGGCGGTGGCGCCGGCGGCAGTGTCGGCGGCTACAACAGCTTCTGGCTGGACCCCGGCACTACTTACAACACGGTTGACGGACAATACCGCTCCTCGGTTGTGATTGACCCACCCGATGGACGGATTCCAGCTCTGACCACGGAAGGCCAGAAGCGGTTCGTTCGCGAGTACGATGAGGGTGGGGACGCAAACAGTGCGGACCGCGACCTGGACAGTACTCCCGGCGCTTACGACGATCCTGAACGCCGTCCCCTCGCCGAGCGTTGCCTGCTTGGGTTCGGTAGCACTTCTGGCCCCCCGGCTCTGAACAACGGCGGCTACAACAACCTCCACCAGATCGTGCAAACGCCAGACTCGGTCATGATTCTAACGGAGATGGTGCACGATGCCCGAGTCGTCAGGATGAACGCGCAGCACCTGCCCAAGAATTTCCGATTCTGGTTGGGAGACCCGGTTGGCCATTGGGAAGGCGACACGCTGGTAATCGATACAACGAACTTCACTGATAAAACGCACTTCCGCGGGTCGACGGAAAACCTGCATGTGGTCGAACGCCTCACCCGCACCGGACCGCGGTCGCTGCTCTACCGTTTTACAGTGGAAGATCCGGCCACGTGGACACGGCCGTGGACAGGGGAAATGACTTGGCCCATCACGGACCAGCACATGTACGAATACGCGTGCCACGAAGCGAACTACGCGTTGAGGGATATTCTGAGGGGCGTACGACTTAAAGAGAAGGAACAGGCTGAAAAGGAAAAGGCCGAAGCGGCGGGAAAAGCAGCGCGGTAAAACAATCTCCGTTCGTGTGAGGCCGAGAGTGAGCGAGGCCGGCCCGTTCGGAGCAGCCCGGGCGAATTCGGCTCGCACTCGTAGCCAAGCGGCGATGGCTCTCGCCTGTATAGCATAACTGGACAATCCGTTCCCAATTAGGTTGCGTATCCGCTGCTTCGGTGATAGCCTAATTTTGCGCATTTTTCATGCATGGCGTTCAGCCTTCATGCAGAGAGAGGTAATCATGTCCTTTCGTAGTTCTTTACTACTGATTCCAGTGCTCGCGCTCGCCACCAGTTTCGCCTTCGCACAGGCGGAGCGGACCACGAAGGTCGATGACGCCGCATTGCGCAATGTCGCAGAAGGCAGAGGAGAGGAATGGCTCAGTTACGGCTTCACGCCGCAGGAAACGAGGTACTCGCCGCTCAGCCAAATTAATGCATCCAATGTTTCGAGACTGGGTTTGGCTTGGTCCTATGAAGTAGGTCCTGGTGGCGGCGGTCAGGAGGCGACTCCGCTGGTTCACAAAGGGGTGATCTTCTCCATCACTCAATGGAGCGTCGTGTTTGCCGTCGATGTCCGCACGCACAAAGAAAAGTGGCGCTGGGATCCGGAAGTGAATCAGGCAGCGGTCCGTGCAAAAATCTGTTGCGGCGTCGTGCACCGGGGGATCGCTATGTATGAAGGCAAGGTCATCGCGCCGGTGATTGACGGCCGTTTGTTTGCCCTCGACGAAGAAACGGGCAAGCCGGTGTGGGAAGCTCGCGTCGCCTACCCTCAAGACAACTACACGATTACGATTGCGCCACGCATCGCCAAGGGCAAGGCGATAGTCGGCGTCTCCGGCGCGGACTATCCTGTGCGCGGCTTCATTGCAGCCTTTGACGCCAAAACAGGCGCGCAGGCCTGGAAGTTTTATACAATACCAGGCCCCGGCGACAAGGACCCCGGCTTAATCAAAGCCGCGAAGACTTGGCCCAAGAACATCATAGGCGGCGGTGGTGGCAGTGTTTGGGATGCGATCTCCTACGATCCCGACCTCGAGCTCGTCTACATCGGCACCGGTAATGCCGGACCGTGGTCGGAAGACGCGCGCGCATCCAAGGGCTTCGATCTCCTGTATGCCGCCTGTATCGTGGCGGTGGATGTCAACACGGGTCTTTATCGGTGGCACTTCCAGAACGTGCCGGGCGATGAATGGGACTTCGATAGCGTGCAGCATCTGCTGCAAGCGGACGTGACGATTAAGGGTGTAAAACGCAAGGTGATCATGCAGGCTAACAAGAACGGATTCTTGTATACCCTCGACCGCACCAACGGCAAATTCCTTTCGGCCACACCGATCGCCAAAATCAACTGGGCGCTGGGTCTGGACGAAGGGACCGGTCGGCCGATCGTCAATCCGGAGGCCAAATATTCAGAGACCGCGTCCGCGAGCGTCACGCCGGGTCCGGGTGGGGCGCACAACTGGTCGCCGATGAGCTTTAACCCGACCCTTGGGTTGCTGTATGTCAGCGGGAATTCGGGTGGCAGCTTTACTTACGCGGATCTCCAGAACTTTGAATACGATCCGAATCGGTTAAACGAGGGCGTTGTATTTCGCGGCCGAGACCCGGATCCGAGGGTTCCAGCCAAGCAGCGGCCTGAGCTCAAGTCGATTGGCCCCAGTACCGACGGCGGGTTCCTGATAGCGTACGACCCCGCTACTGGCTCCGAACGCTGGCGCGTTCCGGGTGGCTCGGGCATTGGCGGCGGCACGGTCGCTACTGCCGGTGGCATCGTCTTCCAGGTCACTCGCGGCACCCTTTATGCTTATTCGGCTGACAAGGGTGTAAAGCTTGTGGAACTCAAGACCGGCGTTCCTGGCGGGATGGGTCCTCCCGTCACGTTCATGGTGGATGGCAAGCAGTACGTTGCCTTGCAGGTTGGAACAGGGCGCGCGGTTAGGACTGGGGCTGGAGCCATGCCCCTGGGCCATGGTGGTACCGCGCCGCCAGCGAATTCGGACGAGCCCCATGGGCAGGGAGCCGGCACCAACAACGCGCAGGCGGGCACAAACGCGCCGCAACGAAATCCGGACGCGCCGCCCCCGGTGAACCCGCGGTTGCTGGTCTATACGCTCGATGGGACCGCGCAGCTGCAGTAATTCAGTGGGTAGCCAGTTCGTGCGACCGAGTCTGGCTATCTCACACCCTCGGCAGTCGGTTGACGCCTGCACAGCCAAAAACGTAAAGGTAAGCAACTGTATAGTTGATATATCCAGCTAATGAAAATGCGGCCCGCTTATACTCTTTTTGTGACATCATTATGAGTGTTCTCTATGGGGGCTAGCTGCACCTTATGAAGCTTTTCCTTTGGATGCGTGGCCTGATGATTATGATGACTGTGCTGGCATTCTCGCGAACGTCAGCGATAGGCCAGACCTCTGGCGGCAGTGCGCCTGCCGCGGAGGGACCGGATTCGTTTCGGTCCATGTTGAGCACTTATTGCTTCACCTGCCACAGCTCTAGCGCGAAGATGGGTGGTCTTGCCCTTGAATCTCTGGATCTCGAAGCCGCGCCGAAAGAAGCCAGGACTTGGGAGAAGGCCCTGCGCAAGCTCCGTGGGCATTTGATGCCGCCGCCCGGCATGCCGCAACCGCCGCAGAAGGACCTGGATTCGTTCGTGGCGTGGATAGAGAACACCCTCGACTCGCACGCGGAAGGCCTCAAAGCCGGCTACGTGCCGATCCAGCGCTTGAACCGCACCGAG
>Ga0126373_10001062_pt1 | contig 19212 bp, 22 predicted proteins | sample PanSoiMetPlot_11_FD_92545 | JGI IMG/M metagenome (GOLD analysis project Ga0126373, IMG submission 92545) | Tropical forest soil microbial communities from Panama - MetaG Plot_11 | ecosystem: Environmental > Terrestrial > Soil > Tropical forest > Bulk soil | place: Panama | collected 2016-02-17 | reverse complement strand
TGACGCAAATGGCTTCGGACTACATTCTTCAACCTAGGCTGATGAAGAAGAGTATGCACATCAGTCTTCTGGAGATTATGCTCTCGCTCATGATTTGGGGGTTCCTATTGGGACTTCCGGGCGCGATTCTGGGCGTGCCGCTAACGATTGCTCTCAAAAAATACATACAACAGCCATACACCGAGAGCGACCCCGTTGCTCCAGAGACTGCACCCCGTTCGGGCTTTTGAGCCGATTCGAGGTCAACGCCAAGACACACCTGCAGCGACACTCGCCTGGGCGGCCCACGACATTCCCGTAGTACTGAAAGCCAAAGCCGAATATGCGCGCGTTAGGCGAATACAACGGCAAGCATGTCCGGCCAGATGGTGCTGCGCGGGGGTCGTGCGTCACATCTGCAAATCACATTCGCGCGACGTATCGCAATTTTTTTCAACCTGCAACGCGTTGGCAGTTCACCGGAATACGTTTGGCAACCTAACGGGGTCAGCCGAGTTTCCCGCCTGTCCCTACCGAAAACCCATCCGCCGAGATGAACGCCTTGCTGTTCGCTTCGCCACTGTCGTAAATCGTGCAGATGTTCGGATGGTTCAGGGCTGAAGCGGCTTTGGCCTCACGGCGGAATCGCTCCAAAGCTTGACGGTCTCGGGCTAGGTCTTCGGGTAGGGATTTGAGAGCGACGAAACGGTCTAGGCGAGTGTCTTCGGCCTTGTAAACCACTCCCATTCCTCCCCCACTAGCTTTTCTAAGATTCGGTAGTGAGAAATGGTTTCACCGAGCTGTGGTTGCGATTCGATCATTTTTCAGATGCTCATGTCGGTGAAAGTCAGTACTTCTCGGGGATGAAGCGCCTTTCCTTCATGGATGCCTCATCGTCATAGCGGTCCTTGTTCGCTCTCTTCGGCAACTTCACTTGTTCGCGCGGAACTTTTCGATAGGGGATCAAGCTGAGCAGATGGGAAATGCAGTTGAGCCGAGCTTTTCTTTTGTCATCAGAAGGCACGATATACCAGGGAGCAAATTTGGAGTCGGTGGCCGCCAACATGCGATCCCGTGCACGAGAGTACTGATACCAGCGGCGAAACGATTCCAGATCCATCGGGCTAAGCTTCCATTGCCGCAGCGGATCTTTAATCCGTGCCTCGAAACGCCGTTGCTGTTCTTTCTTTCCTACTTCCAGCCAATACTTGATGAGGATAATCCCGGCGTCCACAATATACTTCTCGATAGCGGGGCAGAGCTCAAGGAATCTTTTGTATTGAGTTTCGGAGCAAAACCCCATCACATGCTCTACTCCCGCGCGGTTGTACCAGCTGCGGTCCCAAATGACGATTTCCCCCCCAGCAGGGAAATGTTCCATGTAGCGCTGTATGTACATCTCGGTTTTTTCGCGATCGTTTGGGGCGGGCAACGCAACTAGTCGGAATACGCGAGGACTCACGCGCTCTGTGATGGCGCGAATGGTGCCCCCTTTGCCCGCCGCGTCGCGGCCCTCGAATACCACCATTATGCGGAGGCCTTTATATTTGACCCAGTCTTGCAATCTGGAAAGTTCAGCCTGGAGCCGGCGCAACTGCTTTTCGTATCCCTTACGCTTCAGGACCTTCAAGCCATCATGATTTTTCATCTTCGCGTCCTTATCTCCTGGTCACTTTGGGCTCCGCGTCGCGGGCAATGTCAAATACTTCGTCACCGCCAACTCGAGGTTAAAATGCATTGCTTCTCGTCCAAGGACCTTGCCGAGCGGCGACCGATGCACCATGTCCAGGACTTCAGGGCCCAACCCCGCCAGCCACAGCAGGACACCGCTCCCGCGATGCCTCTTCTCGGCTTCGGTCAACATAGTGAGGGCCGTATACTCGAGATCCGGCACGTTGCTGAAATCAAACACAACGACCTTCGGCTTTGACTGATTAAGCAGTATGCGTATCCTCTGACCGATGTGCTCGGCGTTGGCGAAGAAAACGCGCCCCTCCAACCGTAACAGCAGCAATCCGGGAAAAGTTTCATCCTCAGGATGTTCCTCGGTGCGTGGTCGGAACACATTGGTCCCGGGCTTACGCCCCAGTACATAGACGGGCGGATTCGCTTCTTGATATGCGAGCGCCACGAGGGATACCGCAATGGCGACGAGAATCCCTTTCAAAGTGCCCAGCAACACCACTCCCGCAAAAGCGGTCAGCGCCCAAATGAACTCAGTGCGCCGGATCTTGTTGATGGCCTGGAACTCTGCGGGTCGGATTAATCCGATGGAATAAACGATGACCACAGCCGCGAGCGTGGCTTCGGGCATGAGCGCAATGAGCGGAGAGAGGAGAAGCATTGTTGCCAAAACCACCACCGCGGTGACCAGTTCCGCAAGCTGGGTTCGCGCTCCGGCATGGCGGTTCACAGCGGTCTGGGTCGTGCCGCCACCGGCCGGCATCGATCCGAGGAAGGCTCCTCCCACATTTGCGAGTCCTGTCGCAAGCAATTCCCGGTTGGCCTGGACATGCGGATCTTCATTTGCAGCGAACGCTCGGCCAGCAGCGATGGTCTCAGTAAAGCTCATCAGTGCAATGCCCAACGCTCCCGGCCACAGTTGTGCAGCGAGTGCAAAGTCCGGGACGGTGATGTGGGGCAGCCCCGTGGGAATTCGGCCAACTAAAGCCACGCCGTGCGCTTGCAACCCCAATAGAGTTGTACCGATGATTCCGGCGGCTACTGCGATCAGCGGAGCTGGCGCACGCGGAAGAAATCGCTCGATTCCGTACAGCGCAGCCATCATGGCGATTCCTACAACCAGTGTCGCCAAAGACGTCAAAGGGATGTGATGGATGGTTGCGACTAGGTTGTGTAGGAAAGAGCCCTTGGGGAAATGGATGCCGAGAATTTTGGGGACTTGATCCATCACGATAACGAGCCCAATTCCCGCTTTGAATCCGACTAAGACCGGAGCGGAAATGAAGTTGGCCACGAAACCGAGCCGCAACAACGATGCCAGTAGGAGAGCCGAGCCCACCAAAAGTGTCACCATTGCCAAAGCTTTGAGTAGGAGCGTGGGATCACTTCCATGGACACCTTCACTGAGTCCGGCTGCAGTCAGGATGGCAAGAGTCGTGGTGGTACTGACGCTGAGTGGTCGAGAGGTTCCAAGCAAGGCGTAAATCACCATTGGAATGAAAGCGGTGTAGAGCCCAACCTGCACCGGCAACCCCGCAATGGTGGCGTAGGCCATGGCCTTCGGAATGACGACTGCGGCGGTCGTTAAGCCGGCGATCAGGTCCGCCCGAAGCCACTCGTTCTGGTAGCCCGAAAAGGAATCAGCCATCCGAAAGCGACTCGGGTTTTGAGCGTTTTTTGACAAAGCCGTTTCCCTGCAACCAATAACTTGGCAGAAGAGTCTACGACGGGATGAGCTGATCGATGTAACCGGCCGATTTCATGTCGTAGCTGACACAGTTCCTTCCCGAGTTTCCTGGGGGCGTTGACGTCATGTTTCCTTCCGAGCAGGTCCAGAAATGCGGAATCGCACTAACAACCCCACGCATCAAGGCAAGCACCACCGCTAATGCGGCTACAATGCGATGTCTTATTGCATCGACTCGGCCACTCCGCTCGATCGAGCCTGCGTTGCTTCGATACCGGCGGTCCCAGAGCATCGCTGTCTCGCCGCAATCGCCCGGCTTCTGGCTCGGAATCACTTGTGGCTCCGTCGCTTGACGCGCAATTGCGCCAGTGAGCGAGCTAAAGCGGCGTTGACGGAAGCGACTTCTGCGGACGAGATCTTTTCGCGTAGGCGTGCTGCGGCGCGTTGGCGTGCTTCTTCGGCTCTTGCTTCATCGATGTTCTCTGTAGCAACCGCCATGTCGGTGACGATGGACACGCGGTCGCCCGTGACTTCTATAAGCCCCTCACCCACGGCCAGAAAGCGAACCTGCCCGTTTTTGCGTACAATCATTTCGCCTGGCACCAATTGTGTCATCAGCCGGACGTGGTGAGGAAGAATCCCCATCTGGCCCTCCACGCCTGGCAGCGTGACCATGTCCACGTCCTCGGAGTAAACCGTGCCGTGGGGCGTCACAATTTCCAATTTTATGGTATTGGCCATGTTTGAGTTGTGTCGCGCAAGGGCCTTCTTCCCTCAACGTCAACCTTGTTTGATTTCCTCGATTGAGCCCTTCATGTAGAAGTTACCTTCTGGGACGTCATCGTGCTTGCCCTCCAGGACTTCCTTGAAGCCGCGAACCGTGTCAGCCACGGTAACCTGCTTGCCCTCGTGACCGGTAAACACTTGCGCGACACTGAACGGCTGGCTCAGAAAGCGCTGAATCTTGCGCGCTCGTAACACCGTCAGCTTGTCCTCCGGTGATAGCTCATCCATGCCCAGAATTGCAATGATGTCTTGTAGGTCTTTGTAGCGCTGAAGCACCTTCTGCACTCCACGCGCTACGTCGTAGTGCTCCTTGCCGACGATTTCCGGAGCGAGGGCACGGGAGGTGGAGGCGAGGGGATCCACCGCCGGATAGATACCCAGTTCAGCAATCGCGCGCTCCAATACTATCGTCGCGTCTAAGTGAGCGAAGGTGGTGGCCGGCGCTGGGTCCGTCAAGTCGTCAGCCGGAACATACACCGCTTGAAAGGAAGTGATCGAGCCTTTTTTGGTGGAGGTAATGCGTTCCTGAAGGGCCCCCATCTCAGCGGCGAGGGTGGGTTGGTAACCGACAGCGCTGGCGGTGCGGCCGAGCAGGGCCGACACCTCGGACCCCGCCTGCGAAAAGCGGAAGATGTTGTCAATGAAAAGTAGCACATCCTGGTTTTTCTCGTCGCGGAAGTACTCGGTAATGGCGAGGCCGGACAGTGCCACGCGCAGGCGAGCGCCCGGCGGTTCGTTCATCTGGCCATACACCAGGGCGATTTTGGACTCACCCAGGTTGTCCTGCTTGATGACGCCCGCTTCGGACATTTCGTGATAGAGATCGTTCCCTTCCCTGGTGCGCTCTCCGACACCCGCGAAGACCGACACGCCGCCATGAAGCTTGGCAATATTGTTAATCAGTTCCATAATGACGACTGTCTTGCCGACCCCGGCGCCGCCGAACGCCCCCACTTTGCCGCCTTTCAAGAAAGGGCAAATCAAATCGATGACCTTTATGCCGGTGGGCAGTAACTGCGGTGAAGTCGATTGGTCCGCGAGCGGCGGCGGCGGGCGATGGATCGGATAGTACTTTTCGGCCAGAACCGGTCCGCGCTCATCCACAGGGTTTCCGGTCACATCGAAGACACGGCCCATGACACCCTGGCCGACAGGCATGCATATGGGCCCGCCGCTATCCGTCACCTCGAAGCCGCGTTTCAGGCCTTCGGTGCCGGACATAGAGATGGCCCTGACCGACTTGTCCCCGAGGTGCTGCTGCACTTCGAGCGTCAATTTGGCGGGCTGTTCCTGACCTTTGCATTCGACGGTCAACGCGTTATAGATACCGGGTAGTGCTCCCGGAAATTCGACGTCCACCACTGGGCCCACGACTTTGAGAATTTTACCTTTGTTCATATCCATGCCCACTTCGCGGTTAGTCACCAAGATGATTCTGCCTCAACCAGACTGGCCACCAGCGATCTCGAGCAATTCCTTCGTGATGTTGCCCTGACGGAGATTGTTATATTCGAGGTTTAAGTGCTTGATGAGGTCGTCAGCATTGTCGGTGGCGTTCTTCATCGATACCATGCGGGCGCTTTGTTCACTGGCTTTCGCACTTAGCAAGACCTGATAAACGTAAATGTTGAGGTAGTGCGAAAGGAGATAGGCCAGGAGGGCCTCGGGACCGGGCTCAAACAGGGACTCCCTGGTGTCGGCTGCCAGCTTCTCCTCAGATTCTGCCCCTGGGATCTTCAGCGCTTTGATTTGCCCCACGGGTAGAAATTCCAGGTTGACCGGACGCTGGGTGAGAGTGTTCACAAATAGGGTAGCGACAATCCGCACCTCGTCCACCTCCCCTTTCAAGAAGAGGTCGCGGGCAAAGGCGGCAATCGTCGTAGCCTCCTGGAATTTGGGCTCGTCCCCATACGCAAACTCGGCGACAAGCCGCCGCCCGGTGTGGGCGACGAATTGCGCGGCTTTCCGCCCGGCCGTGATGAAGACTGTGGACAGGGGGTCGAACTGGGCGGCCAGGCGGAACAGGTTGCTGTTGAGGGCTCCGCATAAACCCTTGTCCGCGCCGATCAGGATGACGGCCCGTTTGCGGACTTCGCGCACTTCGAGAAGCGCGTGGCTGAAGTCGCCCATACGGGTCGTCGCTTCGCGCTGAATACGGTACAACAGGCGCACGAAGGGGCGTCCGGCGAGAACAGCCTCTTGGGCTTTGCGCATCTTCGACGCCGCAACCATTTGCATAGCCTTGGTGATCTGTGCGGTGCTGCTGACTGACTTGATCCGTCGGCGTAAATCGTGTAGGCTATGCACTTCTACGCCTTCATTTCCAGGTCTCTTTGAACTGATCGGCTGCGGCCTTCAAATCAGCCGTCAGGGCGGCGCTGAGCGCTTTCTCTTGGGCGATTTTCCGCAGCGGCTCGGCCTTGCGCGTAGTCAGGAACTCCGTCAGACTGGCTTGGAACTCTTTGATCCGGTCCACCGGCACACTATCCATGTATCCATTTTGGACCGCCCAGATCACCGCCACCTGCACCTCGACCGGAATGGGGTTGTACTGGGGTTGCTTGAAGACCTCCATGATGCGCTTGCCGCGGTCGATCTGGGCCTGAGTCTTGGCATCCAGTTCCGAGCCGAATTGCGCGAATGCCGCCAGTTCTCGAAACTGGGCGAGGTCCCCCTTGAGCTTCGCCGCAACTTGTTTCATGGCTTTGAGCTGTGCCGCCGAGCCAACGCGGGAAACCGAGATGCCGACCGAAATGGCCGGGCGGACCCCCTGGTAGAAGAGGTCGGTCTCCAAGAAAATCTGCCCGTCCGTGATCGAGATGACGTTGGTGGGGATGTAAGCGGAAACGTCACCGGCCTGTGTTTCGATGATGGGCAGGGCCGTGAGCGAGCCGTTGCCATACTTTTCCCCGACGCGCGCCGCCCGTTCGAGTAATCGGCTATGGAGGTAAAATACGTCCCCTGGATACGCTTCACGACCTGAGGGCCGCTTCAATACGAGGGACACCTGCCGGTAGGCCACGGCGTGTTTTGACAAATCGTCAAAAATAATCAACGCGTCCATACCATTATCCATGAACCACTCGCCCATCGCCGCCCCCGCGAATGGTGCCAGATACTGACTGGTCGCCGAATCGGACGCAGGGGAAGCAACGATGATGGTGTAGGGCATTGCCCCGGCTTCTTCGAGGATGGCAATGATCCGCGCGATCGTGGATTGTTTCTGACCAATTGCAACGTAGATGCTGTACAGCGGGCGATAGTCTTTGTCGCCCGCTGCTTCAGCCGCTTTGTTGAGGCGAGCTTGGCTGATGATCGCGTCGATACAGATGGTCGTCTTGCCGGTCGAACGATCACCGATAATCAATTCGCGCTGGCCGCGGCCGATCGGAATCATCGCGTCAATGGCCATGATGCCTGTTTGTACGGGCTGGCTGACCGGACGACGCCGGATGATGCCGGGAGCGATTTTCTCGACCGGATAGGCGACGTCACTCCCGACGGGCCCTTTGCCATCCAGCGGCTCCCCGAGCGTATTCAAGACCCGCCCCAACAACCCCTTGCCGACGGGGACCTGCAGGAGCTTGCCAGTAGCGCGTACTTCGTCCCCCTCCTCAAGTTGTGTGTAGTCGCCCAGTATGATCACTCCGACTTCAGTCTCGTCGAGGTCCAACGCCAGCCCGGTGATGCCGTGGCCGAGGTCGAGCATCTCGTTGAGCATCGCATCGGCAAGACCTTCAACTCTCGCGACGCCGTCACCGACCTCACGGATGACACCCACATTCTGCTTGGCAGCCGTGGCCTTCGCTCCCGCGATTTGAGCTTCAATTTCCTGTAACAAGTCGGCCATAAATCTTTCACCCCAATCTATCCATCACGAAGATCAAATTCCGCCAGGGGCCGGGACTCTGTGTTCCTCGCCCCGCGCCGGTGATTCAGAAGCCTCTCTCGAGTGCGACCAACCCAGACTGCACGCTGCCGTCATAGACATCGCTGCCCACTTTGACGCGCATCCCCCCGATCAGTGCCGGGCGGTTTGTGAATAGGATTTCTATCCTCGGGCCGTACACACTTTGCAAACCAGCTTGGACCCTGGCCCGCAAATCCGCAGGTAGCGGCACGGCGCTCTCGACTTCGGCTGTGTGCCGGTCGTGGTCGAGTTTCACCAAGCGCTGAAAGTGGGACAGCAGGACGAGGTAACCACGGCGTTTGCCTTCGACGACTCGCTGCACCACCTGGCGGACGCGGCCCTCATCCAACAATCCATTGAGCAGACACAAGCGGAACAATTGCATGGCCTCGCGCCTTGCTTGTTTACTCGTTTTCATGCTGGTCCCTACCGTCTGCTGCTATGCCGCCACTTGCTTGGCGGTCTCCTCAGCCAGGCGCCGCTGGTCTTCCGGCGTCAGAATCTTGCCGACGACTGCAGCGGTAGTCTGCACCACCAAGCGGCCCACCTCGTGCTTGAGTTCGGCGAGCATGCGTGCGTAGTCCTGCGCAGCGGCCTCGCGTGACTTGACGATGATCTGTTCGGCGGCGGCCATTGCGTTCTGGGTTTCCAGCTCCTGCACCCGAGCGGCCGCGACGTGGGCTTCCTCGATGAGTCGGGTCGCCTGGGCATTAGCCTGCATCATCACTTCCTGACGCTGGGCCTCGGTCCGGGCCAACTCGGCCTTTATTTTCTCCGTGTTGGCCAGTCCCTGCGCGATTTGTCGACGCCGCTCTTCCAGCATCTTCAGAATCGGCCGATAGGCAAACCGGTAGAGGAGAGCACAAACGATGCAAAAGCTGATAATCTGCGCGATCAGATGAGACCAGTCCACGCCGAACGTCCTAGCGATCTTCTCGATCTGCCCGCCAGGCTCCGCTTGCACCAGCAAGACAAGAACATTCATAAACGGACCTTCCTGCTTCGGGCGCCGGCCGCGCTTGGCTCTGCGCCCGAGTTCTCTCCCTATCTCACAAGGAACAGGGCGTAGAACACGATCGCTTCAGCGAAGGCGATGGCCAGGATGGACTGGACCAGAATCTTCGTGGAGGCTTCGGGATTGCGCCCCACCGCTTCCGAAGCTTTCATTCCGATCAGACCCACGCCAATGGCTGCGCCCAGCGCCGCCAGACCAACGGTTAAGTTTCCCGTCATTCTATTTGTCCCTTTCTTGGCGGCTCCTACCATTGAACACGGTCAAGCCTCGACATCTGTCACTCAATCGTGCGCCGGTGCGGGCCCTTCTTCATGCTGACAAATAAGAAGCGTGAAAACAGCGGTCAACAACATGAAGACCATTGCTTGGACCAGTCCCATCAACAGTTCCAGGAAATAAAACGGAATCGTCACTAACCAGCCAAAGCCGGGGACCAGCTTGGCCATGGCTTCCATCATGTTTTCACCGGCAAAGATATTGCCGTAGAGACGAAAACTCAAAGAGATCGGCCGGAACAAAATCGAGACAATCTCCAGACAGCCTGCCGCGAAAAACACGAACACCATAAGCAGCTTTAACAGCCCGGCGGTCTCACCCTTGGGCGCAAAAAGCTCTTTTAGAAATCCGAGCGGGCCAACTTCCTGCAGGGCCCAGACGATCCAGCAGGCGAAAAAGACCAGAGCCATGGCGAACGTCATGTTTACGTCGGCGTTTGCGCCACGCAACCAGGGCTGATCGATCCGGAAACCCTGAGAGGTCTGATGTCCCCACCCGACCGACCCCACTCCGGGAATGAGCCCCACCCAATTTGCGGAGACAATAAAAATGAAAATGGTCGCAAAAAACCAAAACGTCCTTTCGACCAGATGGCCGCCAATGACTCCCTCAAGAAATTTGTAAAGGCCCTCAACCAGCCATTCCAGGAAATTCTGAGTTCCCTCGGGTACTTGCTTCATGTTCCGCGTAGCGACCTGGGCAAAAACGATCAAGCCCAGGGCCACAATCCAGCTAACGATCATGGAATTGGTGATCGGTAAGCCGAAGAGGCGCGCCATCTCCTCAGCTTTCTGTGAAAGGCCTTGTTCCCCCGTTGCAGAGCTTGCCAGGGATAGGTTTTGCGGTCCGGGATTGGTAGGATGGGCCAGAACGGTAGTCCAGAGCGCGCGTGCCCGTTTCAATTGACCGTCCGTCATTGACTTTGAAGCAATGATCATGCCTGCCGTGGGCTTCCGCGCGCTTAAGTTCGAGCAGGTCATCAAAACCAGACTCGCAATCGCCAAGACTTTCCTCTTCATCCCATGGCTCCCATTCGGCATCATTTCGAGCCGCTTGGCAGTTGTTTCCAGCGAGGCAGCTTAAAAACAGGCACTCTCCTCCGTGACCCGCGGCCAACTTCTGACCAATCTAGTTTCAATCGCCAAAACATTACAGCTGTAAGAATTGACAGGTCCGATCATTCCGTAAGCGTTGAATTCAGGCCGTCTGTACAGTGTGTGCGCAGTCGAAGAGGGTGGCCCTTGTGGACACATTTATTTGTGTCCACATAGAGGAATCGTGGACACACTAGCTCAAGGGTCTCAGGCAGGGTCGGCCAAGATCAAGAAACGACGCCGAACCATTAAAGAGCGACGAGACATCGTGGAAGAGACGCTGGTGCCCGGGGCCTCCGTGGCGAGAGTGGCACCGCGACACGATGTGTATGCCAACCAGGTGTTCTACTGGCGAAAACTGTATCGCGAAGGGCGGCTGGGCCTCGGCCTGGCGACGCCGCTTCTGCCAGTGAAGGTGGAAGCGGAGATACCCCCAGAAGTGGTTAAGGGTGATGACCCGACTTTGTCGTCGGGAACGATGGACATAAAACTTTCACGGGGGACCCTTCGTATTGCTGGATCGGTGGACGTGGTGGCTTTGCGTACCGTCCGAGCAAGCGAATGACGGGCAAAGCCTGCGTTTGTGATTGGCGACGGATTGTCTGATTATCCAGCGAGGACCCGCGCAGTTAGATCCGTTGACATTGTTTTTTCCAAGCCCAGACATGCAGGGTGTAGAACTCCGGGTCACAACCCCCACCCGATGGCGGTAGAGCTGACGGGACCGATCAGGCAAGCCTGTCCCTTCGGATTTCTGATCCAGGTCTATTGCGTCTTGTCCGGCGTCGGCGCGATCTGCGATGCGGCTACTGGGCCTGCCGGCGGGTTGGTCCAGGAACTTGCGGATGATCTGCGGCGACTCCGTCGAGGTTTCTTCTGGACAGGAAATTCAACACCAGAAACCGCAGGAGGAGTTTGGCAGGAAAGTCTGAAGCGGCTGTTTATCTTGGCCGGAGTTCCTGACGGCCACGCGCATCGATTCCGCGATACGTTTTCAATGGGATTGCTCCTTGCTGGCGTTCCAATTCAACGGGTCTCGATTCTGTTAGGACACCAAAGCGCGCGGATCGCTGAGAAGCACTATGCGCCCTGGGTTCGTGAGCGTCAGGAACAATTGGAGACCGATATAGCAAGTGGCACAAGCGATTTGCACTCGCGCGGCCCCCCCGCCGGCACCATGCTTCTTGGCAGCTAGTGGTTATTTAATACGTCACCGTGTTTACGAACAGGAGTACTAAGCTAGATTCTCTGCGTGTCCCTGCATTTTCATTATGCCACGTGATCGGAAATACCAGGCTCCTGGTGCCGTGGCCCCAGCGATGGCAAGAGTTTTAACTGGGCCAGGCCGAGTGGAAGAAGAAGCGCCACTAGGGCTTCGCGATCCGGGAGAGGGGGATATCGAACGATTTCTCCGAGCAGAATGACCGTCGCCAGTAGCAACAGTGACAGCGAGATTCCGCGATGGAACTGGCGAAGTTCCGGCTCGATCCAAGTCTCCAGTCGCCTTTCCAAAAGGCGCCCCTCATCAGAGTCCGTGCAGTTGAGCTTGAGCGAACAGGAATTGCACGCGCTCGCAGGTGCGCGGTACGTGGTAACTCGGCGCTGATGATCGGTGTGCAACTGGACGAGTTGATGGCCCGCGGGGCACTCCCAATAGTCGAGATCACGAAAATAGATGAATCCCGAGTGCCGGTAGCCCTCCGCCCTTTTTTGCGAACGACGGGCTAGACGCTCCAGGAGAAAGGCTACACCCATTAGGAACAGCCCATAGGCCAAGGCGAGGAACACTTCGAGATGTACGCCCCAAATCACGCTTGCGTCCCTGCTGCTTCCGCGACATCGGTAAGCAGAACGTTTTGCGCCTGTTTCATGTCGGCTTGCGGTTTCTGGCGACTCACTCCGAGCCACGCCATGTACAAAACGGGCAGCGCACCTCCGACAATAAAGACCGCGTCTCCAGGGAGGCGCAGCCACTCGAGGAAAGCGTTGGTCTGATTGGTCAGGTAACTCAACGAGCGGGCATCAAAATATCCAACGCTCACAGAGTGATAGAGCTGCAAAACACCGAGTGGAAACAATGTCGCGAAGACCATCCAGGCAAGGCCAAGGTTCAACGACCAGAAGCTTATCTTTGCCGCCCGATCGCTCCAAGCACCCTCGGGAATGATGTAGCGCAAGCAGAAGAGCGCCAAGCCGACGGCCATCATTCCGTAAACACCCATCATGGAGGCATGTCCGTGGTTTGCGGTTAAAGCCGTACCGATCTCGTAGTAGGAGACGATCGGCAGATTAATCAGGAAACCAAAGACGCCCGCGCCCAGGAAATTCCAGAAGCCTACAGCGGCAAGGAACATGACCGCCCAGAGGTGAGGAAATGGAGTGCGTGAAGTTGAATGCTGTTGCGTTCCCAGCTGCAAGAAACTCCAGGCCTCGAGAGTCAAGAAGGTCAGCGGTATGACCTCCGCGGCGGAGAAAAATGCGCCCATGGCCATGTGCATAGATGGTTCGCCGGAAAAGTAGAGGTGATGCATGCTGCCGACCATTCCGCCGGCGCAGTAGAGGAGGATGTCCAGGTAGATGACTTTGAGGGCCACGCGTTCATGCACGACCCCCAAAAGCACAAACATGTAGGCAACCATAACGGTGGTGAAAAGCTCGAGGAAGTCCTCGACCCAGAGATGGACGACCCAGAAGCGCCAAAAATCCGTCGTCGTAAAGTGTGAGTTTGTTCGAGCTAGCAATCCGACGGCGTAGAACGCAGGGATTGAGAGTGCGGAGAAGAAAAACAGCCAAGGCATGTTGCCCATGGGTTCCGTGGTAAGGCGGCCGCGAAGTCCGCGGAAAATGAGGATTACCCAGAATGCCAGACCGACGGTAAGCAGCACCTGAAAGAATCGGCCAAGGTCAAGGTATTCAAAGCCCTGAGCGCCAAACCAGGACCATCCTTGCTGGATCCACCCGCGAATTCCCGCGTATTCGCCGGCCAAACTGCCAAAAACGACAAAGTCAAGAGCAAACAGCAGCCCATAAGAAAGCCAGTGCTGACGTTCCGGCTCTTTGCCGGCAATAATCGGAACCAGAAAAATACCGGCAGCAAGAAAAGAGGTGGACACCCACAAGAGCGACAACTGAACGTGCCAAGTGCGAGCGATATTGAAAGGAAGAATACGAGCCAGGTCGAAGCCAAAGAAATTCGAAACTTCCGCGCGGTAGTGCTCGGTGGCGCCGCCGAGCAGGGCTTGTATCAGGAAGAGCGCGGCCATGACAAAGAAGAACCAGGCGCAAGATTGCTGAGCCGGTGTAATTGCGACCGCGTTCGGGGTGCGGAAGGAAAGACGCTGATCCTCTCTGCCGTGCCAGCCCAGAAAATTCCATCTGCCGAACGCCGCCAGCAAGAGCCCCGTGCCGCCGAGCAACGCAATTAAGGAAAGCACACTCCAAACTAAAGCGTCGGCGGTTGCATGATTCCCCACAAGTGGTTCAGGAGGCCAATTGTTCGTATAGGAGTAATCGAGATTGGGGCGCAAAGCAGAAGCTGTCCACGCCGACCAACTGAAAAAGGCGGTGAGTTGGTTGATCTGCTGCGGGTCCGTGATGGCCGACGGCCGCAAGCCGTTTCGCGTGTCGGGTGTGGCAAAGAAATTGCCGTAGTGAGACACGAGCTTATTGAATGCTTCCGTTTGCGCCACTGAATAAGTGAGGACCCCCGAGGTTGCGTCATACCGGTTTGCTTTGAAGTCAGCGATGGTGCTTTCCTGGGTAGTTTGCGAAGAAGAACCGTTTAGCTCGTTCGCGATCAACGCCGCGCGATGGAGATAGTCAGCGGTAAAGTCCGGTCCGAGATACGCGCCATGGCCGAAGATTGAGCCATACTCCATGAGGCCGTTCTTCAAAAAGACTTCCTGGCCGGCGAGCACATCTTCCCCCGTGAAGAGAAGGTGGCCATTCGCGCCGATCACTTTTAAAGGGATCGGGGGCTCGTCGGTGTAGGTCCGGTAGGCGAGTATCCCGAGCAGGAGGAAACCGCACAGCCCAACGAGCCCGACTGCTTGAATCCAACCCTTTGAGATCAATAACTCGCGTTTTGTTTCCATGATGTTCTCCTGGATTTCCCACGCACTGGAGTCAGTCCCTCAAATCCACAAACCTGGCCTCAACCAACCGTTGAATGACCGCAAAAATCATCGCCGTCGAAACCCCAAACAGGAGCATTCCATTTGCCGTTTCCAGAGGCCCGAGTAATTTCCAGGAAGGCGACATAATCAGGTCACCGTAACCTAAGGACGTGTAGTTGACAGCCGAGTGGTAGTAGGCGGTTCGAAAGTCGGCGAATTCTCCGCAGATTACGTACAACACCGCCCATAACGCGATCTCCATCAGGTGCGCGGCCAGCGCGCTCAATATGGCCAAGGCAACAATACCCGTGTCAATCCAGAAGTTCGTGCCTGCGCGGCCGAGTTTTCTTTCGCGGCGCACGAAGTCGACCGTGGCGCTTAGCGGGAGCGCGTGAATCATGATCGTGCATATGACGGCAACCAAGCCGACAGCCAAGGGGGCAAGGATCGCAATGCGATGACTTTGCGTCATACTCCCGCCGCGTAAGTCACGCCCAAGCTCTTTGCGTCCCGCACCGGAGAATTAATCCCGGCAACCCTAGACTAGTCGCTGGCCAGGCCGACGGGGCCCACCGCGCGTGGAGTCCCGCCTGTCCTCTCCCCCTTTGGCAAGGAGAATCTTTGCCAAATGACACGCAAAGCGGCGACTAACGGCACGGACAGGTAAATCCCCACAATTCCGCCGACCGCGCCTCCAATCATGACCGTGAAAATGGCCAGCAGGGGATGGATCTCGAGTTCGTGGCCCATGACGCGCGGGGCGACTCCGTAGTCCATGACCAGCCGCCAAAGGCCCAGCAGCGCCGCCATCCAGATCCAGTGGGAGTGGGTAAGCATCCCAACTGTAGCGATGGTGATTAACGCGGTGATCCAACCGGCCACGGGAATAAATTCCAGGACTCCGGCCATGAGCCCCAGAACGAGTGCGTGCGGGTAACGCAGGAGCAGCATGACAACGGAGCAATAAACGAGTGACAGTACGGCAAGAATAACCTTGGCCCGAATGTAGTGCCGCAGCATGTCGTTCAGGTCGGCGGCTAATGCCCTGGCTTCCGCGCAAGTCTCCCTGGTCGAGATGAGTTGAATGACTCCATTCGCGAGTTTCTCGCCGTCACTCAGGAAAAAAAGGCCGAGGATAGGGATAATCACGATTGCGCCAAACGCAACCGATGCGAACTGCCTTACGGATTCCACCAAAGCGCGGATACTCTCCCTGCGTTGTTGCAGAAAGGCTTTTGTGCGAAGCGACTGGGCCAGATCCCAGCCATTCCGGTGTCCTATGTCAACAGCAATATCGCCCGAATACACATTTTCCATCATCGCGGGTAAGTCCCTGACGAGCTGTCCCACTCGGGGCACAAATTGCGGGGCGAGGCCATGTACAACCAGCCCTACGAGAATCAGGAGTGTCAAGTAGGCTTCCGCGACGTGCGGCCCTCTCAGATTTTTGAAAAAAAGCGAGTGGCTTTGCAGAAATCTCACCAGGGGATCAATCAAGTAGGCGAACAGGATCGAGAAAGCGAAAATCACGATGACCGCGCGACCGACATACACAATCGCCAATACCACGGCGAACAGCAGTGTGGTCAGCAGCACATTCAAGGTGCGGCGATCCGGGAACGCCATATTCATCATTCCGGACGATTCGATTATTGCTCCTGAGACTCGAGTTTCTGCTTAAGCGAAGCCAGGGTCTTTTCCAGCGAAGACCGGGTCTTACCCACTGCGACTTTCCGCACAATTCCACCTTTCAAGCCGGTCAGGCCCGCCTGTTGCGATCCCTTCATGGTTATCAGGTAAAAGCCAGGATGATCCGGGTGTTCGTCGTCTTTGACGCAAACCGTCAAGTCCAGCGCGCTTTCAAAATAGTGGCTCGCGTATAGCTGTTTCACGGCCACGGCATACGCAGGCCGTTCCGGGGACTTGCCTTGATAGACGATCGCTTGCACCAGGCGAATTGTCGGCTTCAGACCGAAATTCACCTTCTCCCAATAGAACTCCGATTCGATACCGCTGGAATCGGCCTTTGGGTAGTTGAGGAGGTATTCGCGCAATTCGGGCAAATATACGGGAAGGGCCTTCGAGCGGTTCAGCAAAGATGCAAAGGTCTCCGCCACGGCAGCGGGATGATTTTTATCGCGATAGGTTCCCAGGGCGGAGTTGCCGCCTCGTTCGTAGTCGAGCAGGGCTTGCAAAGCCATTTGCTGCGCCAGACGATTGGCTTGATCGGATGCGTCGGGGGCGGACCAATTTACCGAGCGCTGAAACTCCTCCATCGCCTCACTGGGCAATTGCACCTCGCAATGGCCTGGCTTGCAGTTTTTCAGCTGCTTGAAATCTTCTTCGTCCAAAGTGAAGCCCGCAAGGTCAGAAAGCTGCGGCGGGTCGCTGAACTTCCGAAGCGCGAGAAAGCTCGGGAGTTTGCGCAGCGCGTCGATATCGGATGCAAACTTGAGGTAACTCCCAGGGGTCGAATTGATGTACACCGAGCCAAAAACAAACACCTGATCCGCGGTCGGCGCATCCAGAGTCTTGGCGACCGCTTTTCCATCGCGAATTTCTCGAATCTCAGCGTCATTCAGGCCCACGAATTCGTGAAAGAACTTATTCGGCTCGGCAGAATTGCCCGTCGCCTGAATTCCTCCCCTACCAGGCAAAAAGAGAAGAAGGGCGAGCACGGTCAAAACCCACGTTCGTTTGCCCATAAGACACTCTCCACCAGCAAGTACCGCTCCGTGTCACCCAATCGAGGCTCGTGTTAGAAGTTCAGTTATTTACTCATGCCGTCGCGTGCTTGCTCGCGGCGTCGCACTCCAGTTCTTCCGCAAGGATTGTGATACCCAAGTTGCAAGCCCGAACTCCGTGCACTCCGAGCCTCAGAACTTCCATAATTTCTTCCACCGTGGCACCGGCCCTGAACGCGTTCTTGATACGACGTCGCGTGCCTGGGCCATATATGTGGACGTAAGCGGCATCGAATGCAACTAGCAGAAGTTCCAGTTCCTTTGGAGGAAGAACGCTTTCCGCGTAGAGCTCGGCGCACATGGCCATGTACTGATCGGTCCACCCAGGATCGAGGAAGAGAAGGGGGTCCCAATCTTCATTCCAGTGCCCAAGTGCCTTCGTTTTTTCCACGCCGGGAGTGGCTTTGCCAGCTTTGCCATATGTTTCCTGCGCTTGGGCGACGAAGTCTTTCAGGCTGCCGACATTGGCTTCCTGTAGAAGAAGCGGGGCGTTAAAGCTGCCGGAATGAATGGACATGACCGATGCACACTTGAGAACGAACAAGATCTCTTGACGGGTCGCACCCGCCGCGATAGCGGCCCGGATGTGGCGGCGCGTGCCTTCGGGGTTCAGGTTCGTGCGAGAAGCATTCAACCCGACAAGCACGAGTTCAATGAGCTTGGCAGGCAAAACCCCGTCAGTCCAGGGATTCGTCGTCATTTCTACGGCCTGCTCCGCCACGCGGGATCCCATTCGCGCAGTTTGCTCAGCGCCACTGCCCACGGGCTTGCCTCGTCGCTGCCTGAGGCCTTCGCAGTGTCTTCGCCTGTTGCCATATTTTTTCCTCCCTTTTGGCTGTCTCTTGCCGATGGGAGAGTTCTTCTTGCATTGGATGAAATAGCCAAGCCAGGTGATGGAGTCTTTCTGCTCGACGGGATCGCCGGGCACGTTCTTCAGTCCTTTCGGCAGCTAAATCCGTCTCTCAAAAACTCACCCTTTTACCCACTCAAGTTATCCACTCAAGCATCCAATTAAGAAGGACGCAGTGCGCCTCAAAGTTCTTAAAAAAGCGATGTCGCAAAGAATTGCCGCAAGTCCCGACCTTCTGTGCGTAATAAGCATTCTTATGGCCGCAGGTTTTTTGCCGGGCGTAATCCTGGCCCCGCAACCGTTGGCAGGGGGCGCCAATCTGTTTGCTTTGTCACGCCAAGCAGGTGAAGAAATCGATGCCGCGCGAGCGCTTTCTCTCACGCAGTTTTATGCCACGGAAGCGCCGAAAACAGAGACCGCAACTGGAGCTTTAGTGCGATCCGAAACGGCAACTGACTATGTGCTGCCGCCGGGGATCACAGCAGCCAGGATCCTCTATCACACCAGAACAGCAAACAATGTGGACGCGATTGCTTCTGCCGTTGTCCTCGCGCCTTATGGTCAGCCTCCCGCAGGCGGATGGCCGCTGCTTGCCTGGTCCCACGGCACCAGTGGAGTCGTCAGAGAGTGTGCCCCTTCGCGTGTGAAATTGCTCTTTTATAACTGGGAGGGGCTTTACGAATACGTCCTGATTGGCTATGCGGTGGTGGCAACGGATTTGTCCTTTCTGAGGCAGCTCGGAGGCCGTGCACCTTGACGGCTCAAGTGATTTGGTTGCTGAGCATGTCGAGGTAGGCGTGGCGGTCCGGCGTCCCCTGGCGACCCACATTTTGCTGAGACCAGCGACAATCAGTAAAAAACAGAGGGGAATGGGGGTGGTTTACAAAGCCGAAGACATTCGTCTTTACTGGCCCGTGGCCCTCAAATGTCTGCCCCCACCGTTAGCGCATGGCGCCATTTCCATCCAGCGGTTTCGCCGCGAGGCGGAAACTGCATCAGCCATAAATCATGGGAACATTTGTACGATTCACGACATCGGCGACGCGAACGGGCAGGCATTCGCCGTGATGGAG
>Ga0126373_10001058_pt1 | contig 19230 bp, 14 predicted proteins | sample PanSoiMetPlot_11_FD_92545 | JGI IMG/M metagenome (GOLD analysis project Ga0126373, IMG submission 92545) | Tropical forest soil microbial communities from Panama - MetaG Plot_11 | ecosystem: Environmental > Terrestrial > Soil > Tropical forest > Bulk soil | place: Panama | collected 2016-02-17 | reverse complement strand
TTCCTCGCACACATTCGCATAGATGAAATCCGTGTGCGGCTCCGGAAGGTAGAAGAGCTTCTGCCTGCCCTCCATCAATCCCAGTCCGCGAAGTCCCCCGGTCCCCACCGCGATCAGCGACTGCAGAATATGAAACCCCGTCCCACGCGGGTCCGCCTCAGGATTCAGGTAAGCCAGCATCCTCGCTCTCCGCCAAGGCACACGAAACAGCATGTAGTACAAAACCGGAGCAGCGCACAACATACCAATCCCAAGGTAACGAACCTGCATCCCGGCGAGATACAACATCAAAGCCGTCACAGCCACACAGACAATCGCCGTCCCCAGATCAGGTTCTTTCAGAATCAGTGCGACAAACAGTAAGGGGGGCAGAGCCGCCCGCAATACCGTTCCGCGCCAGTCGTCCATCTTATGAATACGCGTCTGCAAAAAGTACGCGAGAAACAGAACCAGCGTGGGCTTGGCAAGCTCCGAAGGTTGAAACGTAAAAAAGCCTCCAAACCGAAACCAGCGATGCGTATTGTGCGAATCTGGCATCGCAAACACGCCGATGAGAAGCACCATCGTGATCGCAACAGCGCTAAACACAACCCTGGGATTGTTGTAGTGCCGGTAGTCAACCTGCATCAGCACCGCAAGCGCGACCATCCCCACCAATGCCCACGCGGCCTGCTTCAACATATACGGATAGGGAGACCCCGATTGCGCCTGCGCCATCACGGCCGACGCCGAAAACACCATGACCAGACCGAACAGCACCAGCAACAGCACCACTCCGAAGAGCCACTTGTCCACCCCTACTCTCTTCGCCATCCCGTGTCCACTTCTGCTGTTCTAGTTCAAGTCGTTAACGATCTGCCGGAACGTCCTTCCGCGATGCTCAAAATTCTCGAACTGATCAAAGCTTGAGCACGCCGGAGCCAGCAGCACCACATCGCCAGGAACCGCGGCCTTCTGGGCCTCGAGAACAGCAAGATTCATCGTCCCTGCTCCCACCATCTTCACGACTCCATGAAGCTCACGCTCAATCTTTTCCGCAGCAGAACCAATCGTATAAACAGCCTTCACCCGCTCCTTCAGCAGCGGCGAGAGAAGCGTGTAATCCGAATCCTTGTCTTTGCCCCCAAGAATCAGATGAATCCCGCCCGGAAAAGACGACACAGCCTTCATCGTCGCATCCACATTGGTCGCCTTCGAGTCGTTGAAGTACTCCACCCCATTCAGTAACCGCACAAACTCCAGCCTATGCTCGACTGCCCTGAAGCTTGCCACTGAACTGCGAATCTTCTCCGGCGCAACGTCCGCAAGCCTGACCACACACACCGCAGCCAGCACGTTCTCCACATTGTGCGAGCCTTTCAACGGAATCTCTTTGACCGGCATAATCGGCTCGGCCTTCGCGCCCTCGCGAGGAACAAACATGATGCTCTCGCCTTGGACGAACGCGCCTTGCTTGATCGGCCGTCGGTGACTGAACCAGTAGATCTGCGCCTTCGTCTTCCCCGCGATCATCTGAGTGGGTTTGTCTTCAGCATTCAGCACCAAAAAGTCCTTAGCCGTCTGCCGCTCCGTGATCCTGGCCTTTGCAGCCGCATACGCGTCGAAGCTGCCGTGCCTGTCCAGATGGTCCGGTGTAATATTCAGCACCACAGCAATCTGCGGATGAAACTCAACGACCGTCTCCAACTGGAAACTCGACACCTCCAGCACGTTCCTCATCATCTGTGTGCTCGTCTCCACCAGGTCGATCACCGGAACCCCGATATTTCCACCCACCTGCGTCGGCAGCCCGGCATCGTTCAGAATCTTACCCACCAGGGTCGTAGTCGTCGTCTTGCCGTTCGACCCGGTAATCGCGATTACCTCGCCCTGGAGAAACCGGCTCGCAAGCTCCAGTTCTCCGATAACAGTCATCCCGTATCCGACAACCTGTTTCACCTCAGGCGTATCCATTGGGACACCGGGAGAAACCACGATCAGGTCCTGCCGACGAAACGTCAGCAGACCATGCCCGCCGCTCTCGACCATGATTCCTGCCTCAAGCAGCGCCGGAATCTCCTTCGCGAGAGCCACCGCACTCCGCGTATCGCTTACCGTTACCCGCGCCCCCAGCTTGCGGAGAAACATCGCTGCCGAAAGACCGGACTTCCCTAGCCCTACAACTAGCACTCGCTTATTCTTCAGGTCCATCATCAACTTTCAGTCCCTACCTGAGCTTAAGAGTCGTCAACGCCAGCAGCGCAAAGATCAGCGCCAATATCCAGAACCGCGCAATCACCTTCGACTCCGACCAGCCTATCAACTCAAAGTGGTGATGCAGTGGAGCCATCTTGAAGATTCGCTTGCCATTGCGCAGTTTATAGCTTCCGACCTGCAACATCACACTGATCGCCTCAAGAATAAACACGCCGCCAATAAACGGCAGCAGCAGCTCCTGTTTGATTGCCACGGCAACCGTCCCAATCGCTCCACCGAGCGCCAGGCTGCCGACGTCGCCCATAAAGATCTCAGCCGGATGCGCGTTGTACCACAGGAATCCGATGCTCGCCCCCACCATGGCCCCGCAGAAGACCGTTAGTTCACTCACCATGGGCATTCGCTGTAGCTCCAGATAGTCCGAGAACACAACATGCCCGCTGACATAGGTCAGAACGGTCAACGCGCCGGCAGCAATAATAGTGCAACCGATCGCCAACCCATCGAGTCCATCCGTCAGGTTCACCGCGTTGCTCGAGAACGCGATCACCAGCATCACAAACGCAACAAATGGAAGGAACGCCAGCCAGTGCATATGCGGAATATGCCCCATCCAGCCCCAAACCAAATCCGGACGAAACCGCTTCAGAAACGGAAATATCAATCTCGTAGAGTAGTTGCCATGCGCTTGAAGTCGCAGCAAGGCGAGGGCAACTCCAAAGCCCGCCACCAGCTGCAATCCGAGTTTTGCCCGTGCCGTAAGGCCAAGATTGCGCTTATGCACGATCTTGATATAGTCGTCGGCAAACCCGATCGCGCCAAACGCCAGAGTCGACAGCATCACGACCCAGATGAACGGGTTCGACAAGTCCGCCCACAGCAGAGTCGGCACAAGAATCGAGATGCAGATCAACACCCCGCCCATCGTCGGCGTCCCACTCTTTTTCTGGTGAGACTGGGGCCCCTCCTCGCGGATGTACTGACCAATCTGAAACTCTCGCAGCCTCTCAATCACATATGGGCCAATCAACATGCCGATCAGCAGCGCCGTCAGACTCGCAAACACCGTCCGAAATGTCAGATAGCGGAAGATGCGAAAGAGGCGAAAGTAAGGGAATAACTTCTGATACAGCAACCAATAGAGCAAAAAACGCCTCCGCCGAATCTCACGGTCAATTTACAGGGAAATTCACGACCGCCGTAACTACCAGCCGCAATCCCTCGCTATCTTAGAATACCCGTCGCCCGACGCCTGAAGAGCCGTCCCACAACGAATCAAACTGCATTCGCCCTTTTCGAGAAACCTCAATCTCGGCGTTTCTAAACGGTCAGACCAGCCAGGGCCCGCTCCAGCCGCACTCCTCGCGAGGCCTTCAAAAGCACAACATCTCCTGCCTGCACATTTCTCTGGAGCCACTCGCCTGCCGCCTCTGCATCTTTCACAAATTCGGCGGTCACACCGCGCTCTCGTGCACCACGAACGATCGCTTCGGCTGCCCCCCGAACCCCCACCACCTCCGACACGCCCCTATCGCCCATCCTGCGTCCGCAATCCGCATGCAGGGACTCCGCCTCGGGTCCAAGCTCCAGCATCTCCCCAGCCACCACAATGTGCCGCCGCCCATCCATCGCCATCAAGGCATCCACCATCGCATCCAACGCCCGCGGATTCGAATTGTAGCTGTCATTAATGATCGTCGCCCCGCGCCACTCCAGTACTTCGCCACGCTTGTCTCCCGAGCGCAGTTCGCTCACGGCTTTTGCACACTCTGTCAAGCTCATTCCACTCTGTAGCCCCACCGCGATCGCCGCCAGAGCATTCGAAACATTGTGGCGCCCCAGCATCTTCAACTGCACTCTCGCCCGATCACCGTTCGCTTCTGCAGTAAACGCAACTCCCTCAGCGCCCATCTCCGCAACTTGAGTGGCACGCACGCGAGCACCATCACCCAACCCGTAATAAACAGCGCGGTCGCCCATCCCACGCCCAAACTCCTTCACATATGGATCATCGAAGTTCAATACCGCAACTCCATCGGAGGGCAGCGCCTCAACCAACTCATACTTCGCCCGAGCAATTCCAGCCAGCCCATCGGCAAAGAACTCCATATGCACCGGCGCTACGTTCGACACCACCGCCCAGTTCGGCTCCGCGATCTTCGCCAACGCAGCAATCTCCCCGGCATGGTTCATCCCCATCTCAATCACCGCAACTTCATGCTCCCTCTCCAGCTTCAGCAACTGCAACGGCAGGCCGAAGGCATTGTTCAGATTCCCCTGCGACTTCAGAACTCTAAATCGGGCACTCAGCACCTGCGCCACAGCCTCTTTCGTCGTCGTCTTACCCGCCGATCCCGTCACTCCGATAACCCTGCCGCCCCAGTCGCGCCGCACCGCATGAGCCAGCCGCTGCAGCGCCAGCAACACGCAGTCCTCACATTGAGGAACCCGCAGCAACTTGGCCTCGTCGACCTCCGCCGGAACAACCCAGCCCATGCTGACAACCGCCCCAACCGCGCCATTCGCAAGCGCCGCCTGCACAAAGTCATGCCCATCGAGGCGTTCACCCTTTACCGCAAAGAACAGTTCCCCAGCGCCGACCGTCCGCGAGTCGATCGAATACCCCAAAGCCTCAGCTGCTGTATCAAAGTCGCCTTCAGCGTGAATCCAATCGGCAATCTGCCCCAACGTCAACTTCATTGACCGAATCCTCTTCCCGTGCGCTTTGCGTCATGCGTCAACCTCATTCAAGCTCCCTCAAAACCCGCGCAGCCACAGCGACATCATCAAAAGGCACCGTAGCATCCTTCAGCACCTGCACCTTTTCATGCCCTTTGCCTGCAATCAAAACAATATCTCCTGGCTTGGCAGCGCGAATCGCAATCTCTATCGCCTTCGCCCGATCTTCCTCGACAAGATACTTCGTGCCAGTCTCCCGCACCCCCACCAGAGCCTCATCGATGATCGCAGCCGGCTCCTCGCTCCGCGGATTATCGCTGGTCACGACAATCAGATCGCTCCCCTCTCCCGCCGCGCGGCCCATCTTCGGACGCTTCGTCCTGTCGCGGTCCCCGCCACATCCAAACAGCGTAATCACGTGCTGGCCGCTCCCCTTGTTCAAATCCCGCGCCAATGAGATAAGATTCCGCAACGCGTCGTCCGTGTGGGCGTAGTCAACAACCACCGTCACACCGTTTGGCGAAGGCACCACCTCAAACCTGCCCGGAACCTGGGGCGCCGCAGCCGCGCCGGCTGCAATCTGCTCAAGCGACATCCCTCGCGCCCACGCCGCAGCACTCGCCGCAAGCAGGTTGTAAATATTCACCCGACCGGTCAGTGAAGATCGCATTGTCACCGCACCCACCGGAGTCACCATGCGGAATTTCGTCTCCCCGGCACGCATCTGAACATCCTCTGCATGAAAGTCCGAGCCGCTCTCCATCCCACACCGCACAACCTGCGAGCGCTCAATCGACGCGGCGAGACGCGCGCCGTATGGATCATCCGCATTCAGCACCGCTACACGAGGCGGAGGAGTTCCAACTCCCTCAAACAGCCTCGCCTTCGCAGCGAAGTAGTTTTCCATCGTCACGTGATAGTCCAGGTGGTCCTGAGTCAGATTGGTGAAGATTCCGACCTCCACCGGAAGCCCCCAAACGCGCTCCTGTTCAAGCGCGTGCGAACTCATCTCCATCACCGCTTCCGTCGCACCCAGCTTTACCCCCTCCGAAAATGTCTCCAGCACATCGCGGCTCTCCGGAGTCGTATGCGGAGACTCTCTCACCTCTCCAGCCACATGCGTCTCAATCGTTCCGATCAGCACACACTTGCGCCCCACGCTCCGCAGCATCGACTCCAACAGAAACGCGGTCGTCGTCTTACCATTCGTTCCCGTCACAGCACTCAGCGCAAGCTTCTTCTGTGGATACCCCATCACTGCCAAGCTTGCCTCAGCCAGCGCCCGGCGCCCATGCTCCACCAACGCTGCCGCGACTTCTGGATGCTCCCGGCGCATCTTCTCATACGCCTCACGAGAGTCCGTCATCACCGCCACAGCGCCTTGAGCAATCGCAGCCTCGATAAAGCGGTTTCCGTCTGCACTCCCCCCGCGCATCGCCACGAAAAGGTCTGCACACCCTACACGCCGCGAGTCATACGCAACCCCAGTGACCTCCACCTGCCCACCCGCGCAGGCCAGCACAGCCACTTCGTGCAGTACATCATTCCATTGCATACCCACCGATTCTAAAGCCGCCCGCTAGTCAAGCTGCCGCCTACCGCACAAATCGAACCACCACTTCGGTCCCCGTTGGCACTATCGTTCCCGCCGCCGGAACCTGCTCCCGCGCCAGGCCACTTCCCACTGCCTGAACACGTAAACCTACCGCATCTGCCTTCTCAACAACCGACCGCAGCGCAGCCCCGTCAAACGCTGGCACAACCACGCGCCTGCTTGCATCCACTACAACTCCGCCATCGCTGCGAGGCCGTACCGAAGATGTAATCTTTGAAGGCTCCAGAGATGCAGTCGCCCGCTGATCCTCCGACTCAGTCGAGGTCATGCCTCCACTAGCCCTGAACGCCGAAAGCACTTTGTCCGGAAGCAGGCTCAGAACTCCCGCAGCCTTTGCCGGGCTGTTCTTCACCGCCGTAGTAGCGTCGCTGGCCGGAGTATCAACCGTTGTATTGTTCGAAGCCCGCAGCGGATCATCTGCCGGAAGGCTGTTGATGTCCTCAAACATCGCGCTCAGGTCAGCCGAATTGTCCGACACGGCATCATCTACAACATCATTCTGCGCAATCAGATCCTTCGTCGTCTTCAGCGGTTGATCATGGGGAACTCCCAGGTACTCCAGCACCTGCTGCGCCACCTCCGCAAAGACAGGAGCGCTCGTCTCAGCACCGTAGCGCGTTCCGACCGTAGGCGTATCAATCACCACTGCCACAGAGATCGCCGGATTGCTCACCGGAGCAAATCCCGCGAAGCTCGCCACTAGCTTCGTGTGCGAATAGGTATGCGTCGCCGGATCAATCTTCTGCGCAGTCCCGGTCTTACCTCCCGCGCTATATCCGTTCAGCGCTGCACGCTTACCCGTTCCCTCCACCACGATGCCCTGCATCATGCTCCGCATCTTCGCCGAGGTCATCTCACTGATCACACGATGCGCACCATCGGGAAGCTGCGCCGGCAACTGGTTCGCCGGATGAAAAGCCGCCGGCATCAGTCGCGGATCGCCCTTCATCTGGTCAGTCGACTGAAGCAGCACATGGGGAGGCATGTAGACCCCGCCATTAGCAATCGTACTCACCATCGTCACAAGTTGGATCGGAGTGACGCCAATCTCCTGCCCGATGGCCAGTGAGAGGATGCTGGTCGCGCCCCATTTGTGCGGCTTGCGAAGAAGACCACGCGTTTCGCTTGGCAACTCGATCCCGGAGCGGTCTCCAAAGCCAAAGCCCTTCATGTACTGATAGAACTTGTCCTGCCCCAGCTTCAGCGCCATCTTCGCAGCACCCACGTCGCTCGAGTGCTCCAGCGCATACTGCACCGTCACCACGCCAAAGCGGTCACTCCTGTCATCGTGGAGCGTCCGCCCATACATCGTCATCGCGCCGCCCTGGCAGTCCACCAGGTCCGTCGGCTGCACCCTAGCCCCATCGATCGCCGCCGAGTACGTCACCAACTTGAATGTCGACCCCGGCTCATACACGTCGCTCACCGCCAGGTTCTTCAGCACGCTCGCATCCATATGCCGTTGGTCGTTCGGATTGAATCGCGGCGCAATCGCCAGCGCAAGAATCTGTCCCGTGTGCGGGTCCTGCACGACCACCGTGCCGTGTGCCGCCTTCATCTTCTCCATCTGCGCATCGAGCGCGCGCTCCGCGATGTACTGAATATTTGCGTCGATGGCGAGAACCAGGTTCTCGCCCGGCATCGGCTGGCTCTCTTCGCTCCCCAGCACATGCCGCTTCGCATCGAGCGCCGTGAGCATATGCCCCGGCGTGCCATGCATGTTGTCGTCGAACTCCTGCTCCAGCCCACCAAGCCCCGTATCGTCAGTGCCTACATAACCGAGCACTTGCGCCGCAAGATCATTGTTCGGATAGAACCTTTTGAACTCCTTCTGAAAGTAAATGCCCTTCAGATTCAGCTCTTTCACACGCTCCGCAGTATCGGCATCGACCCGACGCGCCACCCACGCAAAGTTCCGCGAAGCGTTGAACCGAGCCAGCATCTGCGATTGCGATGTGAAGTTGTCTCTTGGATCGGCATGGACGATCTTCGCCAGAATCTCCGCAGCATTTCCGCGGTTGTCTCCAAGTTCTGTCGGCACCGCGTAGATGCTGTCCACCAGCACCGTCATCGCCAGCTCTTTCAGGTTGCGGTCATACAACACGCCGCGCCGCGGAGCGACTTCAAACGTCCTCTGCTGCTGCTTGGCCGCCTTCTCAACAAAGTCGCTATGCCGCACAACCTGCAGCCACATCAGCCGCAACCCAAGCGCCCCGGTCCACAAGCAGAAAAAAAGCGCCACATAGACGAACCGAATTCTCCGTATCGGAGCGGTCAACGTCTGACGTGGCGCCTTGTTCATCACAATCCTGTCAATAAAGTAAACGTCTCGCCTGTTGGAAAACTCCCAATGTTTTGACGCCGACTCTACTGCGCTACTAACGCCGGAGCCTTAGCCTGCGCCCATACCGGACCATTCGCCACGCTGCCATCCGGACGCACCACCTGCCCGGGCTGAGGAGAATCCAGTCCCAGCTGCTTCGCAATCTTGTCGATTCTCTCCGGGTCCGTGAGTTGAGCCTCGTTCAAACGAAGCTGGCGGTTCTCCTCGCGCAATTGCTCCACCTGCTGCTTCTGCGCCTCGACCTGATACCCAATCTCGATCGCCGAAAAGTGCTGCCACACATACACCATCACCAGAACGAAAAGCAGACTCATCACCGTAGCGAACTGCCGCATCTCGCGCCGGCGCTCCGGATCATCCGCCTTCACCAGCCGCGTGTTGTCGATGTGCTTGGCGAAGAAGACCTCAGGCGTCGGCCCGCGCCGTGCGCGCTTCTGCGCCTCGAACAGTGCGCGATTCCGCTCTGCCACGGACTCCGAGTGGCTGCGCTGCCGCCGCGCCATCATCTCCATCTGTTGTCCTGCCATTGCCGTACTTGCCATCGCGCACCTCGTATCTCTTCGCTACCTCTTGCCACTCTTCCCAACGTACGAACCGGACCGGGGTCGCTACTGGAGGAAGGGACTTTTTGTTACGGGTTGTCTTTCGCCTGAAAGCACGGTGGGACAACCCCGGTCCGATCACTTGTCATCGCCCCGCCTCGTTGGCGAAGCGAAATCTAAAACTGCAAAGCAAAAACCTTCTAAACCTTCTGCGCCGCCCGCATCTTCGCACTTCGCGCCCGCGGGTTTCGCCTCTCTTCTTCTTCGCCGGCCACAACCGGTTTCTTCGTCAAAACCTCATACACCCGGTTCCGGCTTCCATCACGGAACGCATCTTTCACCAGCCGGTCCTCCAGCGAGTGGAAGCTGATCAACACCAGCCTTCCCCCCGGCTTCAGCAGAGATGGCGCGCTCTCCAGCAGCGTCCTGATCTCTCCCAGCTCATCATTCACATAAATTCGGAGCGCCTGAAAGGTCCGTGTCGCCGGATGAATCTTGTCGCCTTTCATTGTTGGGGCCGCAGCCGATACCACTCTTGCCAGTTCCGCAGTAGTGGAAATCGGCCGGGCCCTCACAATGGCTCTGGCGATTCTCCGCGACCTCCTTTCCTCTCCGAATTCGTAAATCAGATTGGCGAGATCGCTCTCGTCTGCCTGATTTACCACTTGCTCGGCCGTCACCCCGCTGCGAGTATCCATTCGCATATCTAAGGGACCTTCCGACCGAAAACTGAATCCTCTGTGCGCCTCGTCGAGATGCATGCTGCTAACTCCAAAATCCGCCAGCAGACCATCCAGACTCCCGGGCTCAATCACCTCTCTGGCCGCCGAAAACGCCTTCGGCACAAACTGAACCTCCGGCATCTCCGCTCCCAGCTCGGCCCGAACCTCACCAAGCCGCCCCTTGGCCAACTCCATCGCCTCCGGGTCGCGGTCAAAGCAGATCAGTCTGCCTTTGCCGCCGAGCCTCCTCGCTATCACCGAGGAATGCCCCGCAAGCCCAACCGTGGCATCAACATAAACGCCGCCCGGCCGCACATTGAGATACTCCAAAACCTCATCTAAAAGAACCGGCACATGCTGCGGTCTCGTCATCGCTTCCCGCCTTCTGTGCTGCCCCTGGGGGCCAACTTCCTACAAACCTTGCTGCTTCAACTTCTCGGCCAGAGCCGCCTGATTCTCTGTCGTTAGCTCAACTGCCGCCGCCTTACCCTTCATCTCTTCCTTGAAGGACTCCACACTCACAACCTCCAGCAGCGTCTGCATCCCAAGCACATTCACATCACCCGTCGCCTTCGCCGCCTCGCGCACAATCTGCGGAAGCAACACCCGCCCCTGCGCGTCCATCTCCACTTCCTGGCCGTAATAATTCGTCACGTCGAAGAACTTGGCCCGGTCCGGATCAAACTGTGAGAGCTTCGCCATCGAAGCCTCGATCTTTTCCCACTCCCGCATCGGGTAAATCTGCACGCGCCGTCCATTCAGGCTCGTAATAAAGAACCGCGGTCCATATTCCTCATCCAGCCGGCGCTTGAAGTCCGCCGGCAGCTTCAGCCGACCCTTCTCATCAACGCGCGCCTGGTGATTTCCGCGAAACATAACGACCTCGATACCTCTCCAAACCCTTTTTCTGCTGTCGACTGCGCCAGAGGGGTACCATTACCTCTGAAATTGCCCGTTACTACTCCACTTCCTTCCACTTTTTACCACTTCGATCCACATCCTTACGCAGACAAACAGGCATGTAAAGCAAAAAATTGCCTAAATCCATGGGTTTTCCAAAATGAGATGTGAATAACTCTGCAAATTGGGTAAACCAGAAAGGCACCCACTACAGATTGTGTTTACCCAGGCGGTTCATAACCAAAACGTCACTTGGCAGGCATTCAAAGACTCTGGTAGGCGAACTAAAGGCGAAAGTGGGGACCCTACAACTCGCCAGCCTGACGCTTCCGCCGCAGCAACCAGAGCAGGTACCCCAGCACCACCAGGTTGATCAGCAGCAGATTCAGCCGGAACCAGCTTGGCCGGTGCGCCAATTCATAGAGTTCCCAAGGCAGGAACGAGATCGTCAGGAACAGCGTCAGATACTCCGCCCAGACCTTCTCGAGGATCAGCCCAATGCCCTCGGTCAGCGCCAAAGCAGAGTAGGCAAACGTCGCCGCGCTGATCTGCTTCAGCCGATGCGCATCGATCAGGTCCACCTTGTCGAGCAGGATTGTCACGAACCGGCTCTCAGGATCGAACTTCAGCGCCGTAGCCAGGCGCATCACCTCGTCCCCAAGGTCCTTGTGCAGTAGGTGCAACGCACCGATGCCGATGCAAAAGAACAGAATCGCTTTTCCAAGCTTGAAAAGCCCGATCGCGAGGAGTCCCCGATCATGATGCCCCTGCCCCGCCGCCTCATGTTCAACGTTCTCTCGCGGAGAGAGAAGTCTCGGGTCGCTCATCGGTTCGCTCTGCACTGCCATTAGACTTCCAGTTGACGGTGCTCCGCGTCAATTGTCAACGCCCCGACCGGGCCATCTCACTACGTTCCCGTCACAAAACTATGAATATTTCCTTTGTCTGGAAGAACCTGTCCATGCTCTAATCATCGCCGTTGTTCCCAACCTCCCCGGGCACCAACGCAAGTCACCTCGGAGGCACTGATAATGAAGCGCGTTCTTCTCTTCTGCACTCTCGCCCTTTGCTTCACTACCCTGGCTATCGCCGCAGACAATCCCGCAGTCAATCCATGGATCGGCACCTGGAAACTCGATCCCGCAAAAAGTCACTTCATCGGCGACACCTTCACTTACTCCAAACTTCCCAGCGGCATGATGCACTTCACCGACGGCAGCACCGTCTCCTACGACTTCGCCATCGACGGCAAGCCCTACAAAGCTGCCTACGACCGCACCACCGTCTGGACAGCCGCGGGTACAAACGCATGGAACTCCGTCACCAGTGCCAACGGCAAGGTGATATACAAGGCCCACCACGTCCTCTCCGCCGACGGCAAGACGCTCACCAACACCTACACCGGTACCAAGCCTGACGGCTCAAGCTTTAACGACGAGACCGTCTACACGCGCGTCACCGGCACCAATGGCCTCGAAGGTAAATGGCGCTCTACCAAGGTCAACATCTCCGCCCCGGACACTTTCGTCGTCTCCTCTCCTTCCGCGGGTATCCTCCACTGGGATATTCCCAGCTATAAAGAATCCGTAGAAGGAAAACCCGACGGCACGGATCACCCAATTACCGGCCCCACAGTTCCTCCCGGCCTCACTCTGTCGTTTAAGTACCTGTCCCCGACCAAGATCTCCTACACCGTTAAGAACAACGGAAAGCCCGATGGTTACGGCATTCAGACTCTCTCCGCAGATGGCAAGTCCTTCACCGACGTCTCGTGGAGCCCCGGCAAGGAGAGCGAGAAGAGCACCGGCTTCTACGCCAAGCAATGACCCCACTCACTCCAAATAAAACGGGCTGCCAAAAGCAGCCCGTCTTTCTTTGCTTGGAAAACAAACTAGTGCGTCACTAGCCGCGATTCCATAATCTCCCGAAGATGCGGACGCGCCTTCTCCAGCGCAGCCTCCGCCGTCAGACCATACTTCTTGCGCAAGGCCTCCACCTTACCATGCTCGATGAACTCATCGGGCCATCCGACCCGGACCACGGGCACATTCATTTCCAACTCGTTCACCGACTCCAGTACGGCCGAACCAAACCCACCCGCCAGAACATGGTCCTCCATCGTGATCAGCAGACCGCACCGCCGTCCATACAAGTTCACGCACTCACGATCCACCGGCTTCGCAAACCGCGGATTGACAACCGCCACATGCAATCCTTCCCCTTCCAGCATCTCCGCAAGCCGCACAGCCTCAGGCAACATCGCCCCCAGCCCGAAGATAGCCACATCGCTTCCATCGCGAATTACCTCAGCCTTGCCTATCTCCAGCGCAACTGGGCTCTCCTTCACTGCAACACCTGGCCCCGTTCCACGCGGATACCGTATCGCCGACGGCCCCTCATGCAGCATCGCCGTGTACATCATGTCCTGCAACTCATCCTCATCCTTAGGAACCATGTGGATCAGATTCGGGACGCTGCGCAAATAGCTGATGTCGAACAACCCATGATGCGTCGGGCCGTCATCGCCGCTCAACCCGCCGCGGTCCATGCAAAACACAACCGGAAGGTTCTGCAGGCAAACATCATGCACAATCGGATCGAACGCCCGCTGTAGGAACGTCGAGTAGATCGCGCAGAACGGCTTATATCCCTTCGTGGCCATGCCCGCTGCAAAGATCACCGCATGTTCCTCTGCGATCCCCACATCGAAGTACCGCTTCGGATGATGCGGCCGAAAGAGATCAAGCGCCGTGCCGTTCGGCATCGCTGCCGTAATCGCAACGACCTTCTCGTTCATCGTCGCCAGCTTCGTCAGGCTCTCCGCAAATATCTCCGAGTACGTCTTCTGCCCCGCAGGCTTCGTCTCGCCAGACTCCGGATCGTACGGCCCGAGCCCATGAAACTTCTTCTGCTTCTGCTCTGCTGGTTCAAACCCGCGGCCCTTCTGCGTGATTGCGTGCAGCACCACCGGCTTGTTCTGGTTCTTCAGAAACTTGAACGTCTCAATCAGCAAAGGCAGGTTGTGCCCATCGATCGGCCCATAGTAGCTCAGCCCAAACTCCTCAAACAGCATGCCCGGTCCGATGAGGCCCTTCGCTGCCTCCTCTGCCTTGCGCACAACGTGCCGCGCTGCTTTGCCGCCAAACTTCTCAATCAGCCCCGCCGCCTTGTCATGCAGGTTACTGTAGGTCGGGTTCGCCACAAGCTTGTGGAAGTACTCTGCAATCGCTCCGACATTTTTGTCGATCGACCACGCATTGTCATTCAGCACGATAATCATTCGCCGCGTCTGCGCCGCGATGTTATTCAACGCTTCAAACGAAATTCCATTCGTGAATGCAGCATCCCCCGCCAGCGCAACGATGTGCTCCTTGCCCCCCGCAAGGTCGCGAGCTACAGCCATTCCGAGCGCAGCGCTCAACGCCGTTCCTGCATGTCCTGCACCATAGCTGTCGTGCTCGCTTTCCGTGCGAAGCATGAAGCCATTCAGTCCGCCCGGTTGCCGAATCGTATGAAACTGCTTCTCACGGCCGGTCAATAACTTATGTACGTACGCCTGGTGGCTCACGTCAAAGACAAAGCTGTCCGCGGGGGTATCGAAAACATAGTGCATCGCCAGCGTCAGTTCAACGACACCGAGATTCGGCCCGATATGGCCACCTGTCTTTGCAAGTCCGACAATCAGCCGCTCGCGAATCTCATCGGCAAGCCGCTCTAATTCCACCATCGACAGCTTTTTTACGTCTGCCGGAGAGTGGATTTTCTTCAGAATTGAGTCCATTAAGATAACCTGCTGTGCGCCCGCAGCCTCTGACAATGCGAACTGCCCATGATGCAAATCCACATCACAGTTCAGCCCTTAAGTATACCAACTTCAACATCGCACCGTGCATCAGATAAAGTTCGCAGCAAATGAAACCTGGCAGTTGGTTCTTCAACTTCTGAGCGTATAGTGAGGAGAACTTGAAGCGCTGTCTGTAACAGTTAGACGATTTGCAGATTTACTCGTTTCTACTTTTCTGAGAAGAGGGCTAGACCCATGACGTCTTTCGCTACTAGGCAGATCCTTCCAGTTGATACATCTGAAGTCACGCCCGAAATCAACTCTTCAGAGATGGACCTCCGTCGCCAACTCGTGCGCTTCGGACGATGGGTCCATCGCCTCGGCTATACCCCCGGCACCGCCGGGAATCTCTCCGTCCGGCTCGACCGCGACCTCATCCTCGCAACCCCAACCGGCTGCAGCAAAGCCCTCCTTCGCGCCAGCGATATGGTCATAGTCGACTTGGAGGGACATCAACTCTCAGGTCAGCGTGCCGTCACCAGTGAGATCGGCATGCATCTGGCGGTCTACCGCGGCCGCCCGGACGTAGAGGCGATCGTCCACACCCACCCGCCGATTGCAACTGCCTTCGCCGCCTGTGGAAAAGCTCTCGATCAGCCCATCTGCTCCGAAATCCTCATGACCACTGGCTTTGTTCCGCTTGCTCCTTATGCCACCACCGGCACCGAAGAGGTCGGTCAAAGCCTCAAGCCATTCCTCCCAACCCACGACGCCGTCCTTCTTGCCAATCATGGGCTGCTCACCTACGGAGCTTCCCTGATACAGGCGCTGATGAAGACAGAGACCGTCGAGCACTTCGCGCAAGTCTGCCTCACCGCGCATCAACTCGGAGGGGCCAGACTTCTCAGCGAATCAGAAATCGACAAACTTCATGAGTCCAAGGCTCGCTACCAGCGAAACGCCTCCCTTTCCTGAACTGGCCATCGATGACAATCTTCTTCCTTTGCAAGGGCCAGTTCTAAAGGTAAGCTCCTCCAATGACCCCCGCCGTCGTAACTAAAGGGCTCACCCGCTCTTTCGGCGACTTCGTAGCCGTTCAGGACGTCGACCTCAACGTAGCTCCTGGCCAGTTCTTCGGCTTCCTCGGACCCAACGGAGCAGGCAAGTCCACCACAATCAAGATGCTCACCGGCCTTTTGGCTCCCACATCTGGCTCCATTCAGATCCTCGGGCTCGATGCCATTGCCAACCCCGTTGAGGTCAAGCGCCAGATCGGAGTTGTTCCCGAAGGCCTCGCCCTCTTCGGGCGCCTCACCGCAGCCGAGTATCTCCGCTTCGTCGGCCGCATGTACGGTCTCGATCGCGTCACTTCCGCTGCCCGCACCGAAGAACTCCTCCGCTTCATGGACCTCGACACCGAGCCCAACAAACTCGTCACCGATTTCTCCCACGGCATGCAGAAGAAGCTAGCCCTCGCCGCCGCCGTCATCCACGGCCCCAGAATCCTCTTCCTCGACGAACCCTTTGAAGGGGTCGATGCCATCGCCGCCGGAACCCTCAAAGCCATGCTTCAACGCATGATCGCCCGTGGCGCAACCATCTTCCTCACCTCGCACGTCCTCGAGATCGTTGAGCGCCTCTGTACTCACATCGCCATCATCGACCGCGGTCACCTCATCGCCCAAGGCTCCCTCGAAGATCTCCGCGCAGGTATCCAACCCGTCCTCATCGGGGCATCGGACGGGACTGAACCGCTGACACTCGAACAGATCTTCCTCCAAATCGTCGGCAAACAGCAGAGTCCCGACGCTCCCACCACCGCGCTTCCGCCTCCGCCAAGAGAACTCTCATGGCTCAGCTAGCCATTACAGCTCCCAACGCCCGTGACCACATCGCAGCTATCGCTCAACTCCGCTGGCGCCTCTTTGTTAACGCCTTTCGCAGAAAAAAGAGCAAGGCGGGAATTGTGCTTCGCATTATCGCCCGCATTCTCTTCTTCCCCCTTGTTGCCTTTTACTGCATTGGCCCCATCCTCGGCTGCGGGTTCGCCGGCTACGCTCTCATTGCCCACTCCCGACCTCTACTCCTCCCAACTCTTCTCTGGGCGCTCTCGACGATCTGGATCTTCATCTCTTTCTCCGCGTCGCTGCAGCCAACGCTGCAATCGGGCGGCTTCGATCTCTCCCAACTCATTCGCTTTCCCATAAGCTTCCCGCTCTATCTCGGTGCGCGAATCTTCTTCAGCCTCTTCAGCTTCACCACCATTCTGGGCATGCTCTGCCTCCTTGCAACATCCATCGGGATCGGCATTGCTCAGCCAGGTCTCTTCCTCTGGGTCGCCACTGTCCTTCTGCTGTATGGCTTTACCGTCTTCTCTTTTCTACGAATGGTGCTTCTCTGGCTCGATCGTTGGCTTTCACAACGGCGCACACGCGAGATAGCCCTGGCACTCTTCACCGTTTTCTCGCTGAGCATGCAACTCCTCAGCTCATCGTTTCGCTACCCCGCACGCAACGCCCTCCACACCAGCACACCGCATCTCAAGCTCTTCGCGCACATCATTGCACCGTTGCACCCGTTCGTTGCAGTTCTTCCTCCAAATCTGGCCGCAAACGCCGTTCTTCGAATGCACACCGCCCAGCCGTTGTCCGCAGTCATGGCAATGCTTGGTCTCGCTGCCTGGTTCGTGAGCTTCCTCGCGCTCTACGCTCTTCGGCTTCGAGGAGAGTTCCACGGCGAAAACTTCAGCGAAACATTCGCCCGCGGCACTCGAGCGCCCGCAAAGAAGCGCGCCCTCGGCTGGAGCCTCTCCCTCCTGTCACCCACCATCACGGCCTGCATGGAGAAAGAAGTTCGCTATCTTTTCCGTGGCGGCACCGCTCTCGTGGGCCTCGTAACCCCTCTCATTTTCGTCGTGATCTTCACCAACCGCCTCTCAAAATCACCCGGTATCGCTCTTCCCACCGCCCTTGCTTACGTCCTCTTCGGACTCATAGCCGCCCTCTACAACGTCTTCGGCGCCGACGGCCCAGGCATCAGTCTCTATCTCCTCGCGCCGGTTCGTCTTCGTGACGTCTTCCTCGCCAAAAACCTCGTCAGTTCCGCGATCATTGCGATAGAAGGTCTCCTCGCCACCCTCATAGTCTCCTACTTTCAAAGAATCTCGGAGTCCGTCTTCACGGCAACTCTGCTTTGGGTCATCTTCGCTCTCTTCGCAAACCTCACCTTCGGAAATATTCGTTCTCTTCAAGCGCCGCAGCGCGTTGCTGTCGGTAAAGGCCTGCGCCAACCGACTTCACGCAGCGGTACGCTCCTGACACTCGTAGTTCTCTTCAGTTCGCTGCTGCTTTGCATCGCCGTCATTTGGATCTGCCAATACTTTGGCTACCCCTGGTTGCCAGCGTTGATCTTTCTGCCGCTGGCTGCCGCCGCCTTTGCCATCTACATCATCGTGCTCAACCGCATCGACCGGATCGCTCTCACCCAGCGCGATACCCTCATAGAAGCGCTCTGCAAAACCTAAAGAGTTCTGCAAAGCCACATAGCTACAAACTCCTACTCAGCCATCCCCTCCAGCACTGCCTCGCTCGGAGCTTCCTTGCCGAACTCTCCCTCCCACTTCGCAACAACCACACTCGCAAGGCAGTTCCCGACCACGTTCACCGTCGTTCGCGCCATATCAGCCAATGCATCGATCCCGAGGATCACGAAGATCGGCTCCGTAGGCAGCCGAAACGTCGCCGCTGTCGCCATCAAGACCACCAGCATCGCTCGCGGAACACCTGCCACCCCCTTGCTCGTCAGCATGAGCGTGCCCATCATCAGCAATTGTTCACCTAGCGAGAGATGCATGCCCGCCGCCTGCGCCACAAAGATGCTCGTCGCCGCCAGGTAGAGAGTCGAGCCATCCAGATTGAAGCTGTACCCCGCCGGAATCACGAACGACACAATCCTCAGCGGCACACCAAGCGCCTCCATTGACTCCATCGCACGCGGAAGCGCCGCTTCGCTCGTCGAAGTAGCGAACGCTATCGTAGCTGGCTCGGCAACCGCGCGCAGAAACCTTCGCACCGGAACCTTGAACAGCAGCGCTAGGGGCAACAACACAAACAGCCCGTACGCAACCAGTGCCCCATAGACCGTCAGCAGAAGCTTGCCCAGGTTCACCATCACACCCAATCCCATGTGGCCCACCGTGTAAGCCATCGCCGCTCCCACCCCAATCGGCGCAAAGTACATCACCAGGTTGGTGAACTTGAACATCACCTCGCTCAGGCTCTCGCAAAGCCGCAACATAGGCTCACGCTTGCCCTCGCTCAACGTCGCCAGCGCAATCCCGTAGAAGACAGCAAACACCGCAACCTGCAGAATCTGCCCCTCCACCACCGACTTCGCGATATTCTCCGGAAACACATGCAGCAGAAAATCCTGCCAGTGCGTCGGAGCAG